>LFIK01000326.1_pt1 | contig 35351 bp, 30 predicted proteins | sample 643401 | NCBI WGS metagenome assembly LFIK01 (sample SAMN03777447, study PRJNA286221) | soda lake metagenome | biome: soda lake; feature: Kulunda steppe; material: water; isolation source: sample T5-Br brine of Lake Tanatar-5 | place: Russia: Kulunda steppe | collected 2010-07
CCCCAGACCGCAGCCTCGGTCGAGGCCGCCGCCTCATCCGGCGGGCAAATTCTGCCGCCGATCATGGGGGCGGGTGCCTTCATCATGGCCGAGATTACGGGCATTCAATACCGTGAAATCGTGATTGCCGCTGTCATTCCGGCGGTGCTGTATTTCCTGTCGGTCTATTTCATGGTCGACAAGGAAGCGCTGAAGAAAGGCATGAAGGGCCTGCCGCGCTCGCAATTGCCGAAGTTCCGCGAGATGGCGAAACATGCCTATCTGTTTATTCCCATCGTCATGCTGATCGGCGCGCTCTATGTCGGCTATTCGGTCATTCGCGCAGGCACCTATTCCATGATCGCAGCCTTTGCGGTCAGCTATATCCGTGTTCTGGTGGATGGGCGCGAGGATGGCATCTGGAACCATCTGATGGGCCTGATCCTGTGTGTGCTGGCGCTGATGCCGCTGGTCGTCGGTGGTCAGATTCTGGTGGATGGCTGGGGCGACGGGACAACGATGCAACTGATCGTCTCGATCCTGATCAGTGCTGTGTCCATCTTTGGTATCGTGATGACGTTGCGGCTGAACTCGCCCAAATCGGCGGGCATTGCCAAGGCGGTCGAGCATTTCCGCATGATTCCCTTCGCGCTGGAAATCGCGGCCAAGATGTCGCTGCAACTGGTCGCGGTCTGTGCCGCAGCCGGGGTGATCGTGGGGATTATTGCGATTACCGGCATCGGCGTGCGTCTGTCGGGCGTGTTGATGGCGATTGCGGGGCAAAGCCAGTTGCTGGCGCTGTTCTTTGCGATGTGTGTGGCGATTATTCTTGGCATGGGTATGCCCACCACAGCGGCCTATGCCGTGGCAGCCAGCGTTATCGCACCGGGCCTGATCCGCATGGGGATTGAACCGCTGACCGCACACTTCTTCATCTTTTACTATGCGGTCATGTCAGCGATCACCCCGCCAGTGGCGCTTGCGGCCTATGCAGGGGCGGCCATCGCGCAATCTGATCCGATGAAAACATCGGTCGAGGCGTTCAAGATCGGGCTTGCGGCCTTTGTGGTGCCCTTCATGTTCTTCTACAGTTCGTCCTTGCTGATGCAGGGCGAGGCGTTGGAGATCATCCATGTGTTCGTAACAGCGTCCTTTGGCATCTACCTGCTGGCCTCGGCGGTGCAGGGGTGGTTGTTTGGACTGATTGGCTGGCCGTTGCGTGTGATCGTTGGCGTGGCCGCGCTGTCGATGATCGCGGGCGGCTGGACCTCTGACCTGATCGGGCTGGGTGTCGCAGGGGCCGTGTTTGCCTATCAGCGCTTTGTGGCAAAGTCTGCTGCAACCGTCTGAGCGCCGCTTTGATCGAAAAACCCCGCCCCGGCATGACAGTCGGGGCGGGGTTTTGTTTGTGTGATGAACGCTTACGCCCCCTGCGCGGCTTTGCGCGCAAGCATAAAGGTATGGCCTTTACCCAAAAGCGTCCGGTTCTGATGCCTTGCGCTGGTCGATATAGGTTTGCAGCGCTTCGGAAATGCTGGGGTCCAGCATCGGTTGCTGGTAATCGCCCAGCAGCTTGGCAACCCGAACGCTGGCAAGCGCCTGCGTATCGCGCGCGCCATCTTCGTCCCATGTCTCGAACGGTTTGTAATCCAGCAGGTCAGACCGCCAGAAGGCATCCTTGAAGTTGTCTTGTGTGTGCTGGCAGCCAAGAAAATGCCCGCCGGGACCAACTTCGCGCAAGGCATCCATCGCCTGCCCGTTTTCCGACATATCGACTCCGCGCGCCATATGGTGCAGCGCGCCCAACTGGTCGGCATCCATCACGAACTTTTCGTAGGAAGACACCAGCCCCCCCTCCAGCCAGCCGCAGGCGTGCAGCATGAAATTTACGCCAGACAGAAGCGCCATGTTCAGGCTGTTTGCAGTTTCATATCCCGCCTGCGCATCGGGCAATTTCGAGCCGCAGAACGACCCGCCAGACCGGTAGGGCAGCTTCAACCGCCGCGCCAGTTGCCCCGCGCCATAGGTGATCAGTGACGCCTCTGGCGTGCCGAAAGTCGGCGCACCGCTGTTCATGTCGATTGACGTGACAAATGCGCCCATGATGACCGGCGCGCCGGGGCGCACCAACTGGGCATAGGCCACACCGGCCAGCACTTCGGCCAGCACTTGCGTCAGTGTGCCCGCCACTGTGGTGGGCGCCATCGCACCGCCCACGATAAAGGGCGAAATGATGCAGGCCTGATTTGCCTTCGCATAGATCTCCAGCGCACCCATCATCACCGAGTCGAATGTCAGCGGCGAGTTGATGTTGATAAGCGAGGTCATGACCGTGTTCTGGTCAACAAACTCCGACCCGAACAGGATCTTGGCCATCTCGACCGAATCGGCCGCGCGCACAGGTTCCGTTACCGACCCCATAAAGGGCTTGTCGGAATACAGCATATGCGCCTGGATCATATCCAGATGGCGCTTGTTCACGGCCACATCTGTCGGCTCGCACACAGTGCCCCCCGAATGGTGCAGCCACTTCGACATATAGCCCAGCTTCACGAAATTGCGGAAATCTTCCATCGTGGCATAGCGCCGCCCGCCCGCTGCGTCGCGCACGAAAGGGGGGCCGTAGACCGGGGCCAGCACCAGATTACGCCCGCCAATCTCGACATTGCGGGCCGGATTGCGGGCGTGCTGGGTAAAGCTGGCGGGGGCGGTGGCGCAAAGCTGACGCGCCAGCCCGCGCGGAATGCGCACACGCTCGCCGGTGACTTCGGCACCTGCCGCACGCCAGCGGTCAAGAGCTTCGGGGTTGTCCACGAAACTGACCCCGATTTCGGCCAGCACGGTTTCTGCATTGGCCTCGATGATGGCAAGTGCTTCTTCGTTCAGCACGTCCAGATTGGGGATGTTGCGCTCGATATAGCGCGCGGTTTCAATGCTGACTGCTGTGCGCGCGGCACGTCGTGCCGCACCGCCACCGGATGCGCGCCCGCGCCGCGCACCTGCTGTCTGGGCCATCTCGGTTGCTGTTTCCGCCATGATCGGACACTCCTTCTTGCCCTGCGCGATGGCAGGTTCGATGCTGCTTGTTACCGCCTGACTTTGCCGCCGACTGGCCAGTTTGCGGCGCTCTGGGGTGCAAAGCGACATCTTGACCGCCCTTGTGTTGCTGGACATGGGCGCGCGAAGGGATTATCTGCCTTGCGAACCGGTGTATCTGCGAAAACGGGTCCAGTGCGCCTTGTCCATATACTGCCTGCAAATGCAGGTATTCCTTGATCTCCCGTCAGTGATGCCCAAATACAGCCCGCCCGACTGGGACGCTGAAAGTGATCGGAGCCTTGCCATGCTGGATATGCCCGCCATCCGTCAGGACTTGAAGACAGTTTACGACCTTGCCCCAAATCCGGATCTGGCAGCGCAGATGTCGGCGGAATACGCCCGCATGTCGCGCGTTGTCTCGCCTGTCGATTGGGCCATTCACGCGCCTTATGTTGCCGCGATCAACGCCCTGAAGCGCGAACGCAACGCCACCATTCTGGCGCATAACTACATGACGCCTGAAATCTATCACGGCATTGCTGATGTGGTGGGCGATTCGCTGCAATTGGCGGTAGAGGCCACGCGCACCAGTGCGGATGTGATCGTGCAATGCGGTGTGCATTTCATGGCCGAGACATCCAAAATCCTGAACCCCGCCAAGATCGTGCTGATGCCAGACATGGCGGCAGGCTGTTCTCTGGCCGAAAGCATCACTGCGACAGGTGTGGCCGAGATGCGGGCAAAATATCCCGGTGCGCCGGTTGTGTCCTATGTGAACACCACCGCCGAAGTGAAAGCCGCATCCGACATCTGCTGCACCTCGTCCAACGCTGTCCAGATCATCCGCGCGCTGGATGCCGATACGATCATCATGACGCCCGACAAGTATCTGGCGCAGAATGTGGCCGCACAGGTGCCCGAAAAGCGCATTGTCTGGTGGGATGGGTCGTGCATCGTGCATGAACAATACACCGCGCAGGATATCCGCGATTTCCGCGACTGGAACCCCGGCACGCGCATTATCGCGCATCCCGAATGCCCCCCTGATGTGGTGGCCGAGGCCGATTTCTCCGGCTCGACCAAGGGTATTCTGGATTATGTCAGCGCCGAGCGGCCCGAGCGCGCGATGCTGGTGACAGAATGCTCTATGGCGTCGAACATCTCTGACGCACATCCAGATGTCGAATTTATCGGGCCGTGCAATATGTGCCCCTATATGAAGAAGATCACCTTGGAAAAAGTGTTGTGGTCCCTGCACACGATGACCACGCAAGTAGAAGTGGCACCCGACATTGCCGACAAGGCGCGTCTGGCTGTGCAGCGCATGATTGACCTTTCGGCAGCGAGCACCTGATCCGTGATCATGACGGATCGCGTGGTGATCGTTGGGGCAGGTCTGGGCGGGCTTTATGCCGCGCTGGCGCTGGCCCCGCTGCCGGTGCTTGTCATCTCGCCAGAGACATTGGGCGAGGGTGCCTCTTCCGCATGGGCGCAGGGCGGGATTGCCGCCGCGATGGCACAGGGTGACACACCCGAAGCCCATGCAAGCGACACAATCGCTGCGGGTGCGGGGACCGTTGACGCGCATATCGCCGCATTGGTCACACAGGCCGCACGCGACCATATCCTTGACCTGACCCAGCATGGCACGCCCTTTGACCGTGATACGGCGGGCAATTACATCCTCAACCACGAAGCCGCGCATTCAACCGCACGCGTGGTGCGCGTAAAGGGCGACCAAGCTGGGCGCAAAATCATGGAAACGCTGATTGCCGCAGTCCGCGCGACCCCCTCGGTGCAGGTGATGGAACGTGTCGTGGCCCAAAACCTTGTCGTGGAACAGGGGCGCGTCACCGGAATCGTGCTGGCGCAACTGGACGGCGAGGCCATCTCGAAACCCGTTACACTTCAAGCGCCTGCGGTGTTGCTGGCGGGCGGCGGCTCTGGCGGGTTATATGCGCTGACGACGAACCCCCCGCGCATTCGCGGGCAGGTGATGGGGCTGGCGGCCCGCGCGGGCGCGGCAATGGCGGATATGGAGTTCATCCAGTTCCACCCCACCGCAATGGATCTGGGGCTGGACCCCGCACCCTTGGCAACCGAAGCGCTGCGCGGCGAAGGGGCGCGGCTGGTCAATTCCGACGGCGACTATTTCATGGCGGCGGCGCATGATCTTGCGGAACTTGCGCCGCGTGACATTGTTGCGCGCGCGGTCTTTGCCCAGACACAGGCCGGCAAACGGCCCCAACTGGACACGCGCGCGGCCATTGGCGCGGCGATCCACATGCGCTACCCCGCCGTGACAGAGGCCTGCCGCAAGGCGGGGCTGGACCCCGTGGCGCAGCCAATCCCGGTGGCCGCGGCGGCGCATTACCATATGGGCGGTGTGGCGACCGATGCGCGCGGGCGCGCTTCGCTGTCAGGACTTTGGGTCTGCGGCGAGGCGGCCTCGACCGGGTTGCACGGGGCGAACCGCCTTGCTTCCAACGGGGTGTTGGAGGCGCTGGTCTTTGCCCGCCGCGCGGCTGAAGATATGCGCGCCAAATTGCCCCCGTCTGCATTCCCAGCCGGGCCGCTCGCGCTGCCCTTCTCGCCGGGGGGCGTGCCGGTAGAGGCGGGATTGGTGATGGAGTTGCGCCACCTTATGACCGATCTGGTGGGCGTGCGCCGCACAGGTGCAGGGCTGCAACAGGCACTGACCCGCATCGCGGCACTGGAGCAGGCACAACCGGACTGCCGCGATTTTCAGAATATGTGCGCGACCGCCACGCTGATCGCTGCGGCGGCGCTGTTGCGCACCGAAAGCCGGGGCGCGCATTGGCGTGATGACTATCCGGATGCAAACCCGGAAAAAGCGCAGCGCTCGCATCTGACATGGGCCGACGCGCTGCATCTGCGTGACACTGCCAGCAAGGAATTGACATGACCCATCCCCCCCTGCCCGAATTGCTGATCGAGCCATTGGTGCGCGCGGCCTTGATTGAGGATCTGGGGCCGTCGGGCGACGTGACCTCGGCTTGTGTCATTCCGGCGGGGCTGCGCTACAGCGCGGCGCTGAATGCGCGGCAGGACGGCGTGATCTCTGGCGTGCAACTGGCGCAAATCGCGTTCCGGCTGGTGGACCCGTCGCTGACAGTCACAGTGCATCGCCCCGATGGTAGCGCGGTTGCCGCAGGCGATACAGTGATGACGATTGAGGGCGCAGCGGCGTCCATCCTGTCGGCGGAACGCGTGGCGCTGAATTTTGCAGGCCGCCTTTCAGGGATTACCACGCTGACGGCTGCGTTTGCGGCGCGGACAGCGGGCACTTCGGCGCGTGTGACCTGCACGCGCAAGACCACACCAGGGCTGCGGCTGGTCGAGAAACAGGCGGTCTTGCATGGGGGGGGCGCTGCACACCGCTTCGGGCTGTCGGATGCGATCCTGATCAAGGACAATCATGTTGCGGCAGCAGGCGGGATTGCCCCTGTTTTGCGCGCCGCGCGCGCGAGCGCCAGCCATATGCGGCGCATCGAGATTGAGGTGGACACACTCGCGCAACTGGATGAGGTGCTGGCCACGGGCGGCGCGGACGTGGTCTTGCTGGACAATATGAGCACGCCCGATCTGGCCGCTGCGGTGCTGCGGGTGGACGGGCGGCTGGTATTGGAGGCGTCGGGCACCATGCGATTGGAGCGGATTGCCGAAGTGGCGGCGACAGGGGTGGATTTCATCTCGGTGGGCGCATTGACGCATTCGGCCCCGGTTCTGGATCTGGGTCTGGATTTCTAAAAAGAAGGGCGATCTGCGCGCCCCAGCACCGGTGCGCCCACCCACCCTGCGCCCCGGCGCTGGGGCGCGCAGATCGCCCAAGCGTGACTTGTAGGCCGCGCGACAGCGCTGTAGATTTCCCCAAAATTGGAGGGGCAGATGAGATTATGGCAGAGTCTTCTTGCTGCATGCCTCGCGCTGGGGCTGGCCAGTCCGGCTGTTGCACACCCTCATATTTTTGTCGATGTCGAGCTGGAAGTCGTTTTTGATGAGGATGGTTCCCCGAGAGGGGTCTGGATATCATGGGCCTATGATCCGTTTTTCTCGATGCTGCTGGTGTCTGATCTGGGGCTTGACCCGGATTTCACGGGCGAGCTGACTGAGGAGGAACGTGCCGAACTGGACGGGTTCGACATGAACTGGATCGAAGATTATCACGGCGACACCCATGCCACACAAGGGGACGAACCGTTGGCCCTGAGCGGGCCGGTCGAGTGGGCCTCGGACTACCGCGAGGGGCAGTTGATGTCGCGCCATCTGCGCCTGCTGGAAGACCAGCCAGACCCGGCGCGCGAATGGGTCTTGGCCGTGTATGACCCGACCTATTACACCAGCTACGGCATTGTCGGCACGCCGCAAGCGACAGGGCGAAGTGATTGCACATTGCGCGTTTTCGAGCCTGATTGGACAGCAGCGGGTGCGCAACTCGAAGCCGCGCTGGACGAGGTGCTGGGTGCAGGCGGCGACATCGAGGCGGATTTTCCGGCTGTGGGCGCACTCTTTGCCGAAGAGGTCAGGATTTCATGCGCCACTCCGTGATCCTGATTGCCGTAGCGCTTGGCGTCGGCGGGCTGATCTATCTGGCGGGTGGCGGCATGGACCAGATCACGCTTTGGGCGCAATCGGCGCAGCGCGGGTTTCAGGACCAGATGGCGCTGGGACTGCGCGCGCTGCGCGCGGGCCAGCCGGGGGCGCTGGCAACCTTCTGGGGGTTGTGCTTTGCCTATGGGTTTGTTCATGCGGTCGGTCCGGGGCATGGAAAATTCCTGCTGGGGGCATATGGCGCGGGCAGTCAGGCGCCGCTGGGGCGGATGGTCGGAATTGGGCTGGCATCGTCGCTGGCACAAGGGCTGAGTGCGATTTTGCTGGTCTATGCGGGCGTGCTGATCTTTGATGCCTCGCGCGAGGCGATGCAGATCACGGGCGACATCTGGCTGGAACGCGCCAGCCTGATTGCGATAGCGCTGATCGGGTTGTGGCTGGTCAGCCGCGCTGCGAGCAAAATGATCCGCCAGACCATGGCCGCACCTGTCATCGTCAGCGACCAGAACCACGGCATTTGTGAAGAGTGTGGCCATCGCCACAGCCCCGACATGCACGAGGTCGCGCGCGCGCAGGGGTGGCGCGATATTGCCCTGCTGGTGGGTGCGATTGCGATCCGGCCCTGCACGGGTGCGTTATTCGTGCTGATCCTGACTTGGCGCATGGGGCTGGTCTGGCAGGGCATTGCCGCCGTTCTGGTGATGGCGCTTGGCACTGCGGCGGTGACTATAGCTGTGGCCGCGACAGCCGTTCTGGCGCGCGACGGGGCGCTGGACTGGGCCGACAAGCTGGGACGCGCGCGCGCAATTACCCCGGTTCTGGAAGGGGGCGCGGGGCTGTTCATTCTGTTTGTAGCATTGAACATGTTAAAAATTCTCTAAGCAGCCTTGCCGCTGTTTGCGCTTGGCGCTAACCCTGCGGGATGACACAGGGCACCCCCATTTTCAGATCAAACCTGCGCCGCGTTCTGGCGCTTGGGCTGCCGCTGGCGGGCAGTCATCTGGCGCAGTTCATGCTGGCTGTGACAGATACGATCATGCTGGGCTGGTACGGTGTCACTGATCTGGCCGCAGGCGTGCTGGGGGCGGCGCTTTTCTTTGCCGTTTTCACCTTCGGATCGGGCTTTGCCAATGCCGTTATGCCGATGGTGGCAACAGCGGCCTCATCGGGACAGGAAACCGAAGTGCGCCGCGCAACCCGGATGGGGCTGTGGCTGTCGATTGCTTTTGGTCTGGGAGCACTGCCTGTGTTCTGGTTCTCGGGCGCGTTGCTGACGGGGCTGGGCCAGCCGGAAGATGTGATCCCATTGGCCGAGGCCTATATGCGCCTGCTGGGCTTCTCGCTGGTGCCCGCGCTGATTGTCATGGTGCTGAAAAACTATCTGGCAGCGCTGGGTCGCACGCAGGTGGCGCTGTGGATCACGGTCGCGGCAGTGGGATTGAATGTCGGCCTGAACTGGATGTTCATCTTCGGCAATCTGGGTATTCCCGAAATGGGGGTGCGGGGTGCGGCAATCGCCACAATCGCGGTTAATCTGGTGACTGCGGGCGCACTGGCGCTCTATTGCGCGCTGCAACCGGCGCTCAAGCGCTACACGCTGTTTCAGCGCTTCTGGCGGGCCGATTGGCAGGCGATGGGGCAGGTCTGGCGGTTGGGCTGGCCGATTGGCGTGGCGCTTGTGGCTGAAACGGCGCTGTTTTCGGCGGCAACTGTGATGATCGGCTGGATCGGCACGCATGAACTGGCCGCACACGGGATTGCGCTGGAAATCACGGCGATGCTGTTTATGGTGCATCTGGGCTTTTCCAATGCGGCCACTGTGTTGGTCGGGCGTGCGCGCGGCCAGCGCGATCAGGAGGCCCTGCGCGCAGGGGCGAAAACGGCAGTTCTGGTGTCGATGGGTTTTGCCACTGCGACGATGCTTCTGTACATTCTGGCCGGGCCTTTCCTTGTGGGGCTGTTCCTGTCCCCGGATGAACCCGCACGCGCCGCGATCATCACCATTGGCGCGTCCTTCCTGATCGTCGCGGCGGTGTTTCAACTGGCAGACGGGGCGCAGGTCATGGCAATGGGGCTGTTGCGCGGGGTGCAGGACACGCGCGGGCCGATGCTGATTGCCGCGTTTAGCTATTGGGGCGTTGGTCTGCCGACAAGCTATCTGTTCGGCATCGTTCTGGGCTGGGGCGGTGAAGGGGTTTGGGCCGGGTTGGTCGTGGGGCTGAGTTGTGCCGCGATTTTGTTGATGCTGCGCTTCTGGCGCGGACCGGGCCGGGCGGACGCCCTGCCTTGGGCGAAATGAGAGGCTGAGCGATGGATCTGCGCGCAATTCTGATGGGGCTGGCCTTTGCGCTGATGTGGTCCTCGGCCTTTACCTCGGCGCGTATGATCGTGGCGGATGCGCCGCCGCTTTACGCGCTGAGCCTGCGGTTCCTGATATCAGGCCTGATCGGCATCGCAATTGCGCGCGCGTTGGGGCAAAGCTGGGTTCTGACCCCCGCCCAATGGCGCGCGACCATTGTGTTCGGGATCTCGCAAAACGCGCTGTATCTGGGGCTGAATTTCGTGGCCATGCAGACTGTAGAGGCGTCGGTTGCCGCGATCATCGCATCCAGCATGCCATTGCTGGTGGCGTTGTCGGGCTGGCTGATCCTGCGCGAATATCTGCGCCCGCTGGCGATTGCGGGGCTGTTTGCAGGCTTTGCAGGTGTGGCGCTTATTATGGGCGCACGGATCACGGGCGGGTTGGACCTGTTCGGCGTGGGATTATGCGTGCTGGGGGTCGTGTCGCTGACGGTGGCAACAATGAGCATGCGCGGGGCGTCCGGCACAGGCGGCAACTTGCTGACAATCGTGGGGATGCAGATGCTGGTGGGCGCTGCGATCCTGATTGTCCCGGCGATGCTGCTGGAGGTGCCAGAGGTGAACTGGACATGGCAGTTGGTTGGCGCGTTCAGCTATACGGTTCTGGTGCCGGGGCTGGCGGCGACATGGGTGTGGTTCTTGCTGGTGGCGCGGATCGGCGCGGTGCAGGCGGCAACGTTCCACTTCCTGAACCCGTTTTTCGGGGTGGCCATCGCGGCACTGCTGCTGGGCGAGGTGCTGGGGATATTTGACGTGATCGGGGTGTTGGTGATCATGGGCGGCATTCTGGCGGTGCAGCGCGCGCGTATTCCGTAAAGTGGGGGCGCGTGGTATGCGTCTTGAATGAGTATTTTCAGCAAGAAAATGACTCAGACGCCCAGATAGGTGGTTTGCAGGTCTGTGCTCAGGTCTTCGGGGGCCCCTTGCCATGCGACAGCCCCGCGTTGCACGATCACGCAATGATCGGCGAAGGGCAGGATTTCGGACAATGTCTTGTCGACCAGCAGGATCGACAGGCCATCGGATTTGAGCGCCGTAATCGCGGCCCAGATTTCGCGGCGGATGACAGGGGCCAGCCCTTCGGTTGCTTCATCCAGCATCAGCAGGCGGGGGTTGGTCATCAGCGCGCGGCCAATGGCCAGCATTTGCTGCTCGCCGCCTGACAGGGTGGCGGCCAGTTGTTGTTTGCGTTCTGCAAGCCGTGGAAAGAAGGCCTGTACGCGCGCCAGATCCCATGGGCCGGGGCGCGCGCTGGCGATCAGGTTTTCCGTCACAGTCAGGTTTGGAAAGCAGCGCCGCCCCTCTGGCACCAGCCCGATGCCCAGCCGTGCTGCGCGAAACGACGGCGCGGCGGTGATATCATGCCCGGCAAAGCGCACAGCACCCGCGCGCAGGGGCAACATGCGACACGCGGTGGCGATGGTGGTGGATTTGCCCATGCCGTTGCGGCCCATCAGGGCGACGGCCTGTCCTTCATGCACTTGCAGGCTGACGCCAAACAAGGCTTGCGAGGCGCCGTAGAAGACGTGCAGGTTTTCGAGGTCGAGCAAGGGGGTCATGCTGTTTCCTCGCCCAGATAAACGGCGCGGACCTGTGGATTGGCGCGGATATCGGCGGGCGCGCCTGTGGCGATGATGCGGCCATAGACCAGCACCGAGATGCGGTCGGCCAGCCGAAAGACTGCGTCCATGTCATGCTCGATCAGCAGAATCGGGGCTTCGTGCTTCACTACGTGCAGAAAGCTGACAAGGCGCGTTGTCCCTTCTGACCCAAGTCCGGCCATCGGCTCGTCCAGCAAAAAGCATTTGGGGTCCATGGCCAGTGCCACGGCAATTTCCAGAAGGCGGCGCTCGCCATGACTGAGCATCGCCGCCTCGACCGAGGCGCGGGGGCCAAGACCCACCCGCGCCAAAATCGCGCGTGCGCCGTCGCGCAAGGGGGTGTCACGGTTGACCGGGCGCAAAAAGCGGTAGCTGTGCCCTTGGCGCGCCTGAAGTGCCAGCATGACATTGCGCAGCGCCGAATAGTCAGGGATCAGTGAGGACACCTGAAAACTGCGCCCTAGACCGGCCTTTGCGCGGCGGGCGACAGACAATGTCGTGATATCTGCGCTGTCCAGCCAGACTTGCCCCGCGTCGGGCGCGATCTTGCCCGAGACAAGCCCCATCAGCGTGGACTTGCCCGCACCATTTGGCCCGATCAGCGCGTGGATTTCACCGCGCTGCAAGGTCAGGGTCACATCATCCGTGGCTTTCAGCGCGCCGAAGCTTTTGGACAGGCCGCGCAGGTCCAGAACCGGATCAGCCATTCTGCGCCCTCCCCGCGATCAGCCCGATCAACCCGCCGCGTGCGAACAGAACGACGGCCAGCAGCACAAGGCCCAGCCACAGCTTCCAATGCTCGGTCAGCCCGCCGAAAAACACTTCGAACCCCACCAGAATGGCTGCACCTGCCACAGGGCCGAACAGGCGGCCGACACCGCCCAGAATGATGATGACGATCAATTCGCCCGACATGGTCCAAGCCATCATGGCAGGGCTGACAAAGCGGGTCAGGTCGGCCATCATCGCGCCCGCAAGCCCGGTGATCATGCCCGATAGGATGAAGGCCACCAGCTTGACCCCGAAAGGCGAGATGCCGATGGCGGCCGCGCGGTCGGGGTTCTGGCGGATGGCCATGAGGGCTGCACCAAAGCGCGCGGCGCGCAGCATCGCAAAGACGCCAAGCACGGCCAGCAACACGCCATAAGCGATCACGAACAACTCCCACGGGCGGGCGGTGTTCAGGCCGGGAAACTGGTTACGCACGAAGATCGGCAAACCGTCTTCGCCGCCGTAAGCAGGCCATGACAGGGTAAAGAAAAACCCCATCTGTGCGAATGCCAGCGTGATCATGATGAAGAAAATGCCGCTCGTGCGCAGGGACAGCGCGCCGACAATAGCCGCGATCAGCCCTGACAGCGCCATGGCCATGGCCCAGATGGGCAGCATCTGGTTGGTGCCGGGCAGGCCCAGAACCGTGGTGCCGCTGAAGGCATGATGCGCCGCAATCCCGGCCACATAGCCACCAACGCCCAAGTATAGCGCATGGCCAAAGCTGACCATGCCGCCCAGCCCAAGTGCGATGTTCAGCCCCACGCCCGCAATGGCCAGAATGGCGATGCGCGTGGCCAGCGTGATGATAAACGGCTCGCTCGCCATCCATGCCCAGAGCGGCACCGCGAAAAGTGCGCCTGCCAGCAGGGCATTGAGCAGCCATTCCTTGCGCGTGCTATCCATGGGCGGGAAACAGTCCTTTGGGTCGGAAGATCAGCACAAGCGCCATGAGCAGGTAAATCAGCATCGAGGCAAGGGCTGCCCCCACCCCCATCGCCTGCGAGGTGTCCATGAATGTGGCAAAGACGCGCGGCAGCAAAAACCGGCCCATCGTGTCGATCACCCCGACCAAGAGCGCGCCGACCATTGCACCCTTGATCGACCCGATTCCACCGATCACGATGACCACGAAGGCCAGAATCAGCACAGGTTCCCCCATGCCCACCTGCACAGACTGAATGGCCCCCACCAGTGCCCCTGCAAGCCCTGCAAGGGCCGCACCCAAGGCAAAGACAATCGTGTAGAGTGCGCGGATATTCACCCCAAGTGCGGCGATCATCTCGCGGTCCGACTCTCCTGCACGAATGCGGATGCCAAGGCGGGTTTTTGCGATTAGCACCCACAGGCCAACGGCCACAGCAAGGCCAAAGCCGATCAGCGCCAGCCGGTACAATGAGTAATCCACGATCCCCAGACGGACCGTGCCGCGCAGGGCATCGGGCACATTGAGGTAAAGCGGAAAGGGGCCAAAGATCATGCGCACCCCTTCCGACAAGATCAGGATCAGGGCGAAAGTGGCCAGCACCTGATCCAGATGGTCGCGCGCATAAAGACGCCGGATCACAACCATTTCAATCAACGCACCCGCTGCCGCCGCAGCGGCAATGCCCGCCATCAGCCCCAGCCAGAAGTTGCCCGTCATCCCGGCAACGGCGGCGCACAGAAACGCCCCGATCATATAGAGTGACCCATGCGCCAGATTGATCAGCCCCATAACGCCGAAAACCAGCGTCAGGCCAGCCGACATCAGAAACAACATCAGCCCGAATTGTACGCCATTCAGAAGCTGCTCGAGCACCAGCGCGAGACTCATCTAACACCTCGGGGGACAGGAAAGGCAGCCCCGGCCTGTGCCGGGGCGCGAAGGGCGTCGTTTACATAGGGCAGTTTTCACCATGCACATCGCGGTGTTCTTCAAAGGCGGTGCCGATGATCCGGTTGGTCAGCACGCCGTCAACCTCAACCACTTCGCGCACATAGACGGTCTGCACCGGGTGCTGGTTGGCGGCGAAGCTGAAATCGCCCCTGACAGATTCGAAATCAGCGGCGCGCAGGGCGTCGCGGAACGCGTCGCTATCCGCGACATCGGCGCTGGACAGGGCCGAGAGGATCAGGTTCGCCGTGTCGAACCCCTGACTTGCGTAGAGTGAGGGCAGGCGGCCATAAGCCTGCTCAAACGCGGCGACAAAGGCCGCATTGGCAGCGTTGTCCAGATCGGGCGACCATTGCGCGGTGTTGATCACGCCCAACGCGGCAGACCCCATGGCAGGCAGCACATCCTGATCGAAGCTGAAGCCTGCGGAAACAATCGGCAGGTCAACGCCGGATTGTTCATATTGGCGCATGAATGAAATGCCCATCCCGCCCGGCAGGAAGATAAACACTGAATCCGCACCAGAGGCGCGAATTTCCGCAATCTCGGCGGCATAATCGGTCTGGCCCACCTGCGTGAACAACTCACCCGCCAGTTCCCCCTCAAAATAGCGCTTGAAGCCGATCAGCGCGTCCGTGCCCGCAGGGTAGTTCGGGGCCATGATAAAGGTATTCTCGTAGCCCAGCACATTGGCATGCTGTCCCGCTGCCTCGTGCAGCATGTCATTTTGCCATGCCGCATTGAAATAATTGGGGTGGCAATTCGCGCCCGCCAGCGGCGAGGGGCCAGCATTGGGCGAGATGTAGAAAATATCCTGCGCCACAGTCGAGGGGACAACCGCCATCGCAAGGTTCGACCAGATGATGCCCGTCAGAATATCGGCGCGTTCCGACTGGATCATGCGCTCTGCGATCTGGACCGCCAGTTCCGGGCGCTGGCCATCATCTTCGACCACAAGCCTGATAGAATGCTCGCCCGCCATCTCCAACGCCAGTTGGAACCCGTCGCGCACATCGACCCCTAGCCCGGCACCGCCGCCGGACAATGTGGTAATCATGCCGACCGTGACCGTCTCTGCCTGTGCCATACTGACCATTGCGCCAGCGGTCAGGGCCGCCAATGCGGTCGTCCTGAGGGTTGTCATGCGTCACTCTCCCTGTGTGATTTATTGCTTTGCACAAGTGTTGCCCCGAACCGGTGAAAAAGTAAATGTCTTACGCAAGCGGGGGCAGTTGCGCTAAAACAGCCTGCGTCAACGCGCTGTCAGGCCGGGCCAGCCCGTCGATCACATTAAAATGGTGCAGCCCGTCTGAAACATGCAGACGCGCGGCACACCCCTTGCGCGCCCATGCTTCGCGCAACAGGGCAGACTGGCGCAAGAATTCCGGCCGCTCATGCCCGCCGACCCATGCAGTTACGGCGATGTCCATCGGCGGGCTGTGCAGGGCAGGGCTTTCGCGGCGGGCGGTTTCCTCGCTCAGCCCAAGTTCCGCATTCATCTGCGTGTGCAGTAAGGGGCGCAGATCATGCAGCCCTGAGATGGACATGACATGCGCGATCCGGCCCATAATACTGTGCGGCAGGGGCGTGTCCTCGCAGACCATGCGTGTTACCAGATGCCCGCCCGCCGAATGGCCGATCAGGCAGATAGGGCCTGCTACCTCTGCCGTGGCATGGGCAATGGCGTGCGCAATCTGGCCGGTGATCTGCGGGATGCGCGCTTCGGGCGCAAGCGTGTAGCTGGGCAACGCCACCGCCCAGCCCTGTGCCACCGGCCCCGCCGCCAGATGCGACCAGTAGGATTTATCGAATTTCAGCCAATAGCCGCCATGCACGAACACCACGAGGCCGCGCGGCATAGCATCAGGCAGGAACAGATCATATCTTTCGCGCGGCTGGTCGCCATAAGCGATATCGGCGCGCATACTTGCGCCAGCCCGAAACGCCTGCGCTGCCTGTTCCCAGCGCGGCGGATACTCCGCCGCCCCGTCGATATAAGCCCCATTGGAAAAGGCATCTTCCCAGTCGATCACAGTGCTCATGTCAGCGGCCTTGAAAACACCTGTGACAAGATCGCCCCCAGCGCCGCAGCGTCAGCTTCGGTAAAGGCATCGGGCTGGTCACTGTCGATGTCAAACACTGCAATCAGCCGCCCCGCGCCATCACGCACCGGCAGCACCAGTTCCGAGCGGGTAGAACTGGCGCAGGCGATATGCCCGGCAAAGGCCTCAACATCCGCAACACGCTGCACCGCGCCTGTGCGTGCACAGGCGCCGCAGACCCCGCGCGAAAACGGGATAACAAGACAGCCATGCCCGCCCTGATACGGGCCGATTTTCAGCATCTCAGGCGCTGTGACGCGGTAGAATCCAGTCCAGTCGAAACGCGCATCGGAATAATGCACCTCACAAGCCACAGTCGCCATCAAGGCCACAGCATCTGTCTCACCCTCGGTCAGGGCCTCGATCCGCGCTGCTAGCGCATCATAATCCAGCATTCGGTGTCCTTTCAGTGAAGCGGGAGCAAGCGGCACAGCCGCCTTGCGACGCGGACGCGCCCCCTCGATGGGGGCAAGGCCGCATCTGGTCGGCCTCAGGGCCGCTCGATTGCAATTGCCGTGCCTTCGCCGCCGCCGATGCAAATTGCTGCGATCCCGCGTTTCAGCCCGCGCGCCTCCAATGCGTTCAGAAGCGTCACCATAATCCGTGCGCCAGATGCGCCAATCGGGTGCCCCAGCGCACAGGCGCCGCCATTCACATTGACCACATCACGCGGCAAGCCCATCTCATGCATGAAGGCCATGGGCACCACTGCAAACGCCTCATTCACTTCCCACAGATCGACATCGGACACCGCCCAGCCCAGCCTGTCCAGCAGTTTGCGCGTCGCCGGAACGGGGGCAGTGGTGAACCAGCCGGGTGCCTGCGCATGGCTGGCATGGCCCCGGATAAAGGCGCGCGGTGCGATGCCCTGCGCTTCGGCCGCACTGCGCGAGGCCAGCACCAGCGCCGCCGCCCCGTCCGAGATGGACGAACTGTTGGCCGCCGTTACTGTGCCATCCTTGCGAAACGCGGGCTTGAGGTGGGGTATCTTGTCGGGGCGGGCAGATTTCGGCTGCTCGTCTTCCAGCATGATGGCCTCGCCACTACGCGACGGCACGGTGACAGGGGCAATCTCGCGCAAAAACGCACCCTGTGCCTGCGCGTCGAGCGCGTTTGAGAGGGATCGCAACGCATAGTCGTCCTGTGCTTCGCGGGTGAACTGGTATTGCGTGGCGCAATCCTCGGCAAATGTGCCCATCAACCGGCCCTTGTCATAGGCATCTTCCAGCCCGTCCAGAAACATATGATCAATCACCTGCCCATGCCCCAGCCGCGCGCCACTGCGCATCTTTGGCAACAGGTAAGGCGCATCAGACATGCTTTCCATGCCGCCCGCGATCATGATGCCTGTCTGCCCCAGCGCAATCTGGTCATGCCCGATCATCGCCGCTTTCATGCCGGACCCGCACATCTTGTTCAGTGTGGTTGCGGGCACTGACTGGTCCAGCCCTGCGGCGAATCCGGCCTGCCGTGCCGGGGCCTGCCCCTGGCCTGCTGGCAGGACGCACCCCATCAGCAGCTCTTCAACCTGCCCCGCCTCAAGGCCCGCATCGCGCAACGCGCCGCCAATCGCAGCGCCGCCAAGCGGGGGTGCCCCCAGACCGGCAAAAATACCCTGCAAACCGCCCATCGCCGTGCGCGCGGCACCCAGAATGGCTACTTCATGCATGTTTCAGCTCTCCGATGACCTGTCCGACAACTCTTTGGTAACACTTTGCCTTTAATCTCACCATATCGAAGCTCAGGAAAGGGGCGAATATGCAGGTGACACTGGGGCAGGCTGATGGGGCGCTTGTCATCACTGTGCGGGAGTCGCGCCTTGATGCCGCAGTTGCCATCGTGTTCAAGGACATCATACGCGATGTCACGGTGGAAGATGGCACGCGCGTCATCCTTAATCTGAAACATGTGCAGTTTCTGGACAGCAGTGGCCTTGGGGCGATTGTGGGCGTCATGAAACTGCTTGGACCGTCGCGCCCGCTTGAAATAGCGGCGCTCTCTCCGGCTGTGCGCAAATTGTTCCGCCTGACGCGGATGGACACTGTTTTTCGCATTCACGACTGCGCCCCGGATGCAAAGGATATCGACGTCACCCAGATCACCGCTGCCGGATGACGCAGGTTGCTTCAGCCATATCCGGCTGCGGGGGATTGAGGGCGAAAGCGGCAGAGCGATCCTTTGGCAAGGAACACGCGCAGGCCGGGCAAACCGATCCAAGCCGCACGCTGCGTATCGCTTGCCGGGCAAACCTGACCGAGGTGCGCGGCATGCTGCAACACATACACGATTTCCTGACCGTGCAAGACCTGCCTTGCGAAACGGTTGACGACCTTGATCTGGTCTTGTCCGAAGCGATGTCCAATATTGTCCGGCATGGGACTATGGGGGGCGATGGACGGATCGACTGTCACCTCGTGATACGTGACGCATCGGTAGAATGTCGTTTGTCCGACACCGGCGTTGCATTTGACCCCTCAAGGGCAGGCTTGACCGCACCCAACCCGATGGCGTTTTCAGAAGGGGGGTATGGCTGGTTTTTGATCCGCAGCCTGACCCACCACATAACCTATGCCCGCGACGGCGCGTGCAATGTGCTGTGCTTTTCTATCCTGCGCTGCGCGGGGTGTGGGTCAGAGTGGTGCCGCGCAGCTTGCCAGTAATCGCATGAAAACATGTGTTTTTGTTGGGTCGGCGCGTTTCGTCTGACCACCGTCGCACGGGCCCATGATGGATGGCACCTGCCCCCAGATCGGCGCGCCCCCCCCCCCGCGCTGGAAGTGACATATCGCCAGACCGAAGCGGGGGCACAAACCCCTACAAAATGGGCAGGCCCAAACGTTTCATGAACCGCCGCCGTGCGCCTGAAACACTTGCGCGAGGAGCCATGTGACGTCACCGCGACAGCGCCAGAATCCCCGCGACATCAATATGCGCCTCGACATGATCGGCCAGCGCATCAAGGGCCTGCTCGATCACCGCGCCATGCACCATCCCGGATGCCGCAATATCCAAACCTGCCAGAAATTGTGCGCGGAACATGTCGGATGCAAAAAGCCCATGCAGATATGTGCCCGTGATCTGCCCGTTGGCCGAGATTGCGCCCTCGCTCTCGCCGTTCACTGTTGCGAAGGGGCGCGCACGATCAGGGCCAATGGTGCGCCCGATATGTATCTCGTATCCCATCACCTCCAGCCCCGTGGCCACATGTTGCGCCGCAACGCGTGTCAGCCGCTTGTCGGGCGACATCGTGGTTTCGACATCGAGTATGCCCAAGGCGGCTGTGTCGCCCGCTTCCCCCTCGATCCCTTCGGGGTCGCGCACAACCTGACCCAGCATCTGATACCCGCCGCAAATACCCAGCACATGCCCGCCGCGCCGGATATGGGCCTGCAAGTCGATATCCCACCCTTGTGCGCGCAAAAAAGCCAGATCGCCGCGCGTGGACTTCGAGCCGGGCAAAATCACCAGCCGCGCATCCCCCGGTATCGCCTCGCCCGCGCGCACAATCACCAGATCGACATTCTCTTCGGCGGCCAGCGGGTCGAGGTCGTCGAAATTGGCAATGCGAGAAAAGGCCAGACAGGCAATCTTGGTGCCGCCCCCCGATGGACCCGATGCCAGATCAAGTGCATCTTCGGCAGGCAGCAAATGGGCGCGGTCAAACCAAGGCACAACCCCGAACCCGCGCCAGCCGGTGCGCTGGGAAATCAACTGATACCCATCGTCAAAAAGCTGTGGGTCACCGCGAAATTTGTTGATAAGAAACCCCACGACCATCGCCGCGTCATCCGCATCTATCACGGCCTGCGTGCCTATGAGTTGCGCAATCACGCCGCCCCGGTCGATATCCCCCACCAGCACAACGGGCACATCCGCGGCCCGCGCGAACCCCATATTGGCAATGTCACCGGGCCGCAGATTAACCTCGGCCGGGCTGCCCGCCCCCTCAACGATGACCAGATCATGCGCCGCACGCAACCGCTGAAAGCTGTCCAGCACCGCCCCCATAAGTTGCGGTTTCAGGCGCGCGTAATCGCGCGCCATCGCTGTGGTCAGGCGCTTGCCCTGCACGATAACCTGCGCGCCGCGTTCGCTTTCGGGTTTCAGCAGGACAGGGTTCATATCCGTTATCGGTGCCAGCCCGCAGGCCAGCGCCTGCAAGGCCTGCGCGCGCCCGATTTCGCCCCCGTCGGCGGTGACGGCTGCATTGTTCGACATGTTTTGTGGTTTGAACGGGGCCACCCGCAACCCCCGCCGCCGCGCCGCACGACACAGCCCCGCCACCAGCATGGATTTCCCAACATTAGAGCCGCAGCCCTGAATCATCACCGCTGTCATCAACACCACCATCCTTCGGGCCATGAGCTGCCATTCGGCGCGACCTTGCCCGAGCACGCGACAAAAGAGAAGTGCCAACGGGGCTTGCGCGCACCCCGCCCGGACGCCATTCTCGCCATTAGTGGCCGCACAGAAGGACATCTTGCAGATGAAAGTCGGAATCGCACAATTTGCATCTGATCCAACCGATCTGGAGGTCAATTTCGAAATGCACCGCGAATGGATCGCCCAAGCGCGCGCCGCGGGGGTCGCTTTCCTGTTGCTGCCGGAATTGTCGCTGACCGGCCATTATGGCGCGCTGCGCCTGCTGGATTTCGCCATGCCCCGCACCGATCCGAGGCTGATCGCCCTGTCAGAACTTGCCGGTGATATGACCATTTGTCCGGGCTTCATCGAGGAGGGGCCAGCCGCGCAATTCTACAACACGACCGCAGTATTGCGGGGGGGCGAACTGGTCACGCTGCACCGCAAGATCAACCTACCCAATTATGGCCTGCTGGAAGAGGGCAAGCATTATGCCTCGGGGCGGTTTGTCGACACATGGGCGCTTGACGATCAGTGGCGGCTGGGGCTGATGATTTGCGCCGATGCATGGAACCCTGCGCTGGTGCATCTGGCCTGTCTGCATGGCGCAACGCTGCTGGCCTGCCCCGTCTCGTCCGGGATTGAAGCGGTGGGCGAGGAATTTGACAACCCCGCCGGATGGGCGCGCACGATGGAGTTTTATTCAGTCATGTATGGTTTGCCCTCGATGATGGCCAATCGCACAGGGCGGGAACAGGACCTGACATTCTGGGGCGGCTCGCGGATACTGGACCCGTTCGGAAAACTGCTGGCGATTGCGGGGGCAGAGCCGGAGCTGATTACCGCAACGCTCGACTATGGCGCGCTGCGCCGTGCGCGCCATGCCCTGCCAACAGTGCGCGACAGCAATATCGCCCTGATCCACCGTGAAACTGCCCGCCTGATCGACTCGCTTGGTGTGCCGGATGTGGTGCGCCGCCCGTAGCCGCGTGCATTTTGGCGCGTGGGTCGGGCAAAATGTCGCGTTTTGCCGCCTGCGCCTGTCGCTCATCGCAGTATGCTTCAAGCTGCAAGCACAGGAAGGAAGCGTGATGTTCGCCTGCCCCCCGCCCCGCGACATACTGGCATTGCGGGGCCAGCCATGAACGCCCCGCGCCGCGCAGGCGGACGCCGCAGCAAGGCCGGTCGCACCAGCACGGGCCTGCCGCAACTGCCGTGGCAAAGTCTGACGAACCCGTATGCGCCTATGGAAATCGCAGATGCAGACGGGGTTGAGGCGATTCACCGAACCTCTCTGCGCATCCTGTCGGAACTGGGCATTCGGGTTATCGGCACCTCGGTGCTGGACATGTTCGACAAGGCGGGCGCCAAGGTGGACCGCGACACCGGACTGGTGCGCTTCGACGAAGAACTGGTCAATCACGCGTTGGCAACAGTGCCAAGCCGCACCAGCCTGACCCCCCGAAACCCCGCCCGCCGTGTCGAGATTGGGGGCAATTCGCTGTGTTTCGGATTGGTTGCAGGCCCGCCCAATGTGCATGACTGCCTGAACGGTCGGCGCGCGGGCAACATGGCGGATTATGAAAATTTCATCCGTCTGGCGCAGTATTTCAACGCGATTCACCTGATCGGCAATCAGGTCACCTCGCCGATGGAACTGCCCGCGAATTCGCGGCATCTGGACACATATCTGGCCAATCTGCGGCTGAGCGAGTTGTCCTTTCATGTCTCGGCCATCGGGCGGGGGCGGGTGATGGACGGGGTCAACATGATGGCGATTGCGCGCGGCATTTCGGTCGCGGATATGGCGCATAGCCCCGGTGTGACGACCATCATATCGGTCAACTCGCCACGCCTGTTTGACGAGGAAATGGGCGAAGGGCTGATCGCAATGGCCGAACATGGCCAGCCCGTCTCGATCACGCCCTTTACGCTGATGGGCGCAATGACGCCTGTGACCCTGCCCGCCGCCATGGCGCAACAGAACGCCGAGGCGCTGTTTGGCGTGGTGCTGACCCAGCTTGTGCGCCCCGGCGCGCCGGTCATTTACGGGGCGTTCACCTCGAATGTGGATATGAAATCGGGCGCGCCCGCCTTTGGCACGCCGGAAAACACCAAGGCCAATCTGATCGCCGGCCAACTGGCGCGGCGCTATGGGCTGCCTTACCGCACATCGAACGCCAATGCGTCGAACGCGGTGGATTTGCAGGCGGCCTATGAAACCAGCATGTCCACATGGGGGGCGGTTCTGGGCGGGGGTAATCTGATCTACCACGCCGCCGGCTGGCTGGAGGGGGGGCTGACCGCGTCTTATGAAAAGCTGATCCTCGATATCGAAATTCTGCAAAACATGATCGAGGTGCTGAAGCCGGTCGATTTCTCTGAGGCAGAACTTGGCTTTGACGCCATCGCAGCCGTGCCCACAGGCGGGCATTTCTTTGGCACCGAGCACACCATCGCGCGCTATCAGACCGCATTTTACGAGCCGCTTTTGTCAGACTGGACAAATTATGGCGGCTGGCAGGCGGCAGGGGCGAAAACCGCGCTGACGCGTGCGACTGAGATTTGGCAACGCGCGCTGGCTGAATATGAAGAACCCGCCCTCGACCCCGCGATCCGCGAGGAACTGGACGCCTATGTTGCCACCCGCAAGGAACAGATCGGAACCGCCGAGCCATGACACACGCAAAACCCCTTCCCACCCATGCGCAGGCCGTTGTCATTGGCGGCGGCGTCATCGGCTGTTCGATCCTGTATCACCTTGCCAAACTTGGCTGGTCCGATGCGGTGTTGCTGGAACGCAGCGAGTTGACCTCAGGCTCCACATGGCACGCGGCGGCCAATATTCACGGGTTGCATGACAGCACCAATATCTCGCGGCTGCAACATTACACGATGCAGCTTTATAAGGAGTTGGAGGCCGAAACCGGACAGTCCTGCGGCGTGTTCCAGCCGGGATCGTTGTATCTGGCGCAGACAGACGCACGTGTCCATCAGTTGCGGCTGCAAGAAGCGAAAGCGCGCCGCTACGGGATGAACTTTCACGAAGTCTCGCGCGATGAGGCAGAGCGGTTGCACCCGCTGGTCAATTTCGACGGGGTGCAATGCATCATGTTTGAACCCGATGGCGGAAATGTGGACCCGTCGGGCGTGACCAATGCCTATGCGGTGGGGGCGCGACAGCGCGGTGCGGAAATTCACCGCTTCACCCCTGTCACAGGAACCGAGGCGCTGCCGGATGGCACTTGGATCGTGCGCACCGAACGCGGCGATATCCGCACGCCTTGGGTTATCAATGCAGCGGGGCTATGGGCACGCGAAGTGGCCGCACTCGCAGGGTTGAGCCTGCCGCTTGTCCCGACCGAGCATCAGTATTTCGTGACCGAAACCATCGCGGAAGTGGCCGCACTGGGCCGCCGCTTGCCCTCGGTCGCGGACCGGGATGGCGAATATTACTTGCGACAGGAAGGACAGGGGTTGCTGGTCGGGGCCTATGAAAAAGACGTGCAGTTCTGGGCCGAGGATGGCACGCCGCTGGGCTTCGGGCATGAATTGTTCGCCGATGATCTGGACCGGATCGAGGACAACATCCTGCGCGCCATCGACCGTGTTCCGGTGGTCGGCACAGCAGGCATTAAGCGCGTTATCAATGGCCCGATGATCTGGTCACCGGATTCGTCCGCGCTGATGGGGCCAGTGCCGGAACTGCGCGGCTATTTCTGCTGCTGCGGCATCATCCCCGGCTTCAGCCAGTCGGGCGGCCTTGGCAGGCTGGCGGCGGAATGGATCGTGCAGGGCGAGCCGTCATTGGACCTGTTCGGCTGGGACATGGCCCGCTTCGGGCATTGGGCGGGCAAAGATTTCACGCGTGCGCGGGTGGCCGACCAATACGCCAACCGCTTTAAAATCCATTTCCCCGGCGAGGAACGAAGCGCAGGCCGCCCCGCACGCACCCGCCCCGCCTATGCGGTGCAACAGGAGTTGGGCGCTGTGTTCGGGCTGAATTACGGCTGGGAACATCCGCTGTATTTCGACGCAAACACCCCCGACAGCGCCGGTTTCACCCGCCAGCCGTGGTTTGACAGCGTGGGCCGGGAAGCGCGGATGCTGCGCGACCATGCGGGCATCATCGACATCTCGAATTTCGCCAAGTACCGCGTGGCGGGGCCGGGGGCCGAAGACTGGTTGAATGCAGTATTCGCCAACCGTATGCCGACCCGCATGGGCCGGTCCTGCCTGACGCCGCTGATCGGCAAGCGTGGCGGGGTGGCAGGGGATTTCACTGTCACACGGCTGGGCGCGCAAGAATTCTGGGTTATCGGGTCGGGCATGGCAGAGCGGTATCACACTCGCTTTTTCCACGATGTGCCGCTGCCGGATGGCACCAGTTTCGACAGCCTGACCGACAGCATGTGCGGCTTCAACATTGCCGGACCCCGCGCGCGTGATCTGCTGGCGCGGCTGACCAATGCGGATTTATCAAACGCGACGTTCCCCTTTTTCCGCTCGCAGCGGATTACCGTGGCTGGGGTGGAATGTGTGGCGCTGCGGGTGTCCTTCACGGGCGATCTGGGCTGGGAATTGCATTGCGCGGCAGCGGATCAAGTCACGTTGTATAGCGCCTTGTTCGAGGCAGGCCGCGCGGTTGGCGCAGGCCCGGTCGGCAGCCGCGCACTGATGAGCCTGCGGGTTGAGAAGGGCTATGGCAGTTGGGGCCGCGATTACAGCCCCGAATACTGGCCGCAGGAATCGGGGCTGGACGGGCTGATCTGCGCCGACAAGGAATTTCTGAACAAGGACGCATGGCGTGCCATCCGCAACACTCCGCCGCGCGAACAGATGGTCATGCTAGAGATCGACGTGGACGATGCCGATGCACAGGGCGGCGAGCCGGTGTTTCTGCCCGATGGCACTCCCCTTGGTCAGGTGTCGTCAGGGGCGTATGGTTATGCCGTACAGAAATCGCTGGCCATCGCGTATGTGAGCGCTGCCAAACGCCCCGCCGATGGGGTGGTGCAGGTGGCCATACTGGGCCGGCCGCACACTGCCCGCATTCTGGACCGCGCCCCGTTCGACCCCGATGGTGCGCGCCTGCGTGACCGTGCACTTGCCGAGATGTCGCCCTGATCATGCCCTCTCGACTTGGGAAGGGCAGCGTGTGAGACTGCGACAAACCCTTGCCCAAGGCAGCCCCGGATGACAGTTGCGCCGCCCGCGTTCGTTTTCCTGATCGAAGACGGCTTTGCGATGTTGCCCTTCACCTCGGCGATTGAGGTGCTGCGGCTGGCCAACAAGTTGACCAGCAGCACGCAATACAGCTATTGGGTGTCCTCATTGGGTGATGCGCGGGTCACGGCCTCGAACGGGGTAGGCATTGACCCAAGCCGCCCGATTGCGGCCTTGGGGCGCGATGACCGGATCGTGGTCGTGTCCGGTGACGGGGTCTGCCACACGCGCAATGCCGCGCATTCGTCGTTTTTGCACAAGGCCATGCGCTACGGCCACGAAATCTGGGGTCTGTCCTCTGGCGTTGTGCGTCTGGCGCAAGCGGGGCTGTTGTCCGGGCAGACTGTTTCGGCGCATTGGGAAGATATCCCATATCTGGAGCAGAATTTCCCCGGCATCACTGTCACCTCTTCCTTGTTCACCTGTAGCCCGAAGATTGCCACCTGTGCAGGCGGGCTGTCCGCCGCTGATCTGATGCTGAACCACCTCAGGATGACAGGCCCCGCCATGCTTTCCGAAGAAATCTCGGCGCGGCTGATTCTCGACGGCACGCGCGCGGGCAGGGTGGCGCAGAAATTACCCACACGGCTGAAATACCGCAGCAGCACCCCGAAGGTGCAACTTGCGTTGGAGTTGATGGACGCCTTTATGGACGAGCCGCTGCCGATTTCGGAAATCGCGGGAAAGGTGGCCGTGTCGCAACGCCAGCTAGAGCGGCTGTTCATGAGCGAGCTGCACAAGACCCCAAAGCAATTATATCTGGAATTGCGTCTGGAAACCGCGCGTTATGACGTTCTGGTCAGCACGCGCCCGATCACCAGTATCGGGCTGGACTATGGGTTCAACCCCAACAGTTTTGCGCGAAACTACGTGAAAATGTTTGGCACCACACCGAAAAACGACCGCGATGGCGCGAAACGCCTGCGCTGAAACCGTGGTAGATGTCAGGTTAAAATGGTGCGGGTGGTCGGAGTCGAACCGACACTCCTTGCGGAAAGGGTGTTTGAGACCCTCGCGTCTACCATTCCGCCACACCCGCACAACTGGCGCGTATTTAGCGCGGATATTTTCCTTTCGCAACTGGTCAAACACGGCTTTGCGTGAAATTGATGACGGTATATCCCTGACAAACCCCTTGAAGATTGACCTTTTTGAACGAATGGCTTAGATAGCGTGTCTATGCTGCCTTTGGGTGGCATATCTGCTAGCGGGGCGTAGTAATCAAACGTCCTAGAACCGATCGCGGCCCGATGCCGTATCAAATGGACGCATATGACCCAATTTTCTGATCTGAAGCTGGACCCGAAGGTCCTGAAAGCCATCGCTGAGGCTGGCTATACAACCCCCACCCCGATTCAGGCGCAAGCCATCCCCCACGCGCTTGAAGGGCGCGATGTGCTGGGAATCGCGCAGACAGGGACCGGCAAGACCGCGTCTTTTGTGCTGCCGCTGATCACACGGCTTGGCCGTGGACGTGCTCGCGCGCGCATGCCGCGCAGCCTTGTGCTGGCCCCCACACGCGAACTGGCCGCGCAGGTGGCCGAGAATTTCGACACCTATGCCAAACACACCCGCCTGACCAAGGCGCTGCTGATCGGTGGCGTCGCCTTTGGCGAACAGGACAAGCTGATCGACCGGGGTGTTGATGTTCTGATTGCCACACCGGGCCGGTTGCTGGACCATTTCGAGCGCGGCAAACTGTTGCTGACCGGTGTCGAAGTGATGGTGGTGGATGAGGCAGACCGCATGCTGGATATGGGGTTCATCCCCGATATCGAGCGGATTTTTGGCCTGACACCCTTTACCCGCCAGACATTCTTCTATTCCGCAACGATGGCGCCCGAGATCGAGCGGATTACCAACACCTTCCTGTCAAACCCGGCACGGATCGAGATTGCGCGTCAGGCCACTGCGTCTGAAACCATCGCGCAGGAACTGATCGAACTGCCCGCCACGCGCCGCGACGGTGCGGCCAAGATCAAACGCGAAGCCTTGCGCGCGATTATCGAGGCCGAGGGCGACAAGCTGGAAAACGCGATCATCTTTTGCAACCGCAAGGTCGAGGTTGATATTCTGGCCAAGTCCTTGACCAAGCACAAGCTGGACGCGGCCCCCATTCATGGCGACCTTGACCAGTCACTTCGCACCCGCACACTAGAGCGGTTTCGCGCAGGCGAATTGCGGCTGTTGATCGCATCGGACGTGGCCGCGCGCGGCCTCGATGTGCCATCCGTCAGCCATGTGTTCAATTTCGACCTGCCGTCGCACCCAGAAGATTATGTGCACCGGATCGGGCGCACCGGTCGCGCGGGTCGGTCCGGCAAGGCCGTGTCGCTGATGGTGCCTTCTGACAAGAAATACCTCGACGCGATCGAGCAACTTCTGGAACGGCAATTGCCGCGTGGCGTAGCCCCGCAAATGGATATTGGCAAACCCGCGCCAGAGCCGAAGTCAGAAGAAGCGGCGCCCCGGCGTTCGCATTCCGTTTCCAAATCCAAGGCCCCTGAAAAGGCCAAGGCACAGGAAAAGGCGGCTGCACCCGAAAACGCACCCGCGCCGGAGAAAGCCCCTGTGCAAGCTGCGGCAAAGCCGGAAACCAAAGATGCGCAGAATGCCAATCTTTACAATCTGGATGAGGCGAAGTCAGCCCGCGGTGGGCGTGGCCAATCCCGTCAGCGCCAGGATAATCGCGGCGCGGTGGTGGGCATGGGCGACCATGTGCCCGACTTCTTGCTGCGTGAATTTCGCAGCGCATAAGCACGCATGAAAAAGCCGCACCTGTTCGGGTGCGGCCAGCTCACTTTCGACAACAATATCAGCGATAGAGAAGCGACACCTTGTTGTGAAACAGGTGTATCTTCGAGGGATCAGCTTTCAGTTTGACCTTGCGCCCTTTCAGGTCGGTGTGAATACCGGCAAGTTTGGCAAGTACAGGGGCAAGCGCAGCAGAGTCGGGCTTGAAATACAGCACAGTCAATTCGCCCAAGGCTTCCAGCAACTCGACTTCGCCCGCATACAGGTAATCGTCGCCCTCTGTGGCGACCAGATCTTCGGGGCGCGCCCCAAGATTGACCTTCAGCCCCATATCGGCGTCTGTGGTGGGAATATTGGCAACCGCGCTGCCGCCCCCCTCTAGCTTGACATGGGTTTGTGCGCCCGTGCCCACAATCTCGCCTGCCAGCAGGTTCATCGCCGGAGAGCCGATGAATTGCGCGACAAATTCGCCATTGGGCCGCTCGTACAGCTCCAGTGGCGTGCCAACCTGCGCGATCCCGCCGCCTGCAAGCACGACGATACGGGTGGCCAAAGTCATCGCCTCGACCTGATCATGGGTCACATAGACCATGGTCGAGTTGGGCATCGATTCTTTCAGCTTCGCAATCTCGATGCGTGTGGCCACGCGCAGCGCGGCATCAAGGTTCGAGAGGGGTTCGTCAAACAGATAGACCTTCGGGTCGCGCACGATGGACCGGCCAATCGCAACCCGCTGGCGCTGCCCGCCTGACAGCGCCTTGGGCAGGCGGTCCAGATAAGGGCCAAGTTGCAGGATATCAGCGGCGCGGTTCACGGCCTCATCAATCTCGGATTTGGATTTCTTGGCGATTTTCAGTGCGAAGGACATGTTGTCGCGCACAGTCATATGCGGATAAAGCGCATAGGATTGAAACACCATGGCAATGCCGCGCTGCGATGGCGGGATGTCATTCACCACCATTCCGTCAATCTGCAACTCGCCGCCCGTGATCTTTTCCAGCCCCGCGATCATGCGCAAAAGCGTGGATTTCCCGCAGCCCGACGGGCCAACAAACACGATCAGCTCGCCTTGTTTGATATCCAGATTGATATCGGACAGGACTTTGACCTCGCCATATGCCTTTTCGACATCGGTCAGCTTCAGATCGGCCATGATGTCTCCTCCCTTGTTGTTATCTTTTGACGACCAGACAGGGCTGCCATGGTCCCAGATGCACCAGTCCGTCCTCGCCCGGACCAGAGCTGTTCAATTCCTGCCCGACTGTGACCCAGTTCCCCTCTGGCAAATACAGCGTGGCGGGGTCGTGGCTCAGGTTGAACGCACAGAACAGCTCTTCCCCCGCCTCCTCGCGGAAGAAAGACAGCACATCGCCCGAGACATGCAAGTTGCGCATACTGCCCCGACCCAGTGCGCGGTGCGCCTGACGAAAGGCAATCGCCCGGCGGTAGTGGTGCAGCAACGCATCTGGCGCGCGCTCCTGTGCATCGACCGCCAGCCCCAGATGCTCGCGTGCGACCGGTAACCACGGCTTGCCGCCGGAGAAGCCCCCATTCTGGTTGTCCGCCGTCCAGACCATCGGTGTGCGGCACCCGTCGCGGCCCTTGTATTCGGGCCAGAACTGAATGCCATACGGATCTTGCAGGTCATCGAAATGCAGATCCGCTTCTTGCAAGCCCAACTCTTCGCCCTGATACAGGCAGACCGACCCGCGCAGGCACATCATCAGCGTGGCATAGGCGCGCGCCGCTGCCGGGGACAGATCCCAGCGCGAGATATGGCGCGTGACATCATGGTTGGAAAACGCCCAGCAGGCCCAGCCTTCGGGGGCGACATGCTCCAAATGGCGCAAAACGGCGGCAATACGGGCGGCTGAAGGGCTGTCAGGGGACAGAAACTCGAACGCGTAGCACATCTGCACCTTATCGCCGCCCGATGTGTATTCGCCCAAAATCTCTAGGCCACGCTGCGCATCACCAACCTCGCCCACGGCAGCGGCGTCATAGGTGTCCAGAACCGCGCGAAAACGCCGCAGGAATTCCAGATTTTCGGGGCGGTTCTTGTCGTAGATATGTTCCTGATGGTTATACGGGTTCACCGCAGGCGCGATGGAGGCATTGCGCCGCTCCGGTGGCAGGGGCGGGTTGTCGCGCAAATCGTAGTCATGGACGTAGAAATTGATCGTATCCAGACGGAACCCGTTGACCCCACGTTCCAGCCAGAACCGCGCAATATTCAGCAATTCTTCCTGCACCGCCGATTCGTGAAAGTTCAGATCGGGCTGCGACGCCAGGAAATTGTGCAGGTAATACTGCAGACGCGTGGCATCCCATGCCCAGGCGGAACCGCCAAAAATGGACAGCCAGTTATTGGGCGGCGTGCCATCAGGCTTGGCGTCGGCCCAGACATACCAGTTCGACTTGGGGTTTTCGCGGCTGGAACGGCTTTCCTTGAACCACGGGTGCTGGTCCGAGGAATGCGACAACACCAGATCAATCAACACCTTTATGCCCAGCTTATGCGCCGTGGCCACCAGCGCGTCGAAATCCGACAATGTGCCGAACATTGGGTCCACATCGCAGTAATCTGACACATCATAGCCGAAATCTTTCATCGGAGAGGTGAAGAACGGGCTGATCCAGATGACATCGACACCAAGGCTGGCGATATAGGGCAGGCGTTCCACGATTCCGCGCAAATCGCCGATACCATCGCCATTGCTGTCCTGAAAGCTGCGGGGGTAGATCTGATAGATCACCGCGCCGCGCCACCAGTCGGGATAAAGCTCCAGCCCTTGTTCGGGCTGCAACAGGGTTTGTGCACTCACGAATATTGTCCTTACTTGACGGAGCCGGCCAGCAGACCGCGCACCAGATAGCGTTGCATTGTGAAGAAGACGACCAGCGGCACCGCAATCGAAACAAAGGCCGCAGTGGCCAGAATGCCCCAATCCCCCCCACGAGAACCCAACAGGTCATCGGCAATCTTCACTGTCATGACCTGAGATTCCGCGCCCGATGGCAAGAATACTTTTGCCACCAGCAGGTCAATCCATGTCCAGAGGAACTGGAAGATGGCGAAAGAGGCAAGTGCCGGAAAACTGAGCGGCAGGATGATGCGCACGAAGATCTGGAAATCCGTCGCGCCATCGACCTTGGCCGATTCAATGATATCGCGGGGCAACCCGACCATATAATTTCGCAACAGATACACCGCCAAGGGCAACCCGAACCCCGTATGTGCCAGCCATATGCCTAAGAAACTTTGCCCTATGCCGATATTGGTGTGCAGCGATAACAACGGCACCAGCGCCAGCTGCAACGGCACGACCAGCAACCCCACCACAGCCGCAATCAGCAGCCCCCGACCGGGGAAATCCATCCATGCCAGCGCATAGGCCGCGAATGCCGCAATCAGAATCGGTATGATCGTGGCCGGGATGGTCACTGTCAGCGTATTGATAAAGGCGCGATCCATGCCATCTGCGCGCAGCACTGTTTCGTAATTGGCGAGGGTAAATCGCGGCGGCGTTCGGGCCTCGAAATACAGGGTTGGGCCGCGCGCTATTTCTTCGGGCGATTCAACGCGGTATGTTCCATCATGGTTAACGACAACTGTGCCGCCTGTGCGCAATTCCGACACCTCGCCGGGGGCAAATTCATCCGGGGCCACGGCGCGCGTGCCATAGGCTGCGACAACCCCTTCCGCGTCAGGAAAACGGCCTGACAGGCTGGGGTCCGCGAAAACATTGCCCTCGACAACGAAAATGTCGCCTTCCTGTCGCGCGTCATCGGCTGCGACACGGGCGCGGAAATTCAGATCGACCGCGAAAGGCGCCTGCCACCAGCCGGAATTCGAAATCTGGTCGCGGTCCCGAAACGATGACACAAACAGCCCGATTGTCGGCAAAAGCCACAGCAGCACCAGAATGATGACCGTGATATTGACCGCAAGCTTTCCGCCCTTATTCTGTCCTGCAATATTGTCCATGTCTTGCCCCTCCCTCAGCGCATTTCGTTGCGCGCTTGGCGGATGTTCCAGATCATCACCGGCAGCACCAGAAGCATGATCACGAAGGCCACAGCAGTCGCCCGACCGTCATCGCGGAACATGTAGGTCATCATGTAACTGGGCAGGATATGCGTGCCGAAATTGCCGCCCGTCATGGTGTAGACGATGTCGAACACCTTGAGCACCAGAATGGTGATCGTCGTCCAGACCACCACAATCGTGCCCATGATCTGCGGCACTTTGATCTTGAAGAACACCTGAAACGGATTTGCCCCGTCAATGATCGCAGCCTCGATGGTTTCTTCGGGAATGCCGCGCAGAGCAGCCGATAGAATAACCATCGCAAAGCCAGTCTGAATCCAGACCAGAATGAACATCAGCAGAAAGTTGTTCCAGAACCGAATTTGCAGCGGGTCGAGCACCGTCATGCCCATTGAATCGCGGATCGAGTTGATGATGCCGATATCGGGATTTGCGGAATAGACAAATTTCCAGATCAGCGATGCGCCGACAAAGGAAATGGCCATCGGCATAAAGATCAGGGATTTGGCGATATTGCCCCAACTCAGCCGGTCGGTCAGTTGCGCGACCAGCAGCCCCAGAAAGGTTGCCATCGCAGGCACGAACAGCACCCAAAGCAGGTTGTTCAGCACCGCAGTGCGAAAGCTGCCTTCGGCGAACAGCGCGGCGTAGTTGCCCAAGCCGATGAAATTTGCCCCCGAGCGGTCAAACAGCGAACGCCAGAACGACCCCACCACCGGATAGGCCAGATACAGCCCCAGCGCGAACATGGCCGGAAACAGAAACAGCCACGGACGCACCTGATTGGCGCGGTTGATATTGCGGCCGGTATTTGGCCCTTTGGCCGGGAAGATCACTTTGTCGAGCAGCATATTCGAGAAGTAGAAATACCCCACGCACCCCCCGACACCAATGATGATGGTCAATATCCCCTGAATGACTGGTGACATTTATCCCCTCCCTGTGGGCCGGTGGGTTTCACCATGGCCACGCGCAGTCTTTATGAAAGATTGAATGTATCATGCAGACAGGGCCGCTTGTGCGCGGCCCTGTCTGAATTTTACGCGCCCTAGCGCATCGCGTCCCAGCGATCCTGGATCATGTTGGCAACGCCTTCTGCGCCGCCTTGGGTGGTGTAATCCACCATCCCGGTCCAGAACGCACCTGCGCCAATCTCACCCGGCATCAGGTCGGATGCGTCAAAGCGGAAGGTGGTGGCCGCCAGCAGGATCTCATTCATCGCCCGCAGGGCATCGGATGAGAATACATCCAGATTGACGCCTGAATGCGGTGTCAAAAAGCCCGACTGCGCCATCCAGACTTCATGCGCGATAGGCGTCTTGAAGAACTCGATCAAGCCGCGTGCCGCAGGGCTGTCATCGGTGATGGCAAACAATGTGCCTGCACCCAGCACCGGATCACCCAGATCAGCCTCGCTCGATGAGGGGAAGTAGAAGAAGTCATAATCCGCGCCATATTCTGACCCTTCAGGGAAGAAGGTCGGAATGAATGACGCCTGCTTGTGCATGTAGCAATCTGGCGGAATCTGGAACAGGCCACCGGGGCTGTCGCGGAAATCGGTGGTTGCCGCCGCTTCGGGGCCACCCTGCGCCCAGCCTTCGGTGCGCACAAATTCGCCATATGCTTCGATCGCTTCGATCACTTCGGGCGAATTGAAAGGCAGCTCGTTCGTGACCCACTGGTCATAGATTTCAGGGTCATGCAGGCGCAGCATCATGTCTTCGACCCAATCGGTCGCGGGCCAGCCTGTCGCGGCACCTGACCCCAGACCAATGCACCACGGTGTGCCGCCGTCATCGACGATCTGTTGTGATAGCGTTTTCAGGTCTTCCAACGTTTCCGGAATGTCATAGCCCATTTCATCGAATTGCTCGGGGCTGTACCAGACCAGTGACTTCACATCGACCTTGTAGAAAAAGCCGAACATCTCTGTTTCGCCTTCGGGATTCTCGAAGCTGCCCAGATCAACCCAAGATTGTCCTGCGGCGTAGTTCTCCATCATCCACTCAGCCGTCTCTTCGCCCAAGGGCGACAGCGCGCCGCGTGCGGCCATGTCAGCCGCAAGGCCCGGCTGCGGGAAAACGGCCAGATTGGGCGCGGAATTGGCCTGAATGGCGATCACGATATCCTGCTCGAAGCTGTCAGAGCCGGAGTAATTCACTGTCGCACCGGTGGCTTCGGCGAAATAGGCGAGGGTGTTTTGCACCATGCGCCCGTCTTCACCTGTCCACGGGCCCAGTGATGGTCAGTGTTTCGCCCGAAAAATCATGTTCTTCAGCAAATGCCTCGAAGCTCTCCCAGTTGAAGCCCTCTGTCCCCGGCTCCACAATCAGGTCTTGTGCATGCGCGCCACCGGCGAGCAAGGCAAGCGTCGCAACGCCTGCGTAAAGTCTGGATTTCATGTCATCCTCCCAAGGTTGACTCGTTGTTTCGCACATTTTTTAAGCGTGTGCTGATCGGCATCCCAGCAGTTTGGAAACGATTTCCCAAACCGCTTTGGATTTTGGCACGTTGGCGGAACAAGAGCTTTCTGTCAAATGATTTTGTTGCAAATCGCGTGTATTTGTTGGGGCTTTTCGCACATGCAGCGAAACCATCTTAAAATATACCCCCTTTTCACCGCCTGAGTTTTCCGTAGAGTGTGCATATGATTCAAC
>LFIK01000327.1_pt1 | contig 35322 bp, 30 predicted proteins | sample 643401 | NCBI WGS metagenome assembly LFIK01 (sample SAMN03777447, study PRJNA286221) | soda lake metagenome | biome: soda lake; feature: Kulunda steppe; material: water; isolation source: sample T5-Br brine of Lake Tanatar-5 | place: Russia: Kulunda steppe | collected 2010-07
GTCAACAGCATCGAGATCCCCAACCTCGCCCAGTGTCTGGAAATCGACGTCTACGGGCGGCACAAGGACGAGCCCTCGACCTCCAACCCCGATTACCGGCGCTGGATTCACGGCATCATCGAGGATCAGGTCCGCAACTACGACATCGACGGGATCATGTGGTGCAACGAGCGTAACTCGCCGCTTGATCAGATGATGCAGGGGCAAGCGCCGGGCGATTTCTCGGACGCCGCGCGGGCCGAGGCGGTGGCGCGCGGCATCGACGTGGAAGCCTGCCGCCGCGCGCTGATCGTGATGCACGAGTTCATGCAGGCCGCGCGGGCGGGCGAGGACTTCGACGACGGCGCCTTCATCACCTTCCTGCGCATCCTGATGCAGCACCCCGAAATCCTGATCTGGGAGCGCTTCTGGCTGGAGCGGAACAAGGACCTGGACCGCGAGCTTTACGGCATGGTCAAGTGGTGCAAGCCCACCCTGCCCTTTGGCCTGAACGTCTGGAACCGCAACCATTTCAACCTGTTCCGCCGCGCGCAATGGCCGTGGGCGGAACAGACCATGTATGCCGACTGGGTGAAGCCCATCACCTATCAGCACCAGTCGGGCGAGATCTGGCACAAGGAATTCGGCTTCTTCCACAAGACCATCCTGCGAGACTTCGACCCGGTGACGGCGGCGGCGGTGATGCAGGGCATCCTGGGGTTGAACGAGGCACCGCTGGATCAGGTCATCCAGACCGGGATGGACCCCGACACCTATGTCCACGGCCAATGCGCCGATGCCCTGCGCGGCGTGCATGGGCGCGCGAAGGTGTTCATGGGGCTGGGGATCGACGCGCCGCGCGTGCGCGCCGATCAGGCGAAATGCACGCCCGATATCGCCTATCGCTCGGTTATGGCCACCTATCGCGCGGGCGGGCACGGGGTGGTGCTGTCGCCCAACTATGCCTCGATGCACCTGACCAATCTGGACGGCGTGGCCAAGGCGCTGCGTGAGCTGGGCCTGAAGACATGAGCGCGGCGCTTTCGGCTCTGGTCCGGGGCGGCGAGGTGCTGCTGCCCGACGGGCTGCACCGGGTCGATCTGGGCGTCGCCGCTGATGGGACCGTGGCGGGGGTCTATGCCCCCGGCACCGCACCCGAGGCGCGTGAGGTCATCGACGCCGCCGGGTTGCAGGTGCTGCCGGGCCTTGTGGATATTCATTTCCACGTCCGCGCGCCGGCCTACCCCGAACGCGGCACGGTGCAGTCCGAAACCCGCGCGGCGGCGGCCGGGGGCGTGACGACGATCTTCGAGATGCCGATCTCGAAACCCTGCTGCGCCACGCCCGAGGAACTGGTCCGCCGCCGCGACCACTTCGCCGAAAACGCGGTGGTGGATTTCGGGCTCTACGTCGCCCCCGGCGACCTGACCGAGGCCAGCCGCGACGCGATGCTGGCCGAGGGGGCCATCGCCTTCAAGATCTTCACTACGCCCGCCCCGCCGGGGCGCGCGGATGAATTCGACGGGCTGGCGCTGCCCGGCGCGGCAGAGCAGTTGCACGCGCTGGAACTGGCGGCGGCGACCGACCGGCCCATCGTCGTCCACGCCGAAGACGCCGCCCTGCTGGCATATTACGGCGCGCTGGCCGAGGCGCTGGACCCCGCCGACGCCGCCACCCACAACGCCAGCCGCCCCGCGATCTGCGAGGCGGTGTCCGTCGCCCAGCTTCTGGCCATGAACATCACCGCGCGTGCCAGGCTGCACATCGCCCATGTGACCAGCGCGGCCACGGTGGCGGTGCTGCGTGCCTTCGCCGGCACCTCGGACTTCACCGCCGAGACCTGCCCGCAATACCTGTTCGCCACCGAAGCCGATGTCGCCCGCGCCGGCGTCTACGGCAAGGTGAACCCGCCGATCCGTAGCCAGGCCGATCAGGACGCGCTGTGGCAGGCCATCGCCGACGGGGTGATCACCCATGTCACCACTGACCACGCCCCGTTCTCGCGCGCCGAGAAAGCCGCGTCGATTGGCAATTTCCCCGCCGCCCCGCCCGGCGCGCCGGGGATCGAGTTCATGCTGCCCGCCATGCTGGACGCGGTGGCGGCGGGGCGGCTGAGCCTGAAGGCCGCGCATGACCTTCTGTGCGCCAACGGCGCGCGGCGCTACGGTATCTGGCCGCGCAAGGGCGCGCTGCTGCCCGGCAGTCATGCCGACATCACGCTGGTGGACCCGGCGGCCGAAACCGTGATCACCCCCGAGACGCTGCACACCAACGCTCGCGACTGCGCGCAGCTCTTCGCGGGGCGCCGGATGCGCGGCAAGGTGGTGCGCACCATCCTGGCCGGGCGCACGGTGTTTGCGAACGGCGAGATCACCGGCGCCCCCGGCGCCGGGCGCTTCATCCGCCCGCCTGCGCAGGTGTGACGCCACCGGGATAGCGCCCGCGTCCTGCAGGGAAACGCCTCACTCCACGGTGACGGATTTCGCCAGATTGCGCGGCTGGTCCACATCGGTGCCGCGCTGGACCGCCGTGTGATAGGCCAGAAGCTGCGCCGGAATGGCATAGACCATGGGCGCGATCAGGTCGGGCACCGTGGGCATGGCCAGCCGGTGCTGCGCCTCGGCCCCGGCCTCGGCCAGCCCGGCGTGATCCGAGATCAGCACCACCGGACCCTGCCGGGCCAAGACTTCCTGCATGTTGGACACGGTCTTGTCGAACAGCCGGTCGCGCGGGGCCATGACCACCACCGGCACGTCGGGCTCGATCAGCGCGATGGGGCCGTGCTTCAACTCGCCCGAGGCATAGCCCTCGGCGTGGATGTAGGTGATTTCCTTCAATTTCAGCGCCGCTTCCAGCGCCAGCGGAAACATCGGCCCACGACCCAGAAACAGAACGTCGGTGGCCTCGGAGAGCCGCGCGGCGATGCGCGCGATCTCGCCATCGCGGTCCAGTGCCTGCGCCACGAAGCCGGGGAGGCTGCGCAGCGTCTGCAGATGCGCGGCCAGCCCGGCGGCATCCAGCCGCCCCCGGTCGCGCCCGGCCTTGAGCGCCAAGAGCGCCAGCATCTGCAATTGCGCCGTAAACGCCTTGGTCGAGGCGACGCCGATTTCCGGCCCGGCCTGGATCGGCAGCACCACATCGCTTTCCCGCGCGATGGTCGAGGTCGGCACGTTCACCACGCCGAGCACCCGCGCCACCCGGCCCTGCACGTGGCGCAGCGCGGCCAGCGTGTCGGCGGTTTCGCCCGACTGGCTGATGAAGATGGCGGTGTCCTGCAGGGTCAGCACCGGGTCGCGGTAGCGGAACTCGGAAGCGATATCGCATTCCACCGGCAGCCCGGCGATCTGTTCGAACCAGTATTTCGCCACCTGCGCGGCCAGATAGGCAGTGCCGCAGGCGACCAGCACCAGCCGCCCCGTTTCGCTGAACTCCACGCCTTCGGGCAAGTCCAGCGTGTCATCGGCGCCGACGTGAAGCTCCAGAGCCCCGCGCAGCACCGCCGGTTGCTCGGCGATTTCCTTGGCCATGAAATGGCGGTGCCCGGCCTTGTCCACGCGATAATTGTCCATCTGAATGCGGGTGGCCTGCCGCTCCACGGGGCGGCCCGCCTGATCCGTGACGCTGACGCTTCCGCGCCGCAGCACGGCCATGTCGCCCTCTTCCAGATAGGCGATGCGGTCGGTCATGGGCGCCAGCGCGATGGCGTCCGAACCCAGATAGACCTCGCCGTCGCCCAGGCCCACCGCCAGGGGCGAGCCGCGGCGTGCGCCGATCAGCAGATCCTCCTCGCCCTCGAACAGGAACACCAGCGCGAAGGCGCCCTCCAGCCGTGCAAGCGTGGCGTGTGCGGCCTCGACCGGCCCCATCCCCTGCCCCAGATGCCGCGCGGTCAGTTGCACGATCACCTCGGTGTCGGTGTCCGAGGCGAAATTGACACCGTCCTCGGCCAGTTCGGCGCGCAGGGTGCGAAAGTTCTCGATGATCCCGTTGTGGACCACCATCACCGGCCCGGCGGCGTGCGGGTGCGCGTTGCTGACCGTGGGCGCGCCATGGGTGGCCCAGCGGGTGTGACCGATCCCGGCCTTGCCCGGCAGGGGTTCATGCACCAGCAGGTCCGACAGGTTGACCAGCTTGCCCACCGCGCGGCGCCGGTCCAGCCGGCCGTCGTTCACCGTGGCGATGCCCGCGCTGTCATAGCCGCGATATTCCAGCCGCTTGAGCGCGTTGAGGATGATGGGCGAAACCTCGTGGCTGCCCAGAACGCCGACAATACCGCACATTATGACTTTCCTTTCGCCGCATCGCGGGCCGCGCGCAGCCGTTGCATCAGCCGCGCGCCCAGCCCCGGTTTGGTAACCTGCTTTGCCCGGCCGATGGCCAGCGCGCCCTCGGCCACGTCTTCGGTGATGACGGAACCGGACCCGGTGACCGCCCCGGGGCCAAGGCGCACCGGCGCCACCAGCATGGTGTCCGAGCCGATGAAGGCACCCGCGCCGATCTCGGTGCGGTGCTTGAACACGCCATCATAGTTGCAGGTGACGGTGCCCGCGCCGATATTGGCGCCCGCCCCGACATGCGCGTCACCCAGATAGGTCAGATGGTTGGCCTTGGCGCCTTCGTCCATCACCGTGTTCTTGACCTCGACGAAATTGCCGACGCGCACGCCCTCGGCCAGTTCCGCGCCGGGGCGCAGGCGGGCGTAGGGGCCGACCACGGCGCCACGGCTGACGTGGCACCCTTCCAGATGCGAGAACCCCCGCACCGTTGCCCCCGATTCGACCGTCACGCCGGGGCCGAAGACCACGAATTGCTCCACCACCGCGTCGCGACCGATCACCGTGTCATGGGCGAAATGCACCGTGTCCGGCGCGGTCAGGGTCACGCCATCGTCCAGCGCCGCCGCCCGTGCGCGGGCCTGAAACGCGGCCTCGGCGGCGGCAAGCTCGGCGCGGGTGTTTATACCCAGCGTTTCCGCCTCGGGGCACAACACCACGCCCGCACGCAACCCCCGCCCGCGCGCCAGCGCCACGATGTCGGTCAGGTAGAACTCGCCGGACGCGTTGTCATTGCCCACGGCGGCGACCAGATCGAACAGCACCGCCCGGTCGGCGCAGACAAGCCCGCTGTTGCACAGCGTGACCGCGCGTTCGGCAGGCGTGGCGTCCTTGAACTCGACGATCCGGGCCAGCGTTTCGCCATCATCCTCGACCATCAGGCGCCCGTAGCGGCCCGGGTCGGTGGCGTCGAACCCCAGCACCACCACATCATGCACAGCGCGCGCCGCGCGCATCCGCTCCAGCGTGTCGGCGCTGATGAAGGGCGTGTCGCCGTAAAGCACCACCACATCGCCGCCGACCCCGTCCAGCGCGGCGCGCGCCTGCGCCACGGCGTGGGCGGTGCCGCGCTGCTCGGCCTGCTCCACCACGGTCACGCTGTCGTCGATTTCGGCCAGCGCGGCGCGCACGGCATCGGCGCCGTGCCCGGCCACAACCACCACCTGCGCGGGATCCAGCGCGCGCCCGGCGGTCAGGGCATGGGCCACCAGCGGCGCCCCGGCCAGCGGGTGCAGCACCTTCGGCAGGTCGGAATTCATGCGGGTGCCCTGCCCCGCCGCCAGAATGACAAGGGAAATGCTCATGCCGTTGCGCTCTTCTGTCGGACGCTCTGCCGGATCGTATGCTGCGGAGACGCTGCGAATGCAATGGCCCAGCGCCTCACACTTGGCGACAGAGCGAAACACTTGCGCCCCACCGCGGCAGGGGCGCATCATGGGGCAGCGCGGAAACCGCCGACCACCGCGAATACGGTTCGCCGCACATACGGTTTGACCAGGATCAACGCCGCGTGGCACGCTGCCCCCTAACCTGCCCGGCAGGCCACAGCCAACGCACAGGAAGGAGACCCCATGTTTTCCCGCATCATCGTCGCCGTCGACCTTGCCAACATGGATCAGGGCAAGGCGCTGCTGAACAAGGCCGTGCGCATGATCGACGCCGGCGGCGAGATACGCCTGCTGCACGTGCTGGAGGAAGTGCCCAGTTACATCGCCGCCGAACTGCCGCGCGACCTGTCCGACCGCCGCCGGGCCGAGGCAAGCGTGGAGCTGAAGACCCTTGCGGGCGGCGTGGACGCGCGCGTGGAAACCGAGGTGCGCATGGGCGCGGCCTCGGGGCAGATCCTGCAATCGGCCGAGGACAGCAACGCCGATCTGATCATGATCGCTTCGCACAAGCCGGGCCTGAGTGACTATTTCATCGGTTCCACCGCGGCGCGGGTGGTCCGGCACGCGCAGACCTCGGTGCTGATCGCGCGCTGAGGGGCTGCGCCGGGTCGCCCCGTGAGCGCGGGTGTCGGTTTGCAGACCCCTGACGGCGGTTCGGGCTTACCGGACGCGCCGCCCGGCGATAGAGTTGGGCAGATCAACAGCGCATCGTCGCGCAGAGTTTTCGGAGGAACACCATGTATGACACGATCCTGATTGCCGCCGCCCTGTTCAGCAAGGGGCAGACAACCCGCGGCCTGATCCGCAAGGCACGCGACATGCTCAACCCCGGCGGCAAGCTGGTGGTTGTCCATGTCGTCGACGAGATCCCGCAGTTCGCAGCCGCGCGCATCCCGGCCGAGTTGCAGAGCAAACGCCAGCGCGAGGCGCAGGACGAGCTTGAGGCCATCGCAAACGAGGCCGGTGACATCAAAATCGAAACCGTGGTGCGCATGGGCACGCCCTCGGCCGGTATCCTGGGCACGGCGACCGAAACGAAGGCGGATCTGATCATGATCGCCTCGCACAAGCCGGGCTTCGGCGACTATTTCATCGGTTCGACCGCCACGCGCGTGGTCCGGCACGCGCAGACCTCGGTGATGGTGCTGCGCTGAGCCGGACTGCTTGCCGTTTGATTTAACCGCGCGCACATGGCACTGTCCGCCGGACCAGCGCCGCTGAAACCGCCGCGCCCTGCAAGGATATGGGAGAGCCTGCATGTTCAATTCCATCGTTGTCGCCGCCGCCCTGTTCAGCAAGGGCGCGACCAGTCGCGGGCTGATCGACAAGGCGCGCAAGATGCTGTCGCCCGGCGGCACCATCACCCTCGTACACGTGCTGGACGAAATCCCGCCCTACATGGTGGCCGCCATGACCAAGGAACAGTTGATGAATCACCGCAAGGCGGTGCGCGAGCAGCTGGAGTCACTCGCGGCCGCGGCGCGGGGGGTGCAGGTGGATGTCGACCTGCGCGCGGGCAAGCCCTCGACCCAGATCCTGCAGTGCGCCAAGGAGTGCAACGCGGACCTGATCATGATCGCCTCGCACAAACCGGGGTTCAGTGACTACTTCATCGGCTCCACCGCCGCGCGGGTGGTGCGCCATTCGCCGATTTCGGTGCTGGTCTCGCGCCGGTTCAGTTGAACGGCAGGATGCCGCAAATGAACGCTTGAATGCCGCGCTCGGTCTTCTCTGGACCGGGCGCTGGAGTATCTGGTCGGAGCCAGCCCTGCGCAGGAGTGCCGGATGACCGACCCCCTTGTAATCTTCACCCCCTCGGGCAAACGCGGGCGGGTGCCTGCGGGCACCTCTGTGCTGACAGCCGCGCGGCAGCTTGGCGTCGATCTGGACAGCGTCTGCGGCGGGCGCGGCATCTGCTCCAAATGCCAGGTGGCGCCGGGCGTAGGCGAGTTTGCCAAGCACGGGGTGACCGTGGCGCCGGGCGCGCTGTCCGACTGGAACGCGGTCGAACAGCGCTACAAGGACAAGCGCGGCATGATCGACGGGCGGCGGCTGGGTTGTCAGGCGCAGATCAACTCCGATGTGGTCATCGACGTGCCCCCCGAAAGCCAGGTTCACCGGCAGGTGGTGCGCAAATCCGCCGCTGTCCGCGATATCGTCATGGACCCGGCCACGCGGCTTTTCTACGTCGAGGTCGCCGAGCCCGACATGCACGAGCCCTCGGGCGATCTGGAACGGCTGGCCGATGCGCTGCGGAAGCAATGGGATATCAGTGATCTGCGCGCCGATCTTGACGTGATGCGCAAACTGCAACCCACGCTGCGCGCAGGCAAATGGGCGGTCACCGTGGCACTGTTCCGGGACCATCGCGGCGGGCCGTGGCGGCTCATCGACCTGTGGCCCGGACTGCGCGAGGCACCGCTTTGCGGCATGGCCATTGACCTTGGCTCCACCACCATCGCCGCGCATCTGGTGGACCTGCGCACCGGGGCGGTGCTGGCCTCGAACGGGATCATGAACCCGCAGATCCGCTTCGGCGAGGATCTGATGAGCCGCGTGAGCTACGCCATGATGAACCCCGGCGGCGATGTGGAAATGACCCGGGCCGTGCGCGACGGCATGAACACCCTGATCCGCGAAACCGCGGCCGAAGCGGGCGTGGACCTGCGCGATCTGGTCGAGGCGGTGGTGGTCTGCAACCCGGTCATGCACCATCTGTTCCTCGGCATCGACCCGGTGGAACTGGGCCAGGCGCCCTTTGCGCTGGCAACCTCGGACGCGGTGGAGGCGCCGGCGCGTGATCTCGGCCTCGATGCGCTGAACCCGGCGGCGCGGCTCTACATGCTGCCCTGCATCGCAGGCCACGTCGGCGCCGATGCCGCCGCCGTGGCGCTGTCCGAAGCGCCGGAGAAATCGGACGACCTGGTTCTGGTGGTGGATGTGGGCACCAATGCCGAGATTCTGCTGGGCAACCGCGACCGGGTGCTGGCGTGTTCGTCGCCCACCGGCCCGGCCTTCGAGGGCGCGCAGATCAGTTCCGGCCAGCGCGCAGCGCCAGGTGCCATCGAACGGCTGGAGATCGACCCGGTGACCAAGGAACCCCGCTTCCGCGTCATCGGCTGCGATCTGTGGTCCGACGATCCGGGCTTCACTGACACCACGGCGGCCACCGGCATCACCGGCATCTGCGGCTCCGGCATCATCGAAGCCGTGGCCGAGATGCGCATGGCGGGGCTGGTCGATGCCGCCGGGCTGATCGGATCGGCGGCGCAGACCGGCACCGAGCGCTGCGTGGCCGAGGGGCGCACCCATGCCTATCTCATCCATGACGCCAGCGACACGGGCGGGCCGCGCATCACCGTGACGCAGGGCGATATCCGCGCGATCCAGCTTGCGAAATCAGCGCTCTACGCGGGTGCCCGGCTGTTGATGGACGAGTTGGGCGTGGACCGTGTGGACCGCGTGGTGCTGGCCGGGGCATTCGGCGCGCATATCTCGCCGAAACACGCCATGGTGCTGGGCATGATCCCCGACGCCCGGCTAGACAAGGTCACCAGCGCCGGAAACGCCGCCGGGACCGGCGCGCGGATCGCCCTGTGCAACGCGGGCGCGCGCGCCGCCATCGAGTCGACCGTGAAGCGCATTCACAAGGTGGAAACGGCGATCGAGCCCCGGTTTCAGGAACACTTCGTCAACGCCAGCGCACTCCCGCACGCCGTGGACCCGTTCCCGGAACTGGCCCAGGTGGTAACCCTGCCGCAGGTCAGCTTCAACACCGGCGGCGGCGATACGGCACGGCGACGGCGGCGCGGCTGAACCGCGCCCCTTGGTCCGGTCCGGACCGGGTTACTTGTTGTCGCGGTCCCCGCCGCGATTGCTGCCGGTCATGGTGTTGCGGATCGAGTTGCTGATCTTGCTCTCGCCCCGCGCCATCTTGCTGTAGACCGAGGACCGGATCCGGCGCGCGAAGATCTGGCGCCAGATATCGTGAAGAATGCGGGATATATTCATGGGTGCAGGCTCCTCTGCTCGTGCTGTGTGCGTCGCCTCGGGCAGCCTCTTCCGGGCTGTTGACCCAAGCTAACACGGGCACGCCCCCAAACCAACCACAGGTTCCGCTCAATCCTCGAAGAGTTCGCTCTGTCCCTGCGGCGTGCCGTCTTCGTCATCATCCTCGCCGGCCAGCCCCTGTCCCGGTGCGGGGCGGCTGTCCAGCAGCCCGGCGGCGCGCAGTTCCGCCAGCCCCGGAAGGTCGCGCGCCGATTCCAGGCCGAAGTGATCCAGGAAGGCTTGGGTCACCACGAATGTCACAGGGCGGCCCGGCGTCATCCGCCGCCGCCCCAGCCGGATCCAGTCCAGTTCCATCAGCAGGTCGATGGTCCCGCGCGACACGGCAACGCCGCGGATCTCCTCGATCTCGGCGCGGGTGACGGGCTGGTGATAGGCGATGATCGCCAGCGTCTCGATCGCCGCGCGCGAGAGCTTCCGGGTCTCCACCCGCTCGGACTGCATCAGCCAGCCCAGATCGGGTGCGGTGCGCATGGCCCAGCCGTCGCCGACCCGCACCAGAGTGACGCCCCGCCCGGCATAGCGCGAGCGCAGGTGCATCAGCGCCTCGGCCGGATCGCAGCCCTGCGGCATCCGCCGCGCCAGTTCCGCCACGCTCAGCGGCGCGGGCGCGGCAAAAAGCATCGCCTCGACCATGCGCTCCTGCTCGGCCATGGGGGGCGCGGCGAAGAGGGTCGGATCCGGGTCGGTGCTCATGAATGCGGTTTCCGGCGCAGGTGGATGGGCGCAAACACCTCCGACTGGCGCAGCTCCACCCGCCCCTGCTTGGCGAGTTCCAGCGTCGCGGCAAAGGTCGAGGCCACCGCCGAGCGGCGCCGCCCCGGTGAGCCGCGCCACCCTTCGGGCAGGAAGCGTTGGAGCGCGGTCCAGTCCGGCACCTCGCCCAGGATCGCGGTCAGCCGCTCCAGCGCCGCCTCGATGGCAAGGATATCATGGCGTTCAAAGGCATAGGGGCGAAAATCATCGCGGGTGCGCAGCCGTGCATAGGCCTGCATCAGTTCCAGAAGGGTCGCGTCATAGCGGGTGCGGCGCGTTTCGCCCACCGCCTCGGGGGCGCCGCGGGCGAAGAAATCCTGCCCCAGACGGTCGCGCGCCATCAGCCGCGCCGCCGCATCGCGCATGGCCGCCAGCCGCTCCAGCTGAAACGCCAGATGCGCGGCCATTTCCTCGCCGCTCGGCCCCTCCTCGGCCGGGTCGGGCGGCAGCAGCAGCCGCGATTTCAGGAACGCAAGCCAGGCCGCCATGACCAGGTAATCCGCCGCCAGTTCGATCCGCAATTTCCGCGCGCGTTCGACGAAGCCCAGGTATTGTTCGGCCAGTTGCAGCACCGAAATGCGGCGCAAATCCACCTTCTGCGTGCGCGAAAGCGTCAGCAACAGGTCCAGCGGCCCCTCGAACCCGTCCACATCGACGATCAGCGCCTCGGCGGCGCCTGGGGCCTCGAGACCCTGCTCCTGCGTTGCGTCTGTGCCCATGAGACCGTCCGGTTGCGCTGCGCGATCCTAGGTAAAGCCCGCGTCGCTGTCCACCGCGCCCGCGTTGCGCCAGTGTTCCGGACCGCGCTTGTGCGGCCAGGGCAGGTTGGTGGACACACGGCGGCAGTAGTCGGCCTGCGCCAGCAGGCGCAGCCCCGGCTCCGGGGTGTCGATCTCTTCGGCCAGCGCGCGTGTCAGTTGTGCGGGGCCACTGTGCCACCAGGCGTATGGGGTTTCCGTGCCGTCCAGCGCCGCCAGCACAAGCGCCAGCGCGCGGTCGAACAGCACCTGACCCGGCGCTGCGGCCAGGAAATTGTTGGCCACGGTGCCGAAGCCGCGTTCGCGGCACAGGACCACGCGCGCGCCTTCCAGCCAGGGCGTGACGGGCAGACGCGGGAATTCGTCCAGATCGGCGAAGATACCCCCCTCGCGCCGCATCAGGCACAACCGGAACAGATCCGCGCGCAGGGCCGGGCGCGGGAGCGCGGCAAACCGCTCTGCCAGCTTGGCACCCTCCTGCGCAGCGATCCAGGCGTGCGCGCTTTCGGCATCAAACACACGCTGCGTGAAGCCCGGATGCAGCGCCACCCAGCGGGCGCGGGCGCGCGCCTGCGCGGGGCTTTGCGCCCCTTCCCAGTAATGCGCGACCCGGCGCGGGATATCCGCCCCCGGCACCGCAGGCACAAAGCGCACCTGGGCTGCGGCCAGCGCCATAGCCGCCGCACCGGGTCCGTCCGCCCCTTGCAGCGCATCGGCCACCATCAGATCGCGCAGATCGGGCGCCGCCCCCCCCCGCGCCGCCTGCAAATCCGCATGACGCTCCAGCGCCGCCTGCGCCGCCTTCAGGTCCCCGGCAGTGAAATGCAGCCGCACCAGCAGCGGCCAGAGTGCGGGGCGCGCCGGGAAGTCGCGCGCCACGGGCGCCAGCGCCGCCAACCCCGCCGCGGGGTCGCACCGCCACAGCGCCAGGTCCCCCGCCACCAGCGCCAGATCGGCCCGGCGCGGCGCCACCCACGCCACCGCCCGCCCGCGCGCCAACGCCACCGCCGCCGCGCCCGGGCGCCCGCCCTGTAGCAACGCCTCGGCCCGGAGCGCCCAGAGAGCCGCACGCGCGCCCGGGCGCCCGCCGCACCGCAGCGCCGCGGCGATCACCCCCGCCGCCCGCCCCGGCAACCCCAATCGCAGGAAATGCGCCGCCTGCGCCCGCCCCCCGCCCGACCCGCGCGGCACCGACGCCATCTCGCCCCAGTCGCAAGCTGCCTCACGGCACAAGAGCCACAGATGCCGCAGCCCGTCGTGACGCGCATCCACGCGGCAGGCCGCCGCCGCATGCGCCCGCAGTGCCTGCGGATCGTCGCCAAGGTCAAGCCCCGCCCGCAGCCACAGCACATGATCCGCCGCCGCCCAATCACAGGGCGCGCCGCCGTCCAGCCGCGCCGCCAGCAAGTCCCGCGCCGCCGCCGGCTCGCGGCGCAGCAGCGCCAGCCGCGCGCGCGCTCGCGCGCACGCCGTCCCCGATCCCCCCGCACACACCCAGGCGCGCAGCGCCGCTTCCGCCCCGGCGGCGTCACGCTCCTGCAGCGCAATCGCGCAAAGCTCGGCCCAGCCACCCGCCGTCTCCGGCGCCGCGCACCCGGCCAGCGCCGCCGCCCCATCGCGCAGCCAGACCAGCCGCGCGCCAAGCGCCTCGCCCGCCGCCCCCAACCGCGCGATATCCTCTGCCGCCGCTTCGAAATCCCCCGCTTCCAGCGCCAGAACCGCGCGCAACCGGACCGCTTCCGCCTCCTCCGCTCCGGCCAGAACCGCCCGCGCCGCCCCGAACCCGGCCGCGCGCAGATGCGCCCGCGCCAGCACCGCAGCCCGCCCTTCGCACCGCGCCGCCAGATCCTCCAACGCTGCGGCGCGCGCCGCCTCGGGTGCCAGATCGAACGCCACCGCCGCCATCGCCACCGAGCCTGGCCAGCGCCGGCACGCCGCCTGCGCCGCCGCCCAGCCGTCCAGCCCGGCGCGCCACAGCGTGCGCAACCCCGCCAGCACCGCGCCATGCCGCGCCCCAGCCCCGACCGCATCGCATAGCGCCCGACCCGGCGCCGCCCGGTCCGCCACCTGTCCGGCCCAGAGCCGCGCCGCCAGATCCTCCGGCACGCCCCCCCGCCCCATCATCTGTGGAAAAATATCCTCGGGGGGTGAGGCGCGGCACGCGCCGAGGGGGGCTGAAGGCCCACCTTCGCCGCCCACCATTCAGCGCTCACCCAGAACCTCGCGATACTCGGCGAATTTCATGCCGAAAAAACTCTCCGCCGCCTCGCGTTTGGGCCACATCAGCCCGTGCAGGAAATGCAGCGCCTGCGCGCTGACCGGGTAGCGCACGCTGGCCCAGACGCGCTTTTCCATGCGCTGGTCGAACTCGGCCCGCGCCTCGGGCGGCATCTCCTCCAGCGTCAGCCCGCAATGGGTAAAAACGCGGGCCACCATGGCGTGCGGATCGGCGCGGATATCCTCGTAGTTCAGCACCAGGATGTCGTCGTAATGGCGCGCCCAGCGCTGGTAGTTCGCCACATACGAGCCCATGGCGTTCAGCCCCGCCCGCTTGACGAGCGCGATGAAGTCGTCATCGAACGCCACTTCCAGCGCCTCGGCTGCGGCATCGTTCGACCGCCACTTGGTGTGCATCCGGATCGCCGAGACCGCGCGCGCCAGCGGGTCGCGCAGCACGTAGATCACCCGCGCCTCGGGGTTCAGCCGCTTGCATTCGGCGATGTCGCCATCCGGGAGCGTCGAATATTCGGGTGTGAAATCCAGCGACAGGCGCGCCGGGTCCGGCGGGGTCATCAGCTTGCGATACCAGTCGATCCCGCGCTTGCGGTTCCAGTCCCAGAAATGCGCTTCCTTGTTGGTCGAGGTGACGGGGCGCGAATTGGGAAAGGCATAGGTGCGCGGATGCGCGTTCAGCACATGGTGCAGCCAGCTCGTCGAGGCTTTCTGCGCCCCGATACACAGGATATCGGTGACATTGGCACGCGGGACATCGGCGCGTGGAGAGGCATCCAGGGTCATGCCTGCCCCCCCGGCGCGGCCGCGCCCGGCGGCACGAGGCTGGCGCGCAGCAGCGCCAGGTCGCCCGGCAACGCCCAGCGGCGCGCAAAGAGGCCCAGGTGTCGGCACATCGCGTCGGTGTCGGCGGCGGCGCGCGCGGCCTCGATGGCGCGGCGGCGGCGAAAGCGGTTTTCGCCCAAGCGCAGCGCGGCCTCGAAGGCGCGGAGCGCGCGCGCGCCCTGACCCGCCCGCATCAGCAGGTCACCCGCCAGCCGCAACCCGTAGGCGCGCACATCCGCGCGCCGGTCGGCGGCGGCGCGCGGCGCCTCGGAGGTGCGGATCAGCGCGGGCAGCACCGCCTCGCACAGCGCCACGCCGCGCGTCACGCGGTTGAAATCCAGCAGCAGCCGCAGCACGGCGGCGGTCTGCGCGGGGTCGGGGGCATCGGTGCGCAGCGTTTCATCCTCGAACCGCTGCACGGCGATGTCGGCGCGCATCCAGGCACGCAGGAAATCCAGATAGACGAAGACCGCCCAGGGGTCCTCGGCGAAACCGATATCGGGATAGCTGCGCGCATCGCCCAGCGCCATGCGATGCGGCGCGATGGTGCAGGCGCGGAAGCGGGCCACCGTGGCCAGCATGGCATCCGGGTCGCGGCGCGCCTGCGGCCCGTGGGCAAGCACGCGTGGCGGGTCGTCCTCCGCGCGACCGTCCTGCACCGTGGCGAGGCATTCGAAGCGGCTGCGGCGCTGCGCGGGCTCTTCCATGCGGCGGAACACGTCGATGCCGGTTTCCCCCTGCACCGCGAAGTCAGCAATACCGCCCGTCTGCATCCGGTCGAGGTCCTGTCTGCCGATCCTGCCCTGCAATACGGGTCCTGCCCCGCGTCCCGGTGCCATCCACCCAGGGGCGCCGCCAGTATCGCGACTTAGTCGGCTTCTAGCACGAAACCCGTGCAGCAGAAATGAAAATTGCGGGCCTGCCGGGGCAGGATAACCGACAGCCGGTGCCCGCTGCCCTGCTGCAACTGCGCCGCCCTGAAGCGGCGCTCGATCCGGGTGATCCGGCCAGGCGCGGCGCTGTGCACCCAGGTGTCCTCGAACCGGTGCCGCGGCTCGGCACCCCCCGATCCGTCACCGTCGCCACCGTTCCAAACCGACAGAGCGGTCTCGAACAGGAAGGCTGAGGGCGCGATCAGGTCCAGATTCCAGCGCAGACCACGCTCTGCGGGCACCAGCCCGGCCAGATCGAACTCCACCGCGGCGAAGGCGCCGGTGTCGGGCAGTTGCACCTCCAGCCGCTGCTGCGGCGCTGACAGATAGGCGAGCATCCCCGGCCGGTCGGCAGCATGCGACAGCATGAACCGCCCGGCAAATGGCGCGCCCGGCGTGATCGCGTGGCCATGCTGCTGCCCCGCCTGATCCGCCCACAGGTCGTAGATCACCCGCTCGGGGTCTGCGTCCGTGGGGGCGTCGGCCACCGGCGTGCCGGGTGCCAGCGCGGTCTCGATCGCACTGAGTCGGTTGCGCAGATCGGCGGCCTCGCCGTTGACCTTGTGCCAGAGCGCGCTGGTCTCGTAATTCACCTCGCTCAAGAGATCGCAGAGCAGCCGCGGCAGCGCGTCCGCGTCCGTGCCCGCGTCCGTGCCCCGCCCCGGTGGGCGGGCCAGATCGGCGAAGCGGCGCCAGTCATAGGACGGATTGTCCAGCGTGTTCAGCAGCACGCTGCGCCCCTTGTCCGCGCGCCGGTCCACGCGCCGATGATGGCGCGCCAGCTTGCGGTCCAGCACGGCCACGTCCCGGCGCGCCAGAAAACGGTTCATGAAGGCGCGATCTTCCATCACGTCGAAGGTTTCCGGAAACCCGCCCAAGTCGGCCACATCCGCGCGCCGCAGCATCCACTGCACCGGATAGATGTCCTGCCGATAGGTGCCATAGGCCAGCGGACGCAGCAGGAAATCCTGCCGCTTGAAGGCGTTTGGCAGTGCCTCCTCGCCGATGACGCGGATGCCGGGGCCGCCGGGTTCGTCCACCAGTTCCTCGGTCACCGCGCTCACCTGCGCGGCAACCCCGCCCAGCGCGGGCATGGCGGGCGCGGTCTGGGCCCAGAAGCCCAGCAGCGCCGCCATGAATTCCGGCGCCCAGGTGTCGTCATCATCGAGGCAGGTGACGAAATCGGTATCCAGCGCCGCAAGCCCCGCGTTGAAGGCCGCCGCGCGCCCCACGCCGGGGGCCATGTGCAGCACGGTGACCTTGGCCTCGGGGATCGGCGCCTCGCAGGTGTCCGTGTTCAGAGCGGCGTCGACCGGGCCCGGGGCGCCGCCGTCATTGACCAGGGCGATATGCCAGTTGCGGTGCGTCTGCGCCTGCACCGAGGCCAGGGCGCGCGCCAGGAACACGGGCCGGTCGCGCGTGCGCAGCACCACTCCGACCGATTGTTCCTGCGCCTGCGCGTTCATATGCCGTGCCTTGTGCCCCTGAGGCTTCGTCTTAATCCGTGCGGGCGCGCTTGTGAACACTCTTGCGCCGGGCGGCAACGGGTTTCGCAAGGTCCATGCGCCGCTTGTGGTGGGCGGGTCACGGCAGCGGTCCCGTGCGATAGAGCCGGATGCGCAGCGCGCCATGAGGCACCGGCGGGCCGGGCGGGCCAAAGGGCAATCCGGTGGAGGCCGCCAGCCCCGCGTCCGAGGTGACCAGCCCCACGCGCCAGCCCCGGAACCGTGCCGCCAGCGTCTGCCCCAGCGCGCCATAGACCGAATGCAGCATGTGCCGCTTGCCGATCCGCGCGCCATAGGGCGGGTTGACCATGACGAGGCCAGGCGGGCCGGTCGGCGGCTCCAGCGCGCTGACCGGCTGGCACAGGAAGCGGCAGCGCGTGTCCACACCCGCGCGGACCGCGTTGGCCTCGGCCATGGCCACGGCGCCCTGATCGCGGTCGGCGCCGAGGAAGTGCAGGTCCGGCACGCGCCCGGCCCCGGCCACCTCGGCGCGCATCGCGGCCCAGGCGGTGGCGTCGAACCCCGCCATACGCTCGAAATCGAAGGCCCGCGTGCGCCCCGGCGCCAGCCCGGCGGCGATCTCGGCGGCCTCGATCACGAAGGTGCCCGAACCGCACATCGGGTCCACCACCGGTTCCCGCCCGTCGAACCCGCATTGCCGCAGGAACAGCGCCGCCAGCGTTTCGCGCAAGGGCGCCTTGCCCACGGCCAGCTTGTGCCCGCGCCGGTGCAAAGGCGCGCCCGAGGTGTCGATACTGAGCGTGCACAGGTCATCATCGATCCGTGCCAGCACCCGCAGCGGCGGGGTATCGCCCTCGGGCGCGTCCTCCCCACCCGAATTGCGCCCTGCGCCGAAACTCACCGGCGCGCCGCTGCGCGCCGCAATCGCCCGCGCCACCCGCTCCGCCGCCGCGCCCTGATGATAGATGCGCGAGCGGCTGCAGGCGGCCTCGACCCGCACGGGGACGTCCGGGCGCAGATGCGCGGCCCAGTCGACCCGGTGCGCGCGCTTGTCCAGTTGCGCCAGATGCAGCGCGCGGAACTGCGCCACCCGCATGAGCACCCGCCCTGCGCCGCGCAGCCACAGGTTGGCGCGCATGGCCTCGGTGCGACTGCCCGCCACCTCCACCCCGCCGGGCACTACGTGCGGGCTGTCGAAACCCAGCGCGCGCGCCTCCTCGGCCAGCGCGGGCTCCAGCCCGGGCGGCGCGGCGAGGAAGAGGTCAAGGCCGTCGGTCATGGTGCATCCCTGCCGGCAACGGATGCTTGCGGTTTGGGCCACCGATCCCGGCGGCGCAAGCCCTTGCGCGACTTCCCCCGCTGGCGCGCGATTGCGGCTTGACCCTGCCCGCGGGCCGGGCAAGACAGGCGCCATGGCCCGCGCGACGCTCCACATCGACCTTGACGCCATCACCGCCAACTGGCGGGCGCTGGATGCGGCCTCGGCGCGGAGCACCCGCACCGCCGCCACGATCAAGGCCGATGCCTACGGGCTGGGCGCCGCACAGGTCGGCCCGGTGCTGTTGGCCGCAGGGGTGCGCGATTTCTTCGTCGCCATCGCCGAGGAAGGCGCGGCTTTGCGCAAGATCCTGGGCCCCGAGCCGCGCATCCACGTCTATTCCGGGCACATGGCGGGCGACGCCGCCGCAATCCGGGGCGCCGGGCTGATCCCGATGCTGAACTGCATCGACCAGATGACCCGGCATTTCGAGATCCTGCCGGGCCATCCCTTCGGCATCCAGCTTGACACCGGCATGAACCGGCTGGGGATGGAGCCCGCCGAATGGGCCGCCGTCGCCGAACTGGCGCTGGGGCAAGGGCCGGTGCTGGTGATGTCGCACCTGGCCTGCGCCGACGAACCCGACCATCCGATGAACGCGCAGCAACTGCAGGTGTTCCGCGACTTGACCGACGGGATCGGCGTGCCCCGGTCGCTGGCCGCCACCGGCGGGGTGCTGATGGGCACCGCCTATCACTTCGACATGACGCGCCCGGGGATAGGGCTCTATGGCGGCCGCCCGTTCGACGCGGCCCGCCCGGTGGTGCGCCTGTCGCTGCCGGTGATCCAGACGCGCGAGCTGGAACCGGGCGAAACCGTGGGCTACGGCAACACCTTCACCGCGCCCGAGCCGATGCGGATTGCCACGCTGTCAGCTGGCTATGCCGACGGCATCCACCGGGTGCTTTCGGGCCAGCCTATGCTCTATCACGGCGACAGCGCCTGTCCGCTGGTGGGGCGGGTGTCAATGGACCTGCTGACGGTGGACGTGACCGCGCTCCCGGAGCCACCGCGCGCGCTGGACCTGATGTGCCCGGCCCAGGGGATCGACGCGCTGGCCGACATGGCCGGAACCATCGGCTATGAAATGCTCACCGCTCTCGGCCCGCGCTACGCGCGCGAATATACCGGTGGCAAATCGCGCTGACCCCTCGCTGATCCGCAAGACCGGCCCGGCGCAATCGGCGAGGCTCAGGTCACACGACCGGCATCCAGATGCAACGTCCGGTCCATCCGCTCGGCCAGGCCGAGATTGTGCGTGGCAATCAGCGCCGACAAGCCCGTGTCGCGCACCAGTTCCATCAGCACCCCGAACACCTGATCCGAGGTCGCCGGGTCCAGGTTCCCCGTCGGTTCGTCGGCCAGCAACAGCGCCGGCGCATTGGCCAGCGCCCGGCAGAAGGCCACGCGCTGCTGCTCGCCCCCCGAGAGCGCGGCCGGGCGGTGGTCCCGGCGCGCGGCCAGTCCCACTCGGTCCAGAAGCTCCGCCGCACGCGCATCCGCTTCGGCCCGGGCGACCCCGTTGGCCAGTTGCGGCAGCGCCACGTTTTCCAGCGCCGTGAACTCCGGCAACAGGTGATGGAACTGATAGACGAAACCGACCTGCCGCCGCCGCGCCACGGTGCGCGCGTGATCGCCCAGGCGGCTCATGTCCCTGCCCGCCAGACGCACCGCGCCACTGTCCGGCGTGTCCAGCAGCCCGGCGATATGCAGGAGCGTCGACTTGCCCGCCCCCGAAGGCGCCACCAGCGCCACCACCTCGCCCGGTTTCAGGGTCACGCCGGCCTCGGTCAGCACCTGCACCTCGTTCGGGCGCCCCTTGTTGTAGGTCTTGCTGATCCCCTCAAGCGTCAGAACCGGCGCCTCCTCATTCATAGCGCAGCGCCTCCACCGGGTTCATCCGCGCCGCGCGCCTTGCCGGGAAGATCGTGACCACGAACGAAAGCCCCAGCGAAAGCCCCACCGCCTTGAGCACATCCTCCGCCCTGAGCAGCGCGGGCAGGTTGTAGATGCCCCGGATCGAGGGGTCCCAGACCCCGCCCCCCGCCGCATAGTTCACGAAGCTGAAGATCGGGTCGATGTAGATGGCGAACAGGCAGCCCAGGATCACGCCGAACACCGTCCCCGCCACCCCCACCGCCGCCCCGCAGATGAAGAACACCCGCAGCACCGCGCCTTCGGTCAGCCCCATGGTGCGCAGGATGCCGATATCGCGGCCCTTGTTCTTGACCAGCATGATCAGCCCGGAAATGATGTTCATGGCCGCGATCAGCACCAGGATCGACAGGATCACGAACATCACGTTGTCCTCGACATCCAGCGCGCGCAGGAAGGAGCCCGCGCTGTCGCGCCAGGTCCAGAGCATCGCCCGGTCGCCCCCGGCCTGCAGCAGCGCGTCATACATGGCGTCGATGCGTTCGGGGTGGGCGACCATCACCTCCAGTTCATCCGCCACCCCGTCGCGGTTGAAATAGACCTGCGCCTCCTCGAACGGCATGTAGACGCGGGTACGGTCGATGTCATAGCGCCCGGCGGTGAAGATATAGACCACCTCATAGGCCGACACCCTCGGACTGGTTCCAAACGCCGTACGCGCCCCGTCGGGCGAAATCAGGCGTATCACATCGCCCACCATCACGCCCAGGTCGCGCGCCACCCCCGAGCCGATGGCGATCCCGTCCTCGAAGCGCATGATGTCGCCCAGACTGTCCTCGGGCTCGACAATGCGGGGGATGGTGAGCAGGTTCTCCTTCTCGATACCGAAGACCTCGACCCCGGCCGAGGCGCCGTCCAGCGAGGCCATGACCTGCCCCTTGACCAGCGGCGCCACCCGCGTGACGCCCGGCACCTCGGCCACCCGCGCGGCCATTTCGCGGTAGTCGTCGATCACCCGGCTTGCCGCGCCGCTTTCGGTGAACTGGACCGAGGCATAGATGGTCACATGCGCATTCGCGCCCAGGATCGTGTCCACGAACTCGGCCCGGAAGCCAGCGCGCACCGAGAGCGTGGCAATCAGCGCAAAGACCGCCAGAGTGATGCCGATGAAGGAAATCAGCGTCATCACGCTGACGCCACCTTCGGCCCTGCGCGCACGCAGATAGCGCCAGGCGATCATCCATTCGAAGCCCGAAAACGGGGGCGGTGTGCGGGACATGCGGGCTCCTGAGGTTGCGCGCGTCAAACTGGCGCGGGGCCGCGGGATGGTCAAGCGCCTCTGCGCGCCTGCGGATGCGCAAGCGGGGCTGTGGACGCTCCCGCGCGATCAAATGCGCGGGATCGCAAGGGCGCCGCACTGGCCAACCTGGGGCAAGCGGTGACAGTCGTGCGCCGAGGCCGCAAACGACGGCAGGACGCATCACAGGACCCAGCGGCGCGACCGCTCTCGACTTCGCCTGCGCAGTGCTTATCTGCCGGGCATGACACAGGCCGCTCCCCACCCCGCCCCCGCAACGATGGCCATCGCCTTCGACAACAGCTACGCGCGCCTGCCGCCACACCTTTACGCGCGCATCGACCCCGAACCCGCACCGAAACCCCGCCTCATCGCCTGGAACGCCGCGCTGGCCCGCGACCTCGGCCTGCCCGAGGCGCCCGAGGACACGCGCGCGGCGGTGTTTTCCGGCACCACCCTGCCCGAAGGCGCCGAGCCGCTGGCAATGGCCTATGCAGGGCACCAGTTCGGCGGCTTCGTGCCGCAACTGGGCGACGGGCGCGCGCATCTTCTGGGCGAGGTGATCGCGCGCGACGGCACGCGCATGGACATCCAGCTCAAGGGCTCGGGGCGCACGCCGTTTTCGCGCGGCGGCGACGGGCTGGCGTGGATCGGCCCGGTGCTGCGCGAGTATCTGGCGTCCGAGGCGATGGCCGCCATGGGCGTGCCCACCACCCGCGCGCTGGCCGCCGTGACCACCGGCGCGCCGGTCTGGCGCGAAGCGGGGCGCCTGCCCGGCGCAGTGCTGACGCGGGTTGCCCAAAGCCATATCCGCGTGGGCACCTTCCAGTATTTCGCCGTGCGCCGCGATGTGCCGGCGATCCGGACCCTGTTCGACCACGCCCGCGCGCGCCACTTTCCGCAGGCCGAAACCCCGGCCGATTTCCTGCGCGCCACGGTGGCGGCGCAGGCGGAGCTGGTCGCGCACTGGATGGGCTTGGGCTTCATCCACGGGGTGATGAACACCGACAATTGCCACATCGGCGGGCTGACCATCGACTACGGCCCCTGCGCCTTCATGGACGCCTACCACCCCGAGACGGTGTTTTCCTCCATAGACCAGTTCGGCCGCTACGCCTACGCCAATCAGCCGCAGATCGCGGTCTGGAACCTCGCGCAACTGGCCACCTGCCTGCTGCCGCTGATGCAGGACGACCAGGACGCCGCCATCGCCGAGGCGACCGAGATCGTCCATGGCTTTGCGCCGCTCTACGAGGCCGCGCACGGCAAGCAATTCGCCGCCAAGCTGGGGCTGGCAGACAGGCGCGAAGGCGACGATGCGCTCCTGCAGACCCTGCTGGACCGCATGGCGAAGCTGGGCGCCGATTTCACCCGGGTCTTCCACGGTCTGCGCACCGGCAAGGCGGCAGCGGAATTCCGCGAGCCCGAGGCCTTCGAGGCCTGGGCCGCCGACTGGCGCACGCGGCTTGCGGCCGAAGGCACCAGCGAAGCGGACGCGAAAACCCGCATGTCCCGCGCCAACCCGGGCATCATCCCCCGTAACCATCGGGTGGAGGAAGCGATCACCGCCGCCGTGGCGGGCGATTTCGCCCCCTTCCAACGGCTGCACACCGCCACCACCCGCCCTTTCGACCCGGCCCCGGGCGATGCCGACCTGATGGACCCGCCGCGACCCGAGGAACGCGTGCAGGCTACCTTCTGCGGCACCTGACCCCGGCCAGCCCTCGCCCGGCCCAACACGCGCCCCGCCCTCCTCTTCATCTTGCCCGAAAATACCCTGGGGAGGCCCGCAGGGCCGGGGCGAAGCCCCTCCGGACCCGGCGGCGCAGCCGCCGGGCCTGGCCCAACGGGAGCGGGCGCATCTTCGATGCGACCAGCGACGGGCGGGAGCCCCCCTCACCGCTCACGCACACCCGGCAGGCCCTTTCCCCGCGCCGCGTTTCGCGCTAATCCCCGGCGCATCACCGATTGCCCCGGAGCGCCGCCATGCACGCCGCCGTCATCACCTTTCCCGGATCGAACTGCGACCGCGACCTCGCCGTCGCCTTCGAGGCTGCGGGCGCCCGCGTCAGCCGCGTCTGGCACAAGGACAGCGCGTTGCCCGACCGCCTCGACATCGTCGGCCTGCCCGGTGGCTTTTCCTTCGGCGACTACCTGCGCTGCGGCGCCATTGCCGCGCGCGCGCCGATCATGCGCGCGGTCGCCGCTTTCGCCGATACCGGCGGCCCGGTGCTGGGGATCTGCAACGGCTTTCAGGTGCTCGTGGAAACCGGGCTCCTGCCCGGCGCGCTGCTACGCAACGCGCATCTGCGCTACATCTGCAAGCCGGTGCCGCTGCGGGTCGCCAGCCCCGAGAGCCCCTTCACCGCCGCCTGGGCGCGCGGCGCCGCCATCACCCTGCCCATCGCGCATCATGACGGCAACTACACCGCCGATCCGGCCACGCTCGACCGGCTGGCGGCCGAGGACCGCATCGCCTTCACCTACGCCGACAACCCCAACGGCTCGGCCCGTGCCATCGCCGGGGTGCTGTCGGAAAACCGCCGCGTGCTGGGCATGATGCCGCACCCCGAACGCGCCATCGCCGCGCATCACGGCGGTCAGGACGGCGCGCTCCTGTTCCGCAGCCTGATGGACGCGCTCACGCTCGCGTAGGCCCTGCGCATTGCGCAGTTGAGCGCCGCGCGTTCGGGACGTATCCTGAGACAATGAAACCGCCGCCGCATACACCCGCGACACAGGAAGAAACCCGCGACGGGTTCCTGGGCATCCCGCTCTGGGGCCGGATCGTCGTGGGGCTGCTGATGGTGGTGGGCGTGGCGGTGGTCTGGGTCCTCAACGGCTGGCTGACCGAAAGCTTCTCCGACAACACCCGCAACCGCGCCGAAATGCGGCTGACACTCTATTCCGGCAACATCCAGAGCGAGTTGCAGCGCAATTCCGTGGTCCCCCTCCTGCTCTCGCGCGATCCGGAACTGATCACCGCGCTGCGCGAGGGGAATTACGCCGCCACCTCGCAGCGACTGATGGATCTGCAGGGCGAGATCGGTGCCGCCTCCATCGAACTGCTGGACGGCTATGGCCGCACCGTGGCCGCCACCGACCGCAACCGGCTGGGCATGAACCGGCTCAACGATCAGGTTTTTGTCGATGCCCGCCGGGCCACGGACACCGTGTTTCTGGTGCGCGAGCGCGACAGCGGCGGCTTCAGCTTCACCTTCGCGCGGACAGTCCGGCAAGCCGCCGACTTCCTCGGCGTGGTGGTGGTCGAGGCCGATCTGTCCAAGTTCGAGCGCAGCTGGGCAGGCTTCGCCGACGCGGTGGCACTTGCCGACAGCGAGGGCCGCATCATCCTTGCGACCGAGCCGCGCTGGCGCGGGCGGACCGAAGCCGAGGCGCTGGCGTTGCGCGATGCCCCCTCGGCCATCGCGCGCGCGCTGCGCGCCACCGCCGACTGGGCGCAGGACCGGCCCGATGCCTTCCTCAGCGGCGAAGCAGTGTTGCGCTCGGAAATCCGCGTGCCCTTCCGGGGCTGGAAACTGGTGTCCTTCACCCGCTACGACTCGGTGCGCGAACGCGTGAACGGCATCCTGGCGCTGGTCATCATGGGGTTTGCGCTCTTGCTGGCGCTGACCTTCTACATCCTGTCGCGCCGGGCCTGGTCGCAATCGGCGTCCTTCCAGCGCGAATCGGCCGAGCTGCGCGCCCTCAACATGCGTCTGCAGCGCGAGGTCTCGGCCCGCGAAAAGGTGCAGAAGGACCTTGCCGTGGCCGAACAGACGCTGGCGCAAAGCTCCAAGCTGGCCTCGCTCGGGGAGATGTCGGCCTCGGTCAGCCACGAACTCAACCAGCCGCTTGCGGCGATGAAGACCTATCTGGCGGGCGCGCGGCTCCTGCTGAACCGCAAGCGCGTGGACGAGGCGCTGGCCAGCTTCCAGCGCATTGACGATCTGATCGAACGCATGGGCGCCATCACCCGCACGCTGAAGTCCTTCGCCCGCAAGGGCGGCGAGGCCTTTGCCCCGGTGGACCTGCGCGACTGCCTGGCCGAGGCGCTCTCGCTCATGGAGCCGCAGTTGCGCAGCGCCCGCGTGCTGGTCACCCGCACCCTGCCCCCCACCCCGGCGATGGTCATGGGCGATCGCATCCGCATCGAACAGGTGATCATCAATCTGGTGCGCAACGCCATCGACGCCACCCGCAAGGCCAACGCGCCCCAGATCGACCTGATCGTCACCGAAGGCGACGAGGTCACCCTGACCGTGCGCGACAACGGCGAAGGCATCGCGGATCTGGACAATCTGTTCGAACCGTTCCACACCACCAAAGCGGCGGGCGAAGGGGTCGGCCTGGGGCTGGCCATCTCGTCGGGGATCGTCTCGGATCACGGCGGTCGCCTGACGGCGCAGAACAGCGCCGAAGGCGGCGCCCTGTTCGAGGTGCGCCTGCCGCGACTGGAGGCCGCGGCAACGGCAGCGCAATGACCGCGCCCGTGGACTGCGCCACCGCCTGCCCCGCTGCCGGGCCCGCCGCCTGCGCGCCATCGGCCCCGGGGCGCGCCGCATCGCGGATGAGCTTTCCCGCCAGCGCGGGCAACAAGGACAGAGGAAGACCATGACACGAGCCATGCGCGTTGCGATCATCGACGACGAAGCCGACATGCGCGAATCGGTCAGCCAGTGGCTGACCCTCTCCGGCTTCGAAACCGAGTCCCATGCCTCGGCCGAAGACGCGCTGCGCGCCATCGGGGCCGATTTCCCCGGACTGGTCATCACCGATATCCGCATGCCCGGTATGGACGGCATGGCGCTCTTGCGCAAGCTGGTCAGCATCGACGCGAACCTGCCGGTGGTGCTGATCACCGGCCACGGCGACGTGCCCATGGCGGTGGAAGCCATGCGGCTCGGCGCCTTCGACTTCCTGGAAAAACCCTTCGACCCCGAGCGCATGACCGACCTGGCGCGCCGTGCCGCCAAGGCCCGCAGCACGGCGCTGGAAAACCGCGCCCTGCGCCGCGAGCTTGCCGACGGCACCACGCTGATGCGCAAGCTCGCGGGCAACTCCGAGGCCATGCAGCGCCTGCGCGAGGACATCCTCGATCTGGGCCAGGCCGACGGGCATGTGCTGATCGATGGGGAAACCGGCACCGGCAAGACACTGGTGGCGCACGCGCTCCACGCGGTCGGTTCACGCGCGGGCAAGCGCTTCGTCACGCTGTCCTGCGCCGGACGCACGCAAGAGGAACTCATCGCCCAACTCTTCGGCCCGGTCGCCGAAGGCGGCGGCCTGCCGCTGGTCGAAGAGGCCCGCGGCGGCACGCTCTGCCTCGAGGGCATCGAGGCGCTGGGCGAGGACGGGCAGGCGCGGCTCCTGGCCTTCATCAACGACCAGCCCGAGACCGGCGGCACCCGCGTGATCGCGGTCTGCAATGAACACACCCCCGACCGCACCATCGAGGACGTGCTGCGCCCCGACCTCTATTTCCGCCTCGCCGCGCTCAAGATCACCCTGCCGCCCCTGCGCCAGCGCGGCGAGGATATCCTCACCCTCTTTGCCGCCTATGGCGCCCAGTTCGCCGAGGAATACGGCTGCACCGCCCCCGAGGTCTCGGCCCAGGAAGCGGCCCAACTGCTGCAGGCGCCCTGGCCCGGCAATATCCGGCAACTGATCAACATGGCCGAACGCGCGGTGCTGCAGAGCCGCCGCGAGGGCGGCTCGCTCCTGTCGATGCTGATGGAGGACAACGAAGCTTCGGGCGGCGCCATCACCACCGAAGGCAAGCCTCTGAAGGATCACGTGGAATCCTTCGAACGGATGCTGATCGACAACACCATGCGCCGCCACAAGGGCTCGATCGTCGCGGTGATGGAGGAACTCTCCCTGCCGCGCCGCACCCTGAACGAAAAGATGGCCAAATACGGCCTCGTGCGCGCCGACTACACCGGCGGCTGAACGCGCCCCGCGCGCTGAACACTGCGCCGCGACCACGACCGGACCTGCGCGGGCTGCGCCACCATGATCTCACCGCCTTCGACCCGCCCGACCTGCCCGCGGGCCCCAGCCGCCGAGGGCTCGCCCCCGCACACCAGGCGCCCCCAAGACGGGGCACTCCCGCCCGTCGTCCAGCGCGCGGAGCGCGCGCAGGCGCCGGTTGGGCCGGGCAGCACGCTGACGCGCGCTGCGGGCGTGCCTTTCCCATATCATCTGTGCAGAAATATCCTCAGGGGGTGAATGCGCGCTTGCGCGCAGAGGGGGCAGAATGCCCCCTTCAACCGCACGAAGTGCCAGAAGACCTGCGCCCGGCACGGGCGCGCCGCAAGGTCAGCCCAGCCTCCCGTCTGCGCCCAACGGTACAGACACCACCCTCACCGCCCCAGCAGCTTCACCCCGCGGCCGATCCCGTCCAGCGTCATCGGCACCATGCGCTCCTCGAAGATTTCCCGGATCATGGCGGTGGATTGCGTGTGCGGCCAGAAGCGCTCGGGCACCGGGTTGATCCACAACGTGTCCGGCCAATGCGCCCGGACCCGCTCCAGCCAGACCTGCCCGGCCTCCTCGTTCCAGTGCTCGTTCGCGCCTCCCGGCACCGCCACCTCATAGGGCGACATCGCCGCATCGCCGACGAAAATGCACTTCCAGTCCGCGCCATAGGTCCGCAACAGGTCCCAGGTCGGCTCTCGCGCCGACCAGCGCCGGGCATTGTCGCGCCAGACGAACTCGTAAAGGCAGTTGTGGAAGTAGAAATGCTCCAGATGCCGGAACTCGGCCCGCGCGGCGCTGAACAATTCCTCCACCGCGCGCACATGCGGATCCATGGAGCCACCCACATCCAGAAACAGCAGCACCTTGACCGCGTTCTGCCGCTCCGGCCGGGTCTTGACGTCCAGCCAGCCCTGCTCGGCGGTGGCGCGGATGGTGCCATCGAGGTCGAGTTCCTCCTCGGCCCCGTCCCGCGCCCAGCGCCGCAACCGCTTCAGCGCCATCTTGATGTTGCGTGTGCCCAATTCGCGGGTATCATCGAAATCGCGGAACTCGCGCTTGTCCCAGACCTTGACCGCGCGCTGGTGGCGGCTTTCGTCCTGCCCGATCCGCACGCCCTCAGGGTTGTAGCCATAGGCGCCAAAGGGCGAGGTCCCGGCGGTGCCGACCCATTTGTTGCCGCCCTGATGGCGCCCCTTCTGTTCGGCCAGCCGTTCCTTGAGCGTCTCCATCAGCTTGTCGAACCCGCCCAGCGCCGCGATCTCGGCCTTCTCGGCCTCGGTCAGGTGCTTCTCGGCGAGCTTCTCCAGCCAGTCGCGCGGCAGGTCCAGCGCGCCCAGCACCGCCTCGGGCGAAATCGCGTCCAGCCCCCGAAACGCGGCGGCAAAGGCACGGTCGAAGCGGTCGATGTGGCGCTCGTCCTTCACCATCGCCGTGCGCGCCAGGTAGTAGAACCCTTCCGCGTCATAGGTCACCAGCCCCGCCTGCATCCCCTCCAGAAAGCCCAGGAATTCGCGCAACGAGACCGGCACGCCATGGGACCGCAACTGATCGAAGAACGGCAGGAACATCGACTCAGAACGACCACTCGATCGCCACGGTCAGCGCCAGCCCGACAATCGCCCCGATGATCCCGTAGACCGTGCCGTATTGCAGCTTGTCCAGCCCCTGCCCGCCCATGCGCGCGGCCTGGCGCACGCCAAGGACCACGCCCAGGATTATTCCCAGAATCACGATCATCCGAACCCCTCCAGCATCGCCGCGCGGCGCCATCGCGCCCGCCCTAGCGCAGCGCGGCGATCTCGGCAATGCGCCGATCCAGCACATCCGTGCGCCCGAAGCCCCAGGCCGCCAGCGGTGCGGCCGTCTCGCGCAGCGCCGCCGCCTCGGCCGCGCGTCCGCGCCGCTCCAGCGCCTCGGCCCGCAAGAGCATCAGCGTCGCCGCAAAGGCTGCATTCTCGGTGCGCCGTGCGGCATCGAGCGCGCGCTCGGTCAGCGACAGCACCAGATCTATCTGCCCCGCCGCCAGCGCCTGCGTGGCCACATGCATGTCCATATGCGCGGCATGCACCTCACCCCCCGGCAGCCCGCGAAAGATGCGCTGCGCCTGCATCAGCGCCGCCATCGCCGTCTCGCCCGCCGCAGGCGGCGCAAAACGCGCCACCAGAAACAGGCTGAAACCCATGCGCGCATCCTCCCAACCCCGGGCCGAGGCGATGGCCAGTGCGCTGGCCGCCGCATTGCGCCGCACCGCCGTGCTGCCCCCGCGGCCCAGCGCGGTTTCCACCGCATTGATCCATGTACGCGGGCTGCGCTCGGGCAACTGGCCCCGGAAGGGCCGCTCCCCGCGCGGGTTCTCGCGCGCCAGGATCGCGGGCAGGCGCTCGGCGACCTGCGCGCGGCTCATCCCGCTGCGCAGTTCCGGCGCATGCCAGACCCGCAGGGCCAGCATGTCGAAGCCGGTCAGCACGGTCTGGAAATTGTCGTCGTTGAACACCGAATCGGGCAGACGATACAGGTCGTTGAGCGGCCCCATCGCCTGCGCGATCTCCTCGTGCAGGCAATCGCGGATCTCCTGTGGTGCCACGTCCGAAGGGATGAACACGCCCACCCGCGTGCGTTCCGCCACCGCCGTCCAGTCCAGCGCCCCGCTCCGCCACGCGGCGCGAAACGCCCCCCAGTCCGACACATTCGGCACCACGAAACACGCCGCCTGCGGCACCGCCGCGCGCAACTGCCGCGCGGACACGAACTCCACCGTCACCTGCGCCGGCGCGCGGTCCACCAGCCGCACCTGCAACCCCGCCTCGCGCCGCATCCGCTCTAGGAGCCGCTCTGTCTCGCGCCGCGCGCCCGGCGGCACGTCCCCGGTCAGCGCCACCCCCACCGGCCCCTCGAAGCGCGAGAACTGCGGGATCGCCCGCCCGCTTTCGAGGAAGAACCCCAACTCCATGATGTCATGCGCGATCTCGGTGTTGGTGCGCGCGGGCGCATAGGGCCGCGCCGGGCCGAAGCGCGGCGCGGGCATGGATGCCACCGCCGGGTCCGGCGCCAGCCGCGCCGCCCCCTGCGGCCCCGCCGCGCAGCCCGCCAACACCAACGCCCCGAACCCCAACAGCGCGCCACGCAGCGCCCCTGCCCGGGCAAAGCCCCGCAGCTTCATCTTGCCGAAAATACTCTCGGGGGGGGCGCCCGGAACGGGCGCGGGGGGGCAGACAGCCCCCCCTCCGCCGCCCGCCACAGCGCGCAACCGCTCAAGCAAGAACACGCAAAACCTCATCCCGCCCCCCGCACATACTTGATGAAGGGCGTGGCCGCGCCGATCCGGTCGTAAAGCTGCCGGGCGGTGGTGTTGAACTCCTGCGTCAGCCAGTAGACGCCGGGCACCCCGCGCGCGTCCGCCGCTGCATACACCGCCTCGATCAGCGCCCGACCGACGCCCGTGCCCCGCGCCTCGGGCGCAGCGAAGAGGTCCTGCAGGTAGCAGATGCCTTCGGGCCGCCAGCAATGGGCGTGGAACAGGTAATGCACCAGCCCCACCGCGCGGCCGTCACGCTCGGCCAGCAACCCGCGCGGACCGTCGCCTGACCCATCAAGCAACCGCGCGAAGGTGGTGTCATAGACCGTTTCGGGCAGTTCGGTTTCGTAGAAGGCCAGATACCCCTTCCATAGCGCGCCCCAGGCTGCCCGGTCCTCGGGGCGCAGGGGTCGGATGCGCAGGTTGCCCCCGGCAAGCCCCGCCTCTGTCGCCGTCCCGCTCACCGCGCCTGCCGCCGGGCCATGAACGCCAACCGCTCGAACAGATGCACGTCCTGCTCGTTCTTCAGCAGCGCCCCGTACAGCTTCGGCAGCGCACTCGCACCGCCGGCCTTCAGGTCCTCCGCCGTCAGATCCTCGGCCAGCAGGAGCTTCAGCCAGTCCAGCACCTCGGACGTCGAGGGTTTCTTCTTCAGCCCCGGTGCCTCGCGCAACTCGTAGAACTGCGTCAGCGCGGCGGTCAGCAGCCGGTCCTTGATGTCCGGGAAATGCACCGAGACGATGGCCTTCATCGTGTCCATGTCCGGGAACCGGATGTAGTGGAAGAAGCAGCGCCGCAGGAAGGCGTCCGGCAGGTCCTTTTCGTTGTTCGAGGTGATGATGACCACCGGGCGGTGCTGCGCGCGCACGGTCTCACCGGTCTCATAGACGAAGAACTCCATCCGGTCGAGTTCCTGTAACAGGTCGTTCGGGAACTCGATATCGGCCTTGTCGATCTCGTCGATCAGCAGCACCACGCGGCTGTCGGCCTCGAACGCCTGCCAAAGCTTTCCCTTGCGGATGTAGTTCCGCACGTCGTTGACGCGCGGGTCGCCCAACTGGCTGTCGCGCAAGCGCGAGACTGCATCGTATTCGTACAGCCCCTGCTGCGCGCGGGTGGTGGACTTGACGTGCCATTCCAGGATCGGCGCGCCCAGCGCGGCAGCGACCTGGCGGGCGAGTTCGGTCTTGCCGGTGCCGGGCTCGCCCTTGACCAGCAACGGGCGTTCCAGCGTCACGGCGGCGTTCACCGCCACCCGCAGGTCATCGGTCGCAACGTAGGTTTCGGTCGAGGCAAAGGCCATTGGCGTATCCCCGGTTGAGCAATCAGACTAGAGCACAGGTGCCGGGGGACCCCGGACACATCTGCGTGGCAAGCTAGCGCCGCGGACGCGGCACCGCAAGCCGGGCCGCCCCCATTCCGCGCGCCGGAAGCACCGGGCCTGCATCGTGACTATCGTGACCCGCTATCGGCAGAAATCCGCGTGACATTGCCCCCGGCATCGGCTATCCCCCGCCGCAAGATGCAAAGGCAGTCAGGCAGAATGTTGAAGTCGCGTGAACCGGTTGCAGGCGAGCAGGGGGAAGACCGAATGAAGCCCGAGATGTTCCTGCCGGAGGATTACCGCCCGGCCGCAGACGAGCCCTTCATGAGCGACCGGCAGCTCGAATACTTCCGCCGCAAGCTCCTGGCCTGGAAGGAAGAGATCCTCAACGGCAGCCGCGAGACGCTGGAGGGGCTGGCCAATTCCTCGCGCAATATCCCCGATATCGCCGACCGCGCCAGCGAAGAGACCGACCGCGCGCTGGAACTGCGCACCCGCGACCGGCAGCGCAAGCTGGTGGCCAAGATCGACGCTGCGCTGCGGCGGATCGAAACCGGCGAATTCGGCTATTGCGAAGTATCGGGCGAGCCGATCTCGCTCAAGCGGCTGGACGCGCGCCCCATCGCCACCATGACGCTGGAAGCGCAGGAGCGTCACGAGCGCCGCGAACGCGTCCACCGAGACACCTGAGCGCTTCCACCGACCCTGCACCCGTGCGCGCCGCGGATACAGATAGAACGCAAAATGGGCATCGGAGCGGCAGCTTCGGTGCCTTTTTCATCATGGCAAAGCGTTGTATCCGGCGCGGAGCACGGCAGGGAGAGGCTACAACGGCATGACCGAGCGCAGCGCAGCGATCATCGGCGGCGGGGTGGCGGGTCTGGCGCTGGCGGTCGCGCTGGCGCGGCGGCCCGGCTGGCAAGTGACAGTGCTGGAGCAGGCCCCGGCGCTGACCGAGGTCGGCGCGGGCCTGCAGATCAGCCCCAACGGCGCGGCAGTGCTGGCGGCGCTTGGGCTGGGGCCCCGGCTTGCGGACCGCGCGCTGCGCAGCCGGGCGGTGGTGCTGCGCGACGGGTTCCGCGGCGGTCAGGTGCTGCGCATTCCCATGGCCGCTGATGGTCCCGGCTTCCATCTGATCCACCGCGCCGATCTGGTGGCGCTGCTGGCCGAGGCCGCGCAGGCGGCGGGGGCGGAACTGGTGCTGGACGCGCAGGCGGTGGCGCTGGACCCGCACGGCCCGCGCCCGCAGGTGGTCCTGCAGGACGGGCGCACCATAACCGCCGATCTGCTGGCGGGCGCGGACGGGCTGCACTCGGGCCTGCGCGAAAGCATTCTCGGCCCAGCCCGCCCCGCCTTCACCCGGCAGGTCGCGTGGCGCGCGCTGATCCCCGGCGATCCGCAAGACCCGCCCGAGGCGCAGGTCTTCATGGGGCCGGCGCGGCATCTGGTCAGCTATCCGCTGCGCGACGGCACCCTGCGCAATATCGTCGCGGTGGAAGAGCGCGCGGAATGGGCGGATGAAGGCTGGAACATCCGCGATGATGCGGCGCATCTTCGCGCGGCTTTCGCCAGTTTCGGCGGGCCGGTGCCGGGCTGGCTGGATCAGGTGCAGGCGCCGTGGCTCTGGGGGCTGTTCCGGCACCCGGTCGCCGCCAACTGGTTTTTGGGCCATGGCGTGCTTCTGGGCGATGCGGCGCACCCAACCCTGCCCTTCATGGCGCAGGGCGCGAACATGGCGCTGGAGGACGCATGGGTGCTGGCAGCCATGCTGGCCCGGCACGCCGAGATCCCCCGCGCACTGGCCGCCTATCAGACCGCGCGCGATGCCCGCACCCGCCGGATCGTCGCCGCCGCCGATGCGAATGCCCGCAATTACCACCTGCGCGCGCCCCTGCGCCCGCTGGCGCATCTGGCGCTGCGTCTGGGTGGGCGCATCGCCCCCCGCGCACCGCTGCGCCGCTTCGCCTGGCTGTGGGAGCATGACGTGACCCGCGCCCACCCCCTGCCCTGAACCGGCGCGCAGCCCTGACCTTGCGGAGAAGCCCCCGCAAGCGGGGCCTTCACGCCCTTACTGGGCGCCCGCGTCCCGCGGGCGCGTGGGCGCGCCGCTCCCGGCGCAGTGCAGACTTGCGCGATACCCGCCGATCCGGCATCACCAGACCGTCATACCCGCCAGCGAGGGCGCCCGATGAAACCCGCCTTCTCATGGCAGACCTACCTGCTCGTCCTCGTGATCATCGCCGTTGTGGCCTTTCTGCCGGTGGTATCGGTTCTCATCGCAGGGGGCATCGCCACGCTCGGAGGGTGCGAACTTAATGAAGGCTTCGTGAACCCTTGCGTGTTCTTCGGCGTCGATCTGGGCGGGCTGCTCTACGGGATGGGTGTGATGGGCTGGTTCATGCTGCTCAGCCTGCCCATGGGCGCGCTGGCGGGGGCGGTCTGGATCGCGGCCCTTATCGGTCATGTCGTCTGGCACGTGTTCCGGCGCTGACCGCGCGCGGCATTCGATCTGGACAAGCGGCGGGCGTTTCTGCTCTGTGGGGGTGCGCCGTTTCGCAAGCCCGCGGCTGATTGGACCGGCGCCGGAAAGGATTGCACCATGCCCCAAGCCCCAGCGCCGGATCTGAACCCAAGGATCGGCGATGAGGTCCGCAAGACAGCCTGCTACATGTGCGCCTGCCGCTGCGGGATCGATGTACATCTGAAGGGCGGCAAGGTCGCCTATATCGAGGGCAACCGCGATCATCCGGTGAACCGGGGGGTCCTGTGCGCCAAGGGCTCGGCGGGGATCATGCAGCACCTCTCGCCCGCCAGGCTGCGCGCTCCGCTGAAACGCGTCGGCCCGCGCGGGTCGGGGGAGTTTCAGGAAATCACCTGGGAAGAGGCGCTCCAGACCGCCACCGACTGGCTGCGCCCGCTGCGCGAAACCGCGCCCGAGAAGCTCGCCTTCTTCACCGGGCGCGACCAGTCGCAAAGCTTCACCGGCTGGTGGGCGCAGGCATTCGGGACGCCCAACTGGGCCGCGCATGGCGGCTTCTGCTCGGTCAACATGGCGGCGGCGGGCATCTACACCATGGGCGGGTCGTTCTGGGAATTCGGCCAGCCCGACTGGGAGCGCACCAAGCTGTTTCTGCTCTTCGGTGTGGCCGAGGATCATGACAGCAATCCCATCAAGATGGGGCTGGGCAAGCTCAAGGCGCGCGGCGCGCGGGTGATCGGCATCAACCCGATCCGCTCGGGCTACAATGCCATCGCCGATGACTGGGTCGGGATCACGCCGGGCACCGACGGGCTGTTCATCCTGTCGCTGGTGCATGAGCTGCTCAAAGCGGGCAAGGTCGATCTGGACTACCTGATCCGCTACACCAACGCGCCCTATCTCGTGGATGCCTCGACCGGCCTCTTCCTGCGCGACCCCGAAGGCAAGCCGCTGGTCCGCGACCGCAAGACCGGGCAGGCGGCGGCGTGGGACGCGCCCGGCATCGCCCCCGAC
>LFIK01000328.1_pt1 | contig 35317 bp, 36 predicted proteins | sample 643401 | NCBI WGS metagenome assembly LFIK01 (sample SAMN03777447, study PRJNA286221) | soda lake metagenome | biome: soda lake; feature: Kulunda steppe; material: water; isolation source: sample T5-Br brine of Lake Tanatar-5 | place: Russia: Kulunda steppe | collected 2010-07
AGTGCATGGGCATGGCCCTGGCTGCCATAGCCGATGATGGCGACCTTCTTGCCCTTGATCAGATTGATATCGGCGTCGCGATCGTAATAGACCCGCATGGTCTTCTCTTCCCTTGTTCGAGAGGCGCTTGTCGCGCCCCGGATTGCGCCCGTGCTGTTCAATTGTTGCCCATGCCGCGAAAACGGCGCAACGTTCGACACGTGAGCGATGCTTGTAACGACGAATCCATCGGACGCAAGTGACGTGATGACGATTTCGGCCTGCGTGCCGCGCCCAGACGGTTCCTGTCGCGCGCAGGCCGTGCCATGCTGGCCGCAATGACGTTACGAGATGAGGGAGGTCCGCTGTGAGCACCTTGGCCGGTCGAGAGGATATCATCGCCTTCTGGGAAGAGGCGGGGCCCGAAAAGTGGTTCACGAAGGACGAAGCCTTCGATGCCGAAATCCGCGAGCGTTTTCTCGCCACCTACGAGGCTGCCGCCGCAGGCGAGCTCGCCGGCTGGACGGAGACGGCGCACGGCACGCTCGCGCTCCTCATCCTGCTCGACCAGTTCCCCCGCAACCTGTTTCGCGGCGACAAGCGCACCTATGCGACGGACGACATGGCCCTCGCCATCGCCGAGGATGCCGTGGCGGAGGGCTATCATCAGGTGTTCAAGCCGCCGATGAGCCGCTTCTTCATCCTGCCTTTCACCCATGCCGAGGATCTCGCCGCGCAGGAGCGCTCCGTCACCCTCAACGAGGAACTCGGCGACGAGGACGGGCTGAAATGGGCCCGCCACCACCGCGACATCGTCGCCCGCTTCGGTCGCTTCCCGCATCGCAACGCGATTCTGGGGCGCGAGAACACGCCGGAGGAAGAGGCGTTCCTGACGGAGAACGAATTCCGGGGGTGAAGCGTTACGGACGCGGCTTGGGATCCTGGTCGCGCTTCTCAACGGGACGCTTATCGTTTTCGCGCAAATCGTCATCGTCGAGGATGCGTAGTGCCGCGCCTTCGAGATCTTCGTACTGGCCCGAGCGCAGCGACCACAGGAAAGCGATCAGCCCCATCAGGCCGAGGCTAAGCGCGATCGGCAGGAGATAGATGAGGACGTTCATGATGCAGCCTCCTTGGCGATCGCCGGCATCCGCGCGGGGGTATCGACGCCACCAGCATGCACGCTCCGGCCTTGCGGTTCCAGCCCGGCCAAGTCCAGCCCGGCCAAGTCCGGATCGGCCAAGTCCGGACCGGCTGGTTCCGAGGCCATTTGCGCAGCCGTCTGCCCCTGCCTCGCTTGTCCACCGCCCGCTTGCCGCGCGCGCATGGCATTGAGCGTGACGATCACCGAGGAGCCGGACATCGCCACCGCTGCGATCAGCGGCGTGACATAGCCGAGCACGGCGATCGGCACAGCGATCAGATTATAGATCGTCGAGAGCCACAGATTCTCGCGCATGATCATCAGTGCCTTGCGCGACAGGGCGACAGCCTCGGCCACCGGGCGGAGACGATCGCCGAGGGCGAGGGCATCGGCGCAGTTCTGGGCGAGATGCGAGGCGGTGATCGGCGAGATCGAGGCATGGGCGGCGGCGAGTGCCGGGGCGTCGTTGAGCCCGTCCCCGACCATCAGCGCGCGCCGCCCCTCGCGGGCGAGGCGTTCGAGAATGGCCGTCTTGTCACCCGGTTTGCAGCCGGCATGCCAGTCGGCGATGCCGAGCGTCTCGGCTGCCCGGCGCACCGGCCCTTCGCGATCGCCGGAGACGATCATGATCTTCAGGCCGCGTCGCTTCAGATCAGCGACGACCTCGCGCGCATCGGCACGCAGCACCTGGCGCAGCAGCAGTACGGCGACGCGTGAACCGTGGCGCAGGATGATCGGCGTCGCATCCGGCTCGTCGCGCAACGCCTCCGCCACGGCCTCATGCGCATCGCAAAAATCGGGACTGCCCAGCCGCGCCTCAATGCCGTCCACCATGGCGCGCACGCCGCGCCCCGGTTCCTCGGCGACATCCTCGAAGGGCGCCCCCGCCGCACCGTCACGCGCCAGCGCCCGGGCGAGCGGGTGGTTCGAGCTCTGGCCGAGCCGGCCTGCGAGCGCGACCATCGCATCATCGAGCGCGTCGCAATTGACGAGCCGCGCTTCCGGCGTGGTGAGCGTACCGGTTTTATCGAAGACGACCGTATCGCAGGCGGCGATGCGCTCGACACCGTCACCGGCGGTGAGCAGCACGCCGGAGCGAAACAGCGCGCCCGAGACCACGACCTGCACCGCCGGCACGGCGAGGCCGAGCGCGCAGGGACAGGTGATGATCAGGACGGCGACCGCCGTGATCACCGCGAAATGCAGATCCGCGCCGACCAGCAGCCAGCCGATCAGCGTCAGCGCGGCGGTGGCATGCACCACCGGCGAATAGAGCTGCGCGGCGCGATCGGCGATCTGCACATAGCGCGACTTCGCCGTCAGCGCCTCGTCGAGCAGCTTGTTGACCTCCGCCACGAGCGAATTCTCCGCCGCCGAGACCGCCCGCAAGGTCAGCGCGCCGGTGAGATTGAGCGTGCCGGAATGCAGCTGCGCCCCCTCCCCCACGGGCTCGCGCGCCGTCTCGCCGGTGACGAGGCTGGCATCCACATCCGACAGCCCCGAGACGATCACCCCATCGACCGGCACCCGATCTCCGGGGCGGATCTGGAGGAGATCGCCGGTCTTCACCGCGAGAATGGGGATTTCGGTCACCCCGCCATCCGCATCCATCCGCCGCGCGGTCTCGCCACGCAGAGCCAGCAGATTGCCGGCCACGGCGCGGGTCTTCTTGCGCATGATCTGATCGAGCACCCGCCCGGCGAGCAGGAAGGTGAGCAGCATGGTGGCGGCGTCGAAATAAGCGTGCTTGGCCGAGTTCATGGTCTCGAAGATCGAGATCCCCATCGCGAGCAGCACGCCGAGCGAGATCGGCACATCCATGCCGAGCGACCGCGCCTTCAGCGAGCGCATCGCCCCGCGAAAGAAGGGCTGACCGGAATAGGCGACTGTCGGGATCGCGATCAGCGCCGAGATCCAGTGGAACAGATCGCGCGTCTCGGTATCGATATCGGCGACGTTGCCCGACCAGACCGAAACCGAGAGCAGCATGATGTTCATGGTGGCGAACGCCGCCACGCCGAGGCGCTTCAGCAGATCCGAGGTCTGCGCCGCCTCGATCTCCTCCTCGCGGCTGCGCGTGAAGGGATAGGCCTTGTAGCCGAGCTTCTGCAGCCGGGCGACGGCGGGGCCGGGATCGATGCGCGATGAATCGTTGCGGGATGGATCGTCGGGTGCGACCGCGTCGCCCTGCGCAGAGCCATCCCCCGCCTCGTCGAAGACCAGATGCAGGCGTTTGTTGGTATAATTCAGCCGTGCCTGAGCGATATCCGGCCCTGCGACGCCCTGTTCGATCTCGCGGATACAGGCGGCACAGGTGATGCCGTCGATCGCGAGATCGAGCTGCGCGCGACCTTCCCCGTCGCGCGTCACGAAAGCCGAATAATCGATCCGCTCGCTCATATCCTCAACGCAGCATCACGCGGTTGCGCGAATGGAAGACCGGCTCGCCGTCATCGCTGAGCGTCAGCACGAGGTCCCACTGGCCGGCGGGCACGTCTTCAAAATGCGCCTCATAGACGCCGTAGCTGAGCCGCTCCAGCGTTGCGGGACGGTCGAGATTGCTGTCGGCGGGGCGCGCGAGCGTGATCTCGCCGGTCATGTCGGGCAGCATGTTGCCGTCGCGATCACGCGTCGTGACCTCGGCATAGGCGCTGCCGTCCGGATTGCGCTCGACGAAGGCCTCGATATTCCAGCCCCGCGCCTGTTGCTCCGCCGCGCTTGCAAGCGTGGTGTTGAATTGCTGGCTGGTGCGATAGGCGCTGTCGGTCTCGAGACCGCGGAACGTGCCCACCGCATTGGGCAGCAGAAAGCCGAGATTGACGACGAAGATCACGCCGAAGAAGGCGACGAGAATGCCGAACACCTTCTTGCCGGTGAGCGGCTTGCCGCCGGGGACGTAGTCGTTCTGAGATCGATCGGGGGAGGACATCGTTCACATTCCCTGATTGGCCCGCTCGGGGGTCAGTTACCGGGTCGGATGAAATGATCGCCGGTCGTGGCGGTTTCGCCGCTTTCGGGATCGGTGAGCACGAAGACGATCGGTGTCGATTCCGCAATGCCCCCGGGATCCGAGACCGTCAGAAGAACGCGCACCTCGCGGGTCTGGGCCGGGCCGACGGGCATCTCGATCACACCTTCCGAGACGGGGGTCGCACCGAGCGCATCGATCGTCACCTCGGGCAGACCGGTCACCGCGAGGGTGAAGGCGCGCTCTTCCAGTTCCTTGTTGAACAGGCGGATCGTATAGGCATTGCGGATCGAGCCGTCCGAGAGCTGCACATAGAGCGGGTTGCGGTCATGCTGGGCCGAGACGTCGAGCGAGCCGCGCCCGATGAAGGTGAACAGCATGATTCCCGCGATCAGCCCGATCAGAGCCATATAGACGATGGTGCGCGGGCGCACGATCTTCGAGCGCTCCTGCGGCTTGCCTTCGAGGCGCTGCTCGAGATTGTACTCGCTGTCGTAAGTGATGAGGTCACGCGGCAGCCCGACCTTGTCCATCACGTTGTTGCAGGCATCGATGCACAGCCCGCACTGGATGCAGCCGAGCTGCGAGCCGTCGCGGATATCGACACCGGTGGGGCAGACGGCGACGCATTGGCCGCAATCGATGCAGTCACCCGCCGGCTGACCCGCCTCGCGCAGGGCGCGGTTCTTCTTGACCGAGCCGCGCGGCTCGCCGCGATCGGCGAGATAGGTGACGTTATAGGCGTGCTCGTCCGTCAGCGCCGCCTGGATACGCGGCCAGGGGCACATATAGACGCAGACCTGCTCGCGCATCCAGCCGGCCAGCGTGTAGGTCGTGAAGGTGAGGATGCCGATCCAGAGATAGGCGACGAAGGGCGCCTGGAAAGTCGCGAGATTGTAGACCAACGTCGGCGCATCGGCGAAGTATAAAACCCAGGCCCCGCCGGTCCACCAGGCGATCATCAGCCAGACGAAATGCTTGGAGGCGAATTTCGAGATGCGCTCGCCGTTCCACGGGCCGTTATAGAGCCGCAGCCGCTCGCGCCGGTCGCCCTCGATCCGCCGCTCCACCGCCATGAACAGATCGGTCCAGACCGTCTGCGGGCAGAGATAGCCGCACCAGATCCGCCCGGCCACGGCATTCATCAGGAAGAGGATCAGCGAGGCGAGGATCAGAAGGCCGGTGAGATAGTAGACCTCCTGCGGCCAGATCTCGATGAAGAAGAAATAGAACCGCCGCGCGGGGATGTCGATCAGCACCGCCTGGTCGGGCGCGTTCGGCCCGCGATCCCAGCGCACGAAGGGCAGGAAGTAATAGACCCCGAGCGTGACGACCAGGATCGCCCATTTGATCTTGCGAAACTGGCCCCAGACGCTCTGCGTGAACAGCTGCTTGCGCGCCTCGTAGAGCGGCCCGTCGATATAGACCTCATGCTCTTCTTCGGGCTTGAGTTCAGGCTTCTTGGTGACGGCTGCGTCGGACATCGTGCCCCCGATACGGGATTCCCGCGGATGACCCGACTTCTATGCCAAACCGCCGCGTCCGGCTTTGACAATGATCAAGCAGGCCTGCGACAACCAGTCATCAGGATGATTTCGTGCAATTTTTGCGCGGTATTCACAACAGGCGCGCCAGAAGGCGCAGCCGCGCCCCGGCCTCACCCGCTCTCGCATGCGCATCGAGCGTATCGCGCAGCCCCGCAGAGGCGCGATTCGCGTCGAGCATCACGAATCCGCGCTCCCGAAAGGCGGGAGGCTGCCAGGGGCAGGCGGTATCGACGATCCTGGTCACGGCGGGAAGATAGGCCCAGCGGGCATGATCGATCGCCCGCTCCAGCAGCGCCCCCGCCAGACCCTGTCGGCGATGCGGCGGCGTCACGGCGATGGCGAGGATGAACAGCGTGCCATCGATTTCCGACGCCGCCAGATAGCCGACGAGCTCATCGCGCATGTCGGCGGCGACCCAGAAGCTGCCGGCTGCGCGGCACAAATCGAGCGCGGCCAGCGGCAGAACCGGTTCGCGCGTATCCGGTTCGCCGGCCAGCGCCGCATGCTGGAGCGCGCCGAGACGGGGCAGATCCGAATCCTGCCCGTCACGCAGCCGATACCGCCCGGACGGATCAGCCCTCACCCGGCTGCGGCCCCTCGTAACCCTCGATGACGATCGCATCCATTTCCGCCCCGCCTTCCTGGCGCGCGCGGGCGGCCTGGTATTCGGGCGAGTTCCAGCAGGCGAGCGCGTCCTCGTAGGAGGGGAACTCGATCACCACGTTGCGTGAGCGGCTGGAGCCGACGAGGCGCTCGAAGCGCCCGCCCCGAACGATGAAGCGCCCGCCATATTTCGCGAAGGCCTCGCCGTTGCTGGCGACATAGTTCTTGTAGGCCGCCTCGTTATAGACATCGACGCGCGCGATCCAGTACCCCTTGGCCATTGTGCTTCTCTCCCGTTTCGGCGGGTCTGCGCACCCGCATCTGCATCACAATCATTCGAGCCCTTCGACCACGACGACATCCGCCGTGGAGACCGGCTGGCGCAAGGCCACGGCCTGCTGGTATTCCGGCGACAGGTAGAACGCCCGCGCCTGCTCGAAGCTTTCGAAGACGATCACGACGTTGCGCTGGCGGCCTTCGCCTTCGAGCGTCTCCATCCGCCCTCCCCGCGTCAGCGGGCGACCGCCATAGAGCTCCATCGCCGCCGTCGCGACGGGAATATAGGCCTTGTAGGCCTCCTCGTCATGCACGGTGATCCGCGCGATCACATAGCCTTTGGGCATGCGCGCCTCCTGACAGGTTACACGAGCAGAGCCGGGCCGCCCCGGCATCTTCAACCGCACCGACCCGGATCAGGCGCGACCCGTCGCGTCGGCGATCTCGTCCATGATGGCCTGTGCCGCCGCACGCGGATCATCCGCCTTCGTGATCGGGCGTCCGATGACGAGGTGATCGGCGCCGGCACGGACCGCCTCACCGGGCGTCATCACCCGCTTCTGATCCCCCGCATCCGCCCCGGCGGGGCGAATGCCCGGTGTCACGATCAGGCCTTGCGGGCCGAGCGCCGCGCGCACGGAAGCAATTTCCTGCGGTGAGCAGACGATCCCGTCGATCCCCGCCTCGCGCGCCTGCGCCGCCCGACGCGCCACGAGGTCCCCCACCGTCGAAGCATAACCGGCCTCAGTGAGATCGGCATCGTCATAGGAGGTCAGGACGGTGACGGCCAGGAGCTTCATCGATGCATCCCCCCTGCCACGCACCGCCGCCTGCATGGTCTGCGGATAGGCATGCACCGTGAGCAGATCCACCCCGAGCGAAGCGACTGCCGCCACCCCCTCGCCGACGGTATTGCCGATGTCATGCAGTTTGAAATCGAGGAAGACCTTCTTTCCCTCCCCGATCAGCGTGCGCGCGAAATCGAGCCCGCCGGAAAAACCGAGCCGATAGCCGATCTTGTAGAAATGCGCCGCGTCACCGATGCGATGCACCAGGGCGCGCGCCTGTGCGACGCTGTCGAGATCCAGAGCCACAATGACGCGATCGCGCGGATCGCGGGGAGCAGCAGGCGGGTTGACCTTCGTGGCGGGCATGGTGAACTCCGTGAGCGCGGGGGCGCGGAATGCGAAAGCGACAGCCCCGGAGCGCGGTGGCGCATTATTCGGGACGAATCGCGTTCTTGTCGGGCACGGGCTTGGCCGAGCGCAAGAACTCGATGGCCGAGAGCACCAGGCTCGCGGGGCGCTCGGAGCGCGTCTCCAGCACCACCGAACCCTCATCCTCAAGAATGGCGAAGACGCTATCGAGCTGGCCGAGCGCGATCTGCAAGGTCATTGCCTCCATGCCACCCGCTCCGCCAGCCGGCGCATCCCCGGAGACGGCCTGGCCGACCCATTCGCGCAGGCTCGAACCGGTTTCCGCCTCGATCAGCGGACCGACCCCGTCATCGATCAGGGCGAAGGTCATGCGCCGCGCCGTCGATTCGAAGATCAGTGGCAAAAGCGCAGCCATGCGCCCACCACGCAGGGATTCGCGCAGATTGTCGGGAAGATCGACATCCGCAACCCCCCGCAGGGTCGCCAGACCCGGGATATCGACCCACAGATCGCTCGCGATCACATAGCCCGGCGCCAGGGTCGCGTCGGCCCGCATCGCGCCGAGCAACCGGTCTCCCCCGACGCTCGCGGCAGAGGCCGTGCGCATGGCGACATCCTCGAGGGGCGTGCCGGCAAGGATCTGCGGCGTACTCTGCGCGTCGGAAACATGGCCCGCGATGCGCACGACACCGGCCTCATCACGCGACAGCCGCAATGCACCATCGCCGATCCCGATATCCACCGGACGCGTATCCGTATTGCCACGTCGCCCGGTGACGCGCATGGAGAAACCGTTGAAGCCGAGATCCAGATCGAGCGCCGGAATCGCCGTCTGCGCGATCTGCTCCGGGGATTTTTCCAGGGTGCCGAGCAGGTCGCGCGGGGAAAGCTCGTCGATCGGGCCGCTGATGGCGGCGGTGAACCCGGCCAGCGCGAATTCCGCCTCACCCGCGAATTGCGCCGAGCCGCGGGTCTCGCCCCCGGTCAATGCGTCGGCGAAGAGCCGGCGCGCACCGTCTTCGGGAAAACTGGCACGCAAACCGTCGAGGCGCAGCGACGCGATCGCCATTTCCGAGAAGAAAGTCGGCCCGGGGCGATCGTCACGCTCGATTTCCTGCGTGGCGAGGGTAATCCCCGATGCAGCGACGAGGCCGGATTGGGCGGGCAGGACGCGGCCCTCAGCCTCGGCGGTGAAGAAGTCCGCCACGTGCGCCATGGCGTCGTGAGACAGCAGCAGCGCGTCGATACGCCCTTCGCCGGCACGATTCACCAGCCTCACGTCACGCAGCAGCACGTGGGATTCGAGCATGGCCAGCATGCCCGCCGTCACGCGGGTATCGCGCGCACCCATCGCGAAGGCTGCGCCTTCCAGGACGAAGCTGGCCTCGACATGGGGCCCGAGCGGCGCATAGCCCGCCGGGAGCCCCGGCTCGACGGCGCGGGCCTCGCCCGAAAGGTCCTGCCAGGCAATGCGGGCATAGAAAGGATGGATCCCCGTCAGGGCCTCGGTGACCGCAGCCTCGTCGAAGACAGGCGCATCGAGCGTCAACTCGTTGACGAGCGGTAATTCCGCCGGCGCGGAATCCACCGCCTGCGCCAGGGTCGGTTGTGGCTGTATGACAGCCGAGGCGAGCCAGGCGCTCGCAGCGATAAGGAGGGCGCCTTGCCCCACGCGCATCATGGTCATGCGATCTCGTCCCGCATCCGATTCGGATTGTCTATAGCGTTATTGGACCCAAAACGCACCCGGGGACCGTCCGGCTGAAAAATCGGGTTCTTGCGGCTCCGGTTCCTGCCGTTGAAGCGGCAGGATCTGCTGCGGCGGGAAGAGCGGGACATTGATCTCCTCGCTGCTCAGGCCGAGCTCGCGCAAGCCGCTTATGATCCGTGCGGCGACGGGCGCGGCGAAGGCGCCCCCCGTTGCCCGCCGGCCATCCAGCGTGGGCAGGGTCTTGTCGTCGTCGCGCCCGATCCAGATCGCGAAGGCGAGGTCACCGGTGCGCCCGACGAACCAGGTGTCGCGGTGGCTTTGTGAGGTGCCGGTCTTGCCGACGACACCGCTCGGCCCGTCCCGGAAAGCGCCCGCAGCCGTACCGCGAATCGTCACGCCGGCCATCATCGATTCGAGTTCCTCGAGCGCCTGGCGCGATGCGAGATCGCTGCTGCGCGGGTCGAGCAGCGACATGGCCATGGCCATGCGGGCCGGTGTGGTCTCGACGGCGCCGATGGAGGTCGAGAGGTTCGAAAGCCGTGGTTCGCCGTAATCGTAGAGCTGGGAATCCTCGAGGAACGGACGGATCCGCTCCATGCCGAGACGATCCGCGATCCGCACGGCCACCACGTTGAGGCTGCGCTCGAAGGCGGTGAAGAACGGCACGAGGCCGAGGGTTTCGCGCCCGTAATTGCGCGGCGTCCACCAGCCGTCACCATCGCGGAAGGTCAACGGTTCGTCGGAGATATAACCGTTGGGATTGTAATTGTAGTCGAGCGCCGCGAGCCAGATCAGGCTCTTGATCGCGGAACCCGGCTGGCGCATGGCACGGGTTCGGTCGAACTGGCTGGCCCATGTGGCATAACCGCCGACCGAGACGATGGTCTCGTTCGTCGCCGTATCGATCACGACGGCAGCGCCCTGAACCACCGGACGCCCCATGATCTGGCCGTCGGGCATGAGAACGTAGACGCCCCGATCCCGCAGCCAGTTGGGACGATCCGCGATCTCCGGAGCATCGTCGAGGGCCGGTCGGTCCTCGATCATGAGATCGTCGCCGCGCACGATGATCCGCCGCGACCCTTCAGGCATGAAGGAGATCGCACTGCGTGCCGCGCGCCAGATGCGCGCTTCGTTATCCGCCTCGAAAGCCTCCACAGGGACGAAGCCGAGAGGCTCGTGCGGAATGCGTGTATTCAACCGCGTCAGCTGTTCTGCGAGGATCTCCTGCGCCATGAACTGCGCATCACGGTTGATCGTGCTGACATAGCCGCCGCGCTCGGCCAGATCGGCGAGGTTCTCGCCGACGATGAAGCGGCGGGCCTCGGACAAGGCCCAGAAATCGGCATCGGGGATGGCGATGCTGGAGCGCACCGGGCGCGGACCGGGAGACACTTCGAGCGGCTCGGCCCGCGCGGCCTCGGCTTCCTCCGCCGTGATGAAGCCGACCTGCTCCATGCGGTTGAGCACATGGTCGCGTCGCGCCAGGGCCCGTTCGGGATTGCGGCGCGGGTCGAGCGCCGAAGGTGCCTGCAGCACGCCGGCGAGGAAGGCGTTCTCGGACAGGCTGAGCTGGTCCCATTCCTTGTCGAACCAGTTCTGCGCCGCGCGCGCCGCGCCCTCGGAACGGCGCCCGAAAAAGACGGCATTGGCGTAGGATTCGAGGATTTCGTTCTTCTCGGCCAGCGTTTCGGTCACGACCGCCGAATAGGCCTCCTCGATCTTGCGATCGATCGTCTGGCGCGCGCCGGTGATCACGTTCTTCGCGAGCTGCTGGCTGAGAGTCGAGCCGCCTCCGGCGAAGCGCCCGGTCGCGACACCGGTCACGGCGCGCGAGAGGCCGATCGGATCGACCCCCATATGCTGCTCGAAATGGGTGTCCTCGACCGCGATCAGCGCCTTCACGAAAGCCTCGGGCAAGTCCTCGAAGGTGACGGTCGGGTTGTCCGTGCCGAGCCGCCCCATCTCTTCGCCATCGGCATAGAAGGCCGGCGCGGATGCGCTCAGACCGGCGCGCTCGCTCTGCCCGAGCACGATGGCGTGCTCCGGCTCCACGAAACCGACCGGCCCCGCCACGATCGGCGCGGATAGCGCGACCAGCGCACCAAAGACTGCAAATGCATCGGACATAGCCGAACGGCCCTCCCCTCAGGCCCCCCGCAGACCCAGATTGCTTCCAAGCGCCGGATAGGTGACCCCGTTTACGGCAAATGGCAAGCCTCGAAACATCGCACGAGTTCCACGAATTGGAAAATTTCCCATGAAGATTGTGCGAAGCATGTGACCGGGACGGCCTTCACACGATACACGAAATCGTGAGCGTTGCATGAATGCAACGCCGCGCGCCCTGCGCCGTCTCAAACGAACCGCGAGAGCACGTAGCCGGCCATGATGATCTGGACCATGTTGATGATGACCGACAGGCCATGCAGACGCCCGAACCGCGCCTTGTCGCCGGCATCGCGCGCGGCATTGATGGCGGGCATCAGGAGCTGGCGCGTGGGTATCGTCGCGAGCGCGATCGCCGCCATCAGCCCCGCCGCGAGCGGATCGAGCCAGGCCAGCAGAGCGGCGGCGACGGCCCCGGTGATGATCACGAAGAGATAATAATGCGGAAAGGCACGGCGGATCAGCGGGCCCGCCGTCTCCGCCGGCAGCGCGGTGAAGACGAAGGCGGCGAAGCCGAAGGAATACACCACCATACCGCCGAAGAGCAGGGCGGAGACGAGCAGGGCGAGAATGGTCATGGGCGCGGCATCCTTGCATCGGGTGAAGGTCGTGCCGCGCCATATAGGGCAGTCGACGCCCGATGGATCACCCGGCCTCGGGAACCGGCAGGCTGCGCTCGACGACATGCTCCAGATCGGCGTTTTCCGCCGTCAGCGTCATGCGCAGGCGCAACTCACCGCCCTGAACCTTGCCCTCGCGGACCAGCCGTTCGATCTCGCGCTGAGAAGTGACCCCCACCTCCTTGAGAAACTTGCGCATTTCCATGTTGAAACGATCTTCGTCCATGAGCAGTCTCCTCGTTTTGCAGACGTTGCCGTTGCGGCGAGCAGAGCCCGCCTGCGGGTAATCTAGAACAGATTGGTGAGATGTGCCTCGGTGATGCTCACCGAGCCGCTATACGGTGTCGCATGCAAAGCCACGAGCCAGATGCTCAGGCAGGCGGCGATCGTGAAGATCGTGATCGCCACGCGCCCCGCCCGCGGGCGATCCCGGTGAACGAAGGCGATGGACAATTGCGAGAGGGCGGCGAGCACGACGACGAGCGTCCATTTCAGTTCCGCCAGGTGCCGCTGGCCGATGGCGAGGCGCATTTCCCGCGCGTCCTGCAATTCGTCGAAATCGACGATCATCTTCGAAAGCAATGGCTCGGGCATGTCGCCATAGGCGGCGACGATGAGGTTCAGACGCAGGTTCTGGACTGCGTTATCCGCCCGTTCATGGGGCGCGGCATTGGCATCCCTGCCCCATTCATCCTCTGCGACGGCGGTGACGTATTCCGTCAGCGCGCTGCGCAATTGCGGGAGGTCGAGCGCATCGGGCGCCGCGATTCCGGCGAGGCGCTGGATCGAGGAGCGCTCCGCCAGGGCGGATTCCGCAGCACGGTTGTTCGTCTGCCAGACTTCCGCAGCCACGAAACCGAAGATCAGCGCCCATATCGTCGTGATCGAGGCGAAGAACGGCGCGACGGGAACCCGCGTCGGCTCCCCGGCAAGACGCCGATGCAGTATTTGCAGGAACAGGATCGCGAAGAGCAGCGAAATGACGCCTCCCGCCAGAATCACGGCGAGAAGGACCAGACTGTCCATGGCGAAGGCGTTGATGAGCATGCTGCGTTCCCGATTCCCTCGGGCACCGGACCGCGCCGATTCCCCCCGACCTGATCATAAAGCCGGCAACCCGCACGGCAAGCCGGCAATATCGCCGGAGCGGGCGCGCGCCACCATGCCGGAATCACAGGCAAAGGCTGGGTTTTCTGTAGAAATTTGCGTCATTTGCGGATCATCAGGCGCAGCTAAGCCTTATCCGGATGGCGGTTCTGCAGGAGCTTGCTATGAATCGATATGTGCACCGCAAAAAGGATTGCTGCATGAGCGAAGACAACAGCAGGAATGTCGACACCTCCGCGCTTGCCGGCAAGGTCGGCCTGGTCGTCGGTATTGCCAACGACAAGTCGATCGCCGCCGGCTGCGCCCGCGCCTTCGCGGATGCCGGCGCCGCGCTCGCCATCACCTATCTGAACGAGCGGGCCAGGCCCCATGTGGCGCCCGTCTCGGAGGCGCTGGGCGCAGAACTCCTGCTGCCGCTCGATCTTTCCGATGATGCCCAGCTCGAAGCGGTGTTCGAGGCGATCAGGCAGAAATGGGGCCGGCTCGATTTCCTGCTGCATTCGGTCGCCTTCTGTCCGCGCGAGGATCTGCATGGACGCGTGGTCGATTGCTCGCGCGACGGGTTTTCCCAAGCCATGGACATTTCCTGCCATTCCTTCATCCGCATGACCCGCGCCGCCGAGCCCCTGATGCGCGAAGGCGGCAGCGTGATGACGGTGAGCTATTACGGCGCGGAGAAGGTCGTCGACCACTATAATATCATGGGCCCGGTCAAGGCCGCGCTCGAAGCCGCGACGCGCTACATGGCCGCCGAACTCGGGGCTGCGAATATCCGCGTCAACGCGCTGTCCCCCGGCCCGATCGCCACCCGCGCCGCGTCGGGCATTGCGCATTTCGATGCGCTGATCGACGATGCCCGCGCCCGCTCGGCCAATGGCCGCCTCGTCACCATCGAGGAGGTCGGCGCCGCCGCACGCTTCCTCGCGAGCGACGGCGCGGCGGGCATGACGGGGAATGTCATGTATGTCGATGCCGGTCGCCATATCCGCATGTGACGCGGGAATGTGGACCGCCCCGCCGCCCTTGCCCCCGAAAGAGGCTGAAGATGGATTATATCGAAAACCGCACCTTCGACGAGATCGCCGTCGGCGACAGCGCCGAGATCACCCGCAGCCTCACCCGCGAGGATATCGATCTGTTCGCGGTAATGTCGGGGGATGTGAATCCGGCCCATCTCGACGATGACTACGCCCAGAAGGGCCATTTCCACCGCGTCATCGCCCATGGGATGTGGGGCGGCGCGCTGATCTCCGCCGTGCTCGGGACCCGCCTGCCCGGGCCGGGGACGATCTATCTGGACCAGTCCCTGCATTTCAGCGGGCCCGTCGGCATCGGCGATACGATCACGAGCAGCGTCACGGTCACGGAGAAGAATGCCGAGAAGGGTCAGGTCAAGCTCGCCTGCCGTTGTGTCAACCAAAAGGGCGACGTGGTGATTTCCGGCGAGGCGCGGGTGCTCGCCCCGCGCGAGAAGGTGCGCCGCCCCCGCGCCGTCCTGCCCGAGATCACGCTGCATGCGCCGAGCGCGCGCTTCAAGGCGCTGGTCGAACAGACCCGCGAGCACGATCCGCTGGTCACCGCCGTGGTGCATCCCTGCGATACGTTGAGCCTGGAAGGCGCCGTCAGCGCCGCGCGCGCCCGCATCATCAAGCCGCTGCTGGTCGGTCCGGAAGCGAAGATCGCCGCGGCCGCCGACGAGGCGGATATCGATATCAGTGAATTCGAAATCATCGACACGCCCCATTCCCACGCCGCCGCCGAGCGCGCCGTCGCGCTCGTGCGCGAGGGCCGGGCCGAAGCCCTGATGAAGGGCAAGCTGCATACGGATGAGTTGCTCGGCGCCGTGGTCAGCCGGTCGAAAGGGCTGCGCACGGATCGCCGGCTGAGCCACATCTTCGCGCTCGACGTGCCGAGCTATCCGCGCACGCTCTTCGTCACCGATGCCGCGATCAACATTGCGCCCGAGTTGGACGAGCTGCGCGACATCGTCCAGAACGCCATCGATCTGTGCCGGGCGCTCGGCACCGATGCGCCCCGCGTCGCCCTGCTCTCGGCGGTCGAGACGGTGACGGGCCGCCTCCCCTCGACCCTCGTCGCGGCGGCTTTGTGCAAGATGCATGATCGCGGCCAGATCTCAGGCGGGCTGATCGACGGGCCGCTCGCATTCGACAACGCGATCTCCCCCGCCGCCGTGAAGGCCAAGGGGATCAACTCAGCCGTTGCGGGTCAGGCGGATATCCTGGTCGCGCCCAATCTGGAGAGCGGCAACATGATCGCCAAGCAGCTGATCTATCTTGCCGGCGCGGAATCCGCCGGGATCGTGATCGGCGCGCGGGTGCCGATCATGCTGACATCGCGCGCCGACAGCGCCGATTCCCGCCTCGCCTCCGCCGCGCTCGCCCAGCTCTATGCAAGGCGCGGGGAAGGCCTCAAGGGAGCGGCGGAATGAGCGCGGCCCTGCTCGTCCTCAATATCGGCTCCTCGACCATCAAGTTCGCGCTCTATCCGGCGGATGGGGACGGCGTCATCGCGCAAGGGCGGATCGAGAATGTCGGGCACGAACCGGCGCTGGTCATGAACCAGGGCGGCGATGCGCTCGCCGGCGCCGCGCCGCCACAGGACACACCGCAGATCCGCGACCTGACCATCTGGCTGCTGGAGACGCTTTCCGCGCGTTTCGCGGACCGCAGGATCAGTGGCATCGGCCATCGCGTCGTGCATGGCGGGCCGGATTTCGCCGCGCCCCTGCGTGTCACGCCGGAAATCCTCGCCACGCTCGACCGGCTCACCCCGCTCGCGCCGCAGCACCAGCCGCATAATCTCGCCGGCATCCGTGCCGCAGAGGAGCTCTGGCCGGACATCCCGCAAGTCGCCTGTTTCGACACCGCCTTCCACCATGGGCGCCCGCGCCTGTCCAAGCTCTTCGCCCTGCCCCGCGCGCTGAGCGAGGAAGGCATCCTGCGCTATGGATTTCACGGTCTGTCCTACGCCCATATCGCGCGGCTCCTGCCGGAGACCTTCGATGCGGAGATTGCTGCGGGCAAGGTCATCGTCGCGCATCTGGGCAGTGGCGTGAGCCTGTGCGGCATGCATGGCGGCGAGAGCGTCTCCACCACGATGGGCTTTACCGCCCTCGACGGGGTGATGATGGGCACGCGCTGCGGGCAGATCGATCCGGGCGTGCTGATCCATCTGATGCGCGAGAAGGGGCTCGATGCCGATGCGCTGGAGAAGCTGCTCGGCAAGCAATCGGGCCTGCTCGGCGTATCCGGCATCAGCAACGACATGCGCAAGCTCGCCGCGAGTGACGCGCCTGAGGCCGAGGAGGCGATCGCCTTGTTTGCGGCCTCGATCCTGCATCATGTCGGGGCGCTCGCCGCCGATCTCGGCGGGCTCGACGGGCTCGTCTTCACCGCCGGGATCGGCGAGCACGATGCCGCGCTTCGCCTGCGCGTGATGAACGGCCTCGCCTGGCTCGGCCTGATCCCCGACGAAGCAGCCAACGAGACCCACGGCCCGATCATCTCGCGCCCGGAAAGCCGCATCGCGACCGCCGTGATCCCCACCGACGAGGAAGCCGAGATCCGGGATTCGTTGCGGGCGCTGTTGTAGCCCCTGCTCAGGAGGCGTAGGCCGCAGCCATGAGCTGAGCCAGTTCGGCCTGGAGATCGTCCGTCGCATGGGCGAGCGGATCATTGATCGTGTCGGCCAGCGAGAGCATCAGAACCTGCCCCAGCGCCGCCATATGCACCGCCATGGCGCGACGGCGGGCCCGCGCGCCCCCACCCAGGGCATCGGCAAGCGCATCATACATCCGGCGCGTGATCGGGTGGATCTGCGCGCTCAGAACGGATGCGAATTGCCGGCCCGCCTGCTTCTTGCCGATCTGTGGCGCGATGTAGATCAGGCGAAAACGCGCGAGATCCGAAAGGTGGAAGGCGGTGAGCGCGATGATGCTGTCGGCGATGGCCTCGCGCGGGCTCTGCGCCGCAGCGCAGGCCGCGACGACGACCTCTGTCTCCGCCTCGATCGCAGGCAGAGCCAGCGCGGCAAGGAGCTCGGCCTTGCTGCCGTACCAGTAAATCACAGCCTGCTTGCTCACCCCGAGTTTCGCTGCAATCGCGTCGAAGGTCAGGGCCGAGGGGCCGCCTTCGCGCAGGATGCGCCCTGCTACGGCAAGGATATTGCGCTTCGGGTCATCGCCGGGCATCCGCATGTTCTTCATGTCATCTCCGCTGCTCACGACATCTCGAAGCTTGTTTTCTTACCAAAGGTAAGATAGATTGCTTACCAATGGTAAGCAAGATGTGAGGCAGCCATGTCGTCGCTCACGGTCTACACCTTCTCCCCCCGCTGGGACCTGCCCACGACGGGCCCGTTCGCGCTGAAGCTGCTCGCCTGGCTGAACGCGGCGCAGATCGACTACACGCAACGCTTCGAGGATCGCCCCGGCAAGGGGCCGCTGGGCAAAAGCCCCTGGATCGAGCGGGGCGGGCAGCGGCTCGGCGACAGCGATGCGATCATCGCCCATCTGGCAAAGCAGCACGATCTGCCCGACCCGTTCGCCGTCGGGGACGAGCAGAGGGCGTTGCGGCTCGCGCTGAAACTCGCCTTCGAGGAGCGGTTTCACCAGATTCTCGAATGGGAACTCTTCGTCCACCCCGCCGGTGCGGCGGAGGTGCGAGTGATCGTCCGCGAAGCGTTGCCCCCACCCATCGATAGGCTGGTCAGTGCCGGCATGATCCGCCATTTCACCCGCCAGCTTCACGCGCGCGGGATCGGTCGGCTGCCGCCGCAGGCGATTGCCGATGAGGGCGCCCGCCTGCTCGACATCGTGCAAATGTCTCTCGAAACCGGCCCGGGATGGATATCGGGTGACGACGCGCCGGATATCGTGGATTTCGCCGTCTGGGGACAGCTCGCCCCCATGCTGTCATGGCCCATGCAAACGCCCGTCGCCATGGCGGCGAAAGCCCGTCCGGCCCTGATGCGCTGGCACGAGAGCATGCTGGCGCGGCAGCCCTCAAAGCGAATTTCACATGGAAGCTGCTGATTTCAACGAGCCCTCCCTGCGATACCGTCATGCAGCGCGAACCCATGGCCCGGAGGGGTAAGGTCAGGAAGGCCGTTCCAAGCCCCTCTCGAGGATCAATTCTTTGCCCATTCTACCAGACACCAAGGTGCAATTGGTTGACACCTCACACGGCGTCACTTAACCGGGTCGTGCTGGTTCCTGCTTCATGCAGGTGAAAAGGGAATGTGCCGAAACGCGAGCGAAAGTCCGCGTTAGAGCACAGCCGCCCCCGCGACCGTGACCGGAGAGGTCCCCCAATGCCACTGGCCTTTGATCGGCTGGGAAGGCGGGAAGACCGACAGGGAAACCTGACATCCGCAAGCCGGGAGACCTGCCAGCACATAAGCCGCCCGGAATCGGGCATTGAAACCAGCGGGGTGACTGGTTGGGCTCTCGTGAATGCAGGCTTTCCGGCCATGCAGAGACGACGCCTGCACACATCCTGCCTTGAGCTCCACCCGATGAGAATTGGTCGGGCGGGGAAGAGGACATCCATGAAGCGATATATCTTGAGCGTCGCGGGCCTTGCTCTCGCGGCTCCCCTATACTCCCTTGTTCCTTATGCGGGACAAGGCGATCACGCGGGCGAGACGGAGCATACGCGATTTGCGGTCAGTGCCGCGCATGCCCAAAGTCATGGTCACAGTCACGGCCACAGCCACGGCCATAGCCACGATCATGGCGAAGCCGCAGAGGCTGAACCGCTGACCGGGCGGTTCGGCGAGCACGGGGACCGTCATCCGCAAACACAGCGTTTCGAAACAGCCGCTGACGGGCTGACAGAGCGCCGACGCCGATCAATGAGCGCGCTTTCAGGCCATTTCCGCGCCATATCAGCCACGTTGCTATCCGATGCGGGTGGCGAAGAGATGATCCAGACGCATGCCGATGCACTTGCGCTGCTCGGCGGGCAAATCGACAAACTCTTCGAAACGGAGTCACCGGCGCCGGAAGGCGAGCGCGGCGCGTTGGCAGGAATCTGGGAAAAGCCCGATCTGTTCGCAGAATACACCGAAGCATTCAGCATGGAAAGCGCGCGCTTTGCTCGGACGGTGCGCGAAGGTGGCGATATGGTCAACGGGTTGCATGATCTGCGCTATTATTGCGTAGCCTGTCATGCAGAATTCCGCCAGCGCTAGGCATCGTCGCGCCGACCGGATTCAGGCTGGCGCGACACCTGATTACGGGATGGGCCCGCCCCAAGGCCCATCCCGACATCGAAAACTCCCGATAGGCAGCGCCGGCGCACCCGCATTACGCTCAGTCAGCCGATCAGAAGCGGGAGGGAAGACGATGACGGATGTGGCGCTCTACGGGCTGGGCAATATGGGCTTCCCCCTCGCACGACGGCTCGCGAAGACCTGCACATTACAGGTCCACGACCTTGACGAGGCGAGATGCGCAAAGGCGGCCAGCGACTTTGCGGCCACGGTGATTACCGGGGCGGAGGATACTGCCAGGACGCGTTTCATCGTCCTGTGCCTGCCGCATCCGCAGGCCTCACGCGCCGTCATCACTGCGATCAGGGACCATTTGCCCGCCAATGCAGTGATCATCGAGACCAGCACCGTCAACCCAGACGACATGATCCAGGCCGCCGCTCTGCTGGAGGGCTATGAAGCACAGATCATCGACGCCTCGATCCTCGCCGGCATCAGCCAGATGGAAGCGGGCACGGCCACGCTCGCGGTCGGTGGCGATGCCGAGGCGGTGACTGCCGCGAAGCCAGTCCTCGATGCGATCGCAACCCGCCAGGTGGTCTTCGGTGGCCTCGGATCCGGCGCTGCGGCGAAGGTCATCAACAACGCCGTGGCCCATGCGGTGATGGTCGTCGTGGCGGAGGCCGGTGCCATGGCGACCGCGAGTGGCGTCGATATCGACGCGCTCGTGAAGGTGCTCTCCGACCCGGAAATGGGGCTGCACCGCCCCCTCACCTTCCGCTACGCACAACGGATCGCGCAAGGCGATTACGCGGGCGGCATGCCGCTCGCCGCAGCGCGCAAGGACTCGGAACTCGCTCTCGCGCTCGCGCAGCAGGCCGGCGTTCCGATCTTCGCCATCCAGGCCAGCCACAGCGTCTACGAAATGGCGGCGGGCGCCGGTTACGGGCGCGAGGATTACGCCGTGATCGCGAAGCTCTGGGCGGGCTGGGGCAAACCGGCCTGGCCACCCTCCTGAGGCGCAGCCCCTTCCTCTGCGTAAGTACGACTCCCGAGGCTTGACTCAAGTCATCGCCAAGCATGCCCGCGCGCCGAACACTGTGTCTTGTGTGCTGTCTCGGCTGCAAGCCCGACGAGCATGCGAACGAGGTGGCATTCAAGATCGCTTCGCAAAAAACGACGGGGGCGCGAGCCACAGGAGGAGACTACTCATGAGCAAAAAACCGCAAAACGGCCCCGCCCAGAATGGCCCTGATCGCCGCAACCTGCTCAAGGCCATCGGCCTCGGCAGCGTCGGCCTTGCCGGCGGCCTCGGTATCGGCCAGGCGCAGGCCGCCGATCTGCCCACGCCCGCGCGCAGCGAGAACGCCGATGTCGTCGTCATTGGCGGCGGCATGGCAGGCTGCGCGGCGGCCTTGCAGGCGGCCGAAGCCGGGGCTTCCGTCATCCTCGTCGAGAAGGCGAGCCGCATGGGCGGCAATTCGATCCTCTCGGCGGGAACGTTCTCGCTTCCGCTCGAGGACAGCGCGGATGCCCGCGAAGCCTATGTCGAAGACTATTTCAACGTCACCCAGGAACGCGGCAACCGCGCCATCTTCGAGGCGATGGCGCGCGATATCGCGGAGAACATCGCCTGGCTCGAAGATTACGGCGCGGAGTTCCTGGCAGCGGAAGAGCGCCCGCCGAACCGGGTCGCGACCCGGACCGTCGGCCCCGGTGCCTGGGTCGGCATGACGGCTTTCTTCCGCCTTTTGGGCGAGCGCATCGAGGCCCATGGCGGGCGCATCCTCACCGATGTGAAGGCGCGCCAGCTCCTCGTCGATGAGCGAGGTGTGATCGCCGGTCTGCGGGTGCAGGACGAAGACGGGCTGATCGATTATCGCGCGCCCGCAGTGATCATCGCCGCCGGCGGCTATGCAGCCAATACGGCGATGCTCGAAGCATTCTCCGATCCCAATGCCGGGGCGCTGATGGTGCGCGGCTATCGCGGCGCCACCGGTGACGGCCATCTGATCGCCCAGGCCGCCGGCGCCGGCATCATCCGGATGGGCGGGATGATGGCCCTGCACATCGCAGCGGTGAGCCCGGAATCGACCGCCGCCGGCCAGCCGGCACGGGCCATTCCCTACGCTCTGAGCATCAACCGCGAGGGCCGGCGCTTCATCGACGAGTCACGCGGTTACGTCGCCCATGGCAAGGCGGTGCTCGACCAGCCCGAGGGGCTGACCACGCTGGTCTTCGACCAGAACATCCGCGATCTCGACCCGGTTTCGGGCGTGCTCGACACCTTCGATCGCCTCGGCCTCGACATCTATTCCGCCGATACGATCGAGGAACTCGCCGAGAAGGTCGGCCTGCCGCCGCAGACCACGCGCGAGACTATCGAGGCCTATAATGCCGAGGTCTCGGACGGCGAAGCGCCGGGTGCCGAGCCGCCCAAGCGCACCCTCGCCTATCCGGTCGAGACCGGGCCGTTCTACGCCCTGCATCCGCTGGTTCCGGGGATCACCCTGACCTTCGGCGGGATCATGACCGATGACGAAGCGCGCGTGCTCGAACCGGACGGTCGCCCGATCCCCGGCCTCTACGCCGCCGGCGAGGGCGCGGGCGGCGCTTTCTTCGAGGATTATATCGGCGGCGGCGCGCTCAGCATGTGCCTCACCATGGGCCGCATCGCGGGGCGCTCCGCGACGGGCTGACGAAGACGGGAGGGGTGTTCGCGCAAACGCCCCTCCCCCGTTGCCGCAAACCGGATTGTCATCACGCGGATAAGATTCCACCCTCGCAACCCGTCCTGATCCGGTTCGCCGGATCGTCAGCGCCAGACAGATGCGAGAGCCCCGATGTCCGATTCCATCCGCATTCCCTTCGACACCCTCGTCTCCCGCCTCGCCGCCATTCTCGAGGCGAATGGCTGTGCGCCCTGGGTGTCGCAGGTGATCGCGCTGAATTGTGCCAGCGCCCAGCGCGACGGCGCCCATAGCCACGGCGTGTTCCGGATGAAGGGCTATGTCTCCACACTCAATGCCGGGGGCTGGGTGGATGGCCGAGCCGAGCCGCTGCTCGAAGATGTGGCACCCGGCTTCCTGCGCGTCGACGGCATGAACGGCTTCACCATCTGCGCCCTCGCCCGCGCCCGCGATGCGGCGCTGACCAAGGCGAAGGCGAATGGCTGCGCGGTGCTCGCGATCCGCAATTCGCATCATCTGGGCGCGCTCTCGCTCGATGTGGAGCCCTTCGCGGATGAGGGGCTGATCGCGCTCTCCTTCATCAATTCCATGGCCTCGGTCGTGCCCCATGGCGGCAGCAAGCCGGCGCTGGGGACCAATCCGATTGCCTTCGCCACGCCCCGCCGCGATGCGCGTCCGCTCGTCTTCGACATGGCGACCTCGGTGATGGCCCATGGCGACGTCCAGCTCGCCGCGCGCGAGGGCCGCATTCTCGATGCGCCGGTCGGCGTCGATCGCGACGGCAACCCCACCAACGATCCCAAGGCCGTGCTCGATGGCGGTGCGCTGATGGCCTTCGGCGGCCACAAGGGGGCCGCGCTCGCGCTCATGGTCGAGGTGCTATGCGGCGCGCTCGTCGGCGGCAAATTCTCGCGCGAGGTCGATCTCAAGCAGCATCCCGGTGCCCACACGCCCCATACCGGCCAGTCCTTCATCCTGATCGACCCGCAGGCCGGACGCGGCGCCCTGCCCCCCTTCGCCGACCGGATCGAGGATCTCATCGGCTACCTCACCGATGCCGGCCAAACCCGCCTCCCCGGCGACCGCCGCCATACGGCGCGCGACGAATCCATGGCCCAGGGCGTGCCCGTCGCCGCCGAGATGGTGGCGATGCTGGAGGAGATGGAGCGGGGGTGAGAGCGTACGATTTTCCCGTCAAATTTGCAGAGAATTTGAGAACTCGCCTAAGACGAATCTCAAGTTTCGGCCTCTAATGTGATCGGTATTGTTCCTCATCCCTGTCACGATGGTCTCTTCGCTCATGCCTTCAAATCAGCTGTTTCGTGCCCCGCGCGCCGGTCTTGTTCTGGCGCTGATGTTCTTCACCGCAGCCGCAATGATCTCCCATCCCCGTGATGCCCATGCCGGCGGGCTCGGGGGAAATGCTGATCTCGCCCGTGGTATCGAGGCCTATCAGGAGCGGGACTTTGGCCGCGCGCTGCGCTGGCTCGAGCCTGCCGCGGCGCGTGGCGAGGCGCAGGCTCAGTTCATTCTGGGCTTCATGCACCAGAATGGTCAGGGCGTTCGCCGCGACGAACAGAAAGCCGCCGGCCTGCTGCGCCAGTCGGCGTTACAGGGGTATCGCTACGCCCAATACGCGCTGGGTGCGAGCTATCGTTTCGCCATCGGGGTCGAGCGCGATCTCGTCCTCGCGCATCACTGGCTGCTTTTGTCGGAACTGAACGGCTATGACCCCGCGCGCCAGATGCGCGAGGTGATCGAGGGTGACCTGCAGCCGGAACAGATCGCGCGCAGCCGCGATGAGGCCTTTGCCAGCTCCGCCCACCCGCATGCGAGCGTCCTGATCAACCGAAACTGACGGCAAAGCCGTCTGGCATATGCCTGACGACACGCGCGGCGAGCCCCTGGATCCGCAATTGCGCACCGATCGGCGGGCGCTCGTCCGAGAGCACGCTGGCCCCGGAAGCCGAGACATTCCTCAGTCGTTCCATGAGGATCCTGCTGTCGGGCATCTCGATCCTGAGATAGATATCAGGAGCCGGCAGGCGCCGTGCACGAAGCAGGGCTGGATCATGCGGATCGGGCGGAGGCGGGCGCGCGCCGATGGGGCAACGCGCCTGCGTCGCCTCAAGCCGCTCCAGATCTTCCGCAAGCTGGGCCCGGCGCGTGGGATCGTGATCGAAGCGCATCGCGAAGCCGGCGGGCAGCCAGCGGACGATATGGCCGCGAACCCGTCCGATCTCCTCGAACTCGCCGATACAGGACGTGCCCAAAGGCTCGCGCAGGCCGGCCGCGATCGCCATGCCCGTCAGTGAGACATCCATGCTTTCGACCACCCGCGGAGCATCGTCGCCGAGCACGAGGATGCCCGACAAATGCAACGGCAGCCGGCGTTCGGCGCGTTTGTCGATCCAGAAGGGGCGATATTCCTGTGGCATCTCTGCTCTGGCGCGAAGGCCGCAATTGACGGGACGCGTCGAGCATCGCATCAGCGTCTTGTGCCAGACTGACGCAATCATTGATCGTGATGTGACCATGGCCCGGTGCAGGCGAAAACGGCTTGATGTCGCACAGCCCCTTTCGGAGCCGGCAAGGCTGTCGTAACGTCGCAGGCAAATCGTCCCCACCCGGAAACGCAGATGCGCATCGAAAACGAACCCAAGCTCGACTTCAAGGACGTCCTCATCCGCCCCAAGCGCTCGACGCTGGCATCGCGCGCGGAAGTCGATATCAACCGCCCCTTCCGTTTCGCCCATACCGGGCGGGAATGGTACGGCTTTCCGCTGATCGCGGCCAATATGGACGTTGTCGGGACCATTCCCATGGCGCGCGCGCTTTCCCGCCACGGCGCGCTCGTCGCCCTGCACAAGCATTACCCCGAGGATGTCCTCGTCGATTTCTTCGCCTCGGACGAGCCGCACAACGCCTTCTACTCGCTGGGCACGGCGGAAGCCGATTGGGAGAAGTTCCGGGCCGTGCGCCGGCGCGCCCCGATCGGCATGATCTGCCTCGACGTCGCCAACGGCTATACGGAAAAATTCGTCGAGATGGTCGCAACGGCGCGGGAGGAAAATCCCGATGCCGTGATCATGGCCGGGAACGTGGTCACCGGCGACATGACCGAAGCGCTGGTGCTCGCGGGCGCCGACATCGTCAAGGTCGGCATCGGGCCCGGTTCGGTCTGCACCACGCGCAAGATGACGGGGGTGGGTTATCCGCAATTATCGGCGGTGATCGAATGCGCCGATGCCGCGCACGGCCTCAAGGGCCTGGTCTGCGCGGATGGCGGCTGCACCGTCCCGGGCGACATCGCCAAGGCCTATGGCGGCGGCGCCGATTTCGTCATGCTTGGCGGCATGCTGGCCGGGCATGACGAGTGTGAAGGGGATATCCAGTACGAGGAGATCGACGGCGAGCGACGCCCGAAATCGATGGTCTTCTATGGCATGTCCTCCGATACGGCGATGAAGAAATACGCCGGCGGCGTCGCCCATTACCGCGCCTCCGAGGGCAAGACCGTGGAGGTCGCCTATCGCGGCCCGGTGGACGAGACCATGCAGGAGATCATGGGCGGGGTTCGCTCGATGATGACCTATATCGGCGCCACCCGCCTCAAGGAGGTGCCCAAGCGCACCACCTTCGTCATGGTCGGCGCTCAGCTGAACACGGTCTTCAGCTGAGCACCTGCCGCGCACGCCGACCAGACCCGATACGAGACGATCAAAACAGCGCCAGCTGCCCCGGTGCGGCCCTGTCGGGCGCAGCGAACAGATCCGTGCGCAGCCGCGCGCGTGCCTGGTTGAAGCCGAGCCTCTGCGCGGCCATCTCGAAGCGCCGCCCGATCGCCCAGGCGATGGGCCCGGTGCCCGATTGCCGCACGCCCCAGCGGGAATCGTAGTCCTTGCCGCCATGCATGTCCTTGAGGAGCGACAGAACGTGCTTCGCCCGACCGGGGAAATGCTCGGCAAGCCAGTCCCGCGCCAGTTCCTTCACTTCATTGGGCAACCGCAACATCACATAACCCGCTTCCCGCGCCCCGGCGGCATAGGCGGCATCCAGCAAGCGCTCGATCTCGTGATCGTTGATCGCCGGCACCACCGGCGCGATCAGCACGCTGACGGGGATGCCCTCATCGGTCAGACGCCGGATCGTCTCCAGCCGGAGCGCCGGGCTCGCGGCGCGCGGCTCCATCTTGCGCGACAGACGCGGATCGAGCGTCGTCAGCGAGATCGCCACCTTGGCCAGCCCCTGCTCCGCCATCGGGCCGAGCAGATCGATATCACGCGTGACCATACCGGATTTGGTGACGATTCCGACGGGATGGCGGGTGCGCGCCAATACTTCCAGCACGCCGCGCGTAATCCGCATGCGCTTTTCCACCGGCTGATAGGGGTCGGTATTGGTGCCCAGCGCGATCGTACGCGGCTCATAGCCCTTCGCCGCCAGCTCGCGCTCCAGCAACTGCGGCGCATCGGGCTTGGCGAACAGGCGCGTCTCGAAATCGAGCCCCGCCGAGAGCCCCTGCCAGGCGTGGCTGGGGCGAGCGAAACAGTAGAAACAGCCGTGCTCGCAGCCGCGATACGGGTTGATCGAGCGCTCGAAGCCGAGATCCGGTGAGGTATTGCGGGTGATGATCGTCTTCGGCTTCTCGATCGTGACCTCCGTCCGCAGCGGGGTCGGCTCTTCCGGGATATCCCACGAATCGTCGAACGCCTCCCGCCGCACCGGCTCGAAACGCCCGGTCTCGTTGGTCGCGGCCCCGCGCCCGCGTCGCGCCCGCGCATCGATGGCGCCCGGTCGCTGCGCGAGCCGATCCCTCTGCCGGTCACGCCAATCCTCGAGGGCGCGGTTGCCCGCCATGCGCCGCTCCGGCTCCCTTGCGGCGGGGGCCTGCGAAAGCTGCGCGGCGCCCCTGTGCGCGGGCGGCGTGGCGAACAATCCCTCCTGCAGATGCTGCGGCTTCATGGCGACCTCCAGACCGGCGCTTGATCACATGATGCGCCGTGTTCTCCGAATCACATGAGAACAAAATAGAACATTCCATGAATACCGGCAAGACCCAGCCGCGCGCGCAGCCTTCCCTTCCGGCCAAACGCCTGATCTGCAAGGCTTTGCCGAGCGTCAGCCGGAATGCGACGAGGAGGAGGCATCAGGGCTGCCCAGCAGCGCAGGCCTGGTTTCGCGGGCCTCGAATTCGCTGACGTCGTTGGCGAGCAGCACGGCGAGCGGGCGGGTCTGATCGAAGCTGGCGAAGATGATCGCCATCATGGAGGTCAGCGGCACGGCGAGGATCGCCCCCGGCACGCCCCAGAAGGCCGACCAGAAAGAGAGCGCGACCAGCACGACGAAAGGCGACAGATTGACCTTGCGCCCGATCATGCGCGGCTCCAGCCAGTTCCCCACCCACATCTGCGCCGCCGTGAGGCAGATTGCGACGGCAATCGTCGTCTGGATCGCACCGAACTGCGCCACCGTCAGCAGCACCGGAAAGGCGACGCCGAGAAGGGAGCCGAAATAGGGGATGTAGTTGAGCAGACCGATGATCAGCGCCCAGAACAGCGCATAATCAACGCCGAACAGCCACAGGATGACGAAGGAGATCGTGCCCAGAATGATGTTGATCAGGGTCTTCACCGCCAGATAATCGGCGATGCGGGTGTTGATGTGCTTGATCACCTCGAGCGTCTTCGCCGCCTGCCCCTGCCCGGGCAGCGCCACGGTGAGCTTGTGCGCGAAACTGCCTGCCTCCCCGGTCAGGAACAGCGCATAGACCACGGCCATGAACAGCAGCCCCACCAGCGAGCCGACCGATCCGGCGAGGCCACCGATCAGCGTCTGCATGTCGATCTGGTCGATGGTGGCGGCGCGCACGGCCTGCCAGTCGGGATTGCCGGCGACGCCGAACATGGCGAGCACCTGGTTGATGATACGCTCCAGATTGTCCTGATAGGCCGGTGCGGCGAGCATCAGATCCCGTACGGTGACGATGACGACGCCGTTGAAGGCGACGATCACCAGGACGAAACCGAGCAGCAGAATGATCCGGCGCACGAAACCGGGCAGCGGCGCCGTCGGCGGCCAGCGCCCCAGCGCCGCCGATGCATTGGCCATGACATAGGCCGACAGCACGGCGATCACGATCGGCAACAGGATGCCCTTGCCGATCACCAGCAGCCAGCCGATCATGATCGCCAGGAAGGTGGCGAGAGCGAGGGCGAGCAACCCGCGTACGGGATCGGACGGTGTCAGCATCGGCGGGCCACTCCTGAAGGATCGCGCTGGATCGGCTCCCTGGGCCGCACCACCATAGCCTTCCCCGGGCGGCCACGCCAAGCATCCAGAGCTTTTCGCGAAAAGCTTGCTTTTTCGCGCATGCCGGGGTGATACAGGCGTCATGTCCAAGAAGGTTCCCGATGCGGGCGAAAACCCCGCCTATTCCCATGCGCCGCGCCCGGCGAGCATGCCCGTCAGCTTCCAGCTGCGCGGGCGGCAACTGATCATCGACAGGCTCGGCTCGGAGCAGCCCGTCCCGCTCGATCAGGTCGAGGAAGTCCGTCTGACCTTCGAGACGCGCTCCTTCGCCCAGAAGCTCTTCCGCACCAGCCTGCGCCTGAAGACCGGCAGCACGCTTTCCCTGCACTCGGTGAATTTCCGTTCCATGGTCTTCGCCGACAGGCAGGAGGAGGCCTATGCCGCCTTCGTGCGGGATCTGCTGACGCGGGTCGCGCAAGCCAACCCGCAGGCGCGCTTCAAGGCCGGGCGCTCGCCCTTCGGCTGGTGGGCGCTGTGCCTGACCTCGGTTGCCATCCTGGCCGCGATCGTCTTCTTCATCTGGTTCGCCGTGCGCGAGGGCGAAACGGCAGCGATCCTGGTCGGCGCTTTCATCGCGGCTGCGGGGATCTGGCAGGTGGAACCGATCTTGCGGCTGAACAAGCCGCGCAGTTTCACGCCGGAGGCGCCACCGGAGGAACTGCTGAAAGGTTGAGGCGCGCAAGCCCGAGCCCGTATCGGCGAAACGCAGATTGACATGCGCCGGCTTACCGTCGAACACGGCTCCCGTGCGCCCCGCCTCCCCTCGCCTGCACGCATCCACAAGGCTCGCCGCTCATGGCCTCCGTCCTCGCCTCGCTCGTCCCCGTCTTTCTGGTGATCATCGCCGGCTGGGCCGCACGCGTCACCGGCTTCGTCGAGGAACGCCATTGGCCCGGGCTGGAGAAGGTGACCTATGTGGTCTTCTTCCCCGCCATCATCATCCATACGCTGGCGCGGGCCGATCTCTCGCAGGTCCCGGTTTTCGGCATGGGCGGGGCGATGATCGCCGCCATCCTGATCATCGCGACGCTGCTGCTGGCGACACGGCAGACCCTCTCGGCGCGGCTGGGCATTGACGGCCCGGCCTTCACCTCGCTGTTTCAGGGCTGCACCCGCTGGAACACCTTCGTCGGCCTCGCTGTCGCGGGGGCGATGTATGGCGAGCTCGGCCTCGCGCTGATGGCCGTGGCCGTCGCGGCGATGATCCCGCTGCTCAACATTCTCGCCATCGGCGTCCTCGTACGCTACGCCTCCGGCACCGCGCAGAGCCCGGCCACCCTGTTGCGCACGATCGTGACGAACCCGTTCATCTGGTCTTCGGTCACGGGGATCATTCTCAACGTCAGTGGCATCCCGATCCCGGAGCTGATCGGATCGACCATCGGAATCCTCGGCAACGCAGCTCTCGCCGCCGGGCTGCTCGTGGTCGGCGCCGGGCTCGACATGCGCCGCCTCGCCACCCCGCGCATCGCCCATTGGCTCTCCATCGTCCTGAAGCTCTTCGTGCTTCCGGTCATCGCCGTCACGATCGCGCGGATCGCCGGCATCAGCGGTGACGACCTCGCGATCGTCGCCATCGCCACCACGGTCCCGACGGCCAGCGGCGGCTATATTCTCGCCAAGCAGATGGGGGGCGACGCGCCGCTCATGGCCGAGATCATCACCATCCAGACACTGCTCGCTATCCTGACCATGCCGGTCATGATATCATTGTTGGTAGCGTGATTTTGCGGCCTCACAATCACGGATTTTTCAACCGTTTTTCAAAATCTGTGGCGCGTCACAACTTTTTGCTGTAATTGTTGACCAATCCCTCTTAGGTTGCAGAAAGACGAATTTCAACCGATTCCGCCTTTCGCGGCTGCATGCATTGGTGAGACCATGTCCTTGAACAATCAGAGGAAAAGCCTCCCCTCCGGCCCGGCTCACAAGGATGGGCCCGACACGCTGGAAACAGCGCGCTATATCGCTGCCCTGACGGCGGAGCTGAGCATGATGGCGCGGCGCGCCGAGTTGCCGCTTCTCGCCTACTTTCTCGACATGGCCCGCATGGAGGCCGCCAACGCGGCCCAGCCCGTCCGCCGCTCCGGCAAGGCGGCGCGTGAACGCCAGCCGTTACCCAAACGCCGCCGCGAGGAATGAGCGCAAAGCCGGCGCGACCGGTCAGCCGTTCGCCGCCGGTCGCTCCCGTTCCAGCAGCGAGACCGCATTGCCGCCATGGCGCTCGAGCCGCCCGCCGAGCTCGAGCTCCATCAACAGGCCCTGCACAGTGCGCACCGGGATGCCAGACTGACGCGCAAGGTCATCCACCGAAACGGGGCTCGGCCCCAACAGATCGAGCAAGGCCTGGCGCGGATCCGGCGGTGGGCATGGCTGCGGATCAGCGCCCTCGACCTCCGCCGCATCGCCATTGCGCACGGCCTCGTCGCCGACGGGCACGGGCGCCCGGGCCGGCGCGATCAACGGCTCGGCGAAATCGAGGAAGTCGAGCTCGTCCCACAGATCCTCGACATCCTCTCCGCCGAAGTCCTCGCGGGCCTCGATACGGCTCTCCCAGTCGGTATCGATCAACGGCATCAGCGCCTCGATCACGTGCTGCGCAGAGCCGCAGAGATTGGCGCCCTGACGAATCAGGTCATTGGTTCCTTCGGCGCGCGCATCAAGCGGAGAACCCGGCACGGCGAACACCTCGCGGCCCTGCTCCATGGCGAAACGGGCGGTGATCAGCGAGCCGGAGCGCCGCGCGGCCTCGATCACCACCACGCCGAGCGAGAGCGCCGAGACGATCCGGTTCCGGCGCGGGAAATCACGCGCCCGCGGCTCCCAGCCGAAGGGCATCTCCGAGATCGCGGCGCCGCCCTCCCCGACGATGCGCTCCAGCAACGCCTTGTTCTGGGAGGGATAGATGCGATCATGCCCGCCGGCGAGGATGGCGATCGTATGCGCTGTGGCCGCCTTGTGGGCGGCGGTATCGATGCCGCGTGCGAGGCCGGAGACGACGCTGAAGCCGGCCTCGGCCAGTTCCGCCGCGAGGCGCCCGGTGAAGGTCAGCCCGGCAGCCGAGGCGTTGCGAGAGCCCACGATCCCCACGGCGGGCCGGGTCAGCGCCTCGATATTGCCGCGGACGCAGATGACCGGCGGCGAGGTATCAGCCGCATGCAGGGGCCTGGGATAGCCCGGCTCGCCCATGGCGATGAACTGCGCGCCGATCCGCTGCGCGGCTTCCATCTCCCTCAGGATATCGTCACGTGAGGCGATGCGCAGCGCCCCGCGCCCGCCCTTGCGGGCAAGATCCGGCAGGGCTTCGAGCGCCAGCCCGGCACCGCCATAGCGGTTGACCAGCGCCCGGAAGGTGCGCGGGCCGACATTCTCGCTGCGGATCAGGCGCAGCCAGTCGATTCTCTGTTCGTCAGTCAGTCTTGCGCCGCTCATCCTGCTTCTTGCCGATCCTGCTTTCAGTGCCAGACACCAACCGGGAAATGTTTTCCCGATGCTTCCACCAAAGCAGGATTGTGAGCAGGATGGCAAGCTCCGCCATCTGTCCTTCCCCGTACCACCACAGGAAAGCGGGTGCCGAGAGCGAGGCGATGAGCGCCGAGAGCGAGGAATAGCGGGTCGTCACGGCGACGATCAGCCAGAGACCGCAAAAGGCTAAAGCGGCCCGATAATCCAGCCCGATCAACACGCCGATATAGGTCGCAACACCCTTGCCACCGCGAAAACCGAGCCAGACCGGGTAACAATGTCCGAGGAATGCCCCGAACCCGGCGAGTATCGCGGTATTCGGCCCCCATTGCCAGGCGATCCAGACGGCGAACGTGCCCTTCAGGGCATCGAGCAGCAGCGTTGCAGCCGCGAGATCCTTGCGGCCGGTGCGCAACACGTTCGTGGTGCCGATATTGCCGGAACCGATCTTGCGCACATCCCCGAGACCCGCGACACGCGTCAGCACGAGGCCGAAGGGGATCGAGCCGAGGACATAGCCGAACACCCCGGCTGCGAGGAAATACGGCCAGGCGAGCGCCCAGCTCATGGTTTCAGGCATGGTCTCCCCCTGGGCTGCGCGACACGGCGCCCGGATGCAGGATCACGCGTCCAGGACATGCACGCAAGTGCCGCCGACATAGGTGCGCAACACGCGCCCCTCGAGCCGCGCATCCTCGAACGGCGTGTTTTTTGAACGCGAGCGCAGCGCCGCCTTGTCGAGCACATAGGGCATCTCCGGATCGAACACGATCACATCCGCAGCCACGCCCGCCTCCAGACGACCGCCCGGCAGGCGCAGGATCTCCGCAGGCCGCGTCGACATGGCCCGCAGCAGCGCGGGCAACTCGATCGCCTCGGCATGGTAGAGCCGTAGCGCTGCCGAGAGCATGGTCTCGATCCCCACCGCGCCGTTCGCGGCTTCGGCGAAAGGCAGGCGCTTGGTTTCGACGTCATGCGGGTTGTGATCGGAGACGATCACGTCGATCACCCCTTCCGCAAGCGCCGCGATCACCGCCTGGCGGTCATCCTCGTGCCGCAGCGGCGGTGACAGCTTGAAGAAGGTGCGGTACTCGCCGATATCGTTCTCGTTCAGCGTCAGGCTGTTGATCGACACGCCGCAGGTGACGCCGAGCCCCGCCCGCTTCGCCTGGCTGACGATCTCCACCGAATCGGCGCATGAGATCAACGCCGCGTGATAGCGCGCACCGGTCAGGCGCACGAGCCGCATGTCGCGTTCCAGCGGGATCGTCTCCGCCTCGCGCGGGATGCCGTGCATGCCCAGCCGCGTGGCGAATTCCCCCTCGTTCATCACCCCGTCGCCGACCAGATCCGCATCCTCGCAATGATTGATCAGCAAGGCATCGGAATCGCGGGCATAGAGCAGCGCGCGGCGCATTACGCGGGCATTGCCGACGCAGCGCGTCCCGTCCGTGAAGGCCACGGCGCCGGCCTCGCCGAGCAGGCCGAATTCGGTCATCTCCTCCCCGCGCAACCCCTTCGTCAGGGCGGCGGTGGGGTGGATGCGCACGATGGCCGTATCGCGCGCCCGGCGCAGGACGTAATCGACCAGCGCGGGGTCATCCACGACGGGGCTCGTATCGGGCATCGTCGCGACCGTGGTGACGCCGCCCGCCGCCGCCGCCTCGCTCAGCGTCTTGAAGGTCTCGCGATGCTCCGCTCCGGGCTCACCGGCGAAGGCGCGCATATCGACCAGCCCCGGCGCCACGACCGCGCCGCCGCAATCGATCACCTGCGCATCCTGCGAGACGTCCGGAAACGCGCCCCAGGCGACATCGTCGATGAGGCCGTTCGCGATCCGCAGCGCGCCGAATTCGTCCCGACCGGAGGCCGGGTCGATCAGGCGGGCATTGGTCAGGATCACGGGTCTGTCGGACATCGGGGGCCTCGGCATTCCGGGGGAGCGGTCATTCACGGTTCGGCAGATGCATGGCCAGCGCCTCCAGCACGGCCATGCGCACGGCGACGCCCATCTCGACCTGCTCCCTGATCAGCGAACTGGCCCCGTCGGCGACTTCGGAGGCGATCTCGACGCCCCGGTTCATCGGCCCGGGATGCATCACCAGCGCATCCGGCGCGGCATGGGAGAGCTTCTCCTGATCCAGCCCGTAATAGCGGAAATACTCCTTCACGCTCGGCACGAAGGAGCCGTTCATGCGTTCGCGCTGAAGCCGCAGCATCATCACGATATCCGCGCCGCGCAGGCCCTCCTCCATCCGGGTGAAGGTCTCGAAGCCGAGATGTTCGATCCCCGCCGGCAGGAGCGTGGAGGGCGCGACGAGCCGCACCTGCGCGCCCATGGCGGCGAGCAGGATCATGTTGGAACGCGCCACCCGCGAATGCAGGATATCGCCGCAGATCGCCACGGTGAGTCCGGCGATGGTGCCCTTGTTCCGGCGGATGGTGAGCGCGTCGAGCAGCGCCTGGGTGGGATGCTCATGGGCGCCGTCGCCGGCATTGATCACCGAACAATCCACCTTCTGCGCCAGCAGGTTGACCGCCCCCGCCGCATCATGGCGCACGACGATCAGATCCGGCCGCATGGCGTTGAGCGTCGCGGCGGTATCGATCAGCGTCTCGCCCTTCTTCACCGAGGAAGAGCCCACCGACATGTTCATCACATCGGCGCCGAGACGCTTGCCGGCGAGCTCGAAGGAGGCCTGGGTGCGGGTGGAGGGCTCGAAGAACAGGTTGATCTGCGTGCGCCCCCGCAGGGTCGCCTTCTTCTTCTCGACCTGCCGGCTGACCTCGACAGCCTCGTCGGCGAGATCGAGCAGGGCCTTGATGTCGAGCGGCGAAAGCCCCTCGATCCCGAGCAGGTGGCGATGCGGAAAAATGGGGCGTGCGCTTGTCATCTTGAAGCGATGGCTATACGGGCATTCGCCCGTTCCCGCAAGCGCGACACGCATCCGCGCCGCCCCCGTCCACCGCAGAATCGGCAGGAGGAATGCGGCCTTCACGCCACTCGACGCCGTTCGCGTTTTGGTCCATGGTTTCCGTGATGACTCGCTTTGATGACACCACCCCGCCCGCCCCTGCCTCCGGCGGCTCGATTTCCGCGCGCGCCCGCGCTGCGGCTTCCCCGCGTGCCACCTATCTGGAAGGGCTGAACGACGAGCAGCGTCGTGCGGTCGAGGCGACGGAGGGGCCGGTTCTGGTGCTGGCCGGTGCCGGGACGGGCAAGACGCGGGTGCTCACCACGCGGATCGCGCATCTGATCGCCACGGGCAAGGCGCGCCCCTTCGAGATCCTCTCGGTGACCTTCACCAACAAGGCCGCGCGGGAGATGAAGGAGC
>LFIK01000330.1_pt1 | contig 35203 bp, 28 predicted proteins | sample 643401 | NCBI WGS metagenome assembly LFIK01 (sample SAMN03777447, study PRJNA286221) | soda lake metagenome | biome: soda lake; feature: Kulunda steppe; material: water; isolation source: sample T5-Br brine of Lake Tanatar-5 | place: Russia: Kulunda steppe | collected 2010-07
AGAATGACAGCCGAGGGCGCACCATCGTCCCCCATCTGTGGTTCGACGAGGCTGCCGAAGAAGCAGCACAGCTCTACACCACGCTCATCCCCGGCTCCGGCATCGATGCCATCAGCCGCTACGGCAAGGCCGGCTTCGCGGTTCACGGCCGGGCCGAGGGTAGCGCGATGAATGTCGAGATGCATATCGGCGACGAACCCCTGCTCGCCCTCAATGGCGGGCCGCATTTCCGGCCATCACCGGCCATCTCCTGCTTCCTCACCTTTGAAGACCGTGCGGGTCTCGACCGCGCCTGGTCCGCATTGGGCGCGGACGGCCGGATTCGCATGCCGCTCGATGCCTATCCCTGGAGCGAGCGCTATGGCTGGCTCGATGACCGGTGGGGCGTGTCGTGGCAACTCGCTCTCGGAACGCGCGCGCAGACGGGCGGGCAGGCGCTGACACCGATGCTGCTGTTTACCGGTGCGCAGGCCGGGCAGGCCGAGGCGGCGATCGCGCATTATACGGAGCTGTTTCCGGATTCGGGACTCGAAGGGATCCTGCGCCATGACGGTTCGGGGCCTGATCCGAAGGACACAGTCATGCATGCCCGGTTCCAACTCGCCGGCCAGACCTTCATGGCCGGTGACAGCGCGCTTTCGCATGACTTCACCTTCACCGAGGCGAACTCATTCGTCGTCTTCTGTACGGACCAGGCGCAGATCGACCATTACTGGAACGCGCTGTCCGCCGTGCCGGAGGCCGAGCGCTGCGGCTGGCTGAAGGATCGTTTCGGCGTGTCGTGGCAGATCATTCCGCGCCACCTGCCGCAGCTTCTCTCCAGCCCTGATCCACACGTGATGGAAGCCTTCATGCAGATGCGCAAGATCGATATCGCGAAGCTGGAGGAAATCGCATGACGGTCTGGTGTGATCGCCCCGATGCGACTTGCGGGCGCCATGACCTTGCCAGAGCCCCCCTGCGCGTCCTAGCTGTCGGGCGCGCGAACAGGGAAACGGATGTGACCGACAAACGCAGATCAGGCAGGGCGGACGGTGAGGCGACGCGCGCGCGTATTCTCGAGGCGGCGGTCAGACGCTTCGCAAAAGCCTCCTATGATGCGGTTTCCCTGCGCGAGATCGCCGGCGATGTCGGGGTCGATGTCGCCTATGTCCACCGCAGCTTCGGCTCGAAGGATCGCCTCTTCGCGCAGGCCCTGCGTGCAGCATCGGGCGGTGACGTCATGGCCGGGTTCGATCCGGGCGCGGCAGGCGCCTCGGCAAAGGTGTTCGCGGAGGATTTCGTGAACCGCCTCGTCGAGAAGTCCCGTGATCGGCCCTATGAGGGGATCGACCCGCTCGACATCATGATCCACTCGCTGGGGAGCCGGAAAGCTGCTGCGATTTTGCGCGAGAAGGTTCGCGGAGACTTCGTCGCCCCCCTGTCGGAGCGCTTCGAGACGAATGGTGGCCTTCGCGCCGGAATGATCGTCGCCATGCTGATCGGCACCGGGATCGCACGCGATCTCCTGAAGCTCGATGCCCTGGGCGACCCGGATAACGAAGAACCCGTGCTGGAACTCCTGAAGAAGGTCATCACGGCATTGATCGACGAGCGTTGAACCAGCCCAATTGAGCTACCCATGGCGTCACAGGAATACGGGTCGCATTTGAGTCTTGTCAACGCTTGTTGACTTTGCTACGGGCACTTTCCCAAGCGTTACCGTGACCGACATGCAGCGCACCAGAACCGCTGCCGGTACGGCGCCTGTTTCCAGATTGCGAGACCGAAAAATGATCAAGCGCATGATGATCGCAATCGTGCTTCTGGGTGTGGTTGGCGGCGGCCTCGTCTGGTTCAACTTCTTCCGCGACCGGATGATCGAGCAGTTCTTCGCCGATATGCCGGTACAGACCCTGCCGGTCGATACCTTGACGGCCCAGCCTTCCACATGGCGTCCGACCATAGACACGATCGGCACCGCCCATGCCGCGCAGGGTGTGGATCTCACCGTCGAGGCAGCAGGCATCGTGCGCGAGATCCTGTTCAGCTCGAACGATCGGGTGGAGGCAGGGCAGCTTCTGGTGCGGCTCGACAGCGCCGTTCAGTCTGCTGATCTCGAAGCCGCGACCACACAACTCGAAACCGAGGAGCTCAACCTCGAGCGCACACGCGAACTCCAGTCCCGGGGTGTCGCGACGAGCGTATCGCTTGAGGGGGCGCAGGCGGCCTATCGTGCCGCGCAGGCACAGGTCGCGAGGGTTTCGGCCCTGCTCGATCAGCGGCAGCTGGTTGCGCCTTTCGCAGGCACGATCGGCCTGCCTCGCGTGGATGTCGGCGAGTATGTTTCCCCGGGCGCCGCGATCACGACGCTCCAGGACATCGACAGCATGCGCGTCGATTTCAGCCTGCCCGAGCAGCAATTGACGAATGTCTTCGTCGGGCAGGGCATCCACGTGCGCATCGAGGGCAGGAGCGCGCCCTTCGAGGGCGAGATCACGGGCATCGATCCCCGCGTCGACCCGACGAGCCGGATGTTTGCCCTTCGGGCCATGATCAGCGATGCAGGCGGCGACATCACGCCCGGTCAATTCGTGCGTATCGAAGTCGCGCTTCCGCAGGAAGACGACGTGATCGCCGTGCCGCAAACGGCTCTCGTGACCAGCCTCTACGGCGATTTCGTCTATCTGGTCGAACCCGATCCGCAAAACGAGGATCGGCTCCTGGCCCGCCAGGTCTTCGTCACCGCAGGGCGGCGCGTGCAGGATATGGTCGAGATCCGGGAAGGCCTGGAGGCCGGTGCGACGATCGTGGCGACGGGCCAGAACAGGTTGTCGAACAACACGCCGGTCTCGCTTTCGGGCGATACCGAAGAAACCGAAGGCGAAACCGCAGCACGGGCGGTGCGCTGATGAGTATCTCCGATACCTTCATCAAGCGCCCCGTCCTGTCGACGGTGCTTGGATTCCTGATCCTGCTGCTCGGCATGCAGGGGCTGCTGAACATGCAGACGCGGCAATATCCGGAGGTCGACGAGACCGTGATCACGATCACGACCGTCTATCCCGGCGCATCTCCGGAACTGATCCAGGGCTTCATCACCTCGCCTGTCTCGGCGGCGGTCGCCACGGCCGAAGGCGTCGATTACATCACCTCGCAATCGCGGCCCTCGGCATCGGTCGTGACCGTCAACATGCGTCTGGGCGAGGATCCCGACATTGCCCTCACCGAGGTGATGTCGAAGGTGCAGGAGGTGCGCGATCGCCTGCCCGGCGATGCCCGCGATCCCAATGTCACCAAGGGAACCGGTTCCACCTTCGCCACGATGTATCTCGGCGTTCGCAATCCCGACATGTCGCCGGAACAGGTCACCGAATATATCGAGCGGGTGATCGTGCCCCGCATGGCGACGATCGAGGGCGTCGCAGAAGCACAGGTGATGGGCGCTGCAAATTACGCGATGCGGGTCTGGGTCGATCCCGTGCGCCTCGCAGCCCACGGCCTCACCGCGCAGGAGGTGATGGCGGCGATCAACGATTCGAATTTCCTCTCCGCACCGGGCCGCACGCGCAACGAGTTCGTCTCCTACCCGATCGCGCTCGATTCGACCCTGCAAACGCCTGAAACCTTCGGCGCCATGCCGGTTTCCGGCGACGGAGACACGATCGTCAGGCTGCGCGACGTCGCAAGCATCGAACTTGCGGCAGAAAGCACCGATATGGTGGTCAGCTTCGACGGAGAAGCGGGCACCTTCATCGGCATCTTTCCCAGCCCTGCCGCGAATCCGCTCGACACCTCTTCTGCCGTACGTGCGGAGCTTCCCGCGATCCAGGCGAGCCTGCCGGAGGGCATGACGCTGGAGCTGATGTTCGACGCCACCGAGCAGATCGAAGCATCGATCCGGGAGGTTCTGGTCACGATCGTCCTCGCGACCGTGATCGTCGCGCTGATCATACTGCTGTTTCTCGGCTCCATCCGCTCGGTGGCGATGCCGCTCGTGGCGATCCCGCTTTCGCTCGTGGGGGTGGCCTTCATCCTCTTTGCCGTCGGCTATTCGATCAACCTCCTCACCCTGCTCGCCATGGTTCTCGCGATCGGGCTCGTTGTCGATGATGCGATCATCGTCGTCGAGAATATCCAGCGCCATATCGACGAGGGACAGTCGCCCCTGCAATCAGCCTATCAGTCGATGCGCGAGCTCACTTCACCCATCGTCGCGATGATGCTGACGCTCGTCGCGGTCTTCACGCCATTGTTCTTCACAGGCGGGCTCACGGGAGCGCTGTTTACGGAATTTGCGGTCACACTCGCGGGTGCGGTCTTCATCTCCAGCATCGTGGCCCTGACGATCTCACCGATGATGTCGGCGCGGATCCTGCGTGCCGGCGGCGGCAACCGATTCCAGAACTGGCTCGACAGGCGTTTCACCGCGTTCGAGGGCTGGTATGCCCGCCGGGTCGAATCCTCGCTGAGTTTCCGCCCGGTGACCATCCTCGTCGTTATCGTCCTGTCCTGCGTGACAGTGTTCCTCTTCACCAAGACCTCCAGCGAACTCGCCCCCGAGGAGGATGCCGGCGCCCTGTTCTCCTTCGTCAACGCACCGAGCTACGCCACGACCGATTACACCAGCCGCTATGTCGACGAGATGCGCGCCCTGACCTCGGACCTGCCTGAGCTTTCTGCAAATTTCTCGATCGTCGGCTTCGGGGGGCAGACCAATACCGGCATCATGGTCTGGGCCTTCGACGACTGGGCCGATCGCGACCGGAGCCAGGCAGAGATCCAGGCCGATCTCCAGGAGCGATTGGCACCGATCACGGGCGTCCAGGCCTTCGTCTTCGCACCGCCCTCGCTGCCGGGAGCCGGCGGCGGTCTTCCGATTTCGCTCGTGGTGCAGTCGACCGGCTCGCCCGCGCAGGTTTTCGAGGTGGCCGACGAAATCCGGCGCGAGGCGGAGGCATCGGGCCGGTTCATCGTGGTGCAGAATTCACTGGCATTCGATACCACCGAAATCCTCGTCACGATCGACCGGGATCGGGCGGCGGCCCTGAACCTTCCCGCCAGCCAGATCGGCGCGGCGTTGAGCCTGCTCGTCGGGGATGGCGCCATCGCCCAGTTCGACCGGGATTCCAACAGCTACGACGTGATCATGCAGGTGCCGCAGGAATATCGCGACAATCCGGAGCGGCTCGGATCGTATTTCGTGCGCTCACGTGCGGGTGACATGGTGCCGCTTTCGGCCGTGATCACGGTCAATACCCGGCCCGCTCCGGCCACGATCGAGCAGTTCAACCAGCTCAACTCCGCCACCATCACGGCGTTACCCATGATCGGCGTCTCCACCGGCGAGGGGCTCGACATCCTGGAGGGCATCGCGCGTCCGCTGCTCCCGGACGGGTTCTTCCTCGATTACGCTGATCAGTCGCGGCTCGAGCGCAGCGAAGGCAATACGATCATCGTCGCTTTCGCGCTGGCCATCATCGTGATCTATCTCGTGCTCGCCGCCCAGTTCGAGAGTTTCCGCGATCCGTTCATCATTCTGATGTCCGTGCCGCTGTCGATCTTCGGTGTGATCGTGCCGCTCAATCTGGGCCTTGGAACGCTCAACATCTATACGCAGGTCGGACTGATCACCCTGATCGGTCTGATCACCAAGCACGGCATTCTCATCGTCGAATTCGCAAACCAGCAGCGACGTGCGAGCGGCATCAGCCGTGAGGCTGCGATCGTGATGGCGGCAAGGATGCGTCTGCGGCCGATCCTCATGACGACCGCTGCGACGGCACTCGGAGTCGTACCGCTGATCATCGCCGACGGCGCCGGGGCGGCTGCACGTTCGGCGATGGGCATCGTGATCTTCTCCGGGATCACGGTGGGAACGCTCTTCACATTGTTCGTCGTCCCGACATTCTACTCGCTGATTTCGCCCAGGATATTCGCAGCGCTGCCCGAAGAGCCCCGCGATGCAAAGCATGTCGGCAAGTTCGCGGAGGGGGGCGCCGAATGAGTGCGCCGACCTTGCATCTCGTTTCGCGCGTCTTCCGTGTGGGTTGGCGAAAGGGTCCGGCGCCGACCGGCGTGAGGATTCGAGGCTGGAATCCATTCTCTGCAATTCTTTCGATCATTATATACTTGGCGTTCCGCGGTGAAAAAATATCATCTGCTTCGCGACAGGCCGGCATAGAGGAAATTGAGATCACGTCCGAGATGATCGAGGCCGGCGCTAGAAAAATTATGGTGTATTCCGGTTCGGGCTGGGTGTCTGAAAATCCGCCACATTGGACAGCGGGCGAACTAGCTCAAGACATCTTTCGGGCGATGATCGTTCATCGCAGCATTCGCCCCGATAGTGCAGAAGCACGTCCATGATCAGGCGTGATAGTTATTTAAAATTGTAGGTCTCCGCCCCAGTGAGGTTGACCATCGGAGTTTCCTTTCGATGGCTTCAGCCTGCAAAATGTCAGTTGGTACGTAAAGTATATAATTACTGAAGCTTATCCGGGATATTCCTCAAAGTCGGCAAGCCATGATTTGCCGGAGGCAATTCCCAATATGCTACCCGCACCGAGATGGACGGGCTACGCGCTGAGGCTCTGTCTGTCGGGAATCGGTTCGACGGGCGGCGTGATCCGCCCCGGCACCGCTGCGATCAGGGTTTTCGTATAATCCTCGCGCGGATTGCCGATGATCGCATCCGTGGGCCCGGTCTCGACGATCCGCCCGGCGCGCATCACGGCGATGCGGTGGCACAGGCGTTCGACCACGGCGAGATCATGGCTGATGAAGAGGAACGAAACCCCCAGCCGTTGCTGCAACTCCTGCATCAGATCGGTGATCTGCCGGGCGATGGAAACGTCGAGCGCCGCGACGGGCTCGTCGGCGATGATCAGTTTCGGCTGGACCGAAAGGGCGCGCGCGATGCAGAGCCGCTGGCGCTGGCCGCCGGAGAATTGATGCGGATAGCGGTCGAGATGCTCGGACCCGAGTCCGACCTGTTCGAGCAGCGCCGCCGCCATGTCGCGCCGGTCGCCTTGTGTGACAGTCGCGTGGATATGGGCCGGCTCGGTGATCAGATCCCAGGTCGGCAGGCGCGGATTGAGCGAGGCGAACGGATCCTGGAAGACCTTCTGCACCTTGCGCCTGACCGGAAAGAGCCGGCGCTCGCAGAGGCGGGTGATGTCCTGGCCGTCAATCGCGATCTTTCCCGATGCCACGGGCGTCAGGCGCAGGATGGCGCGTGCGATCGAGGATTTGCCACAGCCCGATTCGCCGACCAGCCCGACGCTTTCCCCCTGCGCAACGTGGAGGGAGACGCCGTCCACGGCCCGGTTTCGCGTTCGTGGCGCCAGCAGATGCGTCCGGCGCCCGGGATAATCGACGACGAGATCATCGAGCACGAGCGTGGGAGACCGACCGGTTTGCGGCAACAGGGCGGGACCACCGGCACCAAGCCGGGGCGCGGCATCGACAAGCATGCGCGCATAGGGCTCCTGCGGCGCGGTGAGAACACGGCTTGCGGGGCCGGTCTCGACGAGGCGTCCGTGGCGCAGGACGCCGACGCGGTGGGCCATTTCGGCGACGACACCCATGTCGTGGGTGATGAAGAGCACGCTCATGCCCCGTTCGGCCTGCAATTCGCGGATCAGGGCGAGGATCTCGGCCTGCGTCGTCACGTCGAGGGCGGTGCTCGGCTCGTCGGCGATCAGGAGACGCGGATTGCAGGCGAGCGCCATGGCGATCATCACCCTCTGGCGCTGGCCGCCGGAGAGCTCGTGCGGGTATTGCGCAAGACGCGCTGCTGCCTGGGGAATCCGCACCCGTTCGAGCTGTTGAATGGCCTTGTGCTGCGCCTGGCTGACGGGTTCATGCCGCAGAATCGTCTCGGTCAGTTGCCGCCCGATGGTCAGGACCGGATTGAGCGCCGTCAGAGGTTCCTGGAAGACCATGGCGATGTCGCGCCCGCGCACGGCCTGCATCGCATCGTCGGAAAGCGCCGTGAGGCAGACCGGCGCTTCCTTGCGAAAGACGATGCGTCCATGCGTGATGCGCCCGCCCTCCCGCTCGATCAGACGCAGGATGGCGAGCGCCGTGGCCGATTTTCCCGAGCCCGATTCCCCCACCAGCGCAAAGGTTTCATGGTGCCCGATCTCGAAACTGATACCGCGCACGGCCTGTGTCGCGCCGAACGCGATATGGAGATTGTCGATGCTCAGGAGGGGTGATGTCATGATGCGACCCTCTCGCCTTCGGCGGCATGCGCTTCACGCGGCCATTGCATCACGGGTGTCCAGCGCGTTGCGGCAGGGGCAAGGCGCGCCTCGAACGGATCGCGCCCGAAGACCTGCCAGCGGATATCGTCGCCCAGCGTGATCACCCCCCAGGCGGCTGCCGGTTCGCCTGATGTGGTGAAGCTCTCGGTGAGGGATTGCTGGGTGAGATAGGTGATGCCGTTATCCGTGGCCAGGGTGTTCCAATGGACATGCCCCGAGATGGCAGTGACCGGAACCCGGGCCTCTGCGAGGGCCCGGCGCATCGCCGCCGCCTCCGGGAATGCGCCGCATTGCGGTATGTTCTCGAAATAGAAATTGCCGGTCATCGGATGCGGCGAGACCGGTGTGTGGCTTGCGATCAGCAGCGGACGCGTCGCCTGTTTCGCGGCATCGGCGAGCCAGGTGAAGTCATCGTCCTTGAGCGCCAGGCCGCGCACGCCGTCATGACGCGTTGCCGGATCGGCCTGCCAGAGCACCAGATCCCAGGCGCCGAGCCCGACGATGCGATGCCCGGCCTCACGTCCGAGGATCCGGGCGTTGTCCGCGCGGTCGAGATGGATCAGGTCATGATTGCCGTCGAGGTGGTGGCGCGGCATGGCGAGGCCGTCGAGCAGCCGCGCGACCTCTGCCATATTGGCATGATCGGTGGCCGGATCGACGTCGGAAATCCGGTCGCCCAGTTCGAGCACGGCATCGACGCGCTGCTCATTGGCGAAGCGCACGAATTCGGCTGTCAACGCGAGGGCGGCATCGCCGCGCTTGGTCTGCGTCGGCGGGCCGTGATGGATATCGGTGATGACGGCGAGGCGCATGGTCATGATCGGTCTCTTCAGGTGCGGGAGAATGGTGCGCCGCCCCGCGCGGGGCGGCGCGATGGTCGTCAGGAGCCGGTTTCGCTGATGCGTCCGGCGCGGAAGTCGAGCACGTAGGGGATGTGCGTCGCAGCCGGGGCCCAGTCGATCTCGGCGCGCATGCCCCAGGCCTCGAACGGGCGGTAGAGCGGCAGCACGGGCGGATCGGCGGCGATGCGGTCCATCAGTTCGCCATAGGCCTCGCGGCGGGTCGCGGTATCCTCCGAGAAGCGGAAGCGCTCCCAGGTCTCGGCATAGGCTGCATCCGTATTGAACCGCTCGCAGCTCTCCGAGGGGCCGCCCGGCGCCCACATCACGCCGAAGGAGCCGAAGGGATCGGCGAAATACATCGGGTTCGACCAGGTCCGGGTCATCATCTCGGATGAGCAGCCGGTCCAGCTCTCGCGCGGATTGATCACGCCGTTGATGCCGACGGCAGACCACATCTCCATGATCGCCTGGGCGGCAAGCAGATCGTTGGTGTAGTACGAGGGAGAATGGATGTCGTAGGTGATCTCGGCGCCGTCATAGCCGGCTTCTTCGAGCAGGCGGCGCGCCTCCTCCGGATCGTGGCGGAAGGTTTCGAGCTCCGGCATGTAGAGATCGCCGAATTCCTCCATCGTGTGGGAAGACGGCACTTCCGCCATGCCCAGCCAGAGGGCTTCGTTGAGCAGATCGCGGTCAATCGCGAGGCTGAGAGCCTGGCGGATGCGCGGATCGGCGATTTCGGGATGGTTCACGTTCATGATCATGACGTGAAACAACGGCGTTACCGAACCGACGGCCCTGAAGGCCGGGTCGCTCTCGATCAGCGTGATCTGGTCGGGGGCGATATTGGTGATGATGTCTACCTCGCCCGAGCGCAGGGCCGTGACGCGGCTCACGGTCTCGGGGATGCGGGTGACGATGACGCGCTCATAGGGGGCCGGCTCGCCCCAGAATTCCTCGTGGCGCTCATAGACGATACGCTCGCCGGGGATGAACTCGGCGATGCGGTAGGGCCCCGTGCCGACGGGCGCGAGGCCGAAAGCCTCGTAGGCCGCGATCTCGTCGGCTTGCGGATGCCCGGCAAGACCCATCAGATAGGCCTGCGGCACGATCATGGTCTGCTGCATCGAGAGCAGGGTCTCGAAGAGCGGCTCGGGCTGCGCGGTATAGACGCGCACCTTGCCGTCCGGGCGCAGCTCAGCGCGGGTGAAATTGCCCAGACGGTCGCGCTTGCGCACCATGTAGGGCGGATAGGTCGGGGAAAACATGCGGTTGAGCGAGAAGACGACGTCATGCGCCGTCATCTCGGTCCCGTCGTGGAACATGACGCCTTCGCGGATGGTGAACTCGATCACCTGCGGCGAGATCTGCTCCCATTCCGTGGCCAGCGCGGGGACGAAGCCGCCGTCACCGCCGTGATCGCGGGCGATCAGCGTGTCGAAGGCGTTGTAGTAGAATTGCGAGCCGACATTCGAGTGATCCTGGCCGGGATCGAGATAGTTCGAGACGTTCTGGGCGCCGACGCGCAGCTCCTGGGCCAGCGCCGGCGAGAGGCCGGGTAGCATGGCGATGCTGAGCGCGAGGGCCGTCCCTGTGAGAAAGCGTTTCATGGTCTTGCTCCGAATAGCCGTGTTGCAGGTCTGTGGGGGCGGCACCGTGCCGCCGTTTCGCACTACCGGTCGCGCAGGCGGACATCGGCGCGATCCCGCAGGAAATCGCCGAGAATCTGCACGACCAGCGTGACGAGGAGGATCAGGAGAGCCGGCGTGATCACCAGCCAGGGCGCGTTCGGCATGTAGGCGCGGCCATGGCCGACCATGGAGCCGAGCGTCGCCGTCGGCGGTCGCACGCCGAGGCCGAGGAACGACAGGGTGCTCTCCAGAAGAACGATGGTGGCAAAGCTCAGCGCGAACATCACCACGAGCGGGGACACCAGGTTGGGCATGAGATGCTTCACCGCCAGCCGCCAGGGAGAGGCGCCGGCGGCGCGCGCCGCCTCGATGAAGGGCTGGTCGCGCAGCTTGATGACCTCTCCGCGCACCACGCGCCCGAAGGTCTCCCACCCGGCAATGCCGAGCACGAGCACCAGCACGATCAGGTCACCGCCGAACAGGGCGACCGCGAGGAGCGCGATCAGGGTGAAGGGCACGGCGATCTGGATGTCGATCAGCCCGGAAATGAGATCGTCCACGACGCCGCCGACAAGACCGGCGATCAGGCCGAGCGTGAGGCCGAGCAGCATGCCGAGCGTCGCGCCGGCAAGGGCGAGGCCGATGGTCAGGCGCAGGGCATGCAGCGCGCGGGAGAGTATGTCGCGACCCAGTTCATCAGTCCCGAGCCAGTAGCCGGGAACGGCGCGCTCGAAGCCCGCAGGCGGGCGCAGACGTGCCAGCAGGCTCTGCGCGTTCGGATCGAAGGGCGCGATATACGGGGCAAACAGCGCCGCTGCGAGCAGGGTCAGCCCCAGGATGAAGGCCGCGCGTTCGAGCAGGCCGGCATCGTGCCACAGGGCGCGGGGGCCGCCGGGACGAACCCGGGAAGAGAGTGCGATCGGTGTCGTCATGATGCCCGCGCTCCCAGCCGCACGCGCGGGTCGACCAGCGCGTAGGCGATATCGGTGAGGATGTTGATGACGATGACGGCGCTCGCGACGGCGAGGACGCCGAATTGCAGGACGGGGTAATCACGCCGGATCGCCGCCGTGACGAGGAGATCGCCGATGCCGCGCCAGGAGAAGACGGTTTCGATCACCACCGCCCCCGCAGAGACCAGGGCCGTCACCATCAGCCCGAAAACGGAAAGCACCGTGATCAGGGTGTTGCGCATGGCATGGCGCATGATCACCGTACGCTCGGGCAGCCCCTTGGCACGGGCCGTGCGCAGATAATCCTGGCCGAGCACGTCGAGGGTGGCGTTGCGGGTGTAGCGGATCAGCGCCGCGATATAGGTCAGCGAGAGGGCCGTCACCGGCATGATGAAATGCAGCCAGCTGCCGTTGCCCGCGCTCGGGAGCAGCCGCAGCCAGTAGGAGAAGACGAGCAGGAGCAACGTCGCCATCACGAAATTGGGCGTGGCGTAACCGATGAAGGCGCCGGTCATCACCGCCTTCGCTCCGGTCGACCGGCGCCGGATCGCGGCATAGATGCCGGCGGGGATGGCGATCACGAGGGTCACGAGGATGGCCGTCCCGACCAGTTGCAGGGTCGGCCCGACCCGCTCCAGAAAGATCGTCGTGACGGGCCGGCGCTCGATCAGGGAGAGCCCGAACTCGCCCTCGATCATGCCGCGCAGGAACCGGAAATACTGCGTGACCATGTCCTCACGCAGGCCGTAATAGATGATCAGCTCGGCCCGGCTCTGGGCATCGAGGGCGTCACCGCCGATGAAGTCGATGGCATCGCCGGACATCCGGGTGGCGAAGAAGACGATGGTGACGATCGCAAACAGCGTGATCGCCATCTTGGCGAGTGCGCGCAACAGATAGATCAGCATGAGGATTTCTCCGTGGCACGCGCCACCCGCTCCATGATCGCGGCGGCACCCTGTGCGGGATCGACCTGGATGAAGGCGATGCCGAGCGCACGGGCGCCGCGTCCGTCAGTCGCGTCATTGTCGCCGATCATCACGGCGTCGGACGCACGCGATCCGGCCCGGGCAAGGGCGATGTCGAACAGGGTGGGCGCCGGTTTGCCGAGGCTCTCGAATGGGTGATCGGGCAGGACGGCATGGATGGCGGCGAGGAGGGCGCCGGTCTCGGGCACGGCATATCCTTCCGCAGAAGGGTGATGCGTGTCGGGATTGGCGACAACAAGCCGCGCGCCCGCCTGCAGCTGACGCAGGGCCATAGCGAGGCTGGCATAGGTCATTGCGGTATCGCGACAGAGCACGATGGTGTCGGGATCATCGTTCGTCAGACGCAGGCCGATCCCTTCCGCGAATGCCGCCATGACCGGCGTCGCATGCAGCGCGATCGCCCGCGCCGGCTCCTCATGCGCGAGACGCCGAAGGGTTTCGGCGCCGGCGAGGATGATCCGCTTTGCGGATACCGCGAGGCCGAGACGCTCCAGCCGCAGGGACAGGCTCTCGGGCGTATCGGTGGAATTGTTCGACACGATCCAGAGCCGGTCACGGTAATCCGCGATGAAGGCGGGAATTCCCGGCAGCACGCGCTCACCACAGATCAGGCAGCCGTCGAGATCGCACAGGATCGCCTTCGCCGTGGCGATGCGGGATGTGTCGGGAAAATCGTCGTGTGGTCGGTTCATGCCTCGTCCCTCTCGATGCGGGGACGATGCGCTGCGGCTTTGACATTCCTGTTACAGACGAAAGCTAGACTTTCATCCGTGTTAAGAACTTGTTGGGAAGCGTGCGATGAAACCGTCACCAGCCGCACGGCGCGCCTTGCAGGCCGTCGCCCTGAAGGGCTCCTACGCCGCAGCAGCGCGGACAGTCGGCGTCTCGCAGCCTGCGATCACGCAACAGATCCGCGAACTGGAACGCTAGAGCGGCGCCATCCTGTTCGAGCGCTGTGACGGGCGGCTTTTGCCGACGCCGTTCTGTTCGGAGCTTGTCGGCCTGTTCGAGGAGATCGAGCATCTCGAAGCGCGTGCCGAGCAGGTGCTCGCGCGCCGGCGCGCCACCTCGTCGGGCCTGTTGCGCATCGGTCTGGGCAACGCCATGCCCGGAATGGCCCTGATCGGCGCCTTCCAGCGCGGCTATCCCGGCGTGCAGATCGAGGTGATCTCGCAGGATTATGCCGGCATCATCGATGCGGTGGTGGAACGGCGGGTCGATATCGGCATCCTGCCGAACCTGCCGCCGGATCAACGCTTCGAGCGCGAGACCCTGATCGAGCAGGACGTCGTCGCCATCGCGCATCCGGGGGATGCGATCGCGCGCTTCGACAATGTCGATTGCACGCAGCTGGCCCGGGTGCCGCTGCTTTTCCGCAGCAGCGGCTCTTCGACACAAAGGCTCGTCGATAGCGCATTCCGCAAGGCCGGATTGTCGCCCAGGCCACGCCTCGTCCTCGATACGCGCGACGCCGTCTATGAAGCAGTTGTCAACCGCATGGGCGTCGGCTTCATGTGGCGCCACGGGACAGGCCGGACCGATGCCATCCGGCGCATCGGTGTGATCGGCATCGCCCCGCCCTGCACCGAAGCGGTGTTTCGCCTGCAGGGTCCCGCCGATACCCTCGTCACGGCGTTTTTCGCCGCCGCGCGGGCCTTCCATCGCGACGGGCGCGTCAATGCTATGCCAGGGCGCGCATGAGGACGATGCCGGGGGTGCACAGATTTCACCTAAGCCTGCGTCCCAGTAATCCCGAAGCGTTTTCCGCCGCCACGAAGCTGTCAGTCCGCTCCCAGCCCCCTTCTGACTCACAGCGAGCGAGGCTTTCGCATCTCGCCTGTATCAATCTGCGTTTTCATCCTGTCTAATGACGGGCGAAGGAGAAGTGCCATGATCCATTCACGATTTAACTTGTTGCTCAGGATCGGAGGGCTTGGAACACGGGAAAGAAGGCCGGTGCGAAACGGGCGTTGAATCCTCGAAAGATATGGGTGATCCGGATTTGAAACCGTGTGGCTTGCGCGTTCTGCAAAGCCGATAGCAGCAGTTGGTAGCGGCGGTCACAACGTCAACACGGCTCAGGAGCGTTCATGAAGATTCCAATGCTTGCCTTCACTGTCACCGACTGGAGCGACGTGCCTGCCACCGAGCACAAAGGCGAAACCGGAACTGCGTTCTGGCGCACATTCAGCATTGGCGATCTCAGGGTCCGTATGGTCGATTACAGCGCCGGCTACCTTGCAGACCACTGGTGTGACCGCGGGCACGTGCTGTTCGTTCTGGAGGGCGAGCTCGACACAGAGCTACAGGACGGACGAACTTTCAAGCTGACGCCTGGCATGAGCTATCAGGTATCCGATTTCGGAGATGCCCCCCACCGATCTTCGACCACGACCGGGGCCCGACTCTTCATCGTAGATTGAGCCTTCCGACACATCGCTGCGCGTTGCCCTTGGAAGGTAATCAACGAGCCGCGTTGCAATGGAGCGCAGTTGAGAGAGCTGCGGGACACACCCGGCGCGCTTCAATCTGTCGGCCCTCGACTATTCGTGGTGAAAGTATTGGATATCCTGCTGCCGGGCAGGATCGGACCTTGGCAGGATGCCGGGGCAGGGTCCCGGCGATCGGAGTCGCCGGTACCTGTTTTGATCGTGCCCGGCGCAGGGGAATTACGTGATGAGCATCGAGAACGATCTGGAGACCGTGCGAGCTGTCGCTCCGCCTTCAACCGAGTTGCTCCATCTCGCCGAACGCACCGACACGCCGGTTTTCTGGCCTTTGCGCCTGCAGCGGCGCCTCGCTCGGCCCGGTCTTGCCGGGAGCATTGTTGCGACAGCCTTTCTGCTGATGTTCTGGGCGGCAGCGGGCGGTTGGCGTGAGGATGCCCTACGGACCGAACTCGTCGGAGAGGCGCTGTTCTTCGCGCTGTCGCTTGGCCTGATCATCGAACTGGCCGCTCTCATTCCTCGTTCTGCTCAGGATGACCTGAGAGCCCTGGCAGGTGAGTTGACAATCGATAAGACGTTGCGGAAACGGTTGCACGCCGCCCTTATTCGCTATCCTAGCGGCGATGTCGTCGCAAATACCGCAATCGGGCTGGCAATCGGCGTCATTCATGCCTTGTTGACTGAGACAGGTTGGGCTGCCCTGTCGGGCGACCCGGCGGCGGGCGTATTGGCGCTGGGCACTTTGGCTCTCTGGGCAATGATGGTGCAGACCGGATCCCTGCTCGTGGCGAATGCGCGAATCTTTGCCCTCCTCGGGCGCAGCGCGGTGAGGGTCGAACCTCTCTTGATCGAACGGTTGCGGCCATTCGCGTCGGCCGCAATGCGGCCTATGCTTCTGGTGATACTTCTGCTGGCGGCCTATCCGTTGATGCTCTTCGGCCCCGGAGAACTTACGGCAACGACCGCAATAGGGCCGATTGCGACGATACTCCTTGCGCTGGCGGCAGTTTGGCTACCGCTACGGGGCCTTCGGCAGCGAATCCTCGAGGCACGCAGTCAGCAGCTCGCCTGCATCGAGGCCGCCATCGCTGCGGCCTTGCAATCGCTCGACAGGTTCAGCGCGCCCACCGACCCGCAGCGTCTCGAGGCACTGATCGCGCTGCGCAGCCGGTTACACGCGGCTCCCTCGCTGCCTATCGGCCTGGGCGGAATCGGGCGCGGCCTTCTGTACCTTACGCTACCGGTGGCAACCTGGGGCGGCAAGGGGTTTGCCGAGGCCCTTCTGAACCGGCTGTACTGACGGTGTGAACCGCGCAGTGCCTTCAGACCGACCCGGTCGCATCGCTGTCTTTTCGGCATAACGATCCGCAGGAAATCCAGTAGGAGGCGGCGCATCATGTGGCTCTTCAGGTATGGCCATTGGGTAACAATACAGGCGGGATCGGCAGCCCGGGCCAGGTCTTGAACTGACGGAATGTATTGATGCTCGCCCGAACCGGCATGTGTCGCGCCACGCATCGTATTGACCTGCGTCATCCGATCCCGTGGCAACCGGTGCTAGAGTATCATGCCGTCAGGTGGATGCCGGCTGACGGAAAAATGATGCGTCGAAGAATGACCTTGAGCGCCCGCCTGATTCCGTCAGGTCGGAACGCGCTCCAGGCATCGTGCCGGAAGCGCTTCGGCGCCATGAGCATCCGGAGAATGCGATATGTCGGCAAAGCGCCTGACCGCTGTATTGGGTATTCTGTTCTGGGCATTCATGCAGGTCCTGCCTGCGAGCGGGCAGGATCCTTCACGCACCGATCTTGCGGCGCGGTTCGATGCAATAGCCGAGAGCTTCATCGCCACGCAGCAGGTGCCGGGTGCCATCGGCGCGATCGTCGTCGGTGACGAAGTGATCCTGCGCGGCTGGGGCTTTGCTGACCGCGAGGCAGGCACGCAGGCTGGGCCGGATGATGTGCGTTTCGAGATAGGCTCGATCAGCAAGCTCTTTACCTGGTTCGCCGTCATGATGCTGGTCGAGGAGGGGCGGCTCGACCTGCGGGCGGATGTGTCAGGCTATCTGGCCGAGACCCCTGTGCGGGGGGATGGTCCCTTGACGCTTGCGCAATTGATGAGCCACCGGCCCGGCTTCGAGGATACGTATGCTTTGTTCGACCCCGCTATCGGCGCGCTGCCCCGTCCGCAGGCGCTGGCGGTGTCGGCACCGGCGCAGGTGTTCCCGCGCGGGCAGGTGACCGCCTATTCCAACTGGGGTGTGGCGCTGGCCGGGCAGATCGTCGAGGATGTGGCGGGGGTGCCGTTCGAGGACTTTCTGCAAGCGCGGATCCTCGACCCGTTGGGCATGACGGACACCACCTACAGCGAGGCGACCGCCCGCCCCGACCAGCCGCCGCTCTCGCGCAGTTATCGGGTGCAGGGCGGCATCGCGCATCCGGCCTTCCGCGTCGATGTCGGCAGTTTCGGCCCCGCAGGCAGCATGGCCAGCACCGCCGCCGACATGGCCCGCTTCCTGCGATTCCTGCTGAGCGACGGCGCGGTGGACGGCACGAGGCTGCTTGCCCGGGAAACGATGTCACGAATGCAGATGCGGCTCTTTGACGATCTGGCGGGGGCCTCGGACATGGCGCACGGATTCCAGTCGCGCCCCATGTTCGGCACCATGGTCTATGGTCATGCGGGCGGGCTGAACGAGTTCGTGTCGAATCTCGTCTTCATTCCCGAGCTTGGTGTCGGCGTGTTCGTCTCGCAAAATGGCGGGGCAGGGGCCAGCCTGCCGTTCATCGGCCCGGATCTGATCCTTGCCCAGCTGGCAGCCGAGGCCGGGCTGTCACATGCCGCTCCCCGATCCATGCCCGATGCGGGCGCACGCGCGGCAGAGGTTGCGGGGCGCTACCTCATCAACCGCCGCGCCTTTTCAGGGCCGATGCAGGCGCTGTCGCCGCAGATCACCGTGCAGGCGCTGCCCGACGGGGCGATACTCGCGCCCTCGATGCGCCTGGGCGCCTTGGTCCGGCATGAGCCCATTGGCCCCGATCTTTGGCAGGAACCCCATGGAGAGCGAATCATGGCGATACGCGATGACGCGGGGCGGGTGGTGCGGCTGATGGACGGTATGGGATTCACGACATATGAACGGGCACGGCCCGCCACCGACCCGATGCTGGCGGCGGCGGGGTTCGGCCTCTCGGCCCTGCTGGCGCTGACCACGCTTCTGGGCCTGATCTGGCGGCACGGCCTGAAAGGCGGCAGCCGCATGGGTACGCTGGCTGCCGGTCTGTCGGTGGCGGCGGCCGGCGTGGTCTGGCTGCTCGTCATCGCGGTGGGGCTTGCAGTCCTGTCGGCCATGCAGCTTGGCATGGAATTCATGATCGACCAGCCCCAGCCGACGCTGATCGCGGTTTTGCTTCTGGCCGATGCGCTGGCCGTTCTGGCCGTAGCGGTTCTGCTTTCGCTGGCCATCGTCTGGCGCGCACCGGGCTGGAGCCTCGGGCGGCGCCTGCATTACAGCGCCCTCGCGCTGGTCCTCGCCGCCACCGGGGCGCTGTTCCTGCACTGGGGGCTGGCCTTCGGTGGGATGGGTTGAGACATGGGGTGGCTACGCCCCTGGCGGGTTGTGCTGATCGCGACCTGCGGGGCGCTGCTTCTGTCGGGCTGGCTGTATCTGCGGGATATGCGAGCCATCGAGGCGCGTCTTGCCGGCAGCGCGGACACGGTCCGGACGCGCTTCGGAGCGATCGCCTATACCGAGGGCGGGCAGGGCGCACCGGTGCTGGCGATCCACGGCGCGGGCGGCGGGCACGATCAGGGTCGGCTGATGGCCGAGGCCTTCCTGCCCGGCGGCTACCGCTGGATCGCGCCCTCGCGTTTCGGCTATCCCGGCTCGGCGATGCCGAAAGATGCTTCAACCGCCGCGCAGGCCGATGCCTTTGCCGAGATGCTGAACGGTCTCGGCATCAAGCGGGTCACGGTGATCGCCATGTCGGGCGGTGCCCCGCCGGCGCTGCAATTCGCGCTGCGCCACCCGGATCGGACACAGGCGCTGATCCTTTTGTCGCTTGCCCCCTATGCTCCGCTGACGGTCGAGGAGCAGGAACTACCGGTGCCGCTGTGGATCTATGACGCGCTCTTTGCCACCGATCTGCCGCTCTGGGCGGTGCTGCGCCTGTCGCCGCGCGCGCTGGCACCGATGTTCGATGCAAGGCCCGATCTGGCGGCGCAGATGACCGCTACCGAGGCGGCCTTTCTCGACGCGATGATCGCGGCCTTCCTGCCGGTCACGCAACGCCGCACGGGGCTTGCGAATGAGGGCGCGGCCATTGATCCCGCCGCTGCGCTCGATCCTGCCGAAGTCACGGTGCCGACACTGGTCGTCCACGCCCGCGACGACCTTATCACTCCGTTTTCCGCAGCGACCTTCACCGCCGAACGCCTGCCGCAGGCCCGGACTCTGTTTCTGGACACCGGCGGCCACCTGCTGCTGGGCCATCATGCCGAGGCAAGAATGCGGGTTGCCGCCTTTCTCTCCCTCCATGCGCCGCCGGATGCAGAGTAACGCAATCTCTCGACTTCAGGATTGAGATCCATGACCGTTTTCAAGATCATCCTTCTCGCGCTCGCCGTGCTTCTGACAACCGGCGTAGCACTCGGCCTGTGGTTTCATTCCCGCGATCGGGCGCAGGCGGCGCGGGTCTGGGCGGCGCTGGAGGGCGCGCGAGAGGCGGACCCGCTGCGTTATGATCCGGCGATGGTCGCCGACCTGCCCGAAGTGGCGCAACGCTACTTTTCCCGCGCCATCGTGCCGGGTACGCCCCTGCATCGCGTCGTCCAGCTGGAGATGGCGGGAAGTTTCATCATGAATGGCAACGAGATGCCGATGACTGCCCGTCAGATCCTCGCCCCGCCTGCTCAGGGATTCGTGTGGCAGGCGGAAATCGGGGCGGGACTCATGCGCTTTGGCGGCTCGGACGGGTATCATCATGCGACCGGGCGCGAGGAAAGCTGGACCAAGTTCTGGCTGCACGGCCTGATCCCGCTGGCGCGCATCGGCGGGACGCGAGATCACGCCCGCGCCGCCGCGACCCGCGTGATGATGGAGGCGATCTGGGCCCCGGCAAGCCTGCTGCCGCAGTTCGGGGCGCAATGGGTCCAGACGGGACCCGACAGCGCCGATATCCGTTTTGCCGATACCCCCGGACTCGCGCCCATGCGCATCACCTTCGATTCCGAGGGTAACCCGCTCGAGGTCGTCGCCTTGCGCTGGACCGACGCCAACCCGGAAAAGACCTACCGCCTGCAACCCTTCGGCGGCCGGTTGCTGGAGACGGGCCGGCACGGCGGCTTCCTGATCCCGACACGCGTCGAGATGGGCAACATGTTCGGCACAACCGATTACGCGCCCTTCTTCCTCGCGACCATCACAAGCGCCGAGTTCTGACATCATCGCGCCTGCGTGAGCGCTGACCCTGTTGCGCTTCTGCGACGCGTCGGTCACGCCGGCACTGGCCGCCGATGGCGAGGCGCTGGCGGGCACGCTTCCTCAGATCCGCCCGCTCGCCTGCTCCAGCTTCTGCGTCAGCATGTCGGCGAATTTCGCCGAGGCGACGGGCAGCGTGCGTTCGCGCATCTGGGCGAGCATCAGCCGCCCCGGCGGAATATCGCGCGGATCGATCATGACCGCCGAGAGCCCGCCCGCTTCCGCGTGGGGTGTCGGATCATCCGGAGCGCCGATGGCGAGCTGAATGGTGATTGCGGGTTCGCGCCGCACGAAGGCGCGCAGGAATTCGAAGGAATTCGATTCGAGCACGACATTGGCCGTGAGCGAGCGGCGCGCAAGGGCCTGTTCCAGCATCTGGCGCCCGCCGAAGCTGCGATCGGGCAGGGCGAGCGGGTGGCGCAGCAAGTCGCGCAGGCGCAGGCTCGCCTTGCCCGCGAGCGCGTGACCCTTCCCCATCACCGCATAGAGCGGCTGCTCGACGATGCACAGCGGCTGCATGGCGCTCTGAAAGGAGGGCTCGATGATCAGTGCCAGATCAGCCGAGTAATCCATCAGGGCCTGCTGCGCGCTCAGATGATCGCGCACCAGAACGTCGAATGAAACATCGGGAAAGCTGGCTTTGTAGGAAGCCACCATCTCCGGGAGGAAGGTATAGGCCACGGCCTGCGAGCAGGCGATGCGGACATGGCCGCGGCGGATGCCGGAGAGATCGGCCACCTGTGAGCGCACGCGCTCCATCTCCGCCATCTGCATCCGTGCCTGGCGCACCAGCAATTCACCGGCAGCGTTGAGCCGCACCCCGCGCGGCAGGCGCTCGAAGATCGGCGTTCCGAACTCCGCCTCGAAATCCTGAATCCGCCGGTTCAGCGCCGATGCGGTGAGCGACAGGTCCTCGGCGGCCTTACGGATCGAACCGATCCGCGCGACCGTGTCGATATAGTGCAGGATACGTAAGTAGCGCATCGCAAAAGCCTTTTCGACTACCGCTGCAGAAAATGCAGCGGTGAGATCAGAAAATAGCAGACGACAGCGTCACTGGCAGCCTCCTATCGTTGCGGTCAGCGCAAGAGATGCCGTGAAGGGGCCCGCTCGTTCAGGCTCTCGCGTCAGCGCCGGGGGGCTGATGCCTCCACCACAGCCGTTCAACCGCGATCCGCAGCGGTCGCCTCAGCAGATGGAAGGTCCCGCCATGGCCGGAATCAATCGCCGCGATTTCACCAAGCTCACTTTCGGCGCCGTCCTCGCGACGGGCATCGCCGCGCCCGCCATCGTCAAGGCGCGCACGCCGATCAACATGATCCTGAACTGGCGCTATCAGGGCCCGCAATCATGGTTCTTCCTCGCGCAGGATCGCGGCTATTTCGAAGAAGAAGGCATCGCCGTCAACATGGACCAGGGTTCCGGCTCCGGTGCCGCGGTGACGCAGGTGGCGGGCGGCGCTTATGATGTCGGGTTCGGTGACATCAACGCTCTCACCCAGTTGCGCGCCCAGCGCGACGAGGATACGCCGCTGGGCGTCTACATGCTCTATAACCGCCCGCCCTTCACCGTGGGTGTGCTCTCCTCCAGCGATATCCACACGCCGCAGGATCTCGAAGGCCGGCTTCTGGGCGGTGCGCCCAATGACGGGGCGCTGCGCCTGTTCCCGGCCTTTGCCGGCCTTACCGGCATCGATACCTCGACGATCGAGATCACCAATTTCCAGCCCAATCTGCGCGAGCAGATGCTGCGCTCCGGCCAGGTCGACGGCGTGTTCGGCTTCGTCAACACGATCCGGTTCTCCGCGCTGCTCTCGGGCATGAACCCGGATCAGGATATCCGCTTCATTCGCTACGGCGATTACGGCATGGATCTCTATTCCAACGCGCTGATCGCCTCGCGTGCCCTGATCAACGATCACCCCGAGGCCGTGCGCGGCCTTGTGCGCGCCGTCAATCGTGGACTGGTCGACACGCTGGCCGATCCCGATGCGGGCATTGCCGCCGTGGCGCAGCGCGAGTCGCTGATCGACCGCGAGGTCGAGAAGATGCGCCTGATGGCGACGCTGCGCGACGAGATGAGCCACCCGGAAATCGCACGGATCGGTATCGGCGATGTCGACCCGCAGCGCTTTGCCGAGGCGATCGACATCGTCGTGAAGGCCAATGACCTGCCCCGCACGCCAGAGGTCGGCGAGATCTTCACGCGCGACTTCCTGCCGCCGGAAGACGAGCGCGTGCGGGATCTGGGCTGAGGAGGCGGGTCATGGATTTGGGCATGAAGGGGCGCGTCGCGCTCATCACCGGTCCGGTCAAGGGCATGGGCGCGGCGGTCAGCCTCGCCTTCGCCCGGGAGGGCTGCAAGCTGGCGCTCGCGGGGCGCGATATTGCGGCGATCGAGCCGCTCGCCCGCCAGATCCGCGATGACGGCGACGAGGCGATCGTCATTGCCTGCGACATGACGGATGCGGTGGCCTGCGAAACCGCCGTCGCGGTCACCACGGAGGCGCTCGGCCCCGTCGATATCCTCGTGAACGTGGCCGGCGGCTCCGGGCCGATCGGCAAGACCGGCGTGCAGACGACGCCGGAGGAATTCGACGAGATCGTCGTGCTCAACATGCGCGGCCCCTTCAACATGATGCGCGCCGTCCTGCCCGGCATGATGGCGCGGCGTGCGGGCAAGATCGTCAATGTCGGCGGCACTTTCGGCATGCGCGGAAAGGCCGGGCGGATGGCCTATTCCGCCTCGAAATGGGGCCTGCGCGGCATCACCAAGAGCTTCGCCATCGAGGCGGGTGCCCACAATATCAACGTCAATTGCGTCGCTCCCGGCATGGTCGACGGGCCGCGTTTTCGCACCAAGGTGATCCCGGAAATGGCCGCGCGGCTCGGCATCACCGAGGAGGAGGCGATGGCCCGGCACGCCTGTGATTACGCGCTCGGGCGCGTCTCGACGGGGGAGGATGTCGCGGCGGCCTGCCTGTTCCTCGCCTCCGACGCGTCGCGCCAGATCACCGGCGTCGACCTGCCCGTGGATGGCGGCTGGGCCATGCTGTGACGCCGCTTTCGTCCCCCACCCGTGTCGCCCCGCCGCAGCAAGCCAGAGGATCCTCGATCATGACCCAGCCAGCGCCCCGTCTGCACGCCGTCGCAGATGCCTCGCCGGTGGCCCCGGATGCGCCCCCCGCGCGATCCCCGGCTCGCGCCTTCATCGGCTTCGACGAGGTAACCGTCACCTATGGGCGCGGGGAAAGCGCCACCACGGCGCTTGCGCCGACCACGCTCGCCATCGAGAAGGGCGATTTCGTCGCCCTGGTCGGCCCCTCGGGCTGCGGCAAGTCCACCCTGCTCAAGCTCGTGGCCGAGCTTCTGAAGCCTACGAGCGGCAACATCTTCGTCGCAGGCCGCGAGGTTGGTGCGGAGCCGATCCGTATCGGCATGGCCTATCAGAACGCCACGCTGCTGCCCTGGCTCAATATCCGCGACAACGTCATGCTGCCGCTCAAGATCGTGCCGCCCTTCCGCGCGCGCTACCGCTCCGCGCGCAAGGGCGAGTTCCGCGACCGGGTGGATGCGCTGCTCGAACAGGTGGGCCTTGCGGGCTTTGCCGAGAAATATCCCTGGCAGCTTTCCGGCGGCATGATGCAGCGGGCCAATCTCAGCCGGGCGCTGATCCATGAGCCCAACCTGCTTCTGCTCGACGAGCCCTTCGGTGCGCTTGACCAGTTCACCCGCGAGGAATTGTGGGGGGTGATGCAGGATCTGTGGATGGCGACGAAGACCACCGTGCTGCTCGTCACCCATGATCTGCGCGAATCGGCCTTCCTCGCCAACCGGATCTGCGTGATGAGCGCGCGCCCGGGGCGGATCATCGAGGATCGACAGGTGCCGTTCGCCCATCCGCGCAGCATCGATCAGACCTATGACGCGGATTTCGTCGGCCTCACCCAGCATCTGCGCAGCCTGATCATGGAGGCGCGCGCTGAAACCGGTTCGGGCATCGTCGTGCCGCAACACGCCCCGGAAGGAGCCTGATCATGTCGATCGCCGCCACCTTGCGCCGCCGCGCCGCCTCGATATCGCTGATCGTGGGCATATTCCTGTTCTGGGAAGCTGCCTGTGTGATCTTCAACATTTCCGATCTGGTGCTGCCGCGCCCCAGCCAGGTCTTCGAGACGCTGGTCAGGTTCGCGCCGGGGATCTGGCCGCATGCCTATCAGACGCTCTATACCACCCTCGTCGGCTTCTCGCTGGGCGTGTGTATCGGCCTGTCTCTGGGCGTGCTGATCGGGTCCTCACGGCTGGCTTTCGATACGGCCTATCCGCTGCTCGTCGGGATTTCCTCGATTCCGAAAGTGGCCGTCGTGCCGATCTTCGTGCTCTGGTTCGGCGCGGGCACCGTGCCGGCGATCCTGACTGCGATGATCATCTGCATTTTCCCGATCGTGGTGAATGTCGCCACCGGGATCGCCACGGTCGAGCCGGAGCTCGAGGACGTGATGAAGACGCTCAAGGCCTCCAGGACCGAGATCCTGTGGAATGTCGGCCTGCCGCGCGCCATGCCGTATTTCTTCGCCTCGCTGAAGGTCTCGGTGACCCTCGCCTTCGTCGGCTCGGTCGTGGCCGAGACGGTGGCGTCGAACCGGGGCGTGGGCAACATGATGATGATCGCCTCGTCCTCCTTCAACGTCCCGCTCGTCTTTGCAGGGCTGATGGTGCTCGCCTTCCTCGGGGTCAGCCTCTACGTGCTGTTCTCCCTGATCGAGCGCCGCGTCGCCGGTTGGTCGATGCGCAAGAACGACATCGCCGCCGGCTGACGCCACCCGCTGCCGCCCCCATCGATTTCCTCATTCCGGAGCCCTCGCCATGTCCGGCCATCCGCCTGCCGCGCCCGCCCACAAACTCATCCGCAACGGACTGATCGTGACGCAGGAGCGCGTCTTTCCCGGCGATATCGCCATCTCGGACGGTATCATCACGGCGGTGACGGCGCCCGGTGCGGGGCCGCAGGCGCGCGAGGAGATCGATGCGCGCGGGCGCGTGGTGATGCCGGGCTGCATCGACGTGCATGTGCATTTCCGCAGCCCCGGCATGTCCCACAAGGAAGACTGGGCGACCGGCTCGGCGGCGGCCGCCGTGGGCGGCGTCACCACCGTCTTCGACATGCCCAATACCGACCCCGCCACCGCCACGCCGGATGATCTCGCGCGCAAGCAGGAGCTGGCAGAAGCGGATTCGCTCGTCGATTTCGGGCTCTACGGCCTGCTCGGCGAGCATAATCTCGACCAGATCGCCCCGCTCGCGCAGGCCGGCGCCATCGGCTACAAGCTGTTTCTGGGCAATACCACGGGCAATCTGCCCTGCCCGAATGACGGGGCGGTGCTGGAGGGTTTCGAGATCCTCGCCGGGCTCGGCCTGCGCTGCTCGATCCATGCTGAGAATTCGCCGATACTCTTCTGGCGCCAGAACAGGTTGCGTGAGGCCGGGCGCAACGATCCGCTGGCGCATCTGGCCGCGCGCACCGATGTCGTCGCGCTGGAGGCGCTCAACCGCTCCGCGACGCTCGCGGACTGGACCGGCGCGCGTATCCATATCGTCCACGAGAGCTGCGCGCGTTCGCTGCCCTTCATCCGTTTCTGGAAGGAACGCGGCACCGACATCACCGTCGAGACGCTGCCGCAATATCTCTATCTGAGCGCGGAGCAGATGGCGCAGCCGGGCGGGCATGTCCTGCGCATGAATCCGCCGATCCGCGAGGCCGCGCATCAGGAACCGCTCTGGGCCGGCCTGATCGACGGCACGATCGACATGATCGCCACCGATCATGCGCCCCATGCACCGGATGAGAAACAGGCCGATACGATCTGGGACGTCGCCTGCGGCTTTCCCGGGGTGGAGACCTCGCTGCCGCTGATGCTGAATGCGGTTTCGCAAGGGCGCCTGACCCTGCCGCAGCTGGTCCGTGCCATGGCCGGCGCGCCCGCCCGCGCCTTCGGCCTGGAGGATCGCAAGGGCAGCCTGCATCCGGGGATGGATGCCGATATCGTCATCGTCGACATGGAGAAGTCAGCGATACTCTCCGCGCAGGCCCTGCACAGCAAGGGCAAGGTCAGCGCCTATGAAGGCATGCAGGTGCAGGGCATGCCGGTGATGACGCTGGTGCGCGGGCGCATCGTCGCGCGCGACGGCGAACCGGTCGCGACCGCCGCCGGCCATGGCCGCATGCTGCGTCCGCACATGCCCGCGCCGCGCCCGCGCAACGTGGCGACGAGCCTGAACAGCCTGACGACCTCCGCGCAGGCACCGTTCGGCGATCCATTCTGAACGGCGACGATCCTGCGCTACAAACGATGCCCGAACCAAAAATCCAAAGGAAAAACCATGAGCACGCCTTCATCCCCCCTCATCGTCCATGCCGGCGGCTTCGTCTTCACCGGGCATTTCGAGACGGCCCGCGCGCCGCAGACCGTGGCGGCGTTTCGCCGGCAGATGCCCTATAGCGGGCAACTCGTGCATGTCCGCTGGAGCGGGGAGGGCGTCTGGATTCCGCTGGGCGAGACGGATTTCGGCGTCGGCTACGAAAATCATACCAGCCACCCGGCACCGGGCCACATCATCCTCTATCCCGGCGGCATCAGCGAGACCGAGATCCTGCTCGCCTATGGGGGCGTGGCCTTCTCGTCGAAGATGGGCCAGCTCGCCGGCAACCACTTCATCACCCTCACCGGCGGCCTCGAGAACCTCGCCACGCTCGGCAACAAGGTGCTCTGGGAAGGCGCCCAGCCGATCCGCTTCGAGGAGGGGTGAGGCCTGCGGCGGCATGAGCTTGCCCGGATTACACAGGGGCTACACAGGGGCGGCGATCAACCGAAACCGGTTTCAGGTCACGGCATGATCCAGTGCGTGACAGGCGGCAAACCCCGTCGGTGTCCGGCGTGGAGCCGGCAATTCCATGCGGCAACGATCGTGAACCTTTGGGCAGCGTGGATGGAAGGCGCACCCCGCAGGCGGTGAAATCGGATTGGGGATTTCGCCCTCGATCCGTCGGCGCCTGCGCCCCGAGAGTGACAGATCGGGCACCGAATCCAGCAGCATCCGCGTATAGGGGTGGCGGCTTTCAGTGAATAGCCGCTTGCCATCGGCGACCTCGACCAATCGGCCCAGATAAAGCACCCCGATCCGGTTGGCCATGTGGCGAACCACGGAAAGATCGTGCGATATCAGAAGATAGGTCAGCCCGAACTCGTCCTGCAGGTCGCGCATCAGGTTCAGGATCTGGGCCTGAACCGAGACGTCCAGAGCGCTTGTCGGCTCATCGCAGACGATGAATTCGGGTTTCGAGGACAATGCGCGCGCAATGGCGATGCGCTGTCTTTGGCCGCCCGAGAATTCATGCGGGAACTTGCCCGCATCATGAGCCGTCAAGCCCACCACCTGCAGAAGCCGCGCTACCTCGGCGCGCGCCTCGGACGCATTCATCAGACCGAAGGTGCGGATCGGTTCGGCCACGATGTCACCCACCCGCCAGCGCGGGTTGAGACTGGCGAAAGGGTCCTGAAAGATCATCTGGAATCGTCGGCGCAGGGCACGCGGGATACCATTGCCGGCATCCACGGGGTGACCATCGAAACGGATCGTGCCGCCGCTTGGTGCGAGCAGGCCCACGACCATCTTGGCGATGGTCGACTTGCCGGAGCCTGATTCGCCGACCAGCGCAAAGGTCTCGCCCTTGCCGATCTCTAAGCTCACATCGGCGGCGGCTGTTAGCACCTGCCGGGGCTGGCGTTCGATCACCCGGTTGAGCCAGGGTTTCGACACATCGAAGTGTCGGGTCAGCCCTTCGATACGGATCAGCGGCTCAACCATGGAAGGTCTCCTGCTGCGCAGGTCGCCAACAGGCGACTTTGCGCGAGCCGGTGCGCTGCAGCAATTCGGGCCGCTCGGTCCGACATCGCTCGACGACCTTCGGGCAGCGCGGGTTGAAGGCGCAACCGGAAGGGATGGCATTGAGCCGTGGCATCGCACCGGGGATCTGAACCAATCGGTCGGTCACTTGCGTAAGGGTGGGAATTGAGCCCATGAGGCCCTGAGTATAGGGATGCTCGGCGCGTTGGATCACATCCGCCACCGGCCCGATCTCGGCCATCCGCCCGGCATAGAGCACGGCGATACGGTCGGCGGTCTCGGCAATCACCCCCATATCATGGGTGATCAGCATCACCGCCGCACCGCGCTCGGCGCAGATGTCCTTCAGCACGTCGATGATCTGCGCCTGGACCGATACATCAAGGGCCGTGGTCGGTTCGTCGGCAATGACCAGTTCAGGCTCGGCGCAGAGTGCGAGCGCGATCACCACCCGCTGGCGCATCCCCCCCGAAAAATGATGCGGATAGTCATCGATCCGCCGGGCGGCGGCGGGAATGCCGACACGATCCAGCAACGCGATAGCGCGTTTGCGCGCCTCGGCTTCTCCCACATCGTGATGGGTGCGTATGGTCTCGGTGATCTGGCGCGCGACGGTGTAGAGCGGATTGAGGCTGGTCAGCGGATCCTGAAACACCATGCCGATGCGTTTGCCGCGGATGCGGCGCAGTTTCTCCATCGGCAGATTGTCGATCCGCGCGCCCTTGAGCCAGATCTCACCCCCGGCAATACGGCCCGGGGGTTCGATCAGCCCGATGATTGCCGAGCCGGTGATCGACTTGCCCGCCCCGGATTCTCCGACCATGCCGAGCACTTCGCCCGGGGCGATATCGAAGCTGATGCGGTCCAGTGCCCGGAGCGTACCGTGCCGGTTCGGGAATTCGACGATGAGATCGCGGACGCAGAGGAGTGGCGTGGTCATCACCTGAGCCTCGGGTTCAACGCGTCGCGCAGCCAGTCGCCCAGCAGGTTCACCGAAAGCGCCAGCGCCAGCAATGTGACGGCAGGAAAAGCAAGGATCCACCATTCGCCCGAGAACAGAAAACCCTGCCCGATCCGGATCAGCGTGCCCAGGGAAGGCTGGGTCGGCGGCACGCCCACTCCGAGAAAACTGAGCGTCGCTTCGGCGATGATCGCCAGCGCGAGCCCGATGGTGGCTATCACCAGGACCGGGCCCATTACGTTGGGAAGGATGTGTGTGAACAGTATCCGGACCGGTCGCACGCCGATCATGCGGGCGGCCTGGATGTATTCCTTGTTCTTTTCGACCATCGTCGCGCCGCGCACCACGCGGGCAAACTGGACCCAGTCCGATAATCCGATGGCGACGATCAGCACCCAGATCGCCATCACCTCCCGGTACGCGGGTGGAAGCAGGCTGCGTGCCACACCGAAGATCAGCAGCGCCAGCAGAATCGAGGGCAGGGTCAGTTGCACGTCGGCGATCCGCATCAGCAGGCCGTCCAGCCAGCCACCGCGCCAGCCGGCCACCAGCCCCAGAGACACCCCGAGGACAATGGCCAGCAGGACCGCCGAGAAGCCAACGAAGAGTGAGGTGCGCGCACCATAGAGGATGGTGGAGAAAACGTCGCGCCCCTGATTGTCGGTCCCCAGCCAGTAGACGTTGCCGGTGAGGGCATTGGGCTGCATCGGCGGGGTAAACCCGTCCATCAGGTTGAGGCTGGCCGGATCGAAAGGATTGTGAGGAGCAATCCAGGGGGCCAGTGCCGCGCCGAGAATGATGACCAGCGCCACCAGTCCCGAGAGCATGATCACGGGCGATCGCCGGAAGCTGTAAGCCAGATCGCTATCCCACGTGCGGCGCAGGATGCCGTCTCGCGTTTCGGGTCCGGGTGGTGTCATGCCTTGCCTTCGTGGCTGGAGGTCTCAGGAACGCGTGGCACTGCGCTCGACGCGCAGTCGGGGATCGACGGTGTAGTAGAGCAGATCGACAATGAGGTTGATGGTGACGAAGATCAGCGCGATCATCATCAGATAGGCTGCCATGACCGGTACATCGACGAAGCGCACCGCATTGATGAAGAAGGCGCCGACCCCCGGCCACTGGAACACGGTCTCGGTAATGATCGCGAACGCGATGATCGCACCCAGTTGAAGCCCGGTGATCGTGATCACCGGTACCAGCGTGTTCTTCAGCGCATGACCGAAGTGAACCGCCCGGTTCGACAGGCCGCGGGCGCGGGCGAACTTGATGTAGTCGGTGCGCAGCACCTCCAGCATCTCGGCCCGCACCAGGCGCATGATCAGCGTCAGCTGATACAGGCCCAGTGTGATTGCGGGCAGGATGATCGAGCGGCGCCCGGATTCCGTCAGCAGCCCGCTGGTCCAGCCGCCCACGCTCACCGTCTCGCCGCGCCCGAAGCTGGGCAGCCACTGCAACTCGACCGCAAAGACCCAGATGAGCAGCACGCCGATCAGGAAGGTCGGCAACGACACCCCGATCAGGGATACGGTCATGATCGCACTCGCGAGCCAGCTGCGCCGGTTCAGCGCCGTATAGACGCCCATGGACACCCCGATCACGAAGGCCGCCAGCCCCGAGACCAGGGCGAGTTCCAGAGTGGCGGGCAGGCGCTGCAGGATCAGCCCCATCACCGGTTCCTGGAGCCGGAACGAGATGCCGAAATCACCACGCAGGACACGACTCATGTAATCGATGAACTGGACCAGGATCGGTTGATCGAGCCCCAGCCGCGCGCGCAGTGCCGCGCGGTCCGCTGCCGATGCCTCCTGCCCCATAAGGCTGGCCACCGGATCGCCGACATAGCGAAACAGCACGAAGGAGACCAGCGCCACGACCAGCATCACCATCACGGATTGGACGAGACGTCTGAGTATGAAGGCGATCATGACAGGGGGTGTCTTTCGAAACCGGCGGTGCTTCCGCGCTCCCCAAACCGTTCCTCAGCGGCGCGACGGCAAGAGGGATGGCGGAAGAACGCGGGTGCCGTGCCAGCCGGAGCCACCCGCCGGGCGGCTCCGGCAATTCCGGTGCGGTCAGTCGATTCGCACGTTCCACATCCGTGGCGCGTTGTTCGGGGGCACTTCCAGGCTGATGCCCTCGCGCGTGGCATAGGCCAGCATCTGGTTGTGCACGTTCAGGAACACCCGATCCTCGTTCACGATCTCCCAGACATCGGCGATCATCTGATTGCGCGCCTCCGGATCCGTCTCCGTGGCCATGGCCTGAATCAACGCATCGGCGTCGGGATTCGAATAGTTCGATGCGTTCCAGCCGCCGCGAGCCCCCTCGGCACTGTGCACGAGGAAGTCGAACACATACTGGCTGTCGAAGGTCGGCACACCCCAGCCGAGCAGATAGAAGTCCGTTTCCTTGTTCTGGATCAGCGGGAAATGCAGTGTGCGAGACTGCGAGACCAGATTGGCATTGATCCCGATCCGACCGAGCATGCCGACGAAGGCGGTGCAGATCGCCTCGTCATTCAGGTAACGGTCGTTGGGGCAGTGCAAATCGATCGAGAAGCCGTCAGCATAGCCGGCCTCGGCCATCAGCTCGGTGGCGCGCGCGATGTCGGGCCCGTCGAATTCATGCATCTCCTCAGTCCAGCCGTTGACGAAAGGCGGCAGCGGAGCCGCCGAGGGCTGCGACTGGCCACGCATCACGACCTGCTGGATCGCGACCCGGTCCAGTGCATGGGCCATCGCCTCGCGCACCAGCGGGTCGGCGAAGGGATTTCCGGGTACGGAGGCGCTGCGGAGTTCTTCCGAGCCCTGATCGTAGCTGAAGAAGATGTTGCGGTTTTCAGGGCCTGCGGCGAGGGAGATGCCGGCGGTCTGCTCCAGCCGGGCGATATCCTGGACCGGCACGTCCTGAACGAAATCCACATCTCCGGCGAGCAGGGCGGCAATCCGGGTCGCAGCCTCGGCAATCGGCACGTAGATGATCTCGGTAACCTGCGGCGCCTCGGCCCAGTGATCGGGGTTGAGCTGCATCACCGTACGCACTTCCGGTTCGCGTTCGGCCAGTATGAAGGGGCCGGTGCCGTTGGTGTTGCGGACCGCATAATTCTCCTCGCCCGCTGCGAAGTTCTGAGGCTCGGTTACACCGTTTTCTTCCGCCCAGGCGCGGCTCATGATGAAGGTGTTGGTGACATTCTGTATCCAGAGCGGCGATGGACCGGCCATCTGCACATGCACGGTCAGATCATCCACGGCCGTGACATCGGCAATGGCAGCGTGCAGCCCCCGGAAATCGGATGTTTCGGAGCGGGCGCGATTCAGTGAAAACACGACGTCATCGGCCGTCATCGGCGTGCCGTCATGGAACGTGACACCTTCACGCAGGGTGAATTCCCAGACCGTCGGGTCGTCAGGCAGGACCTGCCACGAAGTGGCGAGGCGCGGCTCGAGCGATCCATCCAGCGCCCGCTCGACCAGACTCTCGTAGATGTGGTGCAGCACTGCGGTCGTCGGGCCTTCATTGGCGGCATGCGGATCGAGAGTCAGCGCGTCACCAGTACGGGCCCAGCGCAAGGTCTCGGCAGAGGCCGCTCCGGCCATCAAGGCCAGCACTGCCGTCGAGGCCACCAGACGTTTGATACAGGGTCGTAATGTCATGGTCATCTCCCTTCCATTCCCGCACAGGCAGCCGAAAGCCCGGACATTCCTCAACGTTATTAAGCTATCATAAATAGGTCAATCGCTCCGTCGCATCACTTTGACTTGCAAAGCGGCAATCGCTGCCTTTTTTCTCATCACCAAACGGCATGGTAAAACCGGGATGGAGCGGTTTCCGGTCGGTCGTCACTGCTCATGACCAGATGAACGCCTGGCGTCCTCAGGACGCGCCGCAGCGATAGACCAGCAGCCGGTTGTCGGCGGGCATCACGCGGCGCGCTTCGACCGAGAGGCCCCGCGCCATGGCTGCTGCGTCGATCGCCTCGCGGTCGCGCAGACCCCAGTCCGGATCCTGCTTTCGCAGGCTGGCATCGAAGGCCGCGTTGCCGGGGCCCGTGAAACTGCCGCTCTCGTTGAAGGGGCCGTAGATCAGGAGAATTCCGCCCCGCGCGAGCCGGGAGGCTGCGCCGGCGATAAGGCCGAGGGTCGCAGACCATGGGGCAATATGGGTCAGGTTGGCTACGAAAACCGCATCCGCCGGTTCGCCTTGCCATGGCGGTCGGGCGGCATCGATCAGAACCGGAGGCCGAACGCGATCAGCCAGATCCGGGCAATGTGCCAGCCACTCCCCGATGGCGGCAACCCCCTCCGCCGTCGCCTCGCTGGGCGTCCACGTGACCTGCGGCAGATGGCGCGCCATCCAGAGTGCGTGCTCGCCCGAACCCGAGGCAATTTCCAGCACCGTACAGGGACGCTCGGGAAGCAGATCCGCCAGTGCCTCTCGGATCGGTTCGCGATTTCTGGATGTCGCAGGAGCGTGCCGAAGCCGGGGATGTCGTGCGGCGAACGCGGCGGGATCCTCCAGCGGATCCGTCGGCAGAGAATGGCTCGTCATGGCGGGCTCCATGCGTTTCAGGGACATGCCCCGCCCCTGAAACGCGACCAGGGGCGTTGCTATGTGTGATCATGGCATGGGCGATACGGGTGTGCACAGGTGAAACCTGCCGGGACGTTTCAACGACCGCCGATCCCGCTTTTCTTTCGGCCGCCCGGAGGGTTCACCACTGATGCCGGCCCGGGATTTCTCCCCGCGAGGCGATCTGGCCAGTTCCTGATGAACCACGGTATCCGCGAGCCCGGCATCGGCTTTGCGTAGAAATAACCCTGCGCGTTGTTGCAGCCCAGCGCCTCGAGGTGCGTGGCCTGCTCGCGGGTTTCGACGCCTTCGGCGGTGACCTCGAGATTGAAACTTCGGCCCAGCCCGATCACCGCCTCGACGATTGCCGCATCGCCCCGGTCGGTCAGCATGTCGCGCACGAAACTCTGGTCGATCTTGATATGGTCGACGGGGAACCGCTTGAGGTGCGTCAGTGATGCGAAGCCGGTCCCGAAATCATCAAGGGCGATGCGCGTCCCGGCATCGTGGAACCGGCGCAGCGTTGCATGGATGGTTTCCGGGCAGCGTCCGAGAAAAACGGACTCGGTGACCTCGATTTCGAGAAGGATTGCGGGAATCCGATGCTCTTCAAGGATCGCGAGAAAGCGGTTCGCGAGCGCCGGATCGGCATATTCAGCCGATGACGTGTTGATGGCGACGGCTCCGCTCTGCAGCCCCATCTCACGCCATAGCTGCAGGTCGGAGGCGATCTGGCGCATCATGGCAATGCCGAAGGTGTTTGCGATCTCGACATCGGAAAAGGCGGATCCGAAGCGAGCTGGCGTCAGGAGGCCGTCGACCGGGTGCCGCCAGCGGGCAAGAGCCTCGAAACCGTTGATGCGCCCCGTTTTCAGGTCGATTTTCGGCTGATAGAACGGTACGAATTCTTGCCGTATCAGACCGTCGCGAACCTCCTGTACGATCTGGACCCGTTGATGCATGGCCCGTCGGGCGTGATCGTCATAGATCATAACCCGGCTTCGCCCTTCCGCCTTGGCGCGGTAGAGCGCGATATCGGCATCCTTCATCAATTCGACAGCGTCACGGTGATGGTCGGGGAAAGCGGCGACGCCGATGCTCGCCCTTGTCGCCAATGTGCGGCCTTCATATTCGAAAGTCATGCGCAGCCGGTCGATGAGGTCCCCGGCAAACCGGGCG
>LFIK01000332.1_pt1 | contig 35011 bp, 28 predicted proteins | sample 643401 | NCBI WGS metagenome assembly LFIK01 (sample SAMN03777447, study PRJNA286221) | soda lake metagenome | biome: soda lake; feature: Kulunda steppe; material: water; isolation source: sample T5-Br brine of Lake Tanatar-5 | place: Russia: Kulunda steppe | collected 2010-07
GCGAATTGCCGCAAATTCGGGATGACGATAGAGCGCCCTAGTCTACACCTTGAGCAATGCCGGGATCGAACACGCAGGAAACTGATATGGCGGAGAGACAGGGATTCGAACCCTGGGTCCCCGTGAAGGGACAACGGTTTTCGAGACCGCCCCGTTCGACCACTCCGGCACCTCTCCAGTCGCGGGGGAGATAATCGCTGAAGGACCCAGGCGCAAGCCGAAAAATCGGTGCTTGAACTTGCAGCATGCCGGTCGGTTTCACAACGACACGAGAATACCTATCGCGGCCTGCAAGCTTGGCGTATGTTAACCGCAGATCCTTAACATGAGCTCCGCGATGCCCCGTTTCCGCTTTCGTCAGACCGTGCCGCTTCTGGTTCTGCTTGCCCTTCTTCTGGCGCTGCCGCGCCCCGCCCAGGCAGACGACCTCTCCGACGCGCTGCTGTTGCCCGAACTGTTCGACATCATGGCCGAGGAGGGGCGCAACGCGGTCGTGCAGGATGAGGAAATCCCCTTGCGCGGCGGTGTCCTTGCGCAGTTCCAGCAGGATGTGGCCGAGATCTACACGCCCGAGCGCTTGCAAATGGCATTCCTGGCCGAACTTGACACGGCGCTGGAGGCGAAACCCGATCTGCGCGCCGACGTGCTGGCCTTTGCCAAATCCGAGCTTGGCCGAAAGGTCCTGCGCCTCGAGATCTCGGCGCGCGCTGCGATGCTGGATGACACGGTCGATGACGCGACACGTCTGGCCCTGGCCGACGCCCGCGCCGCCCCCGAAGGCTCGGACCGGGCGCGGCGGCTCGCTCTGGTGCGCGCGCGGATTGACGCGAACGATCTGATTGAACTGAACGTCTCGTTGGGCCTGAATACCAGCTATGCCTACTTCCAGGGACTGCTTGCCGAAGGCGCTGTGCCGGGCCTGACCGCGTCGGAGCTGGTCCCGCTGGTCTGGGCGCAGGAGACCGAAATCCGCAACGAGATCGAAGACTGGATCGAGTCCTACTTCCTGATGGCATACCAGCCGCTTGACGAGGGCGAATTCAGCGACCTCCTCGACTATGTCAACACGCCGCTGGCAGTCGAGTTCAATCAGGTCATGTTCCGCGCCTTCGATACCGTGTTCAGCGACGTCTCGCAGAAATTGGGGGCAGCATTGGGACGGCGGATGCAGGCAGAGGAGCTGTAATCCGGGCTCAGACGCCCTGCTGCGCCAGCCGCTGCGACAGTCGGTCCAGCATGGTCAGGCATTGGGCAAGCTGGGCGCGTTCGATGAACTCGTCGGGCTTGTGCGCCTGCGCGATATCGCCCGGCCCGCAGATGACCGAGGCAATGCCGATCGACTGAAATAGCCCGGCCTCGGTGCCGAAGGGCACGAGCCCGGCCGCATTGGCCCCGGTCAGCGCCATGACCAGATCGCGCGCCGGGTTTTCTGCGCACCGCTCGAGTCCTGCAACCTCGGCCACGGTCTCGGTGCGGATGCTGGCAGCGGGGTGGATGGCCCGCATCTCGGGCAGCAGGGCCTCGTCGATCAGCCGTGCAAGCGCCTGCTTGACGAAGGCGGCATCGCTCGCGGCCACCGGGCGCATCTCCCAGTCGATGCGGGCTGTGCCGGGGATGATGTTGTGCACGCTGCCGCCCGTCAGAACACCGGGGTTGATTGTCGTGTGCGGCGGGTCGAAGGGGCAATCGGCAGGCGCGCGCTCTTTCAGCGCGCGGCGCAACTGCCCCATCTCGGCCACGATCCGCGCAGCGTATTCGACCGCATTCACGCCGCGATCTGGCGCCGAGCCATGGCCTTCGAGCCCGCGCACCCATGTCGTGTATTCGAAACAGCCCTTGTGGCCGTCCACTGGCTGCATCAGCGACGGCTCGCCGATGATTGCAGCCGCCGGGCGCAGACCGCGCGCGGCCAGGCTCTGTACCAGCGCTTGCGCCCCGAAACAGCCGATCTCCTCGTCATAGGTGAAGGCGAAATGCACCGGCACCTGCAGCGGCACGCGGGCAAAGACCGGGGCCATGGCCACACAGGCAGCGACAAATCCCTTCATGTCGCAGGTGCCACGCCCGTAGAGCTTGCCGCCCCGCTCGACGATCTCGAACGGGTCGCTGCTCCATTCCTGATCGGCCACAGGGACCACATCGGTATGGCCGGACAGCACCACCCCGCCCGGCCGGTCGGGGCCGATGGTGGCAAAGAGGTTGGCCTTTTCGCCAGTCGCATCAGGCTCGGTCCAGAGCCGCGCGCCCGCCTCTTCCAGCGCGGCGCCCAGATAAGCGATGATGTCGAGATTGCTCTCGGACGAGACAGTGGTGAACGCCACCAGATCGGCAAGAATCGCGATCGTCCGCTCCAACGCGGGGGTGTCCTGCCTCATCTTGCGGTATTGCCTTGCATGGTGCTGCTCATTGCCTGCTGTTCTGCCTTATTTTTCCTCGAGGCCCGCCCGGAGGGCCTGCGCCCGCTGCAATATCTCCTCAAGCGCGATCAGCTTCTCGGCGATGCGCTCGGCCTTGTGTGGTTTGGCCTCGGCCTCGGCCTGAAGCGACTCGCGGCGCCGGTCCAGCTTGGCGATCAGCTTGTCCAGATCGGCGGGCCGGATCTTGTGCGCCTTGCCCTCTTGCAGCCGCCGCATCTGCCGGTCGAGCGCGTCCCTGAACTTGCCAAACGCCATCGCGACTCTCTCACGGTTTGGGCGCGTGCTGATCACCGGATGCCTCGGCAGGGTCATCCTCGGGGGCCAGCAGGCGCTCGATCTCGGCCAAGGTCTCGTCGGGCTCACGATACAGCACTTCAGCCGCATCCAGAAGCGCGTTCATCGCTTCCTGCGCGGAATGCGCGTCATTGAGGAAGGATGTGGCCTGCGCCGCCGACACCCGTCGCGCGCGCAGCTGGGCTTCCAGCCTGTCGCGCAGGCGCGCGGCGGATTTGTCCAAGGCGCGGCGTTCCTCGGCGATCCAGAGGGCCGAGCGATCCTCGGGGGGCGCGGCCTCAAGCGTCTCGATTTCGACAAGGATCGCAGCGATATTGCTGCGCAACTGGTCATAGAACCGCGTGATCTCGCCATGATCGGCCTCGGTGAAGCGTCGCGTGTTGCGTTGCAGATGCTTGACCGCCTTGACCGCGCGCACCACCGCATTGGCGCCGTCGCGCAGATCCTGCATGTCACGGATGGCCGGCGCGGGCAGCGAGAGGCCGGCCTTGTCGGTCGCGAATTCGAGGATCGCAGTGTGTAGCGACTTGACCTTCTCGGCATAGCGCCGGTCCAGATCCAGCCCGATCGCCTCGCGGCTGCGGGCCACGGTCAGGGGCAGATCGCGCGATTGCACCAGATCGGGCAGGCGCAGGTTGATCGCCTCGGCCAGCAGGGTGGAGCCGTTCACATAGAGATGCCGCAACTCGGCCCGTAGCGCCCCCAGCAGCGTGGCCGGAAAATCGCCCAGTTCGGCAGCAATATGGCGCGGGCGGCTGACCGAGGCCACGGGCGCCCGGATCCGGCGTTCGAGAAAGCGCAGCAGACGCGGCATCTGCGGCACCATCAGCCCCAGCCCCAGCAGGTTGAACAGCGTATGAAACACCGCCAGCCGCAGCGCGAAATCCTGCGCGCCGATCCCCGCCAGATCGCTGATCAGATCGACCAGCACACGCAGCGGCACGATCAGCGCCAGCGCCGTGATCGCCGTCACCCCGTTGAAGATCAGATGCCCCAGCGCCAGCCGCTTGCCCTGATAATTCGACTGCGAGGCCCCGATCAGCGCCGTGACCGTGGTGCCCATATTGGCCCCGATGGCCACCGCCAGCGCGTTGTCATAGCTGATCTGCCCCGCCGCCAGCGCCGTGATCACCAGCAGCATCGTCGCATGGCTGGATTGCATCACCACTGTCGCCGCCGCCCCCACCAGCGTATAGACCAAGAGCCCCACCACCCCGGTCAGCGCCAGCCGCGCCAGATCGAACCGCGCGCTGAAGGCGTCGAACCCGTCCTTTATGAAGGCGATGCCCAGAAACACGAGGCCGATCCCCACCAGCACCCGCCCGGCCCCGCCCAAAGCAGCGCTGCGCTGGAAACTCAGCACCGTGCCCAACACCAGAAGCGGCATCGCATAGGCCGCGATATCGACCCGCAGCCCCACCCCCGCCATCAGCCAGGCCCCGGTCGTCGTGCCCAGATTGGCGCCGAAGATGATGCCCACACCGGCCTGCAGGGTGATCAGCCCGGCACCCAGAAAGGAAATCGCGATCACCGATACGAGCGAGCTGGATTGCGTGACCGTGGTCGCGACAATGCCGAACCCCATCGCGCGCGGCAGGCTGCCGGTGCTGCGCGCAAGCAGCCGCTCCAGCAGGCCGCCGCCCATGGCCTTGAGCCCATCTTCGAGCATCATCATGCCCAGCAGGAACAGCGCCACCCCGGCGGCGATCTGCTGGAAATCCGCACTCTGCCACAGGGCGAGCGTCAGCACGACAAGGATCGTGACAAGCTGGAGATGCGGGATCAGGCGGCGCATGAACGGTACTGTCCGCAAAACTGCCGGGCATTCAAGAGCCCACGTTTCCGGGTTGATCCGGGCGCGCGAAAGCCCAAATATCGCCCAGCCCCCAAGGAAGACCCGATGCCGCATAACAACCTCAGCCAGCCTGTCGCCCGCCCCGAGGTGCTGATGCGCCCCAAGCTCGAGGGCGGGCGCGCATTCCGCATGGCCTCGCCCTTCCAGCCAGCCGGCGACCAGCCCACCGCCATCGCCGAGTTGAAAGAAGGCGTGCAGTCCGGCGAGCGTGATCAGGTGCTGCTGGGTGCGACGGGTACGGGCAAGACCTACACCATGGCCAAGGTGATCGAGGAAACCCAGCGCCCCGCGATCATCCTTGCCCCCAACAAGACGCTGGCCGCGCAGTTATACGGTGAATTCAAGGGCTTCTTCCCCGATAACGCGGTCGAGTATTTCGTCAGCTACTACGATTACTACCAGCCCGAGGCCTATGTGCCGCGCTCGGACACCTATATCGAGAAGGAATCGCAGATCAACGAACAGATCGACAGGATGCGCCACTCGGCCACCCGCGCGCTGCTGGAACGTGATGATGTGATCATCGTGGCCTCGGTCTCGTGCATCTACGGCATCGGCTCGGTCGAGACCTATTCGGCCATGACGCAGGATTTCGTGGTGGGCGAGGCCTATAACCAGCGGCAGGTGCTGGCCGATCTTGTGGCGCAGCAATACCGCCGCAACGATGCGGCCTTTCAGCGCGGGTCTTTCCGTGTGCGCGGCGATGTGGTCGAGGTCTGGCCCGCGCACCTGGAGGACCGGGCGTGGAAACTGTCCTTTTTCGGCGAGGAGCTGGAAGGGATCACCGAATTCGATCCGCTGACCGGCGCCAGGACCGACAGTTTCGAGAAGATCCGCATCTACGCCAACAGCCATTACGTCACGCCCCGGCCCACGATGCAGCAGGCGATCAAGGGCATCAAACACGAGTTGCAGCAGCGGCTTGATCAACTGGTGGCCGAGGGCAAGCTCTTGGAAGCGCAGCGGCTGGAGCAGCGCACGAAATTCGACCTCGAGATGCTGGAAGCGACCGGCGTGTGCAACGGCATCGAGAATTACTCGCGCTATCTGACTGGCCGCGCGCCGGGCGAGCCGCCGCCCACGCTGTTCGAGTTCATCCCCGACAATGCCATCGTCTTCGCCGACGAAAGCCATGTCAGCGTGCCCCAGATCGGCGGCATGTATCGCGGCGACTACCGGCGCAAGTTCACCTTGGCCGAGCATGGCTTCCGCCTGCCGTCCTGCATGGATAACCGCCCGCTGAAATTCGAGGAATGGGACGCCATGCGCCCGCAATCGGTGTTCGTCTCCGCCACCCCCGCCGCGTGGGAACTGGAACAGACCGGCGGCGTCTTTACCGAGCAGGTGATCCGCCCCACCGGGCTTGTGGACCCGCAGGTCGAAATCCGCCCTGTCGCCATGCAGGTCGATGATTTGCTGGACGAGATCCGCAAGGTTGCCGCCCTCGACCGGCGCGTCCTGTGCACGGTGCTGACCAAGCGCATGGCCGAGGATCTGACCGAATACCTGCACGAACAGGGCATCCGCGTGCGCTACATGCACAGCGATATCGACACGATCGAGCGGATCGAGATCCTGCGCGACCTGCGGCTCGGGGCTTTCGATGTGCTGGTCGGCATCAACCTGCTGCGCGAGGGGCTGGATATCCCCGAATGTGGCCTCGTGGCGATCCTCGATGCCGACAAGGAAGGCTTCCTGCGCTCCGAGACCTCATTGATACAGACCATCGGGCGCGCTGCGCGCAATGCCGATGGCCGGGTGATCATGTATGCCGACCGCGTGACCGGCAGCATGGAGCGCGCCATCGCCGAGACCGATCGGCGCCGCGAGAAGCAGCTTGCCTATAACGCGGAACACGGCATCACGCCCCAGACGGTGCGCAAGAATGTCGAGGATGTGCTGGCCGGGCTGTGGCAGGGCGACACCGACATGTCCCGCGTCACGGCGCAAATCGAGAAGGTGAAACCGGGCGCGAACCTGCAGGCGCATCTGGACGGGCTGCGCACCGACATGCGCAAGGCCGCCGAGAACCTCGAATTCGAGGAAGCCGCCCGCCTGCGTGACGAGATCAAGCGGCTGGAAGCGGTCGAACTGGCCGTCGCCGACGACCCGATGCTGCGGCAATCAGCGCTCGAAGAGGCCGTGGACAGCGCCGTGAAGCCCCGCTCGACCGCCGGGAAGCCGGGGCAGCGCGGGGGCGTGAAGCGGCGGGGAAAGCGCTAAGCCCCTCACACTTGCGCGATTAATTCTGGACATCGCGCGCCACGCCCCCACATAAGGTGCATGACGCAGGACCGGAACTCCGCGTCTTCTATGTTACTGTCCCTCGTTCCGCACCTTGCGCCCGGCCGAGTGCCGGGCGCTTTTTCGTCTTGCCTCTCCTCCCGCACCCGGACACCATCCGCGCCATGACCATGCCCGATGACCAGACCCTGCGCCGCATCCTCGACACCACGCGGGTGATCGCGATGGTGGGCGTCTCGCCCAACCCGGTGCGGCCCAGCCACTATGTCGGACGCTACATGCAACTCAAGGGATATCGCGTCATCCCGGTCAATCCAGGCCATGCAGGCGCGACGCTGTTCGGCGAGACTGTATGCGCGAGCCTTGCCGACTGCCCCGCCGAGGTCGACATGGTCGACATCTTCCGCCGGTCCGAAGCCGTGCCGCCGATCGTCGATGCGGCGCTGTCAGACCTGCCGAACCTGCGCACCGTCTGGATGCAGATCGGCGTCCAGCACCCGGAGGCGGCCGCGAAGGCGCGCGCAAGGGGCGTGCAGGTGGTCGAGAACCTGTGCCCGAAGATGCAGTATCAGCGGCTTTGCGGCGAGTTGCGCATGGGTGGCATCAATACCGGTATCATCACGTCGCGGCTCTGACTCATTCAAGTGCGTCCCTCGTCAAGAAAGCCGTTCGCCTGACACAATATACCCATCGTCAGTTTCGAGCCCGGGGCGCTGAATCTATGGCAATTTAGAGAGGTCGGTCGGCTCCGGCGTCGCCCCCGCCGCTGTCAGGATTGCATGGACTTGCCCTCGATGGTGGGTCTGGTGATTGGAAAGCTCAGCAGCACAAAGCGCGGTCGGCCTCTCCAGACGGGTCGCACCATCCCCGGGATACCAGATGATCGTGCCCTGTAGGTCGGTGTCGTCCAGTTGGGCCGCCCAGATCTCGATGTCCTGATTGCGTTGCGCACGGCACATCTTGAAGTCATCCCAATCGGATGGGCTGGTCAGAGAGTGCCCGAGGGTTTCCTCCGGCCGCGGGTTGCCCATTAATCGTTGCAGCATGATGGCATCAGCCCAGTAAAGATGGTTCAGCGTTGCCGCTATCGATTGGAAGAACGCTCCGCGATCCTGCCAGCGACCCGCATCGCAGAGCCCGTCAGCGGCCGTGACCAAAGAGTTGTTCTGCCAGCTATTATACCGCGCCATAAGACGGCAGTATTCCCCAGAGATCATGTTCTCGGCCTCCAACTGTTATTGATGGGGATGGTCTATTGACGCCTGGCAAGCGTCTGAACCGAACCGATCAGACCCGGCTGCAAATGCGCAGACATTGCGGGGCAAGAAGCTGATCGGCTCAGCTGTCGCCGGAAGCGTCCGTCATTTCAATGCTGCCGTCAACCGTGCAGTGTCACGGCAACTCACCATGACCCACCGACGACCCAGAATTGCGGGACAGGGTGCAGCGGGGGCCGTCTGGCCAATTCCCTCTACCCCCGAACCTACCGCCCGAATTCCACGATCATCGCCCCCAGCGCGATCATCACCATCAGCGCCAGTTTGCGCGGGCCGACACGCTCTTTCAGGATGAACCAGCCGATCAGCGCGGCGAAGACGGTCGAGGTCTCGCGCAGGATCGCTGCCTCGCCCACCTTGCCGACCAGCGTGGCGACCATCACCGAGCCGAAGCTGACATAGCCGATCAGCGCCCCGGCAAAGCCCCGGACCATCAGCGGGCGCAGGACCGGCGGGGCCACCATGCGCCGGTAGCGCCAGGCGGCAAGGATCGCGAAGTCGAAGGACGACAGGAAGAAGAACCACGCCACGAACCCCAGCGGGTCGCCCGACAGCCGGATCGCCCAGGCGTCGTAGGTGGTATAGAGCGCCACGGTCACGCCCCCGATCAGCGCCCAGACGAGCCCGATCTTCAGCGCGCGAACATCGATCTTCTCTTCCGACAGGTTGCGCAGCGCCAGCAATAATATGCCCCCCGAGAGGCACGCCACGCCCACCCATTGCAGGGACGTGTAGCGCTCGCCGAAGATCAGCATGGCGGCGAAGATGGTGATCAGCGGCCCGGTGCCGCGCACTACCGGATAGACCACCGTGAAGGCCGCGCGCTCATATGCCAGCGCCATGGCCAGCTTGTATAGGAAGTGGATCACCACCACCCCCGCCAGCACCGGCCACATGAAGGGCGCGGGCGGGCCGAAATAAAACAGCGCAAAAGGCCCGGCGATCAGGACCAGCCAGAAATCGATCGCCCCGCGTGTCAGCCACGGGTCATGCAGTCCCTTTTGCAATGCACCGAAGATCGCATGGGCCAGTGCAGCGACGAGGGCAAGCAATGTGGCCAGCTGCGCGCCCTCGGGCGTGCCCGCGACCGAGAGCAGCCAGTCATTCACAGCGAACCCCGCGTTTATTTAACATGTGTCCTGTATCGGAAGGCCTGCGCGGCCACAAGAGCACCTGAAGTCGGTCACGAACCGGGCGATCCAAAGAACACTGCTGAAATCGTCTGGGCGCGCGGGATCAAGGCCAAAGGCCGCCGCGCCGCAAAGTGCCCTGTCCCGGCACGGCGCTGCGCAGCTTTGCACGGTTGGTTCGGCATCACCCGACAGATCACCCCGTCGTGGCCTATTCTAACGCGGGCGCCTGGCTTTCTCGTCCAGCCCCGAGACACCTTCGCGGCTGGCCAGCTCGGCCTCGATATCGGCCAGCGTCACCCCGCGCGCGGCGCACATGACCAGCAGGTGATAGAGGACATCTGCCGCCTCGGCCGTCAGGCGGTCGCGGTCGCCCTTCACAGCCTCGATCACGGCCTCAATCGCCTCTTCCCCGAATTTCTCGGCGCATTTCTCCGGGCCCTTGGCCAGCAGCGTAGCGGTCCAGCTTTCGCCGGTCTCCGTGCCCATCCGGGCTGCGATGGTCGCGGCCAGCCGCTCCAGCGCACTCATGCCAGCCGCACCGGGATACCGGCGGCGGCCATATGGGCCTTGGCCTGACCGATGGTGAATTCGCCGAAATGAAAGATCGAGGCCGCAAGTACCGCCGAGGCCCCGGCGACCCTCACCCCGTCCACCAGATGATCGAGCGTGCCCACACCCCCCGAGGCAATGACGGGTATCCCCACCGCGTCGACAATCGCGCGCGTCACCTCAAGGTTGAAGCCCGCGCGCGTGCCGTCACGATCCATCGAGGTGAGCAGAATTTCCCCTGCCCCCCTGGCGGCGACGGTCCGGGCGAATTCGACAGCATCCAGCCCCGTGGGCCGCCGCCCGCCATGGGTGAAGATCTCCCATTTGCCGGGGCTGACGGTCTTGGCGTCGATGGCCACGACGATGCACTGGCTGCCGAAGCGGTCGGCGGCGCGCGCAACCACATCCGGGTCGGCCACGGCGGCCGAGTTGAAGCTGACCTTGTCCGCCCCTGCCAGCAGCAGCGCGCGCACATCCTCGGGGCTGCGCACGCCGCCGCCCACGGTCAGCGGCATGAAGCAGTTCTCGGCAGTGCGGGTCACAAGGTCGAACATCGTGCCGCGGTTTTCATGCGTGGCGTGAATGTCGAGAAAGCAAAGTTCGTCCGCACCTGCCGCGTCATAGGCCTTCGCGGCCTCGACCGGGTCGCCCGCGTCGCGCAGATCGACGAAATTCACGCCCTTGACCACGCGGCCATCGGCGACATCCAGGCAGGGGATGATGCGGGTCTTGAGCATGGGGTCCCCTTACCCCGCCACGCCCCGCACGAAAAGGGCGAACTGCGCGGGGCAGAGCCGCGCGAAGCGCCCGCGAGCGGGTTGTGGGAATGTCGGTGGGCCGCCCACCGCGCGGGCGCTTTCGTCACCCAGATCCAGACGCCACCCCTCAATCATGCGAATGCGTCAGCTCGGGCACGTCATCCGCCCCCGCCGAGCCTCGCCCGGAAAGCGATGGGTTCTCCATGAAGAAGCGGTGGCAGTTGAACAGACGCTGCGCGCCGTCAGGGTCGGGCAGCGTTCGCAGCGCCGGACCTTCGGGGCGGATGACCCAGCTTTGCGCCTGATCGGCCAGATTTGCAGCCATGATCTGGCGCACGATCTGCGCCTTGACCGTGGGGTTGGTGATCTCGACCAGCGTTTCGACCCGGCGCACCAGATTGCGCCCCATCCAGTCCGCCGAGGAAATGAGCACCCGCGCCTGGTCCGAGGGCAGCGACGCCCCGTTGCCAAAGCACATGATCCGCGAATGTTCGAGAAACCGACCCACGACCGACTTGACGCGGATATTCTCGGACAATCCCACGATGCCGGGGCGCAGACCACAGATGCCGCGGATCACGAGGCTGATCTTCACCCCCGCCTGAGAGGCCGCGTAGAGCGCGTCGATCACATCGGGATCGACGATCGAGTTCATCTTGGCCCAGATGCAGGCAGGACGGCCCGCGCGGGCGGCCTCGGCCTCGGCGTCGATGAGTTCGAGCAGTCGCGACTTCAGCGACAGCGGCGCGATGGTCAGGTTCTCAAGCGCGGCGGGTTCGGCATAGCCCGAGACATAGTTGAACACCCGCGTTGCGTCACGCCCCAGCGCCGCGTCGCAGGTGAAGAGCGACAGGTCGGTGTAGATCCGCGCCGTGATGGGGTGATAGTTGCCGGTCCCCCAGTGGGTATAGGTCACCAACCGGTCCCCTTCGCGCCGGACAACGGTGCTGATCTTGGCATGGGTCTTGTAGTTGACGAAGCCATAGACGACATGCGCGCCCGCGCGCTCCAGCCGCCGCGACTGGCGGATATTCGCGGCCTCGTCGAAGCGGGCCTTGAGTTCCACCAGCGCGGTCACGGATTTGCCGTCCTCTGCGGCCTCGCACAGCGCCGCGACAATGGGGCTGTCGCGCGAGGTGCGGTAGAGCGTCTGGCGGATGGCCAGCACATCGGGGTCGCGGGCCGCCTGCTCCAGAAACCGCACCACCATGTCGAATGTCTCGTACGGGTGGTGCAGGAGCATATCCTTCTGGCGGATGGCGGCGAAGAGATCGCCCCCGTGATCCTGCACGCGTTCGGGCACGCGCGGCGTAAAGCCCGGCCACAGCAGGTCGGGTCGTTCGTCGAGAACCAGCTCCTTGAGCTTCGAGATGCCCATGATCCCGTTCACCTCGATCACGTCGCTGGCGGGTACGCGCAATTCGTCCATCACCACCTTGCGCAAGGCCGGGGGGGCACCGGCCGAGATCTTCATGCGTACCACCTCGCCCCGGCGGCGGCGCTTCAGTGCGACCTCGAACTCGCGCACCAGATCCTCGGCCTCTTCCTCGACTTCCAGATCACTGTCGCGCAGCACCGAGAAAGTGCAGGACCCGGTCAGCCGGTAGCCGGGAAACAGGCTGTCCATCTCGGCCAGGATCAGCTCTTCGAGGGGCAGCATCCGGATCGGGTCGCTGCCCAGCCGTACGAAACGGTCGATCTGACCAGGAATCGGGACAAGCGCGCTCAATGTCCGCCCGCGCTTGTCCTCCAACTCCAGCGCCAGCGAAAACCCCGCATTGGGGATGAAAGGGAACGGATGCGCCGGGTCGATCGCCAAGGGCGAGAGCACCGGAAAGACATGGTCGAGAAAGTAGTCTCGAAGGGCGGCGCGATCATCGTCGCGCAAGTCGCGATGCGTCAGCAGAACGATCCCCGCAGCCGCCAGTTCGGCGCGCAACCCCGACCAGATTTCCTGCTGATACTCCATCAGCCGCCGCGCATCTTCATGGATCAGCACCAACTGCTCGGCGGGCGTGCGCCCGTCATCCGAGGGCGTGGTGCTGCCCGCCCGCGTCAGCTCGCGCAGCCCGGCCACGCGAACCGTGTAGAACTCGTCCAGGTTGGTCGCCGAGATCGACAGGAAGCGCACCCGCTCCAGGAGCGGCACGCGCGGGTTCACCGCCTCCTCCAGCACCCGCCAGTTGAAGGCCAGCCACGACAGCTCGCGGTTGAAGAAGCGCTCCGGTCCGGCGGGGTCGAACCCCTCTATCGCGACGGGCTCGGGGAAGGGTGCGGACAGAAAGTCCGTGCTGGGCGCGACCGGGACGGGTACGGGCGGGTCGCTCCGGGCTGGCGCGACGGCCTGTGTCGTGGCGGGGGTGTCGTATGACGGCTCGGAACGGGTCATGGTACTTTCGCGGTATCCCTGTTTCGCGACAATCCGGTAACGGCGCAGAACGGGCATCGCATCATGCCCGCGGCCGCGCCTATTTGCGGGCCTGCAGCACTGTCTCGCCCGCGGCGGTCAGGCGCAGGCGCCGGTTCTCCGGGTCAAGCCTGTAGCCGTCGATCCGCACCAGCGCCTCGGCGAAACGCCGTTCCTGCGCGGCCACCTCGTCCGGGCAGCCCATCATGGTGCTGGCGATGCGGCCGAAGGTCAGCACCCCGCCATGGCGGCGATAATTCCCGACCATACGGTTGCAACCGACCGAGGCCGTCACCCTTCCGTCGGGATAAAACACCAGTTCGGTGCGCGAGGGAAACACCGTCGGGCTGTCGCCGATGGCGCTGATGTTCCACACACCCTGAGTGATGTCGATCTCGGGGCGGATCAGGCGGCATTCGGACAGTTCCGCACCGTCGATGCGCAGTATCGCTGAGTCCTCTTTCAAATGGACGGACGTGGCGGGGTTGTCCGGCGCCTCGAAATAGGCGCCAGAGGCGGCGGGCCTGGACTGCATGGTGATCAACTGCTCGTTCAGGCGCAGCCGCACCTCGTCGGGCAGAAAGCCGATCTCGATATACTGGTCGCCGCAGGCGAGAAGCGACGCGAAGCCCATCAGCGGCGTGCGGATGGCGCGCAGGCTGCCGACATCCATGTCCCCGGTGCCCGGCGCGATGCCCAGCGGCTCGCTCAGCCAGAAACCGTCCTCCATCCCGCGCAGCCCCACCCGCAGCACCAGCAGGCTTTCTGCCGGACCGGTCAGCGCAAAGTCGAACGGGCTCTGCTGCCCCTCGGTCGCTCTGCGGGCGCTGGCCACCACCCGGTCATCGGCATCGACCAAATCAACGAGGATCATGGTGTCATCGGGAAGCGCCATGCGCTCCAGCACGCTGATCTGACCGGAAATCTCACGCTCGGCGAGCGCGGGAGAGGCAAGAAACAGGCACAACGAAAGGACAGCAAAAAAGGACTGGCGCAAGGTGACCTCCGGAAATTCAAGTATGAAAAGAGGATAGGCGCCGCAGGGCCTTGAAACAAGATCGAAACCGGGGCTGACCTATTCGTTATCGCGCGACATCTGCAGGACATCGGCAGCCAGCCGGGTGCCGACCGGCACCTTGCGCGCCAGCGACTCGGCGTCCAGCCGCGCGACCAGCATCTGCGCTGCCGCAAGCGAGCGTGTCATCCGGGCCAGCAGGTAGGGGATCAGCGTGTCGGACACCGCGAGCTGGCGGTCGGCAAAGAGCTTGGTCAGCACCGCGGCCAGCAACGCATCATCCGGTGCGCCCAGCCCGACATGCGCCGCCGCGTGCAGACGCGAGGCCAGATCCGGCAGTGCGATGCCCCAGTCGCGGACCGGCGCACGGGCAGACAGCAGCAGCGCGCCGCCACGCGCGGCCAGCAGGTTGTGCAGGTGAAACAGCGCCGTCTCGGCCGCGACCTCGCCCGCGCAGGCATCGGCATCGTCGATCGCCACCGCCCCTTGCGCGGCCAGCGCCTCCGGATCGGTCGCGCCAAGTGCGGTGCTATCCAGCAGCACGGCCCCGCACGCACCCGCCCAGATGTGCAGCAGATGCGTCTTGCCCGACCCCTCTGGCCCGGTCAGGACCAGCTTGCCCTGCGGCCAGCCGCCCCGATCGAGCATGGCAAGCGCTGCGGCATTGCACGGTGCGGGCACGAAATCGTCGCGTGACAGGCGCACCGGCAGCGAAAGCGGCATCGGCAACTGCGTGCCGCGCGTCATTCGCTGTCATCCCGGCCTGCACCCGCGCCGCGATAGAGGTCGCTGTCGCGGTAGCGCTCCAGCCCGAAGCGCACCAGCACCCCGACCGAGGCCGCCAGCGGCACCGCGACAAGCATCCCGGTGAAGCCGAACAGCATCCCGAAGGCCGAGATGGCAAAGAGCAGCCAGACCGGGTGCAGCCGCACCGACTGGCCGACGATGCGCGGCACCAGAAAATTCCCTTCGAGCAACTGGCCCAGAAGAAAGATCGCCGCCACGGCCACAATCGGCCCCGGCGCACCCCAGAACTGCCACAGTGCGACCCCGATCGCCAGCACCCCGCCGACGATCGCGCCGATATAGGGAATGAACGAGATCAACCCCGCAATGACCCCGATCGCCAGCCCGAATTGCAGCCCAACGAGCCCTAGCGCCGTGGCGTAGTAGGCCGCGAGGATCAGGCAGACCGTCACCTGCCCGCGCACGAACCCGGCAATCGAGCGGTCGATCTGCCCGGCAAGGTCGCGGATCACCGGGGCGTAGGGGCGCGGCAGCAGGTCATCGGCGCTGGAGAGCACGCGCGGCCAGTCAAGCAGCAGGTAGAACGCCACAACCGGCGTGATGACCAGAAAGATCAGCGCGCTGACCAGCCCCGTGACCGAGCGCATAAGCCCCTGCGCCAACTCGCCGCCGCGGTCCTGTATCGTCTCGCCCATCGCCGCAAGCGAGGCGCGGAGCTGATCCTCGAGCCCTTGAATGCCGGAAAAGCGGTCGCGCAGCCAATCCTCGAGCTGCGCCAGCAGGTCGGGGGCGGCGCGCGTGAACTCGACCACCTGCGCGATGACCGCAGGCACGATCAGCACGATGGCCAGGACCAACACACCCAGCACCACGAGCATCAGCAGCGTCACTGCCACGACGCGCGGCGCCCCGGCACGGACCAGCCGCTGCACCGCCGGATCGAGGAAATAGGCAATCGCGGCGCCCGTGACGAAGGGCAGCAGCATGTCGCCCAGCAGCCATAGCAGCGCGACGAAGACCAGCGCCACCACGCCCCATGCGCGCCAATGCGTCTTGCCTGACACCTCCATCACGTCCCTCGTTCCAGCGATCGCCGCGCCTTGGGTATCGCGTGCAAGCCGGCGCGGCGCAAGCCCGAAGCCGGGTGTCGCGGCCAATGTGATCCGGGACCCCGACCCGCGCGTAAGGGGTTCAGGAGGACGTTATCATGCGCCATGCTCTCGCCATCCTCGCACTTTGTTTCGGTCTCGCATCCGCCCCGCAGGCACAGGCCGATCCAATCCGGTCGGTCATCTCGGACCAGCTCGACGCTTTTCTCGCCGATGATTTCGACACTGCCTTCAGCTATGCCAGCCCCAACATCAAACGCCTCTTCGGCACGCCCGAGCGTTTCGGACAGATGGTCCGGAATGGCTACCCGATGGTGCATCGCCCCCAAGAGGTGACGATGCTCGACCAGCAAGAGGTCGGCGGGCGCGTGTTGCAACGCGTCATGATCCGCGATGGCGGCGGACGGCTGCATGTGCTGGGCTATCAGATGATCCAGACTGACGCGGGTTGGCTCATCAACGGTGTGCAGATCCTGCGCGCGCCCGAGGTCGGCGCCTGATACCGCGTCGGGCCGAACACCACTCATCCGCACAGGCTTTTCCGGCCTGCGCGACCGACCCAAAGCACCCTCGGGGCATCCAAGGTCAGGTGGGTGGGCTCGGCCCCAAGGCGTTTTGAACAGGCGTCCTATGGCAATGCACCGGGCGGCTCAACCGAGGCCTCTGTCGGGCGCAGCGCACGCTCACCTCAGCCGAGGTTAATGGCTTTTTCGTAACTCTTGTCCGATCCGGCCTGTCGCGGGCTGGCAGGGGTCACCCTGCCCGTCCGGCGCGGTCGGTCCCGGAATGATTCACAAGAGGGATCCGAAATGAACATGGCCGTTACCCAGGGGCTGGCACTGATGCCACCACCCTTTTCTGCCGGGCTGGATGTCTGGTCGCAGACCACGGGCCGCCCCGGAACGCCCACCTATGACGAGGCCGCCTTCGCCGCATTCGTCCCCTCGGACCCCGATTTCGGCGGCGCGCTCGAGATCCAGAAACTCAGCGCCACCACTAGGCTGCGCTGGATGGGCGAACTGCCGATCCTGCCGGGCACCTATCTGCGCATCCGCGCGCGCATCAAGGCGATCAGCGGTGTGTTGCCCAGTGTCGCGATCGCGGCCTGGGCAGGCAACAGCTTCAACCAGCAGGTGAGCGGGATCACCACCACCGGCCCGGTGACAACGCTTTCCGACTACGGCGCCGTGGTCGAGGTCTCGGCGATAGTCGGAACGGGCGCGCGGCCTGGTGTCGATATGGTCTGGCCGACCGAGGTTGCGTTCGCGCATTTCGGGATCGATCTGACCGGGCCGACCGGCGGGGTGGTGCGTGTCGATGACCTGATCATCGAGGATGTGAGCAACTTCTACACCGGCGAACTGCTTGGCCTTGTCGATGTGCGCGACTTTGGCGCCATGGGCGACGGCGTGAGCGACGACCGCCCGGCCTTTGTCGCCGCGATGGCGGCTGCGGGCGCGCGCAGCCTGCTGGTGCCCGAAGGTAGCTATTTTCTGGGCGACGATCTGACCGTGACCATGCCGCTGGTCGCGCGCGGCACGATCACCATGCCCGAGGATGCGGTGCTGATCCTTCAGCGCAATTTCGACCTGCCGGGCTACGAGGCCGCTTTCGGCCCCGGCGAAACGGCCTTTCGCAAGGGCGTGCAGGCGCTGTTCGCGACCAACCAGCACACGACATTCGACCTCAAGGGCCGCCGCGTGGTCCTGACAGAGCCAGTGGACATGTTCGCGCTGGCCGGGTCGGACGACATCGCCATCCGGCGGCTGATCGTGAACGGCCAGCTTGACGCGGGCGACTCCCCCGCGTGGGAAACCGAGACCGTCACCCGCACCGCCACCTACGCGACCAACAATCCGCTGCGGCTGGACAATATCAGCAATGTCGCAGGCGTGCCCGTGGGCGCGCGAGTCAGCGGCACCGGCGTCGGACGCGAGGTCTATGTGCGCAGCCGCAACACCGGCGCGGGCCGGGTGGTGCTCAGCCAGCCGCTGCATGGCGGGTCGGGCACGCAGCAATTCACCTTCCAGCGGTATCGGTACCTGCTCGATTTCTCGGGCTTCTCGGGGCTGCGGAACTTCGAGATGCACGACATTGAATTCCGCTGCCGGGGGCGCTGCTCGGCGGTGATGCTGCCCGAAGACGGGCGCATCCTGCGCTTCATGAATTGCGAATTCGACCGACCGCTTGATCGCGGCATCACCTCGATCGGGGCGGCCTGTCAGGGGCTGTGGATCGACAACTGCCAGTTCCGCAGCTCGGAACAGCCATTGCCCGCGACCGACCGCACGGTGATCGCCTTCAACGTGAACGGCAACGACGCCAAGATACGCAACAACCGCGCATCGCTCTGGGCGCATTTCGCGGTGATGAACGGCTCGGGGCATGTGATCATCGGCAACCACTTCTTCGGCGGCGACAATCTCAGCCAGAGCCCGCGACAGGCCGGGCTGATCCTGACCGGCGGCAACGTCAAGACCACGATCACCGGCAACTACATCGACAACTCCTTCATCGAGATGTCGAACGAACATGCGGTCGAACCTGAATTCACCAGCGGCTTCAGCTTCGGCGGGCTGACGATCACCGGCAACATCTTCACCTGCAACGATGTGGCGCCATGGTTCAAATGGATCGTTTTCCGCCCACTGGGGCCGGGGCAGTTCATCCAGGGGCTGCAGGTCTCGGGCAATGTGTTCCGCACCATCAATGGCCGGATCGACCGGGTGGACGGCGTGGACACGACCTTTGCGGGCCTCGACTACGGGCGCTTCCGCAATGTGATCTTCGAGAACAACGCCTATAACGGCGTCGATTTCCCGACCGAGAGCCCCGGCGTCATAATCCATGACCAGACAAGCGAGTCCGCGGTCTGGACAATCAGCACCGGCGGCAAGCTGCCCTTTGGCGGGCGGGCGCGCACCATCAGTTCGGTGGTCATGGAAGACCCCGCGCGCGACGCCAGTGACAATATCCGCTACGAGATGCCCTATGCCCAGCCGGTGCAGGGGCCGAATGGCGATCAGGTGCGGCTGCGCTGGCCACAAGCGACACGCGGCCGGGCGATCGTCACCGTGCGGGTGGACCGCCCGATCTGACGCCCACAGCCTACCGCCAGAAGGCAAGCCGCGCCATCAGCCCCGATGGCGCGGCTTGCGGATGGGCGCGGATCGCACGGATGATTTCATCCGCAACGCGGTCGCGCTCGGCCTCGAACCGGCCCGAGTCCAGCTCGAAAAAGGGCAGCTCATGGTCTGCGCAAAAGGCACGGACCTCCTTGCTGCGCTGGATGATCTGCCGCGCCAGCCGGGGCACCCCGGCATCATCGGTCAGCTTGTGTGTCCAGCAGCGGTTGGCAGCCCGAAACGCCCGCAGATCGCGGGCCTTGTCCGCGACCCGGCCCTGCGTGTAGCCGATGGCGAAGAACCGCATCCCGCGCCGATGCGCCCAGAGCGGCAATTCGCAGGGCGCATCCATCAGCGCCGTGCCGTCGATCAGCAGTCCGCGCGGGTGGCGCAGCAAAAGCCGGTGATAGGCATATTTCACCACCCGGCGCTTATCGGCCTCGGACAGGCCGAGGGTCAGCGCATTGCGGATCTCGTCAGTCTCGAGCCGCATCAGCCCTGTGGCCGCTGTGACCTGTCGCGCCACGCGCGTCTTGCCGCATCGGATCGCACCGCTGATGAGCGTGGTGGGCAGATCCGGCGGACGCGCCAGCGCGATCCGCTCCGACAGACCCTCCAGCCAGTTGCGGATGCGCGCCCGGTCGGGGGGCACGGCGGGGCTGTGCGGTGGGTCTGTCGGGGGCATGCGCGCCTGCGGTGGTCCTTGCTCGATAAGTGTGGGGAGTCCGCACACCGGATGCAAGCGCGCTGCGCTGGGGTGGCGCCGAATCACCTGCCGCCGTGTTGCGCGCGACTGCACGGGACTGCGCGGTGTTGTTTGCGCTCACAGCCTGAAGCGCGGCAAGACGGTCTCGACGCAACTTTGGGGCAGAGGCGGAATTTGCCCCGAAGTGCGATTCACGAAGTGTCTGTTTTTCTTGACGCTCTGCAGTGCAGAGAAAATCGCTTCACAGAATTTACTTCTATTCCGTGAATATTTTTACAGAAAAATCGTTCGTTTAAATAAAGTTACTATTCCTTTGACGATTGTGGTAAAGATGTGGCGGGGAATGTGACGCTGCGTCATTCGGCGTCCGAAATTCATGGGGGGAGGACGCGGGCAAATCGACCCTGCCGCCCCCGTCACTGGAGGAGTTTCCATGTCCGAGATTTACCCGGCTTCCGACGCGTTCATCGCAAACGCCCATGTCGACGCCGCGAAATATGACGAGATGTATGCCGCGTCCATCGCCGACCCCGAGGGGTTCTGGCGCGAGCACGGCAAGCGCATCGACTGGATCAAGCCCTTCACGCGCGTCAAGAATACCTCTTTCGCACCCGGCAATATTGATATCCGCTGGTACGAGGATGGCACACTGAACGTGTCGGCCAATTGCATCGACCGGCATATCCCGACGCGCGGCAACCAGACCGCAATCATCTGGGAACCTGACGAGCCGTCCACCCCCGCGCAGCACATCACCTATCTGGAACTGCTCGAGCAGACCTCGCGCATGGCGAATGTGCTCAAGGCGCGCGGCATCGGCAAGGGCGACCGGGTGGTGATCTATCTGCCGATGATCCCCGAGGCGGCCTATGCGATGCTGGCCTGCGCGCGGATCGGGGCGATTCATTCGATCGTCTTCGCGGGTTTTTCGCCCGACGCACTTGCCGACCGGATCAACGGTTGCGATGCGAAAGCCGTGATCACCGCCGACACCGCGCCGCGCGGCGGTCGGCGCACGCCACTCAAGACCAATGCCGACAAGGCGCTGCGCAACTGCAAGGACCGTGTGCAATGCCTCGTCGTAAAGCACACGGGCGACCAGACCACCTGGGTCGAGGGGCGCGATGTGGACATTAAGGCCGAGATGGCCGAAGCCAGCCCCTATTGCCCCTATACCGAAGTGGGCGCCGAGGATCCGCTATTCATCCTCTACACCAGTGGCTCGACCGGCAAGCCCAAGGGGGTGGTGCATACCTCGGGGGGCTATCTGGTGTATGCCTCGATGACGCAGCAACTGACCTTCGACTACCATGACGGCGATATCTTCTGGTGCACGGCGGATGTCGGCTGGGTCACCGGGCACAGCTACATCATCTACGGCCCGCTGGCCAATGGCGCCACAACGCTGATGTTCGAGGGCGTGCCGACCTACCCCGATGCGGGCCGTTTCTGGGAAGTCTGCGCCAAGCACAAGGTCAACCAGTTCTACACCGCCCCCACCGCGATCCGCGCGCTGATGGGCCAAGGCACCGAGTGGGTCGAGAAGCACGACCTGTCGTCGCTCAAGCTGCTCGGCACCGTCGGCGAGCCGATCAACCCGGAGGCCTGGAACTGGTACAACACCCATGTCGGCAAGGGGAAATGCCCCATCGTCGACACGTTCTGGCAGACCGAGACCGGCGGCCATATGATCACCTCGCTGCCCGGGGCGATCCCGAACAAGCCTGGCTCGGCCACCAAGCCGTTCTTCGGCATTCAGCCCGAAGTACTCGACCCGGCCACGGCCGAAGTGCAGTCCGAAACCAAAGCCGAGGGCGTGCTGTGCATCAAGGACAGCTGGCCTGGGCAGATGCGCACCCTCTGGGGCGACCATGCCCGGTTTGAAGAGGCGTATTTCAGTCAGTACAAGAACTACTACTTCACCGGCGACGGCTGCCGCCGCGACGAGGATGGTTATTACTGGATCACCGGCCGCGTGGATGACGTGATCAACGTCTCGGGGCACCGGATGGGCACTGCCGAGGTCGAATCGGCGCTGGTGGCCCACGACTCAGTGGCCGAGGCCGCCGTGGTGGGCTACCCGCATGACATCAAGGGTCAGGGCATCTACGCCTATGTCACCCTGATGAACGGCATCGACCCCACGGACGAGTTGCGCAAGGATCTGGTCAAATGGGTCCGCCAGGAGATCGGGCCCATCGCCTCGCCCGATTTGATCCAGTGGGCGCCGGGCCTACCCAAGACGCGCTCGGGCAAGATCATGCGCCGCATTCTGCGCAAGATCGCCGAGAATGACTATGGCAGCCTGGGGGACACCTCGACGCTGGCCGAGCCTGCGGTGGTCGATGACCTGATCGAAAACCGCATGAACCGGGGCTGATGGGATGGCAGACGCAACAACAACCAAATCCGCAGTCCTGATCCTGCTCGGCCCCCCGGGCGCAGGCAAGGGCACACAGGCGCGCATGCTCGAACAGAAATTCGGGCTGGTGCAGCTGTCCACCGGCGATCTGTTGCGCGCCGCTGTCGCGGCGGGCACCGAGGCCGGCAAGGCGGCGCAGGCGGTCATGGAATCTGGCGGGCTGGTGAGCGACGAAATCGTTCTGGCCATCCTGCGCGACCGCATGGGCGAGCCCGACATGGCGCGCGGTGCAATCCTTGACGGCTTTCCGCGCACGACCGGACAGGCCGGGGCGCTTGATGCGCTTCTGGCCGAGCAGGGGATGGGGCTGGGCGCGGCGATCTCGCTCGAGGTGGATGACACTGCCATGATCGAGCGCGTCTCGGGGCGCTATACCTGTGCCAATTGCGGCGAGGGCTATCACGACAGCTTCAAGAAACCGGCCGTTGCAGGTGTATGCGACAAATGCGGCAGCACCGAATTCAAGCGCCGCGCCGATGACAATGCCGAAACAGTCAGCGCGCGGCTCAAGGCCTACCACGCCGAAACCGCGCCCCTGATCCGCTACTACGAACAGCAAGGCGCGCTACGCCGCGTCGATGCGATGGGCGATATCGACCGTATCGCGCATGACCTGGCCGCGATTGTGGAGGAAATCGCAGCCTAGGAAGAGATCCGGGCAACCGGGCTGGCACCTTCTTGGTGCCAAATGCAGAGCGCATCGCGCCCTGCAAACCCCTGCCTCATGTCTGACGGCATGGCGGGAGGAATCGTGAAAGCCATCCCATGTCGGGACTGGCGCAGGAGGAAACTGGGAGACGTCATATGTCAGACTTATCGACAGACGCCTACTGGAAGGCCAATGTGCGCATTATCACCATCTGCATGGTGATCTGGGCACTGGTGTCTTTCGGCTTTGGCATCGTATTGCGCCCGCTTCTGTCGGGCATCCCGGTCGGGGGTACCGACCTGGGGTTCTGGTTCGCACAGCAGGGGTCCATGCTGACCTTTATCGTGCTGGTCTTTTTCTATCGCGCGTACATGAACAAGCTTGATCGCAAGTTTGGCGTGGAAGAGTGAGGGGCACCTGATCCATGAGCCAATTCGCAATCAACATCATCTTCGTGGGCGCGTCCTTCGCGCTCTATATCGGCATCGCCATCTGGGCGCGCGCCGGCACAACCTCGGACTTCTACGCGGCCTCGCGTGGGGTCAACCCGGTCGTTAACGGTGCGGCCACGGCGGCTGACTGGATGTCGGCGGCCTCGTTCATCTCGATGGCCGGCCTGATCGCCGCTGTCGGCTATGGCAACTCGACCTTCCTGATGGGCTGGACGGGCGGCTATGTGATCCTCGCGCTGTTGCTTGCGCCTTACCTGCGCAAGTTCGGCCGCTTCACGGTGCCCGACTTCATCGGCGACCGCTTCTACAGCCAGACTGCGCGTCTGGTGGCGGTGATCTCGCTGCTGACCATGTCGATCACCTATGTGATCGGGCAGATGACGGGTGCAGGCGTGGCCTTCTCGCGCTTTCTCGAGGTGGACAACACCACGGGTCTGCTGATCGCGGCGGGTGTCGTGTTCATCTATGCCGTTCTCGGCGGGATGAAGGGCATCACCTACACGCAGCTTGCGCAATACTGCGTGCTGATCGTGGCCTATACCATCCCGGCGATCTTCATCTCGCTGCAACTGACCGGAAACCCGCTGCCGCAGCTTGGCCTGTTCAGCACGCACACCGAATCCGGCCAGCCACTGCTGCAGACGCTGAACGAAGTGCTGATGGAGCTGGGCTTCAACGACTATACCGGCAATCACGGCTCGACCTTCAACATGGTTCTGTTCACCATGTCGCTGATGATCGGGACCGCCGGTCTGCCCCACGTCATCATCCGCTTCTTCACGGTGCCGAAAGTCGCCGACGCGCGGACTTCGGCAGGCTGGGCGCTGGTGTTCATCGCGCTGCTCTACACGGTCGCTCCGGCTGTGGGTGCGATGGCGCGGCTGAACATCATCACCACACTCTGGCCCGATGGCATCGAAGGACAGGCGCTGGCATTCGACGAGCGCCCCGACTGGATGCACAACTGGGAACAGACCGGTCTGCTGCGCTTCGAGGACAAGAACGGCGACGGCCTGATCCAGTACTATAACGAAGCCAACCCGCCCCAGCGCGCGATCGACGAGGGCTGGGAAGGCAACGAGATGGTGCTGTTCAACAACGACATCCTCGTTCTGGCCAACCCCGAGATTGCGCAGCTTCCGGGCTGGGTGATCGGTCTGATCGCGGCAGGCGGCCTTGCGGCGGCGCTGTCCACGGCGGCGGGGCTGTTGCTGGCGATTTCTTCGGCGGTCAGTCACGACCTGATCAAGAAGATGATCAATCCAGGCATCTCGGAGAAGGGCGAATTGCTAGCCGCCCGAATATCGATGGCCTTCGCGATTGCGCTGGCGACCTATCTGGGCCTGAACCCGCCAGGCTTTGCCGCGCAGGTTGTGGCACTGGCCTTTGGTCTGGCAGCCGCGTCGCTCTTCCCGGCGATCATGATGGGCATCTTCTCGAAGAAGATGAACTCGGCCGGGGCGATTGTTGGGATGCTCGTGGGCCTGCTCTCGACGGTGATGTATATCTTCACCTATCTGGGCATGTTCTTCATCCCGGGCACCAACCTGCTGCCCAACACCCAGGAGAACTGGCTGTTCGGCATCTCGCCGCTGTCCTTCGGGGCTGTTGGCGCGGTCCTGAACTTCCTCGCGGCCTGGGTCACGCTGAAACTGACCAGCGAAGCTCCGCCCGAGATTCAGGAGCTGGTCGAAGGTATCCGCGTGCCGAAAGGCGCCGGCGCGGCCGTCGATCACTAGGCGACCCGCGAACGACACTGGCCTGCCCCCCATCTTGCGGGGGCGGGCCGCCCCCCCGACGCGCCGCTGTCATCGCAAAGAGACCCCGCATGTCTGACGTTTCCCCGAAGATTCTGGAGTTTCTCGAAAACGTCCACCCCTACGACTCCCTGCCGCAGGACGAGCTGGCGCGTGTCGCCAGTTGCTTCAGCCGCAGGGAAGTGCCCGCAGGCACGGCCATCTACACGGTCGGCGACCCGATAGAGGGCGTCTATCTGGTCAAGTCCGGCACCATCGAGGTCACGGACACGCATGGCGCGCTGGTCTCGATGCTCAGCCCGCGCAATTCCTTCGGCGAGCGCGGCTTGCTGCGCGACGGGCTTGCCGTGACGACAGCCACAACGACGTCGGATTCGGTCATCCTGTGCCTGCCGGGCACGGAGTTGCGCCACCTGATCGCCAATTTCCCGGCCTTCGAGCGGTTCTTCAGCCGCGGCCAAAGCGGCAAGGCGGCGCGGCAGAATGATCTGGCAACCCTCAAGGTCGCCGATCTGATGGCGCGCAAGCCCGTCACCGTTTCCCCCGACACAACGGTGCAGCAGGCAGCCCGCGTGATGCGCGAGCGGCATTTCTCCTGCGTGCCGGTGGTCGAGGGCGAGCGGCTGGTCGGCATCGTGACCACGCGCGACCTGTCCGGGCGGGTGCTGGCCGAGGGGCGCAGCGCCGAGACCCCGGTCGCCGAGGTGATGACCCCCGATCCCCTGTCGCTCGAGCCGCACGCGCTGGGCTCGGACATCCTGCATCTGATGCTGGAAAACCGTATCGGGCACCTGCCTGTCGCACGGGACGGCAGGCTTCTGGGCATGATCACCCAGACCGACCTGACCCGCTTTCAGGCGATCAGCTCGGCGCAACTGGTGCGCGACGCCGCCGTCGCCGAGGGGTACGACGCACTGGCCCTTGTCACCGACCGCATTCCCCAACTGCTGGTGCAGCTTGTCGGCGCCCATAACGCGCATGAGGTCGTCACCCGGCTGATCACCGACATAGCCGACACGGTGACGCGACGGCTGCTGCGGCTGGCCGAGGACAAGCTCGGCCCCCCGCCGGTGCCCTATCTGTGGGCGGCCTGCGGCAGCCAGGGGCGGCAGGAACAGACTGGCGTCAGCGATCAGGACAACTGCATCATCATCGACGATGACGTAACCCCCGACGACATGCCCTACTATGCCGATCTGGCACGCTTCGTGTCGGACGGGCTGAACGCTGCGGGCTACTTCTACTGCCCCGGCGACATGATGGCGACCAACCCGCGATGGTGTCAGCCTGTGCGCGTCTGGCAGCGCTATTTCCGCGGCTGGATCAACACCCCCTCGCCCGAGGCGCAGATGCTCGCCTCGGTGATGTTCGACCTGCGCCCCATCGGCGGTCAGGCGAGCCTGTTCCGCGGGTTGCAGGAGGAAACGCTGGCCGCTGCCTCGAAGAACTCGATCTTCGTGGCGCATATGGTTTCAAACTCGATAAAGCACGTCCCCCCCCTGGGTCTGTTGCGCGGTTTCGCCACGATCCGGTCGGGCGAATACAAGAACCATGTCGACATGAAGCTGGGCGGCGTGGTGCCGGTGACCGATCTGGCGCGCGTCTATGCGCTGCGCGGGCGCATCTCGGCGGCGAACACGCGCGCACGGCTTCTGGCCGCCGAGGAAAAGGGCATCATCTCGGTCTCGGGCGCGCGCGATCTGATCGAGGCCTACGACCTGATCGCCAACCTCCGGCTGGAGAATCAGGCGACACTGGTGCGCATGGGCCGCAAGCCCGACAATTTTCTCGCGCCCTCGGACCTGTCGGATTTCGAGCGCAGCCACCTGCGCGACGCTTTCGTCGTCGTGCGCACAATGCAGTCGGCCGTGGGCCAGATTGCCGGAACACTGGGCTAGGGGGCGCTGATGCTGCTGGAATTCATCGCGGTGATCGTGGCAGGCGTCGGTGGCGGGGGTGTTGGCCACCTGCTGCGACGGCTGAGCGCCCGGCGTCTGCCCGAATGGCTGACGCCCGCAGGTGCGGCATCGGCGATGCTCGCCATGGTGATCTACCTCGAATACTCATGGGCGCCGCGCTACACGGCGGGGCTGCCTGACGAGATCATCGTGGTCAGCCAGAACCAGCATTCGGTCTGGTATCGCCCGTGGACCCACGTGGTGCCACTGACCAACCGCATCATCGCTGTCGACAACCGCATCCGGCAGCGCAGCACCGCAAACCCCGATCTGGTTCGTACCGGGGTGATTCTGCAGGAACGCTGGGCCCTGACGATGGGTTTCGAGTCGATCTTCGATTGCGCCAATGCCCGTCGCACCGACATGACCGCGAACATGCGGATGGGCGAGGACGGTCTGCCGCAGAACGCCGAATGGTATCAGCTTGCCGAGGAGGACCCGTTCCTTCTGGCCGCATGTGAAGGAGGAGCACATGGAGGACAACCCGAAGAAGGCTGAGATACTGGTCGTCGAAGACGAGGACAATATCGCCGTTGCCCTGAACTATCTGCTGACCCGCGAAGGGTATTCCCAGACACGGCTGGCGACCGGGGCAGGCGCGGTCGAGGCAATCCGTGAGAGCAAGCCCGATCTGGTGCTGCTGGACGTGATGCTGCCCGAGGTTTCGGGATACGAGATCTGCCAGTCGGTGCGCGCCGATGAAAGTTGCAACGACGTGCGTATCCTGATGATGACAGCGCGCGGCTCGGCGATGGAGCGGCGCAAGGGGCTGGCCATGGGGGCGGACGGGTTCATCTCGAAACCCTTCGAGTTGAAGGAATTGCGCGAGGAGGTCCGCAAGATCCTGTCGCTCCCTCGCGGGGCAGCGGCAGAAGGCATCGCCGATGCTTGATCGCCTCGGGCTGCGCCTGCGAATCCTGCTGTTCTTCGCCGCGCTCGCCCTCGGCGCGCTTGCCGCGCTGGGGCTCGGTGGCTGGCTGGCGGTGGCACGCAGCGACCAGCCGGAACTGACAGAAGCCCTGTTGCTGGCGGGCCTGCTGGCCGGATTTGCGATCCTGTTCCTGATCACCGGTATCTGGTATCTGTTCGATGCGCATGTGGCCCGCGCCATCGACCGGCTGGCCAGCGCCATCCGCACACGCGCGCACAGCGACGTCGCCACCGACATCTCGGCCGAGCGCGAGCAGGCCCGGTATCTGGGCGATCTGGCGCCTGCAGCGGCCGAGATCACGCAGTCTCTGGCGCAGACCCGCTCGGCACTGGCGGAGTCGGTCGCGCGCGAGACCTCGCGGCTGTCTTCGGAAAAGGCGCGGCTGGAAAAGCTGCTGGCAGATGTGCCGGTCGCGGTGCTGCTGTGCACGGCGGATTACCAGCTTGCGTTCTATAACGGGCAGGCTGTCAGCATTCTCGAGGCCGGGGGCGCGCCGGGGCTTGACCGCAATCTGCTCGACTATCTGCGCGAGGGGCCGGTCCGCCATGCGCATGAGCGCCTCGCACAGCTAAACGACCCCGAGGCCGCGACGGACCTGATCTGCGCGACCACCGGCAGCGGGCGTCTGCTTTCGGGGCGGATGCGCGTGCTGCGCCGCACCGACAACACGCGCCGCCCCGGCTTTGTGCTGACGCTGCGCGACGTGACCGCCGACATGGCCACCCATGCCGCGCGCGAGGGGCTTCTGGCCGAGGTGTTCGACCGCGTGCGCCGCCCGGCCGCCAATCTGCAGACGGTGATCGGCGTGATCTCCGAGGATACCGAGATGGCGCAGACGCCCGAGCTGACCGGGGCGCTCCTGTCCGAGGTCCAGGCGCTGACCGCCGCGATCACCGAGCTGGGCCAACGCTATGACGAAGGGCGCGCCGATTGGCGCCCGCAGGGCGAAATCCGCTCGCGCGACCTGATGGACGGGGTCTCGGCGCAATACGACGCGCTGGGGCTGGAGCTTGCGACCGAGGGGCCGGAGCTGATGCTCACCGGCGACGGGTTCGAACTGGCGCTGCTGCTGCGCTGGCTGGGCGAGAGGTTGGGCGCAGAGGGGCTTGCCCAGAGCTTCACCCTGCGGCTGGCCGAAGAGGACGGGCCCGGCGCGATCCTCGATTTGTGTTGGCAGGGCAAGGCGCTGTCGGTGGGCACATTCGATGACTGGCTGACCCTGCCGCTTGATCCCGACACGCCGGAATTGACCCCGCGCGCCGTTCTCAACGGCCATGCGACCGAGGCCTGGACCGAAACGCTGGAAGACGGGGGCCAGGCCGTGCGCCTGCCCATCCCCAAGGCCCGCCGCGCGACCCGCCGGCCCGCCCCGATCCAGCGCGACGTGGTCTACGATTTCGACCTGCTGTCCAAGGAGCGCAATGCCGGCGTGCTGGAAAGCCGGCTTGAGGATCTGACCTATGTCGTCTTCGACACCGAGACGACGGGGCTGACCCCCTCGACCGACGAGATCGTGCAGATCGCGGCAGTGCGGATCGTCAATGGACGCCGCGTGCGGCGCGAGGTGTTCGACACGCTGGTGGACCCGCAGCGCCCGATCCCGCAAAGCTCGACCGAAGTGCATGGAATCACCGCCGACATGGTCAAGGGCGCGCCGACCATCACCCAGGCGGGCAAGGCCTTCCACGATTTCGCGCGCGGGGCGGTTCTGGTCGCACATAACGCGCCTTTCGACATGGAATTCCTGCGCCGCCATGAAAAAAGCATCGGGGTGCGGTTCGACCACCCGGTGCTGGACACGGTGCTGCTGTCGGCGGTGGTCTATGGCCAGCTTGAACAGCATTCCCTGGATGCGCTGACCGCGCGGCTGGGCATCACCATCCCCGAAGAGGCCCGCCATACCGCGATCGGCGATACGGTGGCCACGGCGGATGCGTTCCTCAAGCTGCTGCCAATGTTGCACGCGCGGGGGCTGACGCGTTTCGGCGATGTGCTCGGCGAGGTGCGTCGCCATGGCCGGTTGCTGCGCGATCTGAATTCGGGGGCGTGAGCACGGGCCGCAAGAAAGCGCCGGCTCGGGGTCCCCACCCACCCTCCCACGACCCGCTCGCCGGCGCTTGCCCCTGCGGGGCAGTCACGGTGCAGGGATGGCGCGGCGCGCCTCCTTGCGCAGCATCGCCTCGCGCCAGGTGATGAACAGCACCGACCCCATGATGACCGTGCCGCCGAGGATGACGAAGCCGTCCATCCCCTCGCCAAAGACCAGCGCGCCAAGCAGCACCGCCCAGACAAGCTGCAGGAAAGTGACCGGCTGGGTGACTGTGATCGGCGCGGCCGCAAAGGCCAGTGTCATGGTGTAGTGCCCGGCCGTGGCGAAGGCCGCGACCCAGAAAAGCCAGAAGAGCTGTGTGGCGGTCGGTGGCACCCAGACCGCGAAGGCGACCGGGGCAAGGCAGATCGTGACCGTGATCGACAGCATTCCCACCACCACGGCGGCATTGACCTGCCCCGACATGCGCTTCGCCATCAGGTAAGAAGCCGCGAACAGGATCGCGGTGCCGAGCATGGCCAGATGCCCCGTCGAAAGCTCGCGCAGCCCCGGGCGCAGGATGATCAGCGCGCCCACAAACGCCGCCAGCACGGCGAGCAGGCGGCGCGCCGCAAGCCGCTCGCCCAGCACCAGCGCCGCGCCCAGCGTGACATAGACCGGCGAGAGGTAGTTCATCGCCGTGACCTCGGCCAGCGGGATACGGGTCATGGCGTAGAACCACAGGATGACGCCCAGCGCATGGACCCCGCCGCGCAGCCCATAAAAGCCCAGCGCGCGCGGGGTGTAGGACGCGGCGCGCAGGGCGGGCAGCATCGGCAGCAGAAAGACAAGCCCCAACAGATAGCGCAGGAAGGCCGATTGCGCAGCCGGCATGTCATCGCCCAGATACTTGACCAGCGCCGTCACCGCGACGAAGCAGATGCCTGTGGCCAGCATCCACAGGATGCCTGCCACTGGGCGCGATGCTGGGGCAGTACTTATCATGTTCACTATCTTGCATGTCCACCCCGAGGTGGCAAGCAGACATGATCGCCCGCCAACGAGGTCGTCCGCGCCGACCTTGCGCGATTTGCGCCTATCGGAGGACAGCCGCCGCGCGGACGGTTGACTTGCGCGACGCAGGGCGGCTCTGGGAGAAATGGCGGAGGGCGGGCAGGAAAAGCGTCAGGCAGCCTCGGCCTGCTCGCGCAGGCGCGCATTCACGGTTTCGGCAAATTCTGCCAGCGAGAAGGGTTTGCCCAGAAAGCTCGCATTGCTGATCCGCGCCTGGGCCGCGACACGGCTGTCTTCGGCATAGCCCGAGACGAACAGGACCGGGGTGTCGGGAAAGCGGTCGCGGACCTGCGCAACCCAGCCGGGACCGTCGATCCCGGGCATGATGACATCGGTAACGAAGACATCCGGCCGCACCGCCGGGTCGGCGAGGATCTCGAGCGCGGCCTCGCCGCTTTCGGCCGCGATCACGCGATGCCCCTGTAATTCGAGCGCCCGCGCCGCGAAGGAGCGCACCGGCGCCTCATCCTCGACAAGCAGCACCAACGCAGGGGGCGATTGCACTGTTCCCGGTTGTGGGCTTCGTATGTCGCGCGCCTGTTGCTCTGGCACTGCGGGCGCTTGCGCGGCGAAATACAGGGTGAAGGTGGTGCCCGTCCCCTCCTCGCTGTCGACGAATATGTAGCCGCCGGTCTGCTTGACTATGCCATATGCGGTGGAAAGCCCCAGCCCCGTCCCCTCACCCGGGCGCTTGGTGGTGAAGAACGGGTCGAACACCTTGTCGCGAGTGGCGGGCGACATGCCGACGCCGTCATCCTGCACCCGGATGCGCGTATATCTGCCCGCAGGCATCTGCACCTCGGGACGCAGCAACCCCTCGGGCAGGTCACAAGTGTCGGTGAGGATACGTATCTCCCCCCCCATCGGCATGGCATCACGGGCATTGACGACAAGATTCATCAGAACCTGCTCGAACTGCCGCCGGTCCGAGCGGATCGGGGCGACTCCCTCGCCATGCTGCAGGGTGAGGGTGATCTTTTCGCCCACCAGCCGGTTGAGCAGATGGATCAGGTCGGCCATCGTCTCGCCCAGATCCAGGGTCACGATCTCCAGCTTCTGCTGGCGCGAAAGGGCGAGCAATTGCCGCACCAGCGCCGCGGCGCGGTTGGTGTTCTGCTGAATCTGGAGTAGGTCGGGATAATCGAGGTCGTTGCGGTAATGTCGCAGCAGCAACAGGTCGCAATGGCCCGAGATCGCGGTCAGCAAATTGTTGAAATCATGTGCGACGCCCCCGGCGAGCAGCCCGATGGCCTGCATCTTCTGGCTTTGGGTGAACTTGGCTTCGAGCGACTTGAAATCGGTCGCGTCATTGAAAACGGCAACGACATGATCCCGCGGCCCGGTCCCGGCCGCCGGGCGCGCCAGTGTGACCTTGAGGAACGTCTCGGTGCCGGGCTGATTCAGGCGCAGCACTTCCGTTGCCTGCGCCATGCGCCCGGCAAGGATATCGCCCAGCCATTCTGCAACCGGACGCCCCAGCCCTTCCAGCAACTCGCTTAGCGCCGGGCGCGCCTCGGGTTGCAGCCGCAACAGGCGCCGCGCCTCGGAATTGGCGTAGCAAAGCTGGCCATCATTGCCGATATGGGCGATCGCGATGGGCAGTTGCTCGAGATCGTGATGCCGGGCGCCATGGCCAGCCGCGCAATCGCCGGGGTCATGGTCATCGGGCGGCAGAAGGATGACGCTTGTACCGCCATCCTGTGTTGGCAGAGGCAACGCCCGGAAACGCCGGGTGCCGAGCGCAAGCGGCACAGGGTCCGGGCCTTGCGTGGCGTCCTGTGGCAGCAGCGCGGGCAACGTAGCAGGTGGATCTGCATCGGCAAAAGTCGCTTGGCTGGTGCGCAGCTTGCCTTGGGCGTCATACTCCAGCACTGGATAGGCAAGGCGCCGCCGCGGGGTCAGCGCCCCGGTCTCGGACAGGCGCCACAAAAACGCCTCCGGCGTGATGGCCGTCACATGGATCTGCCAGTCGTCGCCAGCATGGTCGGCCTGACCGGTCGCGCGCGCAATCTCGCCAAGGCGGGCGATCACCCGTTCCGGGGTGGCGCTGGTCCGCGTGAACAGCGCCGCGACATAGCCTTGCGCAAGGTCTGGGCTGGCGCTGCGCGCGCGCGGATTCGACCACAGGATGCGCCCGGCAGCGTCGCAGAGCAGGACGGGCGTGTCGTCGCTGTCATGCAAACGCGCGAGCAGCGCCGCATCCCGCCTGCGTAGTGACCGGGGCACTGTGTTCAACACCAGCGCGAGCGCCGCAAGCGCCAGCAGCGCCATGCCGGCGGTCAGACTGACATTTGACTGAACGGGGGTGGAGAGGACGAACCCAAGCGCGACCAGCACCGCGCCCGCAAGTGCGAGACAGGCAGCCTCGCGCCGTCCCAGACGATTGCCCAGATCGGCGAGCAGGCGGTGCTGGGCAGACAGATGGAACAATGCCAATCGAACACTCCGGATGGGAATTTACCAGCAATCTTTCAGATACCAGTTAAACAATCCTTAAACGCGGATGGTAACACGGCCGCGTGAGCGCGCAACCTGAAGTTGTTACTGGCAGTTTTCGCGTTGCAGCAGGGAAAGATGGAAGCCATCGCCGCCTTCCAGCGGGGTGAAGTTCCGGGCACTGTGCCAAGAAAACCCGCGGTGGCGGCTCTGGAAGGCTGCGACCTGGTCGGCATTTTCACACTGCAGCAGTGAGCAGGTCGCATAGGCCAGCCATCCGCCCGGTCGCACATGCTGCGCCGCGCGGTCGAGAATCTGCGATTGCGTGTGCAGCAGTTGATCAAGGTCGTTCTGCGTGAGCCGCCATTTCGCATCGGGAGTGCGTCGCCATGCGCCAGTGCCCGAGCATGGCACATCCGTCAGCACCAGGTCGAAGGTGCCCTGCGGATCGTCGCACAGCGTGATCGCAGCCCCGGCGCGCGCCGCGCGCGCGGGCAGGTCCGCCATCCGGCGCGGGGCAGCGTCATGTGCGCTGACCTGCGCGCCGCGCGCCGCCATCGCCAGGGCCTTGCCGCCACCCCCGGCGCAGTAATCGAGCACTTCCGCCCCGTCGAGATCGGGCAGCGCCGCCACCACCGCCTGCGACGAGGCATCCTGCAACTCGACCAGCCCGTCCTGATACGGGGCAGAGTTCTGCAACGCCCGTGCGTTTGCCGTGAGTTCCAGCGCAGTATCCGCAAGCGGATGGGGCAGGCTTTCAATCCCGCCCTCGCGCAGGACGCGCCCGGCCTCTCTCCGGGTGATGCGGGCGGTGTTCACGCGAACGAAGACGGGCGCGCGGGCACGCAGTTCCGCAAGCACCGGCCCGAACCCGGCCCCGAGGCTGCGCTCGAGTTCCGGAGCAAGCCAGTCGGGACAGTCCAGCGCCACCAGCCTGGGCATCTCGGGCGGTGCGTTGTCGCGTTCTGCATCCGACAGCGGTGCAGGAGCGTGGCGCGCACCGGTGAAATACGTGTCGGGGTCCAGGCCTGCCTCGCGCAGCCATCCCAGCATCAGCCCGCGCCCGGTATCGCTGCCACCCAGATGCGCGAAGGACCGCTTGCAGCGCAGCGCATCGAAGACATGGTCGCGGATCGCGGCGCGGTCTTTCGAACCTGCAAAGCGGCTGGCACGCGCCCAGCGCGTCAGGACCTTTTCGGCAGCCGCGCCCGCACAGATCTGGTCGAGCAGTTCGGCAGCCATCTGGAGGCGGGCAGCAGGGGTCATTGTCCCTCACGCAGGTTCTGCGTGATGTAGCGCCGAGAGCGGCCCGACTGCAACCGGCCTTGCATGTGCGCAGGTAGCCGCTTCCCCACGCGTCTACGGCGGAACTGATCGCGCCGCGGCACGACCTGACCAAACAGCTCCCAAATGCCGCCATGCCCTGGCAGTTGCCCCACGAGTGCTGGCGTGCCGCGTTACCGGACGGCTGCTGCCAGAGTGGTGATGTCAGCGACATCCGCGCCCCCGACCACGGCATAATGCAGATCGCTGTCGCTCCAGTAGGCAAGTTGCCCGTCTTCGGTGCGGGTCAATTGCAGGCTGTAGCCTGGCTCGGAGGCGCGGCGAGGGCTGATCGACACCGTGACGCGCTGGTTCTCGGGGTTGCGATAGTAGAACAGCGCCAC
>LFIK01000333.1_pt1 | contig 34996 bp, 31 predicted proteins | sample 643401 | NCBI WGS metagenome assembly LFIK01 (sample SAMN03777447, study PRJNA286221) | soda lake metagenome | biome: soda lake; feature: Kulunda steppe; material: water; isolation source: sample T5-Br brine of Lake Tanatar-5 | place: Russia: Kulunda steppe | collected 2010-07
AAGCAAGAAGAAGTTTTTTCATTTTTCACCCATTACACTGAGACACCACTGCCCGACACTTTTCGGGCCAACTCGTGGATCACTTTCATGGCGTGTCATTTCAATGATAGATGAGGCGAGCAGCCGACACTGCTCCAACCTGATGCGATTATGCAACCTTGGCAAAATCTTGCTGCTGGTCATGCGGAAACGAAAAAGAGCGGGCGCAGGGCCCGCTCTTTCCAGCCTGTCGGTCTGGTCTCGATCAGAAGCTGAACGAAATACCGAAGTCAGCCGTCGTGCGACGGTTGGCGTCAGCAGGCGTCAGCATGGGAACACCAAGGTTCGACGCGGGGCCAGTGGCGGTCGATTGGTTGGTGCTGACGATACCGCCGACCAGCTCTGCGCCACCGCCGAGGTCATAGGACCCACCGATGCCGTAGGAGGTCGCGCCGCCGAAGCTGCGGGCGTAGTAGGCGGTGACGCCGACTTCGTCAAACGAACCGGTGACCGCAAGGCTGTACTGGTTGCGGTTCACGTTCTGGTTCGGCAGGGCGTTCACGAAGGACGAGTTCAGTTGTCCGTAGTTGGCCTGGAAGCCGATGCCGTCCAGCTCATACCCAACACCGACGATGATGTGCTGTGCGTTCGGGAGGGTGGCGGACCCCGGAAGACCATTCGACTGCTCGAAGCCAAGGCCGACCGAGAAGCCCTCGAACTCATAGCCAGCAGCGATAGCAGCTACAGTCACGTCGGAACCGGGGTTGGTGTGCGAGACTGCAACCGAGAAGCCATCGATGCTGTAGTCATACCGCGCGGTCGGACGGGCAACATCAGTGCCACCAACCCCGGCTGCGTTGCCCAGCCACACGTTCTCGTTCTGATCACCCAGACCGGTCAGACCAACACCAGCAACGTTGCCGATGATGAACTGCGCAGCGCCGTCGGTGTCGCCCATGGTCAGGGTGCCGAATTCGCCCGAGATGAAGACCGACCCACCGGTGCCGTCGGAAGCGTCGTCAGCATTGTCCGCGCGGAACGAACCGCCGAATGCCAGGCCGGTGCTGGTTTCACCCGACAGGGTGAAGGTGACGCGTGCGCGGCTGGTGAACATGAAGTTGTTGCCGGGCCCGGAGTTGTAGACGATACCCATGCGACCGTCACCCGACAGAGACACGTCTGCCGCTGCGACACCTGCCGATGCGACCAGCACGGTCGAAGCAAGAAGAAGCTTTTTCATTTTTTCCCTCGTTGTCTAAGGAGTTCCTCGACCCACCACAGCGGCGAGGTCTGAGCCTGTTTCATCCTTTCGCAGGGGATTTTCAAGCCAAAGCGGACGGCCCGGAATGCAAGCCCGCGACGTGATGCAGAATTGCCACGGAATCGTCACGAGCGCCAAGCCTGGCAGGCTGTGCCCTGATTTCCCGCCCCGGCGCGGGCTTTGGCGATGCCGTGTCTGCCCCCTTGTTCCGGCAGCGCGAACCAGCTAGAGGATGAAGGGATTTACAGGGGGTTTCGGCATGGCTTTGGCTCGCGCGGTGCGTCTGTCGGTATGTGGCGGTCTGATTCTGGTCCTGGCTGGCTGCGGCGGCGGGTTCGGGAATTTCTTTCAGGGGGGCGAGCGGTCGCGCGCTGCGGCCGCAGAGGTTCACGAGCGTGATCGTCTGGGTGGCACCCGGCAATCCACGGTATGGGATCTGTTCACGAACGCGCAGCCACCCAGCACCACGGTCGAGGTGAACCGCTATCTGTGGAATGCCGCGCTCGAGACGCTGGACTTTCTGCCGGTGCAGACGGTCGATCCGTTCTCGGGGGTGATCGTGACCGGCTTTGGCACGCCGCCGGGTGGTGGCCGGGCCTATCGCGCGGCGGTGCTGGTCAATGACCCCGCGCTTGACGCGCGCTCGCTGAACGTGGCGCTGATGACCCAGGGCGGGCCTGCCAGCCGCGAGACGATCCGCGCGGTCGAGGATGCGATCCTGACCCGCGCGCGCCAGTTGCGGGTGCGTGATCGCGGGCTGTAAGCGGATCTGGATTTTGCCCGGAGCGGGCGCTAAAGATGCCGGGCCGGTCGTGCCCGGCATTTCTTTGACCTGACCCGAGGGACGATCATGGCCAGCCCGACCGATGCGCGCTACCAGCCGCAGGCGATTGAAGCGAAATGGCAAGCCGCGTGGCAGGAGGCGTCCTGCTTCACGGCCCGGCGCGACCCGGACCGGCCGAAATACTACGTGCTCGAGATGTTCCCCTACCCCTCGGGGCGAATTCATATGGGGCATGTGCGCAACTACACGATGGGCGATGTGGTGGCGCGCTACAAGATGGCGCAGGGGTTTTCGGTGCTGCACCCGATGGGCTGGGACGCCTTCGGGATGCCCGCCGAGAATGCCGCCATGGCCTCGGGCGGGCATCCGAAGGACTGGACCTACGGCAATATCGCCGACATGCGCGCGCAGATGCAGCCGCTGGGGCTGTCGATCGACTGGAGCCGCGAATTCGCCACCTGCGACCCGGAATATTACGGCCAGCAACAGGCGATGTTCATCGACATGCTGGAGGCGGGCCTCGTCTATCGCAAGAATGCCGTGGTCAACTGGGACCCGGTGGACATGACGGTGCTGGCCAATGAGCAGGTCATCGACGGCAAGGGCTGGCGCTCGGGTGCCGAGGTCGAGCGGCGCGAGCTGACGCAATGGTTCTTCCGCATTTCCGAGTATTCCGAGGAATTGCTGGCGGCGCTCGACGGGTTGAAGGAGTGGCCCGAGAAGGTGCGGCTGATGCAGCGCAACTGGATCGGCCAGTCGCGGGGGCTGCAATTCGCGTTCTCCACCATGGATGCGCCCGAAGGGTTCGACCGGATCGAGGTTTATACCACGCGCCCCGACACGCTGCTGGGGGCGTCCTTTGTGGCCGTGTCGCCCGATCATCCGCTCGCCAAGCATCTGGAGCGGCATGACCCGCAGGTCGCGGATTTCGTGACCGACTGCCGTCGCATCGGCACCACGGAGGAGGCGCTGGAGAAGGCCGAGAAGCGCGGCCACGACACCGGCATCCGCGTGCGCCACCCTTTCGACAATGACTGGGAACTGCCCGTCTATATCGCCAATTTCATCCTGATGGATTACGGCACCGGCGCGATCTTCGGCTGCCCGGCGCATGACCAGCGCGACCTCGATTTCGCGCGGAAATATGGCCTGCCGCACCCGGATGTGTTCGTCGCGCTGGAGGACGAGACGCCGGTAACCGACACGGCGTTCGTGCCGCCCAAGACCGACAGGGTGCGCTACATCCGCGGTTTCGCAGGCGACGCGGTGCAGACGGGGCTAGAGGCCGTGGAGGCCGCCATCGCGTTTTGCGAATCACGCGGGGTGGGGCATGGCGTGACGCAATACCGCCTGCGCGACTGGGGGCTGAGCCGCCAGCGCTACTGGGGCTGTCCGATTCCGGTTGTGCATTGCGACACCTGCGGCGTGGTGCCCGAGCGCAAGGAAAACCTGCCCATCGCGTTGCCCTATGACGAGGACGGCACGCCCATCGACTTCTCGGTGCCCGGCAACCCGCTGGACCGGCACCCGAGCTGGCGTGACTGCGCCTGCCCGAAATGCGGTGCGCCCGCGCGCCGCGAGACAGACACGATGGACACCTTCGTCGATTCCTCGTGGTATTACGCCCGCTTCACTGCGCCACGCGCCACCACCCCAACCGACCCGGCCGAGGCCGAATACTGGATGAATGTGGACCAGTATATCGGCGGGATCGAACACGCGATCCTGCATCTGCTCTATTCGCGCTTCTTCGCCCGCGCGATGGTGCGGACCGGCCACCTGCCGGAGAGTGCGTCCGAGCCGTTCGACGCGCTGTTCACGCAAGGGATGGTGACGCATGAGATCTACGAGACGCGCGACGCCAAGGGCCGCGCGGTCTATCACCTGCCCGAGGATGTCGAGAATGGCCACCTGAAGGCCACGGGCGAGGAAGTTCGGGTCATCCCCTCGGCCAAGATGTCGAAATCCAAGAAGAATGTCGTGGACCCTGTGGCGATCGTGGACTCCTTCGGCGCCGACACGGCGCGCTGGTTCGTCCTGTCGGACAGCCCGCCCGAGCGCGATGTGGAATGGACGAGCGCCGGGGCCGAGGCGACCTTCAAGCATCTGAGCCGAGTCTGGAGCCTGTGTGATCGGATCGCAGCCATGCCCGATGGCGCGCCCGGTGACGCCGACACCGAACTGCTGCGCGCCATGCACCGCGCCATCGCCGATGTGACGAAATCCATCGAGAATTTCGCCTTCAACAAGGCTATCGCCGAGCTTTATGCCTTCACCAACACGCTGTCGAAATCGACTGCCAGCGGCGCGGCACAAAAGGCTGCCATGCGCACGCTCGCGCAGCTCATGGCACCCATGGTGCCGCATCTGGCCGAGGATGTCTGGGCGCATCAGGGCGGGCGGGGTCTCGTCGCGCAAGCGCCCTGGCCAGAGGCCGATCCGGCGATGCTGGTGCGCGACACCATCGTGCTGCCCATCCAGATCAACGGCAAGCGGCGCAGCGAGATCGAGGTTGCCGCCGATGCCGCCCGCGAAGAGGTTGAAAAGCGCGCGCTGGCGGATGATGCTGTGATCAAGGCTTTGGCGGGGGGCGCGCCGCGCAAGCTGATCGTGGTGCCGGGGCGGATCGTCAATGTCGTCATCTGATCGCAGGTCGGTGCTGGGGCTGCTGGCGGTGCTGCCGCTTGCGGCCTGCGGCTTTGCACCGGCCTATGGGCCCGGCGGCCCCGGTCAGGCGCTGCGCGGGCAGGTGCGCGCACGCGATCCGCAGACATCGAACGATTTCGACTTCCTGGCCGCATTCGAGGACCGGGTTGGCCGCCCCACTGCCGCGCGATACGAACTCGAGTACCGCATCTCGACATCCGAGCGTGGTGCCGCCCGCGTGGCGGGGCTGGGTGAAACGCGCATCACGCTGTTTGGCGACGTGCGCTACACGCTCACCGAGATCGGCAGCGACGAGGTCGTGACCGAGGGCAGCCTGCGCAACTTCACCAACTACTCGACCACCGACACGCAGCTTGCCACCCGCCGCGCCGAGGAAGATGCGCAAGCGCGGCTGATGCGCATTCTTGCCGACCAGGTTGCGGGCCGCCTGATTGCCGCGCTGGCCGAATGAAACTCGCCCCGCGCGATCTGACCCGCCTTATCGCCAGCCCCGACCCCGAGCTTGCGGGCGTGCTGATCTTCGGTGCCGACGCGATGCGCGTGGCGCTCAGGCGGCAGGAGCTGATCGCGGCGATCATCGGCCCGGAGGGCGAGGCCGAGATGCGCTTCGAGCGCGTGCAGGCCGCTGATCTGCGCCGTGGCCCGCCCCTGTCCGACATGCTGCGCGCGCAGGGGTTTTTCCCCGGCCCGCGCGCCGTGCTGGTCGAGGATGCGACCGACAGCCACGCCGAGGCGATATTGCCTGCGCTGGCGGGTTGGCGGCAGGGCGATGCGCATCTGGTCGTGACCGCGGGCGCGCTCAAGGCCAGCTCGAAAATGCGCAAGGGCTTCGAGGGGGCGAAACACGCAGGTGCCGCGGCGATCTATGACGACCCGCCCAGCCGCGCCGAGGTCGAGGGCGCGCTCGCCCGCGCCGGGTTGCAGCCCGATGGCGCTGCGCTCGAGGCGTTGCTGGCGCTGGGCCGCGCCATGGGGCCGGGCGATTTCCGACAGACGCTCGAGAAGCTGGCGCTCTACAAGCATGGCGACCCCGACCCCGTCAGTGTCGCCGATGTCTCGGCCATCTCGCCTGCCAGTGTCGAGGCCGGCATGGATGACCTGCTGCACGCCGTGGCCGAGGGGCAGGCCGCGCAGATCGGCCCGCTGATCCAGCGGCTTCAGGCGCAGGGGGTGGCCGCGGTGACACTCGCCATCATGGTGCTGCGGCATTTTCGGTCGCTGCATGCTATCGCCTCCGACCCCGGCGGTCCTTCGGCAGGGATACAGCGCCTGCGCCCGCCGGTCTTCGGCCCGCGCCGCGACCGGCTGCTGGGCCAGGCGCAGCGCTGGGGGCTGGCACGATCCGAACGCGCGCTGGCCGAGGTGATCGCCGCCGATCTGACCTTGCGTTCCACCTCGAACGCGCCCAGCATGGCGGTATTGGAGCGTATGTTGATCCGGCTGGCCATGCTGGCCCGCCGCTAGGGGCAGAGGGTGAATGTACACAGTTATCGGCCGCGCGAACAGCCGCGCGACTCGCGTGCTCTGGATGCTCGAGGAACTGGGCCAGCCCTATGAGCATGTCCCGGCGGCCCCCCGCTCGGAGGGGGTGATCAGCTTCAACCCGGCGGGCAAGGTGCCGGTGCTGATCGAGGACGGCACGCCGATTACCGATTCGACCGCGATCATCCAGTATCTGGCCGACAAGCACGGGTCGCTGACCTATCCGGCCGGTACGCTGGACCGCGCACGGCAGGACAGCCTGACGCAATTCCTGCTCGATGAATTCGACGCCGCCCTCTGGATGGCGGCGCGTCACTCCTTCGTTCTGCCCGAGGAGTTGCGGCAGAGCGCGATCAAGTCCTCGCTGATCTGGGAATTCACCAACAGCCAGAAGACCCTTGTTCACCGCATGAGCGACGGGCCTTTCCTGATGGGGGCGCAGATGACCGTGCCCGATATCATCCTGACGCATTGCGGGATCTGGGCGCGGGAGGCGAAGTTTCCGATCTACGAGCCGCGACTGTCCGACTATCTTGAAGCCATGACCCCGCGCGCGGCCCTGCAGACCGTGCTGAGCAAGATGGGCTGAACCGGGCGTACACGATCAGCCTGCGTTCGCCGCCCCATCACCTCTGGCGGTCGATCTCGCTGCGCGCGCGGTGCAAACCGCCGCAAAAGCGCCCTCGGACCGTGCCCCGCCCACCCACTCGCACGGTCCGAGGGCGCTTTGGGTCCGCGCGACGGTGCGGCTTGGAACCGACCCACCGGATTTCGGGATCATGCCCGCGTCGCGAGGGTCATCAGGTAGTCGGTTTCCATCACGACAGTGCGGTCCGTGGCGCGATTCTGTGCCTCGATGACAGCGGCAAGGTCGGATTTCGGCGCCTCGGCGCCCGCCGCGCCCACGACGCCCAGCGCGCGCAGGGTCGGCCGAAACAGGTGCAGAAACTCTCCACCGCGTGATCGACCTAGCGAAACTAGCCGTGATCAGTGCATTTCACGAGCTGCAGATCGCTTACACCATCGCCAAGAAGCGTGCGCACCCCCTCCTCGGCGCCCCAGACCAGTGGCGAGGGCGCACACCCTCGGGTGGCGGCGCACGGCGCGCATGGATCGAGAAGAAGGCTTTGCCGAACCCCTCGGGCCGCCAAGCGGCGATGGCGAGACGGCCACCCGCGCGACAGACGCGCAGCGCCTCTTGCGCGGCGCGTTGCTGGTCGGGGGCGAAAATGATCCCGAAAGCCGAGGTCACGATGTCGAAGCTGGCATCCCGCCAGGGCAGCGCCGCGCATCGCCGACCTGGAAGGTCGCGTCGACCCCGCCTGCTGCCGCGCGCAGCCGCGCGCGCGATCAGGTTCTCGGCCAGATCGAGCCGCTCGACAATGCAGTAGCGCCGGGCAGCGACCAGCGCCACATTGCCGCTGCCGCAAGCGATATCGAGCAGATCTGCGCCCGGACGCGGGTCAGCGGCGCGCACCAGGTCCTCGGCGATGGACATGGTCTGCCGGGCGATCTGGTTGAAATCGCTGCTCGCCCACATCTCCCGCGTTGCGGCTGTAAGGGTTGAGATGGCTGGTTGGCTGGTTCCCTGCATGTCTCCCTCCACCCCGCAAAAGGGCTGGAGGGGAACAAAACAAGCCCGAAAAAGCGACTTTCGGCGCGCGCCTCAACGCCGCGCGGGATCAGCAGGATAGGTGCCGAGGATATGCAGATAAGAGGTGAAGTAGCGCAACTCCTCCATTGCCAGCCTGACATTCTCGTCCTCGGGGTGGCCCTCGATCTCGGCGAAGAACTGCGTGGCGGTGAACGAGCCGTTGACCATGTAGCTCTCGAGCTTGACCATGTTCACCCCATTTGTCGCAAAGCCCCCCATCGCCTTGTAGAGCGCGGCCGGGATGTTGCGCACCCGGAACAGGAAGCTTGTCATCATCCCGTGCGCACCGCGCCGCGCGAGGTCAAGCTCGCGCGCCATGATCAGAAAACGCGTGGTGTTGTCGGGGCGATCCTCGATATGGCGCGCCAGCACGTCGAGACCGTAGATCTTGGCGGCCATCTCGCTGGCAAGCGCCGCATGCGCCGGATCTCCGCGCGCCGCGATCTCGCGCGCGGCGCGGGCATTGTCGGAACTGGCTGTGCCGCGAATGTCATGGGCACGCAGGAACTGGCTGCATTGCGGCAGGATCACCGGATGGCCATGTGCCTCGCGCACCTGATCCAGCGTCGCGCCCTTGGGTGCGAGCAGGTTGACATGCACCCGCACGAATGCCTCGGCGACGATATGCAGCCCGCTGTCGGGCAGAAGCTGATGCACATCGGCAACCCGCCCGTAGATCGAGTTCTCGACAGCGACCATGGCCAGATCGGCCGCACCGTCGCGCACGGCGGCCATCGTGTCGTGAAAGGTCTGGCAGGGCAGCGGCGTGTAATCTGGCCGCGCGTCGGCGCAGGCCTGATGCCCGTAAGCCCCCAACTCTCCCTGAAATGCGATATGTCCGGCCATGCCCTTGCCCTGCGCTGCACAGATTTTACCCGTTCGGGCAATACGTCGCGCTAACTACCGCTTGAAACTGACAAGGGGAAGCGGATACACAATCGGCAGTTCGGGTATCCGGGGAATGCGCTATGTTCGACACGATGGTTATCACCAAGGCCGCTGCCGCTTTTTGCGGCACGCTGCTGGTTTTCCTGCTGGGCAACTGGGCTTCGCAAGCCATCTATGTCTCGCGCAACGCCGATGCGCCGCAAGCCTTTGTCATCGACACGGGCGAAGACGATGCCGATGCGGAGCCCGTGGAAGAGCTTACCTTCGAGGAAGCGTTCGAGGTTGCCGATGCCAGCGCAGGTGCGCGGGTGTGGTCGCAATGCCGTGCCTGCCACGCACTCGAGGATGGCAATAACGGCGTCGGCCCGCATCTCTATAACATCGTCAATCGCGAAATCGGTGTTGTGGACGGGTTCAACTATTCCGGCGCGCTTGACCAGGCCGGAGATGCCTGGACGCCCGAGATACTGTCGGCCTTCATCGAAAACCCGAATGGCGTGACACCCGGCACCTCGATGAGCTTCCGCGGCATCTCGAATGTGCAGGACCGCGCTAATCTGATCGCCTACATGGAAGCCGAAGGCTGAGGTGATCGACAGTTATTGTGATTTTGCGACAGGCTGCCCGCATCTCGGGCAGCCTGTTTGCTTTTCATCGCAAAGGTTCAAATTATGTTGTCGTTTCGGTGAAACCCTTGCGCGACCGTCGACAACGCCCCAGAAAGGCTAAATAGCTCGCGAGGCGCAACGCGTCGCCGACCCCTACAGGAGGATATGCCCATGTCGCGCCTTCACCCTGCCGATTTCATCCCGCGGACCCCTACTCACATGCGGCTGAGACAAGTCGGCGCCGGGCTGTTGCTGGCGACCCTGCTCGGCTCAGGCGCCCACGCGACGGGAGAGGACGCAACGGGCGACGAGGTCGAGATCATCCGCGCGCATGGCTACTCCTTCTACGGCGATCTGAGCTATGATGCGGATTTCGAGCATCTGAATTACGTCAACCCCGATGCGCCCAAAGGGGGGCGCATCTCGATCTCGGCGCAGGGCACATTCGATTCCATGAATCCGTTTACCCGGCAGGGCCGGGCCGGGGTGCTGGCCTCGTCAATGTATGAAAGCCTGCTTGCGACCTCGGAACCGATGGGTGGCGGGCTGGTCCCGGCCGATGCCTATGGCGAGGCCTACGGCCTGCTGGCCCATACGGTCGAATACCCCGAGACCAAGGAATGGGTGATCTTCCACATGCGCCCCGAGGCGCGCTTTTCGGATGGCACTCCTGTCACCGCGCATGATGTCGTTTTCTCGCACAACCTGTTTCTGGAACAGGGGCTGCCCTCCTACGCGCAGGCCGTCAGCGCACGGGTGATCGGCGCCGAGGCGCTGGACGACCACACGGTGCGGTTCGAGTTCGCGGATGGCATCTCGCGCCGGTCGCTGATCGACCAGGTGGGCTCGACCCCCGTCTTCTCGCAGGCGTGGTATGAGGAAACGGGCGCGCGGCTCGATCAGTCGCGGATGGAGATCTCGCCGGGTTCAGGCCCCTACATGCTGGACAGTTTCGAGGTCAATCGCCGCATCACCTACCGCCGCAACCCCGACTACTGGGGTAACGACCTGCCGATCAATGTTGGACGGCACAATTTCGACGAGATCCGCATCGAGTATTTCGCCGATGGTGCGGCTGCGTTCGAGGCCTTCAAGACCGGCGAATACACGTTCCGCGCCGAGAACAACTCGCGCCAGTGGGCCACTGGCTACGACTTCCCGGCCATTGATCGCAGTCATGTGGTGCGCGACGAGTTGCCCACCGGGTTTGCACCGACGCCGACGGGCTTCGTGTTCAACCTCGGGCGTGAATTCCTGCAGGACAAACGCGTGCGTGAGGCCATCGCGCTGGCCTGGAATTTCGAGTGGACGAACGAAACCTTGCAATACGGGCTGTTCAACCAGCGTGTCTCTTTTACCCAAGGCACCGAATTTCAGGCCGATGGCCCTCCCGAGGGGCTGGAGCTCGAGCTGCTGGAATCGCTTGGCGATATGGTGCCCGAGGAGATCCTGACCCAGCCCGCCCGGATGCCGCACACCTCGAACCCGGAACGGCTGACCGACCGGCGCAACATGCGCCAGGCGCGCGTCCTGCTGGAAGAGGCGGGTTGGGAAGTCGATGACGCAGGCGTGCTGCGCAATGCGGCGGGCGAGCGGATGCGCATCGAGATCCCTGTCTCGAGCGCCGGCTCGGCCACGATGGACTCGATCACCGAAACCTTTGTCCAGAACCTGCAATCACTGGGCATCGACGCGCGCTTCCAGCGCATCGACTCGGCCCAGCACACTGACCGCCGCCGCAACCGCGACTATGACATGATCTTCGATCAGTATGCGGCCTTCATGGATACCGGCACCGGCCTGCACCAGCGCTACGGGTCCGAGACAGCCGAGTTCAGCCTGTTCAACCCGGCCGGTCTGGCCAGCGAACTGGTCGATACCATCATCGACGCCTCGCTGATGGCGCCGACACCGGAAGAGCGTGACGCAGCGCTTATGGCGCTCGACCGCGTGCTGCGGCACGAGATGTTCATGGTCCCCGCGTGGTATAACGATACGGTCTGGGTCGCCTATTGGGACATGTTCCGCCATCCCGAGGAAATTCCGCCCTTCTCGACCGGCGAGATGGATTTCTGGTGGTTTGACCAGGAACGCTTCGACGAACTGCGCGCCGCGGGCGCACTGCGCTAAGCCATGGGCGCCTATATCGCGCGACGGCTGGCCCTGATCATCCCCACATTGCTGGGGGTCATGGTCATCAATTTCGTTCTGGTGCAGTTCGTCCCCGGCGGTCCCATCGAACAGGTCATCGCCCAGATGGAGGGGATGGGAAATGTCTTCGGCGCCTTCGACGGGGGTGCCGCGGATGTCAATGTCGGCGCGGTCGAGAGCGAACGCTATCAGGGCGCGCGCGGCCTGCCGCCCGAATTCATCGCCCAGCTTGAGCGCGAATTCGGCTTTGACCGCCCCCCGGTCGAGCGCTTCTTCCACATGATGTGGAACTACATGCGCTTCGATTTCGGCGAGAGCTATTTCCGCTCGATCTCGGTCGTCGATCTGGTGATCGAGAAGCTGCCCGTCTCGATCAGCCTCGGTCTGTGGTCCACACTGATCGCCTATCTGGTCTCGATCCCGCTGGGCATCCGCAAGGCGGTGAATGACGGCACGCGGTTCGACACCTTCACCTCGGGGCTGATCATCGTGGCCTATGCGATCCCGGGCTTTCTGTTCGCGATCCTGCTGCTGGTGCTGTTCGCGGGTGGGTCCTACTGGCAGATCTTCCCCGCGCGCGGGCTGACATCGCCGCAGGAAACCTGGGAACAGCTCAGCCTGCTGGGCAAGGTTGCGGATTATTTCTGGCATATCACGCTGCCGGTCATCGCCTCGACCATCTCGGCCTTTGCCACGCTGACATTGCTGACCAAGAACAGCTTTCTGGACGAAATTCGCAAGCAGTACGTTATGACCGCCCGCGCCAAGGGTCTGACCGAACGCAAGGTGCTTTATGGCCATGTGTTCCGCAACGGGATGCTGATCGTGATCGCGGGCTTTCCGGCGGTGTTTGTGGGGGTGTTCTTCGGCGGCTCGCTGATCATCGAGACGATCTTCTCGCTAGACGGGCTGGGGCGGCTGGCGTTCGAGGCGACGGTTGCGCGGGATTACCCGGTGATGTTCGGCACGCTGTTTGTCTTTGGCCTGATTGGGCTGGTGGTCAATCTGTTTTCAGACCTGATGTATGTCTGGATCGACCCCCGCATCGACTTCGAGACGCGGGAGACCTAAGCCATGGATCAGCGCGTTCAGGATTTCGTCACGGCCCCAGACCCGACCGAGGAAGGCACCGGAACCCGCCAGCCGATGCCCGAGCCCAAGAAGCGCTTCGGGATCACCATCTCGGCGCTGAACCGGCGGCGCTGGCGGAATTTTCGTGCCAACCGGCGCGCCTTCTGGTCGCTGATCATCCTCGGGGTGCTGTATGGCCTGTCACTTTTCGCCGAGTATATCGCCAATGACCGGCCGATTCTTGTGAGCTTCCGGGGCGAGCTGCATTTCCCGATCCATCGATTTTACGCCGAAACCACCTTTGGTGGCGATTTCCGCACCGAGGCCGTCTATCGCGACCCGGAAGTGCAATGCCTTATCCGAACCGGGGGCGCGGAACTCTGCCTTGACGCCCCCGAAGAGGCGATGGCGCAGGCCGCCACGGGCATCGTGGATGGCGAGGAGATCGTCGAAGGCTGGATGATCTGGCCGATCATCCCCTACAGCTATAACACCGTCAACGATATCGGCCGCGCCGCGCCATCGCCGCCCGATGACCGACACCTGCTGGGGACGGATGACACCGCGCGCGACGTGCTGGCGCGTATCATCTATGGCTTCCGGCTGTCGATCACCTTCGCGCTGATCGTCACCGCGCTGACTTCGGTCATCGGCATCGCCGCAGGCGCGGTGCAGGGCTTCTTCGGCGGGCTGCTCGACCTGTTCTTCCAGCGCGTGATCGAGTTGTGGAACTCGGTGCCCTCGCTCTATGTGATCATCATCCTGTCATCGATGTTCATGATGAATTTCTGGTTACTCGTGTTCCTCATGACATTATTCGGCTGGACAGGGCTTGTGGGTGTGGTGCGCGCCGAGTTCCTGCGCGCGCGAAATTTCGAGTATGTCCGCGCCGCCCGCGCGCTGGGCGTCTCGAGCACCAAGATCATGTTCCGCCACGTGCTGCCCAACGCCATGGTCGCGACGCTGACCTTTCTGCCCTTCATCATCACCGGGGTCATCGGCTCGCTCGCCGCGCTCGACTTCCTGGGTTTCGGGCTGCCCTCCTCGGCGCCGTCCCTGGGCGAGATGACGCTGCAAGCGAAGAACAACCTGCAGGCACCGTGGCTGGGCTTTTCGGCCTTCTTCACCTTCGCGATCATGCTGTCGCTGCTGGTGTTCATCTTCGAGGGGGTGCGCGACGCGTTCGACCCCAGAAAGACCTTCGCATGAGCCGCGTTCTGGATATCAGCGACCTGTCCGTGACCTTCCTGCAGGAAGGGCGCGAAGTCCGTGCCGTGCGCAAGATCAGCTTTCACGTCAACACGAGCGAGACCGTGGCGCTGGTGGGCGAGTCCGGCTCTGGCAAATCGGTCAGCGCGCTTTCCAGTGTGGGATTGCTTCCCGACTCGGCGCAGATCGAGGGTTCGGTGAAGTTCAAGGGACAGGAACTTGTCGGCGCCTCGGACCGGATGCTGCGGCAGGTGCGCGGCAATGACATCAGCTTCATCTTCCAGGAGCCGATGACCTCGCTCAACCCGCTGCATACGATCGAGAAGCAGATCATCGAAAGCCTGGAGTTGCATCAGGGGCTGCGTGGAGCAAAGGCGCGCGCGCGGGTGCTGGAGTTGCTGGAGAAGGTCGGCATCCGCGACGCCGAAACCCGCCTTTCGGCCTACCCGCACCAGCTTTCGGGCGGGCAGCGCCAGCGGGTCATGATCGCCATGGCGCTGGCCAACGGGCCAGAACTGCTGGTCGCGGATGAGCCGACCACCGCGCTCGATGTGACCATTCAGGCGCAGATCCTCGAATTGCTGGTCGATCTCAAGCGCACCGAGGGGATGAGCCTTCTGTTCATCACCCATGATCTGAACATCGTTCGCCGCTTTGCCGACCGGGTCTGCGTCATGCAGGGCGGCGAGATCGTCGAACAGGGGCCAACGGAAGAGATTTTCGACAACCCGCAGCATCCCTATACCCGCAAGCTCTTGGCCGCCGAATCGACCGGCGCGCCGGACCCGGTGCCCGCGCAGGCGCGCGAGGTGCTGCGCACCGAAGGGTTGCGCATCTGGTTTCCCATCCAGCGCGGGTTCCTGCGCCGCACGGTGGGCCATGTGAAGGCCGTCAACAGTGCCAGCCTGACCCTGCGGTCGGGCGAGACGCTGGGCATCGTCGGCGAATCCGGGTCGGGCAAGACCACGCTGGCGCTGGCCATCCTGCGGCTGATCTCCAGCAACGGGCCGATCTGGTTCGAGGGGGACGACATCCAGGGCCGCAAATCCGCCGCGCTGCGCAGCCTGCGGCGCAACCTGCAGGTCGTGTTTCAGGATCCTTATGGCAGCCTCAGCCCGCGCATGACGATCGAGCAGATCATCTCCGAAGGGTTCGGCGTGCATGGCGTGCCCACGGGGCGGTCGTCACGCGAACTGGTCGCCGAGATCATGGAGGAGGTCGGCCTCGACCCGATGACGATGGAGCGCTACCCGCATGAATTCTCGGGCGGGCAGCGCCAGCGCATAGCGATTGCCCGCGCCATGATCCTGCGCCCGAAACTCGTGGTGCTGGACGAGCCGACCTCGGCGCTGGACATGACCGTGCAGGTGCAGATCGTGGAGCTTTTGCGCACTCTGCAACGCAAGCATGGCCTGGCCTACCTGTTCATCAGCCACGATCTGCGCGTCGTCCGTGCGCTATCGCACAAGGTCATCGTGATGAAACAGGGCGATGTGGTCGAGGCCGGCCCCATCGACCAGGTCTTCGACGCGCCACAGGACCCCTATACCCGCCAGCTTCTGGCCGCTGCCTTCGACATGACCGCGCTCGGCGCCGCCTGAGGCATGCGGATTCTTCTGGTTCACCAGAACTTTCCGGGTCAGTTTCGCCATCTCGCCCCGGCGCTGGTCGCGCGCGGGCATCAGGTCGTGGCACTGACTGCCGAAAAGAACCGGCAGCAGACCGATATCCGCACCTATCGCTACCCCATGCCCGACACGCCCCCCGACCCGCGCCAGTCGCGGCTGGGCACCACCTACACGGCGATGACCGACCGTGCCCACCGTGTTGCCCGCGCGGCGCTGCAGTTGCGCGACCGGGTGGGATTTCGCCCCGACGTGGTCTTCGGGCATTCCGGCTGGGGCGAGACCCTGTTTCTGCGCGAAGTCTTTCCCGAGGCGCGGCTGCTCGTCTATTCCGAGTTCTACTACGCGCCGCGCGGCCTCGATGTCGGGTTCGACCCCGAGTTCAGCCGCAGCGACCCCGCCGCGCAGATGGCCGTTGTTGCGCGGCAGGGGCATCTGGCGCTGGCTCTGGTGCAGGCCGATGCCGCGCTCGCGCCGACCGAGTGGCAGGCCGACACCGCGCCGCCCGCGCTGCGCGACAAGATCACCATCATCCATGATGGCATCGACACAAACCGCCTGCGCCCTGACCCGCAGGCGCGATACACCCTGCCCGGCGGCCGGACCCTGCGCGCGGGCGACGAGGTGCTGACCTATGTGGCCCGCAATCTCGAGCCTTATCGCGGCGTGCATATCTTCCTGCGCGCCTTGCCCGAAGTGCTCGAAGCGCGGCCCCGCGCGCAGGTCGTCATCATCGGCGCGGACGGCGCCAGCTACGGCCCATCCCCGGCCGAAGGCTCGTGGCGCGAGATGCTGCTCGCCGAACTGGGCGACCGGCTGGACCTGTCGCGCGTGCATTTCATCGGGCGGGTGCCTTATTCCGATTTCATGGCGCTAATGCAGATCAGCCGCGCCCATGCCTATCTGACCGTGCCCTTCGTTCTGTCCTGGTCAATGCTCGAGGCGATGGCGATGGGCGCCTGCGTGATCGGCGCGCGCACCGGGCCGGTCGAGGAAGTTCTGCGCGATGGCGTGAACGGTCGGCTGGTCGATTTCTTCGATGTCGAGGGCTGGTCCGCAGCACTGACCGACGCCCTCGCCGCGCCCGAACGCCACGCGCCCCTGCGCCGTGCCGCCCGCGCCACAGTGGTCGAGAATTACGACCTGCAAAAGGTCTGCCTGCCACGCCTGCTCCGCTTCGTCGAAGGGGCGGGCGCGGGCTGACTCGGCCATTCGCGCCCGCTCTGAACTGCACCAAAAGCGCCCTCGAAGCGTGCAAGGGTGGGTGGGTGGGCACGCTTCGAGGGCGCTTTCCCCGATCAGCCAATCAGAAGTCGAGACCCAGATCCAGCACCGGCGCGGAATGTGTCAGCGCGCCCACCGAGATGTAGTCCACCCCGGTGGCGGTGACCTCGGCAATCCGCTCCAGCCGCATGTTGCCCGACGCCTCGGTGACAAGCGCGCCGTTCACACGCGCCACCGCGCGGGCGAGCGTGTCCGTGTCCATGTTGTCGAGCAGCACCACATCCGCACCACCCGTCGCCAGTACAGTTTCAAGCTGGTCCAGCGTATCGACCTCGATCTCGACCCGGCGCATATGGCCCGCCTGCGCGCGTGCCGCCCGCAGCACGGGGATGATCCCGCCTGCCGCTGCGATGTGATTGTCCTTGATCAGGATCGCATCCGACAGCCCGTAGCGATGCGGGCTGCCCCCGCCATCCAGCACGGCCTGCTTCTCGACCAGCCGCAACCCCGGTGTCGTCTTGCGGGTACAGGTGATCCGCGCATTCGCTCCGGCCGTCGCGGCAACGAATGCCGCGGTCAGCGTCGCGATGCCCGACAGGCGACCCGCGAAATTCAACGCCACCCGCTCGGCGCCCAGGATGGCGGCGGCATCGCCCTCGATCTGCATCAGGGTTTCACCCGCGCTGACCTGGCTTCCATCGGGGCGCAGCGTGCGGACCTCCAACGCGGGGTCGAGCAGGCGAAACGCCATCGCGGCCACCTGCATCCCCGAGACTGTGCCGGGCGCACGGGTGTTCAGCCGTGCCGCGTAGCGCAGGCCCGGCGGAATGACTGCGCGACTGGTGGCATCACCCGCCGGCCCGAGATCCTCGGCCAGCGCCGCACGCACAAGCGGCTCGAGCAGCAGGGACGGCAGCGGCGTCATGGCGTCTCGGGTTGAAAACCGGGCAGGCACGGGTCTCTGCGGTCGGGGACGCCCGGCAGAATTGCCGCGCAACACCCGGCGCCGCCAATCATGCCCCGATCACGGCACCGCACCGGCTCAGCCGCCCCGCGCGGACAGGTCGATCATCCGCTGCACGGCCAGGCGCGCGCTGTCCGCCACGTCGGGCGCGACCTCGATCTGCGTGGTCATGCTGTGCAGCGACCAGAGCACTTTTTCGAGCGTGATCTTCTTCATGTGGGGGCACATGTTGCACGGGCCGATGAACTCGACCTCCGGATGCGCATCCGAAATGTTGGACGCCATCGAACATTCAGTGACCAGCATCGCGCGCTCGGGCCGCTCGGCACTGACATAATCCAGAATTCCCTTGGTCGAGCCCGAGAAATCAGCCTCGGCCACCACCTCGGGCGGGCATTCGGGGTGCGCGATGATGCGCGTGCCCGGGTTCCATTCGCGAAACGCGCGGATATCCTCGGCCGTGTATTGCTCATGCACGATGCAGGAGCCCTCCCACCAGACGATGCGCTTTTCGGGCACCTGCGCGGCGACATTCTGCGCCAGATACTTGTCGGGCGTCATGATGATCGTCTCGGCCTCCAGCGCGCGGATGATCTGCACGGCGTTGGACGAGGTGCAGCAGATGTCGGATGCGGCCTTCACCTCGGCTGTCGTGTTGACGTAGCTGACCACGGGTGCGCCGGGGTAGCGCGCGCGCATCTCGGCCACACCGTCAGCCGTGATGCTGTCGGCCAGCGAACAGCCCGCCGCCATGTCGGGCATCAGCACGGTTTTCGCCGGATTGAGGATCTTAGACGTCTCGGCCATGAAATGCACACCGCATTGCACGATCACATCGGCCTCGGTGCGTGTCGCCTCGACCGCCAGTTGCAGGCTGTCGCCCACCACATCGGCAATCCCGTGAAAGATCTCGGGCGTCATGTAGTTATGCGCGAGGATGGTGGCGTTGCGCTCGCGCTTCAACGCGTTGATAGCCGCGACATAGGGCGCATGGATCGCCCAGTCGGCGGGCGGCACCACGCGCGCCATGCGGGAATATTCGGTCTGCATGCGGGCGGCCAGTCCCGGATTCGGGGCAAGGTCGTACAGGTCGTGCAGATCCGCGCGGATGGCGGGCATGTCCAGCATGGCGATCCTCCGTGCTGCGCGACGGTCGGTCAGCGCGCGATGTGCATAGGGGCGATGGCGCCGCAGATGCAAGGGAAAAGCCACATCAGCAAGCCGCCCCACCCGACACATCTGCGCATCGGGGCCTGCACAGTCCAGCGCATCGGTTGCGGCAGGATGTCGCTTTGCACCGCAGAGCGCCGCAAACTGGCCAGAGCGGACCGGGCAACCGGGCTACCAGCCATCACAGACATCACCGCCCCGGAGCGGTGCGATCAGGAGTGGCACGTCATGGTGGACCCGGCGGCAGAAACGGCGCAACCCGCACCCCAGCGACGCGGGCGGGGCGCAGGCGGGGGGGCCGCGCGCCGCGCCGCGCGCAGCGCCGTCAGTATCGAGACTGCTCGCTACATCACCCGCAACGTCCCCAACCTCGAAGTGCTGAACGCCGAGGCGATGGAGATCATTGAGACCAATGCCGAGACGGTGCTGGCCGAAATCGGCGTCAACTTCGTTGACAACCCCGCCGCGCTAGAGCGCTGGCGCGACGCCGGGGCCGAGATCGAGGGCGAGCGGGTGCGCATCCCGCGCGGGCTGGCGCGCAAGCTCATCGCCACGGCGCCCGGCAGCTTCACCCAGCACGCCCGCAACCCCGCCCGCAATGTCGAGATCGGCGGCCGCAACCTCGTCCTCGCCCCGGTCTATGGCCCGCCCTTCGTGCGCTCTGCCGATGGCGGGCGGCGCTACGCAACGATGGAGGATTTCCGCAATTTCGTGAAGCTCGGCTACATGTCGAAATGGCTGCACCATTCCGGTGGCACGGTCTGCGAGCCCACGGATATTGCCGTGAACAAGCGCCATCTCGACATGCTGCAGGCACATATGACGTTGTCGGACAAGCCCTTCATGGGGTCGGTCACCGAACCGTCGCGCGCGGCAGACTCGGTCGAGATGGCAAAACTGCTGTTCGGGGCCGAATTCGTGGACACGAACACGGTGATGACCTCGCTCATCAACATCAACTCGCCGCTAACCTTCGACTCCGTGATGATGGGCGCTCTCGAGATCTATGCGCAGGCCAACCAAGCCTGCATCATCTCGCCCTTCATCGTGGGCGGCGCGATGGCGCCCACCACGGTCGCGGGCACGCTGACGCAGGTGATGGCCGAGGTGCTGGCGGGCGTGGCCTACAGCCAGCTTGTCCGCCCCGGCGCGCCTGTGATCATGGGGGCGTTTGTTACCTCGATCGACATGAACTCCGGCGCGCCCACCTTCGGCACCCCCGAGGCCGCGCTGATCACCTATGGCGCGGGCCAAATTGCCCGGCGGCTGGGGCTGCCCTACCGCTCGGGGGGTGCGTTCTGCGGCTCGAAACTGCCCGACGCGCAGGCGGGGTATGAATCCGCCAACAGCCTGAACATGGCGCTGCTGGCGGGCGTCAATTTCATGCTTCACTCCTGCGGCTGGCTGGAAGGCGGGCTGGTCGCCAGTTTCGAGAAATTCGTCATAGATGCCGACCAGCTCGGCGCGCTGCATCAGATCGCCAAGGGGGTGGACATGTCCGAGAACGGGCAGGCCATGGACGCCCTGCGCGAGGTCGGCCCCGGCGGGCATTTCCTTGGCTGCGCACATACGCAGGCGAACTTCAAGGACGCCTTCTGGCGCTCGGACCTGCTGGATTACAAACCCTTCGAGACCTGGGATGAGGATGGCGCACGCGACACGCAGACCCTGGCCAGCGTGCGGGTCGCCAAGCTGCTTGCCGACTACCAGCAACCCGCGCTCGACCCGGCGATAAACGAGGCGATCCAGGCCTATATCGACCAGCGCAAGGCTGCGGAACCCGACGCTTTCGGCTAGCGCCATTGCAGGGGGGCGACGGGCGGTCTACCTATCCCGCAACACCCGCTCGGAGGCCCCCTGCATGACCAACCCGCTGCTTGCCGATTGGCAGACCGAATTCCGCCTGCCGCCTTTCGCCGAGATCTCGGACGATGATTTCGCCCCGGCCTTCGACGCGGCGATGGCCGAAGGACGCGCGGCCCATGCCGCCATCGCAGACAACCCCGCCCCCCCCAGCTTCGCCAACACCATCGCGGCGATGGAGTGGGCCGACGACTTGCTCGACCGGGTGGCGGGGGTTTTCTTCAACCTCGCGGGCAGCGACTCCAACCCGGCGCGCGAGGCGCTGCAGCGCGATCTGTCACCGAAACTCTCGGCCTATTCCTCCGAGATCGTCAACAACCGCGCGCTGTTCGACCGGGTCGAGACGCTGTGGCAGGCGCGCGAAAGCCTCGATTTGACGGCCGAACAGGCCCGCGTGCTGATGCTCTACCGCCGCATGTTCGTGCGCGCGGGCGCCGCCCTGGAAGGAGAGGAAGCCGACCGGCTGACCGAGGTCAAGGCGCGACTTGCCACCCTGGGCACGCAGTTCACGCAAAACCTGCTGGCGGACGAACGCGACTGGATGATGCCGCTCAACGATCTGACCGGCCTGCCCGATTTTGTCGTGGCCTCCGCCCGCGCGGCGGCTCAGGAACGCGGGCGGGACGGGCATGTCGTCACGCTCAACCGCTCGCTGATCGTGCCTTTCCTGCAATTCTCGCCCCGCCGCGATCTGCGCGAGCGGGCCTATACTGCCTGGGTGTCGCGAGGGGCCAATGGCGGCGAGACCGACAATCGGGCAATTGCCGCCGAGATACTCGCCCTGCGGGCCGAGCGCGCTGCACTTCTGGGCTACGACAGTTTCGCGCGCTACAAGCTGGAAACCGAGATGGCCCGCACCCCCGATGCCGTGCGCGAGTTGCTTCTGCAGGTCTGGGCGCCTGCACGGACGAAGGCCATGGCCGATGCCGAGAGGCTCGAGGCGATGCTGCACAGCGACGGCCACACCGGCCCGCTCGAGGCCTGGGACTGGCGCTACTACGCCGAGAAGCTGCGGCAGGCCGAGCATGATCTGGATGAGGCGGCGCTGAAGCCCTATCTTGCGCTCGACAACATGCTCGAAGCGGCCTTCGACTGCGCGCAGCGGCTGTTCGGGCTGGCGTTTCGCCCGCTCGATGTCCGTCTCTACCACCCCGACGCCCGCGCCTGGGAGGTGACGCGCGATGGCCGTCATATGGGCGTGTTCATCGGTGATTACTTCGCGCGGTCGCCCAAGCGGTCGGGCGCTTGGTGCTCGACCTTCCGCAGCCAGCGCAAGCTGGGGGGCGAGGTGCGGCCCATCGTGGTCAACACCTGCAACTTCGCCAAGGGCGACCCGGCGCTGCTGTCCTATGACGACGCGCGAACGCTGTTTCACGAGATGGGCCACGCGCTGCACCAGCTTCTGTCGGATGTGACGCATGGCCTGATTTCGGGGACCTCGGTCGCGCGCGATTTCGTGGAACTCCCCAGCCAGCTTTACGAGCACTGGCTCGAAGTCCCCGAAGTGCTGGCCCGCCACGCCCGCCATGTCGAGACGGGCGAGCCGATTCCGCAGGACCTGCTGAATCGCCTGCTGGCCGCGCAGAATTTCGATCAGGGCTTCGCGACAGTGGAGTATGTCGCCTCGGCGCTGGTGGACCTTGAGTTTCATGACGGCCCGCCGCTGGCCGATCCCATGCAGCGGCAGGCGGAAATCCTAACGGGGTTGGGGATGCCCCACGCCATCCGGATGCGCCACGCGACGCCCCATTTCGCGCATGTCTTTGCAGGCGACGGCTATTCCAGCGGGTATTACAGCTACATGTGGTCCGAGGTGATGGATGCCGACGCGTTCGAGGCATTCCACGAAGCGGGCGATCCGTTCGATTCGAATACCGCGCAGCGCCTGGAGCGGCATATCCTGTCAGCCGGGGGCAGCGACGAGGCCGAAGCCCTCTACACGGCATTCCGGGGGCGGTTGCCTGGGGTCGGGGCGCTGTTGAAAGGGCGCGGCCTCGCAGCCTGAGCCCGGCGACGCCGGGCCAGCGCCCGCGAGCGGGACATGGGCGGGCGGGTGGGGTCCCCGAGCGGGCGCTTCTTCCCGCCTCAGCGTCCGTTCCGAATCGTCTGCTCTCATGCTGGCTTTCCGGCCAATCGCTCGAGCGTGGCCCTTCCGACGCCCCGCCGCGATACGCGAGGGACCCTCGATCCGAACGCCGCCAAGACAAGGCCCATTGGTACCCCGGTTCATCCGCGCAGCCAGTCTCCGAAAATGCCCGTGCCTGTTTCCGGTCGGACGCTTCGGCTTTTCGCGAATAACCGGCGGCAGCCGACTCTGCAGGGGGTTTTGCCCTCTTCCGACCGCAGAGGTTGTCGGCATGGTGCATGGGGCAACCGGTCTTGTCCTGTCCGTGCGGGCAGGTTATCTCTCGCGTCACCTCGGGGTGCCCTGCCAAGGGCTGAGATGCGCTTATCCGCGAACCCGTTGAACCTGAACCGGTTAGGACCGGCGGAGGGAAGGTTGCAAGGCGCCCTTGCTTCAATCTCCGCCTGTCGTGAAACAAGGAGATTGGACCATGCGGACAGCTTTTTTCGCGACAGTCATGCTGGCAGGGGCGGCGCAGGCCGATACCCCGGTATTGACTGTTCTGGCGCCCGACTATTTCGGGTCATCCTGGGGGCCGGGACCTGCTATCACCGAGGGGTTCGAGGCGCGCTGCGACTGCACGCTCGAGTTCCGCACCGGCGAGGTGCTGCCGCGCCTGATGCTTGAAGGCGCGCGCGTGGGCGCGGATGCGGTGATCGGGCTGAACACCGACATGACCCTGCGCGCCCGCGAGACCGGGCTGTTTGCCCCGCACGGGCAGGATCTGGACGCGCTGACCGTGCCGGTGGACTGGGAGGACGACATCTTTCTGCCCTTCAACTGGGGTTATGCGGCCTGGGTCTATGACACCACCCGCGTGGAGAACCCGCCTGCCAGCTTTGCCGAGCTGCTCGAGCGCGAGGATCTGAGCCTCTTGTGGCAGGACCCGCGCTCCTCCGGGTCGGGGCTGGCGCTGATGTTGTGGGTCGATCAGCTGTACGGCGAGGACGCCCCCGCGGTCTGGCAGGCGCTGCAGGAGAACACCGTGACCGTGACCGCAAGCTGGTCCGAGGCGTATGGCCTCTTTTCCGAGGGCGAGGCCGACATGGTGCTGAGCTACACCACCTCGCCCGCCTATCACATCGTGGCCGAAGAGGATGACACCAAGGCCGCCGCCATCTTCGAGGAAGGCCACTACTTCATGGCCGAAGTGGCGGGCGTGCTGGAGGGCGCGGCCGAGCCCGAACTGGCGCGCGAATTCATGGCCTACATCCTGTCGCGCGATTTCCAGGAGATGATCGCCTATGGCAACTGGTCCTACCCCTCGGCGCTGCCGCGCGAGGACTGGCCCGAGGTGATGCGCGACCTGCCCTTCCCGGACACGGCGATCTTCCTTGACGAAGAGGCCGCCGACGCCCGGCGCGGCCCCGCGCTCGATCTGTGGCTGGAGGGCATGACCCGGTGAGCGCCCGCGCAGCCCGCCTCTGCGCCCTCGGGGCCGGGGGGCTGGTTGCGCTGTGGTTGCTGACGCTGAATTTCGGCGCGCTGGGCGCGGTCGCCTGGCGCGCCGAGGGGTTTACCGCCTTGCGCGGCGCAGACTGGGCCGCGGTGCGCTTCACGCTTGTGCAGGCGTTGTGGTCGGCGGGGTTGTCAGTGGCTCTGGCGATTCCGCTGTCGCGGGCGCTGGCGCGGCGAGCGTTTCCGGGGCGCGGCGTGCTGATCACGCTGATGGGCGCGCCCTTCATCCTGCCGACGCTTGTGGCGGTGCTGGGGCTTCTGGCGGTGTTCGGGCGTGGGGGGCTGGTGAATCAGGGGCTTGGCAGTGCTGGCTTCGGGCCGGTCAGCATCTACGGGCTGCATGGGGTGGTGCTGGCGCATGTATTCTACAACCTGCCGCTGGCCACGCGCATCCTGCTGCAGGGCTGGGCCTCGATCCCGGCCGAACGGTTCCGGCTGGCGGCCTCGCTGGGCTTCTCGCCCTGGCAGATGTTCCGGCAACTGGAATGGCCGATGCTGCGCGAGTTGGTGCCCGGCGCCGCGTTGGTGATCTTCCTGATCTGCCTGACCTCTTTCGCCGTGGCGCTGACGCTGGGCGGCGGGCCGCGTGCGACCACGGTCGAGTTGGCGATCTATCAGGCGTTCCGCTTCGATTACGACCTGGGGCGCGCGGCATTGCTGGCCTTGGTGCAGTTCGGGCTTTGCGCGGGGGCAGCGGTACTGGCCTGGCGGGTCAGCCTGCCGGCGGGGCTGGGCGGCGGCATGGACCGTCCGGTGCAGCGCTTCGATCTGGGCCGGGGCGCGTGGGATTTCGCGCTGATCGCGTTGGCCGCCCTGTTCCTGCTGACGCCCCTTGGAATGATCGTTGTGCGCGGGATCGCGCAGGTGCCCGCCCTGCCGGGCGAGGTCTGGCAGGCGGCGGGCCGGTCGCTGATGGTGGCGCTGGGGGCGACCGCCCTGACCATCGCCATGACGCTGGCGCTGGCACATGCCGTGCTTGCCTTGGGCGGCGCGCGGGGTGCGGCGCTCGAGGCGCTGGGGCTGGCCGCGCTCGCGGCCTCGTCGCTGGTGGTGGGCACGGGGCTCTTCGTGCTGCTTTTGCCGTTGACCAACCCGCGCGACTGGGCGCTGGTGGTGACGATGCTGGTCAATGCCGGCATGGCGCTGCCCTTCGCGCTGCGGCTGATCCTGCCGGGGCTGCGCGAGGTAGTTGCAACACAGGGCCGGCTGGCTGATACGTTGGGCCTCCACGGTCTGGCACGGCTGCGCATCGTCACCCTGCCCCGGCTGCGGCGGCCGCTGGGGTTCGCCGCCGGGCTGACCGCGGCTCTGTCGATGGGCGATCTGGGGGTGATCATGCTCTTTGCCGAACGCGAGGGGGCGACGCTTCCGATGCAGCTTTACCGGCTGATGCTGGCCTACCGGCAGGCCGATGCGGCAGGCACGGCAGTTCTGCTGCTGGGAGCCTCGCTCGCGCTCTTCTGGGCCTTCGACCGCTGGGGGCGCAGCCGTGCTGTGGCTTGAGGGGCTCGAGATCGTGCAAGGCGACTTCCGGCTTGCGGCAGACCTGACCGTGCCCAAGGGCGCCCGCGTCGCCGTGATCGGGCCGTCCGGGGCGGGCAAGTCAACGCTGCTGGGCGCCGTGGCGGGTTTCGTGCCCGAGGCAAGGGGGCGCATCGTCTGGAACGGAAAGGCCATGGGTGCAGGCAGCCCCGCGCAGCGCCCGGTCTCGATCCTGTTTCAGGACAACAACCTGTTCCCGCATCTGACCGCCTTCCAGAATGTCGGCCTCGGGCTGCGCCCGTCGCTGCGTTTGTCGCAAGACGAGCGCGGTCAGGTCGAGGCGGCGCTGACGCGGGTGGGGCTCGGGGGCCTTGGCACACGCCGCCCGGCGGAACTTTCTGGCGGTCAGCAGGGCCGCGTGGCATTGGCGCGGGTCCTGCTGCGGGCACGCCCGCTGCTGCTGCTCGACGAGCCCTTTGCGGCGCTGGGCCCGGCGCTGAAATCCGACATGCTGCGGCTGGTGGCCGAGATCTGCGCCGAGACCGGGGCGACGCTTCTGATGGTCACGCATGACATCGCAGATGCACGCACGATTGCCGATCAGACCCTGCTGGTCGCCGATGGCCGCGTCACGGGACCATTCGCGACCGAGGGCCTGCTGGCCGATCCACCCCCGGCCTTGCGGGACTACCTCGGGTAAGTGGGTCCACCGCTGGAAACCGCGTCCGTTCGGCACGACATTGCAGGCGCCCCCGGATCAGGGCCGTATCCGACGGCCCAGAAGTTCCAGCCGATGGCCCTCGAGCCGGTAGCCCAGACGCCGGGCGATGCGTTCCTGAAGCACCTCGATCTCCGGGTCGCAGAATTCGATCACCTCGCCCGTATCCATGTCGATCAGATGGTCATGATGCGCGCGCTGGCTGTCCTCGAACCGGGCACGCCCGTCGCCGAATTCCAGCCGCTCCAGAAGACCCGCTTCCTCGAACAGCTTCACCGTGCGATAGACCGTGGCGAGCGAGATGCGCGGGTCGCGCGCATTGGCACGGCTGTGCAGTTCCTCGACATCGGGATGATCCTCTGCGGCGTCGATCACGCGCGCGATGGTGCGGCGCTGCTCGGTCATGCGCAGGCCGCTCTTCTCGAGACGCTCAAGGATGGATTTCGACATGGGCGCCGTCCGGTTCCGATGACACTCGGCCAGAGTAGCGTCTGCCATGGGATATGGGAACCGGGGAATTGCGCGTTCGCTGCGCGGGGCTAGCGCTGGCCGTAATAGAGGCCCACGACATGCTCTGCCTCGGCAAAGAAGAGCCAGCGTTGCGCCAGTAGCCCGGCGATATGCAGCACGAGCGCGAGGGTGATGGCGACATACCCCGCCGACAGCAAAAGCAGCAGCGCAGGTAGCAGCGCGCCCAACACGAGCGCGATCAGGCGCAGCTTGTGGGCATGTTTGCGTCCCACCACATGAACCATCTCGCGCAGCAGATAGTTCCGTCCCGAATGCGGCGGCTCGAGCAGGCGCACACGCCCCAGCCCGCCCAGCCCGGTCGCTGTGCCCATGTCGCTGCCCGCCTGCGCGAATCGCCGGTCACCGAAGGCCCAGTGCGCGACCATCGCTGCCGCAAGCCCGGCCAGAAGCGCGAGGGCAAGCGTCCGCTGCCCCGCCAGCAACGCCCCGCCTGCAAGCGCGGCAAGCAGGAAAACCGGCGGGGTTGACCAGTGGTGCCAGCGCGGCACGGCACGGATCTGGGTGTAGATCATCGCCGTCGCAAGGATCGTGGCCAGCGCCAGCACCGCGCCCAGCCAGCCGAAGACCGGCAGGGCCGTCGCCGCGAAGGTCGAGGCGGCGGCATGGGGCGCCATCGCGGCCAGGGTGGCGGCGGCCAGAACGGCTTCGCGCGACAACCAGCTCGAGCGCCACTGCGTGAAGGCCAGCAGCGCGCGCTCGGGATGGCCGAGATGGAAGGCAGAGGCCATCAGCCCGGCACCGGCCAGCCCGTAACCGAGGCCGAACAGCACGAAGGCCACGCCCCCTGTCGGCGCGCGCAGGCCGAGGCCCAGCCAGACCAGAAGTCCGAAGCCCGCACCTGAAAGGACCGTGAAGAGGATGAGCGACGGGGCCGGGTGCATCAGAGCCGCTCCAACGCGCGGTCAAGCCAGCCGAGAAAGCCGGTCGCCGCCTCGGGGGCGGGGTCGCAGCGGCTGGCGAGATCGGGCACGGCCAGCGTGTCGCGCCCACGCGGGGGCAGATACTTGTTCACGGGCTTGGTGCCCTGTTCAGGCATCAGGTCCATCCCGCCGCGTTCCGCGACGAGTCGCGACACGGCGCTGCCGGGGTCGGCGAGGTCGCCGAAATGCCGCGCGCCTGCCGGGCAGGTGCGCACGCAGGCGGGTTCGCGGTCTTCCTCGGGCAGGTTGTCATTGTAGATGCGATCCACGCAGAGGGTGCATTTCTTCATCACGCGCTCGGCACCGTCCATCTCGCGCGCGCCGTAAGGGCAGGCCCAGGCGCAGAGCCCGCAACCGATGCAGGCGTCCTCGTTCACCAGCACGATCCCGTCCTCGGCGCGCTTGTAGCTCGCTCCTGTGGGGCAGACGGTGACGCAGGGCGCATCGTCACAATGCAGGCAGGATTTGGGGAAGTGCACGACCATGGGCGGCGCCGCATCGCGCGCAACCTCGAAGCTATGGACGCGATTGAAGAAGGTGCCTTCGGGCTCGGCCCCGTAGGCGTCCAGATCCGCAAGCGGTGCGCCGTAATTTTCGGTATTCCAGCCCTTGCAGGAGATTACGCAGGCATGGCAACCGACGCAGGTGTCGAGGTCGATGACGAGGCCGAGTTTGCGATTGGTAGTCTCGGGCAGGCTGGTCATGCGGCGCACTCCTGCAGCCGATGGCCTGTAGGCCGCGTTGCATGAGTATTTCCGGCAAGAAAATGGGGCATGGTGCGCGTGGGCTGATTGGCGTCGGGGCCTTGCGTGCGGGGATCGGATGGGTGCGGGCGCATGTCAGGGCCTTGTCTGATGAGCGAGGTCGCGCGGTGCAGCGGGGACGGGCGAAGCCTGCGCGCTGTGGTCGGGATAGCTGACACTCTGGCCCGCCGGGGCTTTCTCGATCTTGACGCGCAGGTCATACCAGGCGGCCTGTCCGGTGACGGGGTCGGAATTGGCCCAGCGCATCCCGTCGCCCTTTGGAGGCAGGAGTTCGTGGATCAGGTGATTGAGAAGCGCGCTTTGCGTGGCCTCGGGGGCGTTTTCGCCAAGCGCCCAGGCACCGCGGCGCTTGGCGATGGCGTTCCAGGTCCAGACGGTGTGCGGGTTGAGCGCGTCCATGCGCACCACCGGCAGGGTGATCCGGCCATGGGGCGAGGTGAGGATGGCCCAGTCGCCTTCGGCAAAGCCGTGCTGTTCCCAGATCGCGCCCGAGACATAGAGCGGCGTATGCCCGTGGATCTGGCGCAGCCACGCGTTCTGGCTGCCCCATGAGTGGTAATGCGCCATCGGGCGCTGGGTTAGGGCGTGGAGGGGGAAATCCGCGGCCTCTGGGTCCGAGAAGGGCGGATACCAGACGGGCAGCGGGTCCATCGTCTCGCGCAGCCGGGCGCGCAGGTGGTCGGGGGGCTGGTGGTCGCCCTGCCCTTCGGCGGCGCGCTGGAACTTGCGCAGGGGCTCGGAATAGAGGTTGAAGAGATAGGGCTGCGGGCTGTCATAGAGCCCGCGTTCGACGGCCCAGTCCTGATAGGCCGCGTTCCACGGCTTGTAGAACTGCGCGTCCTCGGGGATATGGTCGATCCAGAAGCCGCCATTCTCGATATAGCGCGCGATCTGGTCGGGGTTGGGCGCGCCGCGACCCGCGCCCTCGCCATTGCCTCGGAAACCTGCCAGCGGACCAACGCCGGGGCGGCGCTCGTGGTTGGTGATGTAATCGGCGTAATCGGCGAATTTGGGGCTGCCATCGTCAGTGATCATGCCCGGCAGGCCCAGCCGCGCGCCCAGATCGAGCAGTACCGACTGGAAGGGGCGCACATCCCTGTCTGGCGCGACCACCGGCCAGCGGATCGAATCGGCCAGCGCCTCGGCCTCGCAGATTGGCCGGTCCAGCAGTGAGATGCAGTCGTGGCGTTCGAGATAGGTGGTGTCGGGCAGGACCAGATCGGCATAGGCCACCATCTCGGAACTGTAGGCATCCGAATAGATGATGCGGGGGATGCGGTAGCTGCCATCCTCGCGCTGGTCAGTCAGCATCTGCATGACCTGAGACGTGTTCATCGAGGAATTCCACGCCATGTTCGCCATGTAGAGAAACAGCGTGTCGATCTCGTAGGGGTCGCCCGCATGGGCGTTCGAGATCACCATGTGCATCAGGCCATGGGCCGAGAGCGGGGCCTCCCAGGAAAACGCCTTGTCGATGCGCTTTGGCGTGCCGTCCTCGTTCAGCAGCAGATGTTCAGGCCCCAGCGGGTAGCCCAGATGTGGGCCGTCGAGCGGCTTGCCCGGCGCGTGGCCGGCATGCGGGCGGGGGTGGGCCTCGGGCGGTTTGGGGTAGGGCGGCTTGAAGCGGAACCCGCCGGGGGTCTCGACGCTGCCGATGAGGATCTGCAGCATGTGCAGCGCGCGGGCGGTCTGGAAGCCGTTGGAATGGGCCGAGATCCCGCGCATGGCGTGCATGGCGACGGGGCGGCCGGTCATCTTGGCGTGCCGCTGCCCGCGGAAATCGGTCCAGGGCTGGTCGAGGGTGATTTCCTCCTCGAACGCCACACGGGCGATCTCGGCGGCGATGGCGCGAATCTGCGCCGGGGTGACGCCGCATTTCTCGGCCACCGCCTCGGGGGCGTAGTCGGGCGCGAGGTAGCGGTCGGCGAGGTGGCGGAAGACCGGCAGATGCGTGGCGCCGTCCCGGTCGACCCCATGCGCGAGGTCCGGGGCGATGCCAGGCGCGTCCCAGGCGACGGCCTCCCCGGATTTGCGGTCACGGACCATCGGCTTGCCATCGGCATCACGCAGGAACAGGCCGGTGGAGGCTTCCACGAGGTAAGGCGCATTGGTGTAACGGATCAGGTAGTCCAGATCGACCTTGCCCGCCTTGAGCAACTCATGCACCAGCGACAGGATGAACAGCCCGTCGGTGCCGGGTGTAATGCCGACCCAGTCATCGGCAATCGCGTTGTATCCCGACCGGATCGGGTTGACGCCAATCACCCGCGCGCCGCGCGCTTTCAGCTTGCCAAGCCCCATCTTGATGGGGTTTGAGTCATGGTCCTCCGCCACGCCGAAGATGAGGAACAGCTTCGTGCGGTCCCAGTCGGGCTGGCCGAATTCCCAGAAGGCGCCGCCCATCGTGTAGATGCCCGCCGCCGCCATGTTGACCGAGCAGAACCCCCCATGCGCGGCCCAGTTGGGCGTGCCGAAGGCCTGCGCCCACCAGCCGGTGAAGCTCTGGCTCTGGTCGCGTCCGGTGAAGAAGGCGAGTTTCTCGGGCGCAGACTCGCGTAGAGGGCGTAACCATTCGGTGGCAATTTTCAGCGCCTCCTCCCAGGTGATCTCCTCGAACTCTCCCGACCCGCGGGGTCCGACGCGCTTGAGCGGGGCGCGCAGCCGCGCTGGCGAGAGGTGCTGCATGATCCCCGCCGAGCCCTTGGCACAGAGGACGCCGCGATTCACCGGGTGGTCGCGATTGCCCTCGATATAGGCGACCTTGCCGCCTTTCATGTGGACATTGATGCCGCAGCGGCAGGCGCACATGTAGCAGGTGGTCTTGCGCACCTCGTCGCTGACCTGCGGCGAAAGCTCGAGCGCTGGCTGGCTGGGCATTCTGCGCGACCCTCCCTGTTTTTCCTGCACTTCGCGCCAGGGCAGGCGGTGCACTTCAACAGATGCCGGGCGGGGTTGTCCAGACCGAAAACCGACTGTTAGCCGCGTCCCCGATGAAGAAGGTAATGCACCCCCCAGACAACGCCCCAGCAAAGCATGGCAATCGCCCCGAGGGGGACGAACAAGACCGTGACCCAGCCCACAATACCAATTCCATACAGCAATCCACCGAAATCGACGCCGATGAGAAGACAGGGATGCGCGCGCGCCGCAGTCACTTCGCACCCCGCCAACATGGCGATACCGCTCATGATCGCCACCAGGATGAGCGGCAGCAGCGCGACAAACATGATGGCAAGCGTTATGCCGAGATGGGTCTTCCACGGAAAGGCCGTCTTGCGCGGCTCTGGGGCGGTCATGCGATACGCCGAAACTGTGAAACCGGGCCCGCGCTGTCGAAGAACGGAACCGACGCGGGCATTTCCTCGCCGCGCAGCATGGCCTCTGCCTCGGCCAGGATGACTTCGGTGATGAACGGCAGGTCGAGGCGGCGCGCCTCGGCCATCGGCACCCAGCGCAGATGGCCGAGTTCCTCGCACGCAGCGGAGAAGTCGTCAGGATCGCCGACCACCGCCCCGGCATCGGCCAGAAAGAAGCGGGCGTCGAAGCGGCGCGGGCGCCCGGGCGGGGTGATGGCGCGGAAGATGAAGCGCAGCGGCCCGGCATCGGGCCGCAACCCGCGCGCGGCAAAGCCCTGCCAGTCGGGCGGGGCATCGGGCCACGAACCAAGCTGCCCGAGGGCGAGACCCGTCTCCTCCCACAACTCGCGAATGGCCGCTGCGGCCAGAGCCTGCGGGGCGCTGTGGCCCTGCGCCAGCCGCGCCGCACAGACAGGGTCAAGAGGGCGTGCCAGAGGCACTTCCGCGTCACCGGGGTCGAGCGCGCCGCCGGGGAACACGAATTTGTCGGGCATGAAGGTCGCACCCGCGCCGCGCTGGCCCATCAGAACGCGCGGGCCATCCGTCCCGTCACGGACCAGCAGGACCGAGGCGGCGTCACGAATCGCGGTCTTGTCGGTCTCCTGCACTGGTGCGCTCCTCGAAGCCGTGCATACGGCGCGACCATTGAATGGCCACGATCATGCCCTTGAAGCGCGGCAGAAGGAACAGCGAAAGCGCCACCAGCAGTGCCGAGAAGCTGACGAACAGCACCGCCGGGTGCAGGTCCCAGCGAAACATCGCCGCGACCATCAGCGGCGTGACCACCTTCAATGTGACCAACATCGTCAGGTAGGCCGGCCCGTCATCGGCGCGCTGGTGGCTGAGATCCTCGCCGCAACCGGGGCATGTCTGCTGCACTTCGAGGAAACGGCGAAACAGCGGCGCCTCGCCACAGGCCGGGCAGCAGCCGCGCACCCCGCGCAGCACGGCGGGCGCGAGCGGGCGGTCATCGGTCTGCGTGGCGTCGAGACTGGCCATGGATAGATCCCCAATGCTTTGGACGCAACAGAGATACAGGTTTCGTGCCAATATGACACCCGCCTTGCCCGGCGCGCGGCAGCATGTCGCAAGTTTCCGCGCCTGCGCGCCCGGCGCTGCCTGATCAAGCCGCAAATGCCCGACCCCGTTGCCCACGGGGCGACCGGGGCTTTCACGGGTTTGCGGCTGATCACGGCGCCTCTGGACGCGATTCCCCGTCCGCCCTGATTTTGCCGAAAGCGCCCACGGGGCGTGCAAGGGCGGGTGGGTGGGCATGGTCCGAGGGCGCTATCAATCAATCTGCTCATCTGCGCGAAAGCGCTGCCGACGGCAACGCGCGTGATGTGCTTTCCCCACAGCAGGACCTGATCCGCTGGCCATCCGTCTCGCCTGCGTCCTGCGGTCACGGTCACGCGGGCCGGGCTTGTATTGCCACGCGCAAGCCCGCATAACCGGGCAGATCACCGGATGGGAGCCAGCAATGATCGGTCGGTTGAACCATGTCGCCATCGCAGTGCCCGATCTCGACGCCGCAGCGGCGCAGTATCGCGACACGCTGGGCGCAGAGGTCGGCGCGCCACAGGACGAGCCCGAGCATGGTGTCACGGTCGTCTTCATCACGCTGCCCAACACCAAGATCGAGCTTCTGTATCCGCTGGGCAAGGACAGCCCGATCCAGGGTTTTCTGGACAAGAATCCGTCCGGCGGCATTCATCACGTCTGTTACGAGGTTGATGACATCCTCGCCGCGCGGGACCGGTTGAAGGCGGCGGGCGCGCGCGTTCTTGGCAATGGCGAGCCCAAGATCGGCGCGCATGGCAAGCCGGTGCTGTTCCTGCACCCCAAGGATTTCAATGGCTGCCTTGTCGAGCTGGAGCAGGTCTGATGTCGATCATGTCCGCCATCGCGCTTTATGCTGTCATCTGGTTCATGACGCTGTTCCTGATCCTGCCCTTCCGCCCGCGCAGTCAGGCAGATGCGGGCGAGATCGTGCCCGGCACGCCCGCAGGCGCTCCGCAGGACGCGCAGATGTGGCGCAAGGTCAAGCTGGTCACGGCGGTAGCGACCGTGGCCTTTGTGGTGATTGCCGGGATCATCATTTCCGAGGTCATCACCTACGAGATGATCGAGAGCATCACCCGGCCACGCTGACCCCTCTGCCCGCGCCTGCTCAGCCCTCTGCCTCGGGTGCGTCCCCGATCGGATCCGGCGCGTGCATCCGGTGATAGAGATGGGTAAAGACCGCCGCCCCGACCAGGGGCATGGCGAGGTTCAGGATCGGGATGCTCAAACCGATCGCCAGCACCATGCCTGGCAGCCACAACCAGTAGAAATCCGCCTTGTAGAGGGCACGGGCCGCCTCGGGCGGGTGTCGGCGGCGGGCGATCATGGTGAAGTATTCGCGCGACAGCAGCAGCCCGTTGACCACCCACAGGATCACCAGCCCCCAGCCGTTCGACACTGCGAACACCGCCATCCCCAGCACATTGACGCCCACCAGCAGGCCGAAATAGCGCAACCCGTCGGGGATCGACTCGCTCAGCGGCACACGCTCGCGCTCTGATAGCCCACGGTAATGCTCGGCTTCGACCGCGTCGGCCACGTCATCGAGATAAAGGCCGGTGAAGATCGATGCGACAGGCACCATCAGGAACACCGACAACCCGACCAGATAGAGGATAGAGCCCAGCGAGAATAGCGAGGACAGCCCCTGCACCTGTCCGGTGATCGGCAGGAACAGAGCCCCCGGAATCAGCAATTGCACGATCAGAAGCACGAAAGCATAAAGCAGGAACAACAGCGCCACGGAGAGCGCGCCGCCGATCCACAAGAGCCTGCGGTAACGCGGGTCGCGCAACTGGGTGACGGCGCGGCTATAGGCCTGGATCATTGGACAGCCCCTTCGGTCTGGCGCGCGCTGAGCGCATGGCAAAGATGGGTGAAGGCGGCGACGCCGACAACCGGCATCAGCAGATTCAACAGCGGCACGGCAAGCAACAGGACGAAGGCCATCCCCGCAAGAAGCAGCGCTCCGCCATGCCG
>LFIK01000334.1_pt1 | contig 34993 bp, 28 predicted proteins | sample 643401 | NCBI WGS metagenome assembly LFIK01 (sample SAMN03777447, study PRJNA286221) | soda lake metagenome | biome: soda lake; feature: Kulunda steppe; material: water; isolation source: sample T5-Br brine of Lake Tanatar-5 | place: Russia: Kulunda steppe | collected 2010-07
ACCTGCTCAACACCACCGCCGAACTGTTCGCGGACGGCCCGTGACCGCCCGCAGCTGGCTCAGTCATCCCTGGCCAGCAACCGCTCCCGCCGCTCAAGCTCCGCATCAGTCGGACCCTTGAGCATGCCGACCGCCATCACGAGCAACCCTGCCAAGTACAGACCGGCGGCCGCCAGGCCGAAGCTGCCGTCACCGACGAGGCCGAACCAGTTGAGGAAGCCGCCGGACACGATGACGATAAGGCCGAAACCGAGACGGCGACGTTGGCGGGGGGATGACCACTTCTCCGGGTGCGGCCACATCGGCTCGGAACGGAACGACTCCAGCACCAGCGCGACACCCAGCAGCATCCCCACCACGTTGATCACCAGCAGCAAGTTCGCCACGAATCCTCCCACGCATCGGCAACTCCCCACACACCGTGACCAGGCTACGAGCAGCCGCAACCCACGAACAACCGGTCTCGCGGGGAAGTCGTGTACTACCCCTCGACGCGGGACAGAAGACCCCCACATCTTGTGGCGGTCACGCATTCTGCCTACCCCTTACCGCGGGTTTTCACCGCTCCGGCCAGCGTGATGACCTCTACCCGGCAGTTGTGGCGCTTGACGCGAACCATGACCTGATGCCAACAGCACACGACCTCCTTGACGCGGACCCGGATCCCACCGAAGAGTACGTACGTGAACTCTCCTACAGGGGGGCGTCGACTGCTCCCGATAGCACGTGAGAAGCCGTTCACAGGGCACGGGGACCTCATCGCGGGACACGTCACGTCGGGGACGTACATGAAGGTCTACGTTAGCGAGGACGACCGTGCCGAGGAGGTGTGGGTCCGGGTCCGGGCCACACCCGACCACCACGGAAGCGACGTCGTGCTTGACGTACTACAGCACGTGATCCCCGATGCTCGACGTGAAGACATCGACTTCCCCGACGATCATCCCCAACGACCGCCGGCAAGCGGGGAACGCATCATCCGCTGGGCCTGCCCGTAGCGGCGTCACCGCACGAGGCAGAGAAGCGCCCGGGAACTGTCCCGGGGCACATTCTTTCAGTGTGGCCAACCCACTGAAGAACTGATGACCATCCGCAGTAGCCCTGTCAGCCGCTCTGCGGCCGCAGCCCGGACCGACACTAGGCGCATGACACGCATCGAACGCCACCACTGGCTCAACACTGTCGTCGGCATCCTCGACGCTGCGTTCTACCTCTCCGAGGAGGAGCAGGCGCAGGTGATCCGTATCATCCGGCAGCTGCTGGTGGACCTACGGATCCCGGAACGTGGTGCGCCGCGTGAGGTGCCCGCACCACTGTCGTTGGAGGTCCATGCGTCCTTCTACACCACCACGCTTGCGCAGCCGCGTCAGTCAGGCGCGCCCCGCCCAGTACGTGCCGCCACCTCTAACGACCTGACCGTGTCCATCGAAGCGTGGCGTGACGCGCTGCTGGGGCTGATCACCGTGGCCTACCCCGACCTCGAACCGCTCGAACGGCTCGAGGTCGCGCGCACACTGCACGACCTGCTCGCTGCTTTGGGGGTCCCGGCGCGGGCCGCCGCGTTCTTCCCTTCTGAGGTCATCGCCGCCTACCACCGGCTTCCCGAGTCGCTGCCAGTCCAGTAGCCGCCGCATCGCCTACAGGTAGCAGCTGGCTGTCCGCAGCTGGATCGTCCGCAGCAGCACACGCAGCCGGCAGCAGTGCGGCCCGCCCTGTCCGGCAGGGTGAGCTGGCTGGCGCCCATCACCGCAGGCACGGTCTGCGCAACCCGGCAGGTGTTCCCGACGCCGCACCGGTGGGCCGGAATTGTCCAGGCGTCTCGACGTTTCTGGAAGTGCCGGACCATCGTTGCCATGAGGATGACGTGGCACATCTGGCCCGGGCAGCACTGGCCGCTGACCAGCGAGCAGGAGCACCGGTTTGTCGAGGATCTGACCAGCCGGGCAACCGATGCGAACACGCCCGTCCGTGACGACGTGACGGTGTTACTGAGCATGCTGCGCTGCGGCACCGACCTTGACCAGGCGCTCGAGCTGGCACCTGGCCTGCAGCCGCAGCTACCGCACCTGTTAGGCGCCTACCAGCTGCTTGCGAGCTCGTTGCAGACCGCCACCGCCGCCTGGGGACGTTCCCTCAGCGCAGACAGCAGCGACCTCGGCGCCCATGCGGACCGGGCCGCTCGGCTGCTGCCCGCACCGGTTGAGCGGCTCCGGTCATGTGCTGCCGATCCAACAGCACGGCGGCACACCGCCGAGGTGCTGCGCGAGCGGATCGCCGCCACCGTCGAGCAGGCCCGTACCATCGAAGTGCAGTGCGCCGCGCTGCCGCCACCATCACCTGCCGCCCTCAAGCTCGGCCTCCAGCTGTTCCACCCGCAGATCCCAGGCTTGTACGCCGACCCGTTCTACCTGCCCGACCGGGTCAGTGCCTTGTCACCCACCCGGGTTGACAGCCTGTTGAACGGCGCTCTGGCGCCACCATCATCGTCGGTTGGATGAGCCGGCTGTCCGCCTCGACCGGCCGTCGTGCTGCCGGCATCGTCACCGTGCTGGCCGTGGTCGCCGCGATACCACCGCTCAGCGGCATGCCGTACACCACAACCACCATCGTGGTTGCTGCCGCCATCGTGGGGCTGGCCATCGCCCCGTGGCTGCTGGCCGCACGGCTGGCTGGGACGTTGGGCACCTGGACCGCTGTCGCCGCCACCGCGGTGGTCGCCGCCGTCCTGGCGGCGTTCGCCGCACTGGCAGCCGACCCCTGCCCCGGACCGCTGCGTGGCACCTGCGGCGCACTGGTCGCCGACGCTGCGGGCACCGCCCTGCTGGCGGTCGCGGTGCTTGCTGGTCTGCCGCGCGTGCTGCTGGCCAGCGCGCGTAGCGCCTGCAGTACTGCCAGGCAGCTCCGCCAGCGGGCAACCCGCCACCGGTGACGCGCCACCACCTGGTGCGAGGGCCGCGCCGTGTGCCGATGCTGACCACATGCGCATAGATATCACCTCACGGCCCGCCTACGCGCTGGCCTACGTCCACCTCGATGTGGATGAGTCCGTCCACGCGGAGCCGGGCGCTCTGGTCGCGATGAGCCACGGCATCGAAGTTGCTGCCCGCGCGACCGGTGGCGTCGGCCGTTCGGTGATGCGGCAGCTGTTCGTCCAGGAGCACTTCTTCCAGGCGCGCTACACCGCCCATCTGCATGGCGCGTGGATCGCGTTGGCGCCTGCCCGTCCCGGCGACGTCACCGAGGTCGACATCCACGGTGATGATGACGTGCTCATCGAATCCGGTTCGTTCCTTGCGCACAGCGCAGGTGTCAACGTCACCGCCCGAGCCGGCAGCCTGCAGACCGTTGTGTTACGTGAGGGCGCCACGGTCATCCGTGCGTCCGGGGCCGGCGCGCTGCTGGTGTCGTCCTACGGCGCCATCGAACGCTTCGAACTCGGCCCCGGCGAGGAGATCATCGTCGACACCGGCCATCTGGTGTGCTGGTCCGCGTCGATGGGCCTGCGTGTCGGTCCACTGTCGGGCATCATCTCCGCCGCACTAACTCGCGAAGGGATCGTCGGCCAGCTCACCGGCCCAGGTGTGGTCTACGTCCAGACCCGCGCAGAACAGCAGCTGCGCTCCTGGGTTCTGCCGAAGCGGTACCAGAACCTCAGACGGTAGCTGCTGGTGGGTGACCAGTTGCCGTTGGACTTCTCTGCCTCCACCGCAGAGCGGCACCGCCGTGCACGCCAGCGCATCGAGCGCGCCGAAGGCACCACCCCACCGCTGTTCGCCCGGCCACCGAACCTTGATGTGCATCTGCACTCCTCGGCTGAAGCGGTTGCCACCATCAGCGGCGACGACCCCGACTGGGCCATCACCGTGCTGCAGCAGCTGGTCGGGCCGGTCCGGCCGCTGCGCCGCCGACGGGTCGCGTTCCCGGCAGCTGCGCTCGACCGGCTAGCCTGGGTACGACCTCCGGTGCAGATCACCTTGGACGCTGCCGCCGGCGCGGTCGCACGCACCTTGTGGGCCAAAGCACTTGGCTGCAGACCGTTGATGGTCGCACGCCAAGGCCGGCGGATCGTCGCCTCGAGCCCGCGATGGCCTTCCGGGCTGCGGGTCGTCGACGCCCCCTGGACCGCAGTTGCCGCGCTGCTTGCGCTGGACGTGCCGCTGACGATCCAGCCGACCGCTGAACGGCTGATGCTCAAAAAGCTGGGCGACGCGGACACCCGGATCGCCCGCGCCGGGCTGGCCGGCTCGTCGGTCCTGATCGATGCGCGCAGCCCCACCCTGCTGGAAGCGCTTGACCTACCTGGGCTGGCCTACGCCGGAGAGGCGGACAGCGGCCGCTACCGGATGCCGCTGCTCAACGCCGAATGTCTGCTGACCACGCCGCAGATCGAAACGTCCACCGAGCTCGAAACCGCCATCCGTAAGGTCACCCGCCGGGTACGGCCGCTGGCCACCTCCGCCGGGTTCCCGTGGAACCTCTACGGCTTCCAAGCCCGTGACGCGGCGCGCGGGATGCGGATCCTGGAAACCACCGGCGGTGTCCTCCTCGCCGGCGACATGGGGTCGGGCAAAGCGCTGGCCGCCGACACGCCGGTACGTACCGCGGACGGGTGGGCACCGATCGGCCAGCTGACCGTCGGCGACCACGTCTACGGCATCGACGGCCACCTGCACCCGGTCACCGGCGTCTTCCCACAAGGCCGCCGCCAGCTTGTCGATCTCGTCTGCGACGACGGCAGCCGTGTGCGCTGCGATGCTGACCACCTGTGGGAACTGGCGAGCGAGCACCGGCCGGTCGTCACCACCTCCGAGCTGGCTGCCCGGCTGGCAGCAGAGCTGCCCTGCCCACTACCGGTAGGCGCCCCACCGGCAGACCCGCCGCATGTGCGTCAGCCCCAGAGACCACCACACCGCCGCGCGGAGCAGCTCAGCGCGCTGCTCGCCACCGGGCAACTCGACGCCGCCGCCGGACTGGATACTGCCCCCCTGGCTGAGCGGGCCGCGACGCTGCGCGCGCTGTTCCACCAGGCGGGCACCGTCGCCCACCGCGACGACGGCTACGTCGCCAGGTTGACGTTGCCGCACACCTCCCATGGGCCGACCGCCAGGCTGGTGGCGAGTCTGGGTGGCAGCGCCCACCCAGCCGGCCAGCAGCTGGAGGTGCGGCTCCCGCCGCAGCTGCGCCCGACCGACGGTGTCGATGCGGCTGTCTGGGCGGCACAGGCCGCGCCGCCCTACCGCAACGCGGTCGCTGTGGAGCAGGCTGGCGTTGGCGAGGCGGTCTGCATCGCGGTGGACGCACCCCGGCAGCTGTATGTCATCGACCAGCATCTGATCACCCACAACACGACCGTGGCGTTGGCGCTGGCTCACGAGCTGGACCTGTGGCCGATGACCGTGGTCGCACCGCTGTCGGCGTTCTCCACCTGGGCGAAACAGCTGGAGGAACTCGGCAGAAGCTACTACCTGGCGACCGACGCGCCCGCTACAGCCTGGGAACACATCGAGGCCGGCGCCTATGACGCAGTCGTGATCTCCTACGACCGGCTGGCCCGCTTCCAGGAACTGATCGAGCAGCTGGGCGTGCGTTGCATCGTGGCTGACGAGCTCCAGCGGATCCGTTCCCCCGGCTCCAAACGTTCCCGTGCGTTGCGGGCGCTGGCGGCAAGCGTCCCCGTCCGCATCGGGCTGTCCGGCACACCGTTGACCAACACGGTTGCGGACCTGCTGCCGATCGGTGCGTTCCTCTCGCCGGGGGAGTGGCGCCCGCGCGCCAACACCAAGGATCTGGCGGACATGTACCCGGGTGACGACCCGGTCGAGTCGGTCGCGGAGCATCTCGGGTCGATGATGGTGCGTCGCCGTATGGAGGACACCGGCGCGACCCTGCCGGGACGCAACGACCACCGCATCTTCGTGCAGCTGACCGCCGACCAACGTCGTGCGCTACGTGAACTGGAGGAGGAAGCGCAACGTGCCAAGGAGGACGGCGAGTTCTCCGACCCGCAGTCGCGTATGCATGCGTTCGCGCGTCTGCAGCGGATGCGCCAGATCACCAACAACCCGTCGGCCGCCGGTGTGGCCGGACCCAACCCGAAGGTACGTGCCGCCGTGGAGCTGGCAGAGGACTTCATCGCCATGGGACGCAAAGGCGTGTTGTTCTGCGCTGACCGCACCACTTTCACCGACCTTGGTCAGGCGTTGGACGCGGCTGGCATCGGCTGGGTCGGCATCTGGGGGTCGACCCCGCCGCATCAGCGCATCGCCAACGAGAAGCGGTTCCACACCGAGGATGCGGTCAAGGTGGTGCTGTGCACCATCCAGGCGGGCAGTGAGTCGTGGTCGGCGTCACCGACGGCAACCTGGCTGATCTCGACCGCGTACATGTACGCGCCGGCGACGCTGTCGCAGATGGAAGCGCGGGTCTACCGGATGAACTCCGATCCGGACGGACCGGACGTGGAGATCTGCTACGTCCACGCGCAGGCACCTGGTGGCACCCTTGACGACCGGATGGTCGAGATCCTTGAGCAGAAGAAACGCCTGTTCGCTCAGGTGGTCGACCGCACCCACCATGTGGACACCACCCAGGTGCATTACTCGATGGGTGACCTGGTCTACCTGATGACCGGTGAACGCGACGCGAAGCTCGACCGGATCGAGATCGACGCCAAGGAGGTGGTCGAACGAGAGGAAGCTGCGACCGAACATGCGCGCCGAACCCTCTACCGGCACACCAGCGCAGGGCTTGACGCCCCCGACGATGGCAGCCAGACACTGACGGCCGAGGAGTACGCCGACCTCGACGACACCGCCACGGCCGACGGGTTCGATGCCGGAGACGGGTTCGATGCCGGAGACAGGTTCGATGCCGACGACAGGTTCGACACCGACGGTGCGTTTGCTGGAGACAGCAGCGTCGACAGCGAGCACGATGGCAGCCTGGTCGACGGCCCGCACGGCGTGACGTAGCGAACCCGGCGGCATCAGCCCGCCCAGCTGCGCGCCGGGCACCCGTGCTGGTGCCACACAGCCCACCGGTCAGCTGCGTTGCTGCCCCGGACACCGCCGTGGACGGGACGCGTCGGAAGCGTTTCGGTGGCACCTCGGCGGGCACAGCAGAACTGCTCGGCGGCAGCGCGGACGGCAGGTGCGGCAACGGCCCGGAAACGGTGCGGCCCGCCCACCCTGCGGGGATACGCGCCCGTACACCTGCCAGACGATTGCCATCCACCAGCAGGCTGTCACGGTCTAGCCAACCCCTACCGCACCCGCCCAGGGTGTTTCGCGACGCGGATCGAGGATCGTGACATGGCCGACGCGCCCACCACCGACTACGGCACCGGCTCGCTGACGGTCCTTGAAGGGCTCGATGCGGTCCGCAAGCGACCCGGCATGTACATCGGTTCTACTGACTCCCGTGGCCTGCAGCACTGCGCCTGGGAGATCATCGATAACGCCGTCGACGAAGCGTTGGCCGGCTACTGCACCCGCATCGACCTGACCCTGTTCGACGACGGGTCGATCGAGATCACCGACAACGGCCGCGGCATCCCCGTCGATGTCGACCCGAAGACCGGCCTGACCGGTGTCGAGCTGGTGTTCACCAAACTGCACGCCGGCGGCAAGTTCGGCGGCGGCGGGTACGCGGTCGCCGGTGGCCTGCACGGCGTCGGCGCATCGGTGGTCAACGCACTGTCGGAGCGGGTCGATGTCACCGTCACCCGCGACGGGAAACAGCACACGTTATCGTTCGCGCGAGGCACCGCCGGCCACTTCGCCGCCTCGGGCGACTTTACGGCCGGCAGCTTGACTGCCACGGGCAAGGTGCCGACATCCCAGACCGGCACCACCGTACGGTTTTGGCCCGACCGGCGCATCTTCCTACCGGAAGCCGAGTTCTCCTGGGAGGAGACGCTGCGACGAGCACGGCAGACCGCGTTTCTGGTTCCGACCCTGACCATTAGCGTCACAGACCAGCGTGGTGCCGCGCCGGTAGTTGAGGAGTTCCGCTTCGATGGCGGCATCCGCGACTTCGTCGACCATATCGCCGCCGACCGCGCGGTGTCCGACACCCTTCTGCTGCAGGGGTCTGGCACGTTCACCGAGTCGGTCCCGGTCCTGGAGGGTGAGACGCTGGTCACCCAGGACGTCGAACGCACCTGCGAGGTCGAGGTTGCGCTGCGCTGGGGTGTGGAGTACGAAACCGATGTGCGCAGCTTCGTCAACATCATCGCCACCCCGAAAGGCGGCACGCACGTCACCGGGTTCGAGAAGGCGCTGCACAAGACCGCTGTCGACGCGGCCCGTAACGCCAAAGCGTTGAAAGCCTCCGAGGAGAAACCCAACAAAGGCGACGTCCTCGAGGGGCTGACGGCGGTGGTACTAGTGCGTCTGGCAGAACCGCAGTTCGAAGGGCAGACCAAGGAGGTGCTCGGCACCGCCGCGGTCAACCGGATCGTCGCGCAGGTTGTCGCCGACGGGATCACCGGATGGGCGACCGCCCGCGGCACCAAAGCGCAGGCCCGCAAGGTGTTCGACAAGATCGCTACCGCAGCCCGCACCCGCCGTGCCGCTCGCGCTCACCGTGAGACTATCCGCCGTAAGAACGCGCTGGAAACCTCATCGATGCCGGCCAAGCTGTCCGACTGTCGCAGCAACGACATGGACACCGCCGAGCTGTTCATCATCGAAGGTGACTCCGCCGGCGGCACCGTCAAAGCCGCACGTGATGCCGAGTTTCAGGCGCTGCTGCCGATCCGAGGCAAGATCCTCAACACGATGCGGGCCACCGAGAAGCAGATGCTCGACAACGCCGAGTGCGCAGCCATCATCACCGCCATGGGCGCTGGATCAGGTAGAAGCTTCGATCTGGACGCTATCCGGTACGGCAAACTGATCGTGCTGGCTGACGCTGATGTTGATGGGGCCCATATCCGCTGTTTGCTGCTGACGCTGGCTTTCCGCTACCTGCGTCCCCTGCTCGAAGACGGACGCGTCTACGCCGCGGTGCCGCCGCTGTACCGCATCCAGGTCAACGGCACGTCGGAACCGATCTTCTGCTACTCCGACGAGGAACGCGACCGTGCGCTCGCCGAACTTGAGCGGGCCGGCAAGAAGCACAAGCCGCTGCAGCGCTTCAAGGGCCTTGGGGAGATGGACGCCGACCAGCTCGCGGAAACGACCGTCGATCCAGCCAACCGCAAACTGCGCCGCATGACCGTCACCGACGCTGCGGCCGCAGAAGCCGCGTTCGAAACGTTGATGGGGCAGAACGTTGCCGGCCGTCGCGACTTCATCGTCGAACGGTCCGCAGACCTTGACCGCGAACGCATCGACGCGTGAGCTGCGCCGGGTGCCTGGCGCAGCAGCCGCTGCCGACGCCGGAGGGAACCAGCGCCGGCGCCGGTCCGCCCAGACCCACAACGCAACGGCACTGGCAGCTCCAGGCAGCGGCGGCCTGCCCAGATGCACACGCTGGTCCGGCTGCGCTCACCTCACCGTTGCGTCCGGCAGCTGAGCACACCTTCGCCACCAGCGGCCGACACGGCGGACCGTCCAGCATCGTCACGCAGGCATGCGTCGAGCACTGTGTGTGGCAGGTCTACTAGCGCTGCGCACACCGGCAGGCGCCGTGCACATCGGGTGCCAGCCGTGTACCGCGCCGCTGGCTGGGCGGTGTGTGTCCACCGGCCAACGGCACCGGCTGCTGGGGAACGAACGTGCGGGTGAGCACAGACAGCTACCCCGCACCACCCCGCACCATCCCGCACGACACCGCGGCGAAGCTGTACACAGCGACACGCCCAGACAGTAGGTCCGGACGTGTCACGTACCACCACACGCGGTGGGTAAGGGTTACGGGCGGGGCACCGCCAGGTAGAGGCGGTCGTCACCGACCAACCACACCGGCGTGCGGGTGTCAGCCAGCTTCAACGTCACCTTCCGGGTGTCGGTGGTAGCCAGACCAGCAGCGAGCACCTCACCGGCGAACTTCACCGTCACGGGTTCCTGGTGGTCGAAGGCGGCGGCGACCGTTTCGCTGGCGTTACCGACATCGGTGCCGCTGGAGACGGTGAGCTCACCAGCCGGGTCGAAGTTGACCTGCACAGTGTCGCCATACCGGCTGACGCGTTTGAGTGCCGCCTGGAACGAAGCGGTATCGACCGTGGCGGTTGCCGGCGGTGTGGTTGCCGTCAGCTTGCGCCAGTCGGGAAACTGGTCCGCGATCTGGGAGACGACCATCTCGGTGTCGTCGGCAACCAGGTGCACCGCGGCGGCACTGGCGGTGATCGTCAGCTTGTCCGCCTGATCGAAGACCTTGACGAACGCTGGCACGACCGCCACTGGGAGGAGCGCGGCAACCGCGTCACCGGCGCTTGCGAGTGTCGAGCTCGACAGCCGGTAGGCGTCAGTGGCCACCAGCGTCATCGTGCCGTCATCGGATTCCAGCCGCACACCGTTGAGTGCCGGTTTGGAGACATCCTTTGACGCCGCTGTAGCGACCAGCTTGGCGTGCTGCGCGAACCTGGCAGCGTCCACAGCAGTGGACGGACCTTCGACGGTTGGGAGCTGCAGTTCACCGTCGACAACGGTCCGGTTGAGGGTGAACCGTCCCGTCCCGCCGGTGATCTGCACCGACTGGTCGGACACGGTCAACGAGACCTGCTCGCACGTCAGGTTCTTGACGGTGTCGGCTGCCAGCTGCGCAGGAACGCTGACCTGGCCATCGACGTCCGCGTCCACCGGCATCTGCCGGCGGATAAAGGTTGAACCGTCACCGGCGGTGACGGTCAAGGTCGGCTGGTCTGCGGCCGTACCGGCCACCGCCAGTTGCAACGCCGCGTGTGCGGGCACGGCGCTGCGGGTCGAAGCTGCCAGCGCACAGGTAGCGAACGCGCTGGTGATGAGGTCCTTGGGGACGGTGATCTGCACCGGTCCTCCTTCCTCCGGCCGGGCCGGGTGTGGGAAACCCCCGCAGGGGTGTGCGCTGACCGTGGGCGCCAGCAGCCGGTCAGCAACCACAGCGACCCCCGGCCGTGGGGGTTCAGCGGCACTGGCGGGCAGAGCGCAGCACATGACGACACGGTGGATCTTTCTGGGGTTGCTGAGCCTGGTGCTGGTGACTACCCACCCGTGGGGCGGCCCGGTCCGCACTGCGTTGGACGGGGTTTCCGGCCTCGATCAGCTGCAGGCGCTACCTGACCTGCTGCTCGGCCGTGGGGATGGCTACGCCCTCACCCGCACGACCGAGTCCGGTGAGCCGGTCCGCTGGCACCACTGCGGCACCGTCCCGGTCCTGGTCAACGCTTCCGACGGCACCACCGCAGACATCGTTGCCGCGGTATCTGAGGTTGCCGACCGCACCGGTTTAGACCTGCAGGTTGTCGGCGACACCGAGCTGGTCCCGCAGTTGGACTGGCCCGCCGGCGTCGAACCGGTCGGCAGCTACCCCTACCCGCCGGTCGTGATCGCCGAGACCGCCGCGGACGAGACCGGCATTCTGCACGAAGGCGACAACGGCGCAGCTGTCACCAAGGAAGCTGCTGTTGGCGGTACCCGGCAGCTGGTGACGGGCACCGTGCTTCTCAACGCTGACGAGCTCGACGGCTTCGACGCAGGGTTCGGTCCGGGCCTGTCCCGCGGCAACGTCATTCTCCACGAGCTCGGCCACCTGGTCGGCCTTGCCCATGTTGCCGGCAATGAGCTGATGCACGCCTACATCTCGCCGCGGACACCGGACGGGTTCACCGACGGAGACGTCGCCGGCCTCGAGGCCGTCTCGGTCGACTGTTAAGGGCCTGTGGGTAGCTGTTTCGTCCGTTCGAGCTGTGCGGCTCTGTGAAGTTGCGTCGTCAGGACATGCGGAAGTCGCTCGGTGACAGCACGGCTGCTGGCGGGGTGCTGTCGTCTCTGACGCGAGTGCACCGGTGTGGCATGGCCGCAGTAGGCTGCCGGTGCGCGATGCGACGTTCCAGCGGCCGTGCCGCCACCGGATAGCAGCTGCGATATCGGTCCTGTCAGATGTGATGTTTCGCGTCATGCTGGGCGCGACGTCACAGGCCACCCTCCGCCGAACGTGAGCGGGAACTGTCCACAGGTCCGAACCCGACGCTGCGGCTGCAGCCAGATGACGACAACGGCTGTACCTGCTGGCCTGCTTCCAGCCGCAGTCGAGCCGGATTCCGGCCGCGTGCGCGCTGCTCGGTGTGGTTGGATCACCGCAGCAGGCGGCGTCGCCGGCCACTGTCAGCCGGCAGATCCGCCCGCCCACCACGACACGACCAGCGCCACCGGTAGTGAGCGGCGCTGATGCGTGCGCACAGGCGCGTGTCCGTGCAGCGCGTTGTGCCCGTTCTCGGCGGTGGATGCCCGCAGCTTCGCTTCAGTCAGCGTGCGGCGGTTGCTGTGTCAGCAGCTGCGGCGACCGCTGCGGTGACCAGCACCTCCCCACCTACCACATCGACCGTTACCTGGCCGCCGTGCGCGGTTTGGCCGTCCAAGATCCGGTCGGCCAGCGGATCCTCCACCCGCCGTTGCAGGAGCCGCCGCAACGGCCGCGCCCCGTACTGCGGGTCGTAGCCATGTTCGGCGAACCAGTCACGTGCCGCAGCGGTCATGGTGAGCTCAACACCAAGCTGGTTGGCTCGCTGAACCGTGTCTGCCAGCAGCAGATCAAGGATCTGGTGCATCTGTGCAGCCTGCAGCGGTGCGAACACCACCGTTTCGTCCAACCGGTTGAGGAACTCCGGCCGGAAGTGGTCCTGCACGGCTGCGTGGATGCGCCGCTCAGCCGCAGCCCGCTCGTCGGACGCCGCTGCGGCGGCAAAGCCCAGCGCGGGCTTGGTTGCGCTTGCCGTGGTGCCCAGGTTGGAGGTCATCACCAGCACCGTGTTGGTGAAGTCGACCTCGCGCCCTTTGCCGTCGGTCATGCGGCCTTCCTCCAGGACCTGCAGCAGCGTGTTGAACACCTCCGGATGCGCTTTCTCAACCTCGTCGAGCAGCACCACCGAGTACGGCTTGCGGCGCACCTGCTCGGTCAGCTGTCCGCCTGCCTCGTGGCCGACGTAGCCGGGCGGTGACCCGAACAGCCGTGCGACCGCGTGCTCCTCTGCGTACTCCGACATGTCGAGGGTCAGCAGCGCGTGCGCGCTGCCGAGCAGCTGCTCAGCCAACGCCTTCGCCAGTTCGGTTTTGCCAACGCCGGACGGCCCGGCGAACAAAAAGCTGCCAGCCGGACGCTGCGGCGACTTCAGCCCGGCCTGGGCGCGTCGGACCGCTCGAGCGACTGCGGAGACCGCGGTGTCCTGACCGACGACCCGCTGGGTGAGCGCAGACTCCAGCTGCAGCAGCTGCCGGGCCTGCTCGCCGGTCCTCTCAGCGACCGGCACGCCAGTGATGTCCTGCACCAGTTGTGCGACCGTCCCGGCGTCTACCGACAACTGCTGCGGCTTGTCGGACACTGCTAGCTTGGCGTCCAGTTCGTCGATGCGCCGTTGCGCCTGGCTGGCGCGCAACGCACCGTCGTCTGAGCCGGCATGTTCAGCGTCAGCAAGATCCGCCTTGGCTGTCTCGCGGTCGACGAGCAGCAGCTCACGTTGCGGGTCGAACGCGTCGATACGGACCAACGCACAGGCCTCGTCGAGCAAGTCTACCGCCTTGTCGGGCAGCTGCCGGTCAGCGATGTAGCGTGCTGAGAGCGACACCGCATCGTCCACCGCGGACGGGTCGATCTCCACGTCGTGGTGCGCTTCCAACCGCGGCTTCAGCGTGGTGAGGATCTCGATCGTGTCGGTGTGCGAAGGTTCGTCGATGGTGATCGGCTGGAACCGACGTACCAACGCCGCGTCCTTCTCAAAGCTTTTGCGGTACTCGTCGGTGGTGGTCGCACCGATCATCCGCAGCTGCCGTCGCGCGAGCAGCGGCTTCAGGAGGGCGGCTGCATCGACCGCACCTTCGGAGGCACCGGCACCGACCAGCGTGTGGACCTCGTCGACGAACAGCACCACGTCGTCACGACTGGTGGTTTCCCGCAGCACGGCCTTGAGACGCTCTTCGAAATCGCCGCGGTAGCGGGCACCGGCCAGCATCGCGCCGACATCCAACGAGATCACGTCGGTGCCGCGCAACGACGAGGGAACCTCATCAGCCGCGATGCGCTGGGCGAGCCCTTCGACGACGGCGGTCTTGCCAACTCCAGGTTCGCCGACCAGCACCGGGTTGTTCTTCGACCGGCGGACCAGTACCCGCAGCAGCCGCGAGATCTCAGCGTCGCGACCGACGACCGGGTCGAGCTGGCTGGTCCTGGCAAGCTCGGTGAGGTTGGTGCCATACTTGTCAAGCGCCGCTTGCTTGCCCCGGCTTCCCGGCGTCGCGGCCGGCGCACCTGCGGGTGCGCTGGCCGCGTCCCGTGCTGGTGTGCTCTGGTTGTCAAGCAGCTGTCTGCGCAGCTTTTCGGGGTCAGCGCCACTGCCGACCAGCAGCTGCGCAGCAACCCCGTCCGCTTCGCGAAGGAGCCCGAGCAGCAGGTGGTCGGGGGAGATGTGGTTCGCCGCCAACGACAGCGCTTCACGTAACGCCAGCTCCAGCACCTTCTTCGCCCGGGGGGTGAACGGCACGTGGACACTGCCGTCGCTCTCACCGTGCCCGGTGGTGGCGACCAGCTGGCTGTGCAGGCCGTCGCGGGTCATGCCAGCGTCGCGCAGCACCTGTGCGGCCCCGGAGTGGATGCCGACCAGCCCGAGCAGAAGGTGCTCGGTGCCGATGTAGTTGTGCTGGAGGCCACGGGCCTCCTCCTGGGCGGTGACGACCACCGCGCGGGCCTCGTCAGTGAATCGTTCGAACATCAGTGACCTTCGTGTGGGGCGGTAACGTTGGGGCGTCACCGGTCATGGTGCGGGTCGCGTGCTGCGCGGCATTCGTCGACGGTGCACGTTGCCCGCGCAGGTGGGGAGCCACAGCTGACCGGCGCACCGCCAGCGTCGGCAACGCCGATGGTGCGGTGGCGATCGGTCTACCCGCCGAGCTGGGCTGGACGCAGCCAGGCGTGCGTGTCGGCCCGCTGGCTTGCGGCGGTGCGTAGCCCCACCGGGCGAGCACAGCTGGGTACTGCCGCCGCTGCGGCCGCACCGGTGGGCGTCGAACGCAGCGCCAAGCGCTGGTGTGTGCCGCTGCGTCTGCTGCCGGTGGCGGCTGCCCAGCGTCTCTGTGGCCGGTCGACCACCACCGAACAGTGGTGGCCCCGGATGGGCAGCTGCCCCGCCCCCATACCGCACCAGCATCTTGGCAGGTGGCACCCACGTTCGCCCGGAACACACGTCGTAGCGTTGGTTGTTGAGGAGTTCGCAGACCGGGCCGACACTGGGAAGGTGATCGAGCTACTGTCCAACGACTCCCAGGATGCCCTTGAGACCCTGGCAGAAGAACCGCCTGACGGGCCGGTGCTGCTGCTGGGCTGCCCGCTGCCGGAGCTAGCCGCAGCTGCCGGCCGCTGGATCGCCCGCCACCATCTCGGTCCGGCCGCCGACTACGACGCAGCATCGTTCGCACCGTCCGCGCAACGTTGGCGTGTCACTGACCTCGAACCGGTCCTGGCGCGTGCGGCACGGCAACCCCGCCGGCGGCACGTGCTGATACTTGAGGATGCCGACCGGCTGGAGCAACGCAGCTACGACCGGCTGCTCAAACTTGCGGAGGAGCCGCCGGCCCCCACACTGCTGGTGCTGACCGCGACCGCCACCAGCCAGCTGCCCGCGACGTTGCGTGGCCGTGCCGCCGCCGACGTGGTTGTCCACCCTCGTCCACCGCACGAGCGGGTTGCAGCGCTAGCTGCTGGCGGGGTGCGCTGGCGGGCCGCAGAGGCGGCCGTGGACTTGGCTGGCGATGCCGCTAGCCTTGCGGGTCCGCTGGCCCGCCACGACCGACTCCGGGACCTGGCGTCCGAGGCGTTGGACGGGCTGACGGCCGACACCGTGCAGCTGTGGGACATCCACCGGCGGCTGGCTGCGTTAACCGACTTGGCGGTGCTACTGGACCTGGTCGACACCAAGCCGGACGCGACGCTGCCGCAGCGGGTGCCTGCCTGCTCTACCCCGCCGCAACGGGCACAGCTGCGGAAGCTGGTGCTCCGGCTGGCTGACCGGTTCGAGCACACGGTGCGCGCGCAGCTGCACGCTCCGCAAGTTGCCGGCCAGCAGGTCGCGTCCGGCCTTGACGCGATCGACCGGCTGCGTAAACGGCTGACGGTACCGACCCCACCCGGCGTTGCGTTGTCCGCACTGGCCGCTGACCTCGACCCGGCCAGCTGACCTGCCGGCATCCGGGCGGGCCGATCAGGTGCGTCTGCCGCCGCAGTGGACAGCGCCCGGCAAGCAGAGCAGGTAGCAGCAGGCGGCCGGTGTGTCGCGGCGTTGGAACTGCAGTTGCTGCCGTGCTGAACCTGTTCGCAGCTGCCGATGGCGGCAGCGACAATCAGGGCCTGCGGACAGTAGATGCGCACGTTGGCCAGACGGCTCCCTGTGAAGTTGCATCCGGCAGCAGCTGAAGCGTCGCGTATCTCCTGTCCGATGTTACGTCTGGCAGTGCCGAGGGCGCAGGTGACCTCGGCAGCCGTCCGGTGGGTCTGTGACGCACAGCCCGCCCGAACGCTGCGTGGATGCCATGTTGCTGCCACCACGTGCGACATTGCGCCCGGCGTCAGGCCGAGCGCCGTTGCGTGACTTCCTCCTGCCCTGACGGCGCGACTTCACAAGGGGCATCCGCCCGAACAGGTGAGGCACCTGTCCACAGGCCCTTAGAAGGTCTGGCCGGTCCGGCGGGAAACCTCAGCCACGACGTCCTGCCAGCTGTAGGCGCGCAACCCACCGACGTGACGGTTGTACGGCTGGTCGAACACCATCGCGATGTTCGCGCCACGCGCGGACCGCAGCGCCTCGATCTTTCCGGGGCTGTCGTCGATGTACAGGTCGGCGCCAACGTCAGCCTTATCGCGCGCGAAGCACAGATCCCAGTATGGGATGGCGTAACGGTCGAGCCACTCGACCGTGGACGACACCGACGCAGCGTGCGCCTGACCGACCACCAGCCGGTGGGTCACCACTCGGATCCGTACCCCGCCATCCGATAGGCGCCACAGCGCCTCGGACACGCCGGGTATGGCGTCTAGGTGCGCGAACATCCCGCCGAGCACTGCCGTACGGTGCACGTCGAGAAAGTGCTGCTCGCTATCGAACGGCCAGCCGGACTCGAGGAAACTCCACGCGGTCTGGGTCGGCAGCTGAGACTCGGGGACACCCAGCTCTACGGCTGCGACACGCCGGAACCCGGCCTCGTAGTCGGCGCAGACGCCGTCGAGGTCCACACCGAGGACGAACTCCTCAGCGACCGTATGTTGCGGCGTCGCCGCAGAGGTGGTCCCGGCCCGGGAGGTGGGCGCAGATGCGGCGGCGTTGGCTGTCATGTGGTGGCCTTTCGGTCGGAAACACGGAGCTGAACGTGGGTGACGTCTCCGCCGCTGGCTTCGGTGGCGCAGTCGACCAGCTGGTCGAGGTGGTAGCGGAGCTTGGCCACGACCGTCGGGCCCGCCTCGACGACCGCACGTCCCCAGCGCACGCTGGCGACCCGGGCGTCCAAACCGGCTGCGTCGAGAACCTGCTGCAGCGCATCGACCACGGTGTCGCGCGCATCGTCGGCGACGACACCGAAGCTGCCGAGCAGCTTGGTTATCTCCTGGTCGAGCGCACCGCCGGCTGGTGCCGGGTTGTTCTGCATACTGCCACCGGTCGTGGGGTCCATGACCGCGACCGTGGCTGGCATCCCGGCGCCGGCAATCACCGGCAGCCGGTACGCACACGGGGTGTGGTGTGCGCGGCTGCGGGCGGTCACCCGAACGGGTTACTACCGGGACCGGCACCGCGTGCCGGGCTGCGTGGCTGCTGGTTCGGGTCCTCCGCGAACCTGGCCGACTTGGCGGAGAACGACAGGTTGACCGTGCCAACCGGGCCGTTGCGCTGCTTGGCGATGATCAGCTCAGCTTCGGATGGGTCGGCGGCCGCGTTATACACCGAGTCTCGGTAGATGAACATCACCGCGTTCGCATCCTGTTCCAGCGACCCGCTTTCCCGCAGGTCCGGCAGCATCGGGCGTTTGTTCGGCCGCTGCTCTACCTGCCGGTTGAGCTGCGACAACGCGATCACCGGCACGTCCAACTCGCGAGCCAGCCGTTTGAGCCCGACCGAGATCGCAGCGACCTCCTGCGTGCGGTTCTCGCCGGCGTGCCGCACGTCGGCGCTCATCAGCTGCAGGTAGTCGACGACGATCGCGCCAAGCTGGCCGCGACGTGCCAGCCGCCGCATCGATGAACGCACGGCCTGGATAGTGTCTGGCGGGTTGTCGTCGATCATCATCGGCAGCTCGGTCATCCGCTGCGCTGCAGTAGCCAGATCCCGTTCCATTCCCGGGGGTATGTCGCCCTGCCGTAGCTTCAGCAGGTCGTAGTCCAACGCGGTCGACAGCATCCGCATCGCGATCTCGGAGGCCGACATCTCGTATGACAGCAGCGGCACCACCAGCCCGGAGGTCTCAGCGATGTGGCGGGCAAGCTGCACCGCCAGCGCCGACTTACCCATCGACGGGCGAGCCGCCAGGACGATGAGCTGGCCGCCTTGGAACCCGGCGGTCATCCGGTCAAGTGACGGCAGCCCCGTTGACTGGCCGACCAGCACGCTGGTACGGGCTGTGGCTAGATCGTCGAGCATCTTCGGAACGGCTTGCGCCATCTCGATCAGCGACGAGCCACCTTTCGGCCGGCCGATGTCGAACACCTGCTGTTCCGCTGCTTCGAGGACCGCAGCAGCGTCGGCGTCCGCAGCGCCAGCCGCAGCGGTGATCGACCGGCCCGCAGCTGTCAGCGCACGCAGCCGCGCTTTCTCTGCGACGATACGGGCGTGCTCGAGGACGTTGTCGACCTCGCCACCTCGGTCCCGCAGCGTCTCCAGCGCCGCTTTCCCGCCGACCTGGCTCAGCCGTCCAGCACGATAGAGCTCTTCAGCGACGGTGATGACGTCGATCGGCCGTCCAGCGGTGTCGCACGCGAGGACCGCGCGGTACACCTCACCGTGTGCGCGGCCACCGAAGTCGTCCGGGTCAACGATCTCGGACACATCGAGGAACAGCTGCGGTGTCGACAGCAGTCCCGCCAGCACCGACGTTTCCGCGTCGATGTTGCCGATCGCCGGGGACTCCGCAGCGGCAGGGCCAGCCTCTTGGTCCGCTGCAGCGTCGGACGGGCTGCTGTTGGTCACATCGGGGTCAGGTGGTGGCATCGCAGCTCCTCAGCGGACGGGTCGAACAGGCTGCCCAGGTCAACAGGAGACGGCCAGGGCCAGCGCCGGTGGGCATCCAGCTGGTCATGCCGGCCCGGTGCCGGGTAGCAGCCACCACACACCGGTGCCAGCTATCCACCCGCACGCCAGATACGGGCCGAACGCGAAGGGGGTGTCGCGTCCGGTGCCCCGCACCAGCGCCGAGACCGACCAGCCGGCGATGCCCAGCAGCAGCGACGTCATCAGGATCCAGTAGCCGTGCTGGATGTCGCCGGTGGTGGCGACCGGCAGTCCGATCGTGGCCACCATCAGCTGGTAGTCGCCTCGCCCCATCCCTGGCTGGCCGCGCAGTCGTGCGTACACCCGGTTCAGCGTTTCGATGGCCGCGACCAGCCCACCGACCAGCAGCAGGGCGGCAGCTGCGTGCCGCAGCCCGTCGCCAGACACCAGCCGCTCACCGACGATCAGCCCCCATGACAGCAGGCATAGCGGCCAAAAGGTCGTCAGGTCGATCTGCAACGTGTCCAGGTCGACTAGCGTCCACACCACCGACCCGGCCGTCAGCAGCGTCAGTGCCAGCAGCGTGGCCGGCGCCGACCAGCTGGACAGCAGCCAGCTGACCGTCAGGCCGGCCGCAACCAACGCCACAGCCAGCAGCTGCCGCGGCCACCGGTCCGCGGGCAGTTGCCAGACCAGTGGCTGCTGCGGGTCTTCGGTGGCGACGATCTCGCCGCGACCGCGGTACTCGTCACGATCAAGCGCCGAGCTGTACACGCGGCTTGCGGCTTTCAGCAGCCGGTGGCGTCGCCGCCGCATCGACATCTGCTGGTGGGGGGCTGCGTCAAGTGCGTCGTCGATGGCGCCCAGTTCGTCGAGGTACTGCTTGTGGGTCGGGCGTTCGGCGGCCAGTTCAGCGGCCAGTTCGGCGGCCAGGTCCTGCGGCATCTGCTGGCCAAGCTGTTCGAGATGACGCGGGTCGGTGAGCTCGTCAGGTACCTCAATCGGTATGGTCTGCTGGATCCGCTGCCACAGCTGGGCGCGTGACGCGTCGACGAAGTGGTCGGCACCCAGTTCGCTGACCCACGGGTACAACGACGGGTCGGTGAGCACCGCCCCGAGCGTGGCTCGTTCCTGTTGTGGGTGGTAGCCGACCGGCTGCGCAGCGGAACGGTGTCGCGCCCAACGGGCCAGTGCCGGCCCGCCGATGGCCGCCAGGACGGCGATGAGCAACGCCGGGTGCAGGAGTGTGGTCAGCATGGCAGCTGACCGTTCCGCCCGCCGCCTGGACGTCAATCACGCGTCCGCACGGCGCCGGTTTGGTGCGGGCCGCGTGCGGGTACAGCGCTGCGCCCCGACCACGGTCGGGGCGCAGTAGCCGCGGTACGCGGCGTCAGCTGGGTGTCAGTGCCGGCTGCGCGAGATCTTTCGACACGATGACAGCTACCAGTTCGTCCATGTCGATCGGGTCGCGTCGACGCTGCGGTTCGCGGCGCCGGTGGTAGTGCGACCCCATCTGCTTGCGGGCGTATGTTGGGAACGACGGGCCGGTTGAACGCCACTGGCAGAACGCGTCCCACAGGACTTCTGCCGCGTCGCTGGTGCTCGGCGGCTGGTCGTCGTTGTCGGTATACCGTTCGGTGAACTCGGTCAGGAGTTCGTCACTGCACCGCAGAAACTCGCGGATGAACCGGTAGTACCGGTTGGTGACGACGATCTGCCGGTCACGCCCATCCGCCAACGCGCGCTGGCGGATCTGGTTTCGGCACCGGGCGTGCCAGACTTGCAGGTCCTGCCAGCTGGTTGTCCATACCGACGTGACCTGCCCCACATCTGCGCCGAGCAGTTGTGCGATGTCGTCAGCGGTGGGTTCGCGGCCCAGTTCGTCACGCAGATATGCGGCGGCGATCCGTGCACGGCCGCGTGCTTCAGCGCGGCGGACCACTTCACGGCCGATACCGATGCTGTCTGAGATCTCCACCAGCGACTGTGCGTCACCACCGAGCAGGCGGCTGCGTGACTGCAGCACCCAGACCTCTAGGTCGGAGAGATCGTGGAAGTACTCCTCGATGTTGGGGTGCTCGTCGAGTAGGGCGGTTGCATCCGGCGATTGGGCTGCGAGATCACCCAACGTCGTGGTGCTGTCACCGACCTGAGCATCGAGGCTGGCGGCACCTGCGGCCAGCACCCGGTCGACCCGCGCTTCGGTTGCGCCGAGTTCAGCAGCGATCTCGGCGGAGGTGGGGGAGCGTTCCAGTCGCACCAGCAGATCGTGCTGAACGCGACGTACAGTGGAACGGAAGCTCCAGTCGGCTTGGGTCAGGTGCTGGTACTCGCCGCGGTGGACAGAACGCTGCACCCGGCCGGAGATGTAGTTCCGGCTGAAGGTCGCGAACGTCACGCCACGGTCAGGATCCCAGCGCAAGAACGCTTCCCACAGCCCAAGGGCTGCCTCTGAGGTGTAATCCTGCGTGGAGTTGTCCCGTGAGCGGAACCGTTGCGCCCGGCTGACGGCCAGCCCTTTGTTCAGCTCGTAGAACTCGGAGCCGATGCGGTCCATCTGGTGTCTGATCCGCCGCACCGACCGCTGATCGTCGTCGGTTTCGGCCTGCTGCAGCTGCTGCTGCAGATGGCTGTAGCGACGCCGCAGCAGCGGGTTGCGGTTGTGCCAGTCGTCGGGGGAGTGGTTGGTGCCTTCCTCAGCGGAAGGCCTGGTCAGGTCCTCCTCGTCGTCGACGAGGGTCGCTCCGGTCTCGCCGGTCGCGGGGTGTGTGGGTCCCATGCCCGGTGACCGTTGATGCCGAAGGCAGCCAGCCAACGTCCAAGGACACCGCGGCTGATGGTCCGGGTGCTGCGGTCAGCATCCGAGTTTGACCGGGTGCCGGCACCCAGCTGGGCCTGCATCAGCGGCGTGCCTGCGGCACGGTCTCGGTACGGCCGCGGCCGTAGCGGGACCGCCGACGGGCGTGCGTTGCGCGGCATTGCGGGCGGTGGCGGGCCTGCGTGCACGCAAAGAGGGAGGCCCGAAGGCCTCCCTCTTGGAGCGTAAGGAGCGGTAAACCGGTGGTGGGTCTACCGCGGCGACTTCATCCGCAGCTCGTCCAGAGCGTCCGCGGTGGCTACGATCCACACGCGTGGGCGGAACCCCGCGCGTAGAACTATGCTTGCCGCTACCCCCCAGTGGAAGCTGGGCACTTCGGAGGGTAGCTGGGTCCTGCTGAGGTGCCCGCCGCCCCGGGGGACGTAGCAGACCACATCCGTGAGGATGTAGGTCAGTACCATCACCGCGATGATGGCCATCGTTCCCACGATGAGGCGCACCGCGGCCGGGTCCCAGCCGAAAAGCGATAGCACGAACAGGACGCTACTCGTTACCGTCGCCACCCAGAAGGTGACTGCGACGGGTAGCTTGAGGTAGTCCTTGAGGTAGGCGCCCCAGAAGGAAACGCCTCTCTTCAGCTGCCGCCTCTGCTCGGCGCGTGCTTCTGAGATGATGTCGTCCAGTGTCCTGTCGTCCAGTGTCCTCCTAGCGACCCCTTCCAGTGGAAAGACCGGACAGGGTGTCCGGTACGTGTAGCGGCGACCGTCAGCGCTGCGGCGAGCCAGGCAATCGGGCGCGGCATCGCATGCGAGCGGTGGTCGAGGTGTCGCGACGCGGGCAGCAGCTGGCCCCCGGAGCGGCGTCGACAAACGCACCGACCGCGGCGAGTCAGTGCGTCGTGGTCGAATGTTCGCCGTCGATGGTGGGTCACCCATCTGGCCGTTGGCGCCACGGTCGAGCTCACGTACCGATGCGTCAGCGGCACGCAGACGCGCGTCGGTTGCGGTGCTGATCACAGCAAACGAGCCAGTGGCGGCTACGAGCCGGCCGTGATGGGATGCGCACTGGTTACGTATCGTTCGTGTCGTTCGTGGAACGCGGTCGAAGGCACGCTGCGGTCAGCACTCCGCAGTCGCGCTGCTCCGTTGGCAGCGCCAGCCGGCGCGCACAGCAAGCGGTAGCCGCGCCGACCGCGAACTGCGGCGCAGGCAGCTCCGCCCGCCGTCACTCGCGTCCGTGCCGCGCCAGTTTCCTGCGGATCGTCGGATGGTTGAGCTTCGATAGGGCCTTAGCTTCGATCTGCCGGACCGCCTCACGGGAGAGTCCAAGGATCTTGCCGATCGCCGCTAGCCGCTGCTCAGGCTCACCGTCGAGACCGAACCGTCGCGAGATCACGAACAGCTCGCGGTCGTCAAGCGCCGACAGGCCATACTGCTCCAGATCCGAGATCTCTTGCGCGTCGAGCACCTGCACATCGACCGGGGTGTCCTGGTCCTCCAGCAGATCAGCGAGGTGCGCAGAACCGTCGTCGCCGACCGGCTTGGACAGCGACTGCAGCTCCGAGGAGTGCAGCACCCGCTTGACCGTATCAACCGAGGTGGGGATGGCGCGGGCGATCGCGGCGTAGTCGATCTCGGCGTCTTCGCCATGCTCGTCGGCGTACTTCTGCGCGAGCCGCAGAATCTCTGGACGCTTCTCGAAATCGCCGGGGTTGAGCTGCTTGAAGTCCGCATCACGCACCGCCCGTAGGCACTCGCGCTGGATCGGCTTGTACGCCCAGGTCGAGAACTTCGATCCTCTCGTCGGGTCGTAGGAGTTGATCGCGCGCATCAGACCCAGCACCGCCGCGCACTCGAAGTCGCGCGAGTCGTCCTGGCTCTTGGTCGAGGTGAACTTGCGGACGTAGTTGACCACCAGCCCGTAGTTGAGCGACACGATCTCGGTGTCGATGTCGTTGAGACGTCGACGGAGACGTTCGGCCTGCCGGGACGGGCCAGCCTGCTCACCGCGCGCGTGTTCGAGCTTGTCGATCTCGGCCTGCACCTGCTGGCGCTCTGAGAACAACGCCTGGTTGCGCTCGTGGAACTCAGCGCCACTGAGTGAAACGTCGGTAGCCAAGGACTGCACGGTGCCCCTCCGGTGGTCTTCTCGTCGTCGCTAGTGTCGGACCGCTACTTCGCCTGGCGCGGAACGTTCCTGGCAGCGCCGGTCACCTGCGGCGCGTTCGGGGTAGGGAAGGTGCGCCGGCCTTGCTGCGGTGCACTCGCCGGGTGTCGGCCCGGCCGCGCAGCTGCCGCTCGGTAGCGTTGCGCTGCTGCGGCCAGCAGCGCATGGCACCCGCATCACCTTGGGCTGTTGTGGGTGGCAACTGGGTTGCCCGCTGTCCTGTAGACGCAAGGTGGACGCTGGCGTCGTGCTTGAGCAACGAGGCACAGCCGCAGCCCGTAACGCGTGTCCCGTCCTCCGGGCGCCTTCGCGTGGGGCGCGAACGTCCGGCGCCCGCACCGGGCGCGCAGTGCTCACCCAGTGCGGGCGCCGTGCAACGACATCGGCCTGGCCGGCGTGCCGGTCATGCCACCTGCCCTGGCCTTTGCTCTCGCTCCTGCCACTGCTGCAACGCCTGCTCGAAGATGTTCCTTCCACCTCGTCCGGTGGTGTTGCGTCGCGCGCCACGTTCACCGAGGATCGCGTCGGAGAGGTCGGCTTTGGTGCCAACCATCTGCAGGATCCCTTCCTCGAGTGTGCGGCTGAGCGTGAGGTTCATCACCAGGTAGCTGCGGTCAACGTCGCCATCGAGCCGGTGGATGCGGTTGGCCCGCTGGATCATCGTCGATGGTTTGAAGCTCAGGTCGAAGTTGATCAGTGTCGAGCACTGCCGACCCAGGTTCAGCCCTTCGCTGGCAGCGTCGGTGGCGATGAACACCGTCGGTCCCGGCTGCTGGCCGCCGTCGGGTGCGGTGAAAGCGGCTACGGCCGCGTCACGGTCAGCAGTTGCGGTTGACCCGGTGTAGAGGACGTAGCGGATACCGTCGTCGTCGAACCGCTGTGCGATCAGGTGCGCCATCGTGCGGAAGCTGGTGAACAGCACCAGCCGCTGCCCGGCAGCCTGCATCTGCTCGGCGATCTCACGGACCTTGTCGAGCTTGGGGCCATCGGCCTTGGGCACCAGCCCGGCGTCGCACAGTGCCTGCGCCGCATCGGCCTGTGACTGCCACAGCAGCTGCGGGCTGGAACACATCAGCCGCAGCATCCCAACCGCGGTCATCGCTGCGCCATCTTCGACCTCGTCGACAACGTCGCCGTCGAGCAGCCCAGGGTTGCGGGAGCTGAGAGCCGCTTCGGAGATCTCGGTCTGCGCTTCCCGGTGCGCGCGCCGCAAGGCGGCCGCCAGTTTGTCATCAGGATCGAGCACCTGGTTCTGGACCCGTAACGGCGGCAGATGGTCCGCAACCTGTGCCTTGGTGTGGCGGATGTAGTGGGGTTTGGAACGCTCACGCAACTCGGAGAGGTTGCGGGCACCTTCGAACCCGCCGAACCGGCCCGGGTAGGCGTACCGGTTGAAGAACTCCATCGGCGCACCGAACACCCCCGGCACTACGAAGTTGTTCATCAGCGTGTACCACTCGCCGGGGTTGTTCTCGATCGGCGTGCCGGACAGTGCCAGCCGCCGTGCCGCACGGTTCGCGAGCTGCCGCATCGCCTTGGTCCGCTTAGAGGTCCGGTTCTTCAGCCGGTGGGCTTCGTCAGCGACCAGCAGCGACCCCTTGACCAGGTCGGAGATCGCGCTGTAGTCCAGGTGCAGCAGGTCGTAGTTGAGCACCACCCAGCGGGCGTCAGCTGCCTGCTCATACAGCTGCTGCCGCTTCTTCTTCGGGCCGTCAACGACCACGACCGACTCGTCGCCGGTGAACCGGGTGATCTCACGAGCGAACTGGGTCTTGACCGCACCGGGAACGACCACAACCGTGCGGTCAGCTTCCCCACGGTTGTGCATCAGCTCCCAGGCCCAGCCGATCGCGGTGGCTGACTTACCCAGCCCCGGTTGGTCCCACACCCCGAAGCCGGACCGTTCAACCGCTACGGCAACGTTGCGCGCCTGGAAGTCGAACAGCTCAAGCTGCAGCCCAGCTGGCTGCAACCCGCCGGCAGCGCGGGCAAGCTCGCTGCGGTACACCTCCTCAGAGAAACTGTCGGCGAACGCGACATCGAAGTTGCGGTCACGCCACGCAGCGATCACATCGCGGTGCGGGAAATGCCGGTTGAACGCGACCTGGGCTCGCTGGTCGCCACGCAGCACGAACCGGCCGGACCGGCCATCGAAGGTGACGGTCACCGCTGCCGGTTGCAGCCGCCCTTCCGGGTCGGCAAGCACCCCACGTTCGACCAGCTCCCCGAGCGCAGCAGCACTCGTCGGCGGGTAGCTAAGACCTTGGGCCTGCTTCTCCCACTGCGCTCCAGGCACCGACCGCAGCCGTGCGAACAGCTGGTCGTCCCCGCGGTAGCCGAGCAGCACCAGGAACGGCCGTTTGAGGCTGCCGCCCCGCAGCGTGGCGGGGGGCGCGGATGGCAGGTGGGCATCGTCATCGAGCAGCTCGTCGACGTAGACGTCGGTCAGCCCGTCGCGGGAGTACCACTGCCGCAGCTGCTCGACCGCGTCAGCGGTGACATCGACCGTCCAGGTCTTGGTCTGCCGGTCGAAACGGGCGTAGGGCAGCTGCTTGACTTTGTCGACCAGCTCCTGGTCATACGCGAACGACAGGCGGAAAGACCCGCCTTCGCGGGTCAACAGGATCTGGCGTTGGGCGCGTACGGTTAGTTGGTCCACGGACAGCATGGTGTTGCAAACAGCTGCGGCTGCACACAGCTGACGCAGCAGCAGGACGGTGCGGTGGCTGCCGCTGCGGCAGCCGAGGTGAACGACCGCGTCACGCTGGCGGCAGATCTGTTCGAGCAGGCGGCCGCTGCTGTCAGGGGTGCGCGGTAGTGGCGGCACCCCCGCCTGGGCAGCCAACTCACCCTGCTGCGAACGGGTTGCACGGCCGGTCAAGTCTGCGCCGACGCGACTGCTGCCCTCGAGCGCAACAGCTCTGGCAGGACGCGCCAGGCGTTCGGCCTACGGGCAGTAGCTGCCCACGTTGGTCAGGCGGTTGCCGACGTAGCTGCTCAGGAGCTAGCTGAGGGATCTGACTGACGAGCAGTGGGCGCTGCCGGTTGGTCCGGTGCCCTGGGTCGGCGGCAACAGCGTCCACAGCTGCTTCCAGAGCCTCGAGGGTCCCCCAGCGGCTCTGGTCCTGTTCGCGCGTCTGCGCGCGTCTGGTGGGCCTTGAGCGCGTCCTGCGCGAGCTCGAGGTCAGCCACGGGCGCGCGCTGCGCGTCGGGCGGCGAGATCCACCTTCGCGGCGGACGACGACCGCGCAGCCCGTCGAACGGCGTCCATGGCAGCAGGGTCGGAGCGGAAACGCTGTTCGAGGGTGCTGCTGGCGGTCGCGGGCTCGAGGACGACCGAGCCGTCGTCGAACTTGCGCGCGATGAGCTGGGTGACGGACTCGTCGAACAGCGATCCGAGCGACACACGGCGGCGCGAGTCAAGATCGAGCGTTGTCTCCCGCATAGCCACTCCTGGTCGTGGGGCTGTGATCCACCATCCCCGCTCGCACCGTTGCAGCACTGGGGTGCTAGGGAAACGCGTACGCATCCAGTTCGGACAGGTTGCGCCCCATCCGGCTGGTGGCAGCTCGGCCGGTCAGCCTCTGGCGGCCGGATGCACGCGCTGACAGAGACGCTGCCCGTTTACGCCAGCCGGGCGGCAGCACCAACGCTGGCGGCTCTGCGGGCGGATGGGTGACGGGCTCGCCCCGGCCGTCACGGTCAGGCAGATGACCCAGCCGACCGCGTCCAGCTTGTCAGGACCGCTGTCTCCGACAGTTTGGGTCGGTCCGGAGCCGCTGCGACGCCACTATGTGGCGACCGTCCGTCCGGCGGACGCAGCGACCGTCGATGCGGATGAGGGGGTCGGTGCCGCCCTCGCAGCCGCGGGGGGTGGCCTGTTCGCCTCGGGTGTCATCCATGTCCGCCGGCTGGATGTGCTGAACAGCGACGAGCTGTGCCAGGTGGTCGACGCGACGTCGGCCGGTGGGCAGACGCTGCTAGGAGAAGCGGACACGTTCCGCAAAGCCCAGATCGACGCGCTCAGCTCGTATGCCGAGGTCGTGCCACTCACGCACGGCCGCGGCCGTGCCGCGGAGAAAACCTGGCGCCAGCTCGGCCAGCTGCTCGGCCTTGAGCTGGACCGGCAGACCTGTTCGACGCTTGCCAGCCGCGCTGCGCACGAGCTGGCGCGTGGGGTCGGCAGCCTCGAGGCGTTGGCGGCGGCCGGCCTGCGTCAGCCGACTGAGGCGCAGGTGGGTCTGCTGCTCGGGTCGGCCGGTGAGGGCGGGCTGCCCTGGATCCTTTACGACCAGCTGGCTCGCGGTCAGGCTGACCTGGCGGCGCAGACGATGCAGCAGCTGGAAGCCATCCCCACGATCGGGTTCCTCACCAAACGTGCGGCCGCTGCAGCGCTGCTGGTGGAGCAGCCACAGGCGGACGCCGAGGCCCTCGCAGCAGTGCTGGGTAGCGTCTCACCCTCCGCACGGTCATCCGCAGCGGCGTTAGCGAAGCGGGCCGGCCGGCCTGGCTGCCGGTTGCTGCTGCAGCAGTTAGCTCGTGCTGACGAGCTGGCGAAACGGTCGCAGCCGGAAGCGGCGTTGGCGTTGGCTTGCGGGGCGCTGCGGCGCCAGCTGGGAAGCTGACCGCAGCAGCTGGTCGGGCTGGTTCGCAGGCTAGTTCACCTGCCTGCAGCCGGCCCCTTGCCTCGTGGTGGTCAGCTCGCACGGTCACTGGGCGTGACCGGATACGCCCGCGGCGCTGCCGTTTCGAACCCTGATGTTGCCGCTGATCTGCAGCGGACCGCTGCTCTTCTCTACCACTGTGCTGAAGTGCTGTCACCCGGCGCATCAGCTACTGATCGGCACTCGGTGCTGCGGGCGCTCGCCGCTGACGTGGTGTCGGTGCTCGACAGCAGCCACGACCACCAGCAGCGTCGCCTGGTCACCACGACGTTAGCCGCCCAGCTGACCTCGACCACGGCTCAGCCAACGGCCAGTGAGCTGGCTCGTCGCTGGCAGAACACGCCAACCGAGCCGCAGAGCTTCGACGCGACCGTTGAGCAGCTGCAGGGGCGGCTGCCCTTCGCCAGCGAGCTCGGCTGGGGCCTGATCCGTATCGAGAGCCAGAAACACGTCAACCTCATCTGGCATCAGGCGAACAAGCTGTCACGCACCATGCCGGAGGATGAGACCGCCGACCTGCTCGGCTGGGGGTGGATCGGTCTGCGGGCCGCGTTGCGGCTGTACAACCCGCAGCTCGGCTTCTCGTTCTCGACCTACGCATGTACCCGCATCATCGGGTCGATGCGTGACGGTGCCCGTTCCGAACGCCCGGTCCCCAAACGGCTCGGCACGTTCCAACGCAAAGTCGCATCCGTTGAAGCGGAACTGGTCCAGTCGCTTGGACGAACGCCAACCTTGGAGGAGGTCGCGCAGCAGGTCGGCGCAGACACCGGGCAGCTGCAGGTACTTCAACGTACCCAGACCCCAGCCTCGATCGACGAGCTCACCACCGCCGCTGACGGTGACAGCGCGCAGGCACCCTGCAGGCAGCTGGTCGCTGACGCCGACATCGAAGAGGACGGGTGGCGCTGCCTGGTCCGCGACGACATCGACGATGCGCTGGCAGCGCTGCCGGCTGAGGAGGCGGAGGCGGTCCGCCTGCTGGTGCTTGAAGCGGTCCACCCGACCGAAGCGCGCCGCCAGACCGGGGTAACCGCCCGGCAGATGCGCCAACGTAAGGAACGTGGCCTGAAGGCGTTGCAGCAGCAGCTAGGACACTGGCAGCCGACTGTCACCTGACCGGTCTCCCGTCGAACGCTGGGCCGACAACCTGGCCGCTGCACGTCAGTGCGACGTGTTCACCGTCGGGCTGCCGGTGCCGCCGCTAGCAGGCCGGGCGACCTCCCCGGCGACGACCTGCAGCAGGCAGCCGTAGGCAGCGAAGGCGCTGTCAGGCCCGCCGGCTGCCAGGTCCGAGCCAGCGTCGATAAGTGCCTGGTGCGCGTCAGTTCCGACAAGTTCGTACGCCCAGTCGACATGCTCCTCCGCAAGCCGCAGCAGCGGCATGGAGCTGGCGCACGTTTCGAGCGGCACCTCGACCTGCTGGCCGGGATGGCCGGCCGCCCGAGCCAGGATCGCTGCCAGACTCGCGGTCGCTGCAGGACCGAACCCTGCCGGAGTGGACAGGTCCTGCGCGCCAGTCAGCGCCACCCAGGCGTCGGCACCGACCGCTGCGGTTGCCAGATTCAGCTCGTCGGTGTCACGCAGGCGCGCGCCGTTGGCGGCGGCACGTGCGCGTAGTACGGCGGTGGCGATGCGTACGGGGCGGCGGGGGGATCCATAGCGGGTCTGCGGAGCAGTCACGGTGACAGTGTCGGCTCACCCGACAGGGGCAGGTCAGCGTGCTGCCGCAGCGCCCGACCAGCTGCTGTTGCTGCAGCAACGGCCGGTACCGCCAGGAACGCGCCAGCGATACCGGCGAGCAAGGTGCCGGTCGCGACAGCGACCAAGGTCACAACCGGGTGCAGGGCGACAGCACGACGCATCACCAGCGGCTGCAGCAGGTTGGTTTCAACCTGCTGCACAAGCAGGACGATCAGCAGCGCGCCGGCTGCGAGCTGCCAGCCACCGTACGCGAGCGCGACCAGTACCGCCAGCAGGCCGGTAACCACCGCACCCACGATCGGGACGAACCCGCCGAGGAACACCAGCGCTGCCAACGGCAGCGTGTGCGGCACACCGATCAGCGCCAGTCCGATACCGATACCGATCGCGTCGATGAGCGCAACGGCTGCGGTGCCGCGCACGAACGCTGCCAGCGTGCACCACGCACGACCGATGATCACACGCACAGACGCCCGACGTCTCGCCGGGAACTGCCGCAGCACCCACGCAGCGATCAGGTCGTGGTCTTTGACGAAGAAAAACAGCAGCACCACCAACAGCACCGCTCCGACGGCAAACTCGACCACACCAACTGCCGCGGTTCCCAGCTGCCGGGCTGCGCCAGCTCCGTGTGCGCTGCCGACGACCTCAAGCAGCACCCGGTCGAACCTCTCAGAGTTCAGTCCGGGCACATATGACCGAACCCCGTCCGAAAGGGTGCTAGCCGCTTCCAGCACAGCAGGCCACAGCTCGCCCATCTGCTGCACGACCGCCGGGCTGAGCGCCGCCAGCAGCGCCCCGGGAACGGACAGCGCACCGCCGACCAGCAGGCTGGCAGCCACCCATCGGGGAAGATGCCACGCCCGCAGACGCCGGGCCGCCGGCCGGAGTGCAGCGGCCAGCACCGTGGCCAACAGGATCGGCACGACCACCATCCGCAACGTCTGGAGCGCCCAGCCGGCAGCGATGGCAGTAGCTGCCAGCAGCCCGAGCCGCCATGCCCACCCGCCTGCCACCTCCAGCCACCACGGCACCGGCCGCGCCGGCGGGGCGGTCGTGCGCTCAGTTGGCGTCGGCACAGTGGTCTCGAACAGGCTGCCCGAACGGCTCTCGTCCGGTGTGGCGGCAAACCGTGTCGGCGTGCTAGCTGACCGCCACCGCCTGGGCGCAGGCCGGCACACGGCCGTGGTGCCGCACAACCCCGTTTCGGGCCGCTGCTGCGAGGCCGGGGCGGTGACCAACGCAGCTGAGGGCAGGTCCTGCATGACTGGTTTGCGGGGGCTGCTCCTGCGCCCGCGACTCCGTCACACCGCAGACACGCCTTGCGGGACCCCTGGTGTTTGCGGATCCGTCAGGCGTACTCGGCCACGGAAGTCTTCTCCGTCAGAGTCGGCCCACCCGACACGTCAGCGACTCGACCTCGAACACGACAGAAGCCGCCCCGAAGGGCGGCTCCTGGTGAAGCGTGGTGCTAGCGGCTGGGCGCTACGCCCAGCGGCCGACGGCGGTGAGTTGGCCGGGCGTGACCTCGGTCAGGCCGCTGTCCACGACACGGACGTCGGCGCACTCAAGACGCTCGGCCCACAAGAACACGTCGGGGTGCTCGACGACGACCGGGAACCCGGCCGACGCCCACACCGACAGCTTCGCCGCCGGCATCTGCATCCTCGCGATCTGCGAACAGTGGCTCGCAGCCGCAGCTGCCTTCGGCCAACTCAACGGCGGGTCAGCGGACACTGACACGACGAGCACACCGGACTGCGCGTCGACAGCCGGACGGTCGTCCGGGTCGTCAAGGTCACGGCCGGTCAGCTGCAGCTTCGCGACCTGCGGGTAGATCGCCTCGATGCTCGTCGGGACGAACGCCCGCACCTGCGCACCGGCATGATCGACGGTGACGCCAGGCAGCGCCTCAAGCGCCTCCCACTGCGCACCGCGGGCGCGACGGCAGTGCTTGCGGATCCGACCGGCCATCCACCGGTCGATCGCCGGCTTCCACTCGGCCTGGCTGCGGTGGTCGGCGAGCAGGCGGACGGTCGCCATCGCCGCAGCCTCCAGCACTGCGGTGCGCGACGGCGGATCGGACTTCTCGACACGGACCACCAGCTGCATCGCCCACGGGGCCTCACCCGCCGGGTCTTCATGCCCGGAGATCGCCGGGTCGGTCTGGACGGTCAACAGGGTACCTCCGGTTGATGGGGTGGACGGGATGCACCGTGACCGCGGCGGACGGCAGGCAAAGACCCGGACGAGTGACACCGCCGATGCATCACCGGAGCGGACACGGAGGTGGCACCGCCATGGTGCCGAGGGAGTCGCCGCCGGACCGGAGCCGAGGTGGACACGCCATGACACCGAAAAACCGCGGCCTTACCGCCGGGCAACCACGGGTCGGGCTGCAACGACACCACCAGCACCGGCCCGTCCGGGTCGACGGTCGTGTTCGGGTCCGGGTCGTCGAGCCCGAGACCCGACAGCTGGAACTTGCCGATCTCGACCGGCACCTGGTCGGTCGCGCACGGCACGAACGCACGGACCTTGGCGCCGTCGTGCTCGACGGTCACACCGTCAAGCGTCTGGGCCTTGTCCCACCAAGCGTCTGTACCGTGTCCCACTTCGCATCGCGCGCGGCGGCAGTGCTTGCGGATCCGGCCCTCGATCCAGCGGTCCAGCTGCGGCTTCCACACGCCGGCCGCCTCCTTGGAGGCGAGCAGCCGCACGACCGCCACCGCGGCCGCCGCACACGCGGCCGTGCGGGACGGCGGGTCGGACTTCTCGACACGGACCACCAGCTGCATCGCCCACGGGGCCTCACCCTCGGGGTCGGCATGGCCGGTGATCGGGCTCTTGGCGCTCGTCGTCTGTATGTTCTTAGCCGTCATCAGGACCACCCCGCAACAGCCGCCACCGGCGCACACGCGACCGACGCACACGGGCGCTGTGACGGAAACCCGTGAGGTCGCACCCGTTCAGCCACGCGCCCATACTCACAACCGTCCGCCAGCTCAGTGCTGCCCGAAGCAGCTGGCCGCTCGCGGCGTTCTAGCCAGCGCTCAGTGACGCACACGTGCGGGCGCGGCACCTCCGGGGCTCCGCACGCTGGCGTCAGCAGCAGCTACCTGCCGCCGTCCAACGCCGCATCGATCGCCGCACGTACCGTTTGCTCTGCGATCTCCGGATGCTCGTCCGCCAGCTCCGCGACCGCCGCGTCGACCAGCTGACCTGCACCGGCACGGTCTAGCGTCCCGTCCGCGAGCGCACCGCCGACCCGGTCCACGAGATCGTCGACATGCTGCTCCCCCTCCACTGTCAACATCCCGAACAGCCGTCGCTGCCGTTTCGCACGCTTGCCGGGCAGGGATGTCTCCCCAGCTTGGTGGGTTGGCTCCGCACCACGCCACGATGAGGCGGGGATGCGCTGATGCGTTGAGCAGGACATGGCACTCCGTGCTGTCGGGGACCAGCACGGTGACCGGCACTCCCGCCGACGCATTCACCCCCAGCATCAGGTTCGGCAGCAGCCAGCGATCGATCCCCGGCAGGGCCGATCGCTGCTGTTGCTGCACCGACGTACGCACCCACCGCTGCGGCCGTCACAGCCCACCAACGAAGCAGAACGGGCGCATCGGCGCACAGCACAGGTGGCAGTGGTACGACACGGGTCAACGCGCCCCCGTTCACCGTGATGCGCCGAAGTGGTGCGGACCGTTGAGGGCACACAGAAAGAAGCCCGGCAGTTCGGCAACGTCGGGCCCGCTGAGGCGGCACTCACGATGCGGAGCAAGCTGCGCGACATGCTCGACCAGAGGCTGGGGCGCCGACTACGAGGCAGCCCCCACGGACCAAACCGCTGAACGTCAAGTCGCGCAGCAGGCACCCAGGACGCCGCAGCTGACCAGCGCCGACAAGAAGGCTGTGAGCAACAGCTCGCAACCACCCGAGAGGAGGACGTGAGCACCCACAAACAGCACGGATGGTTCCGCGAACAACGTGACGATGTGGGTAGCCACCACGCAGAGCGTGCCCTTTCGGGCCTGATAGCCACCGGCAGCGTGAACATGCCACATCCCAACGCCACCGGCGGCCAGACCGCAACGCCCGTCAACAGGACCGATGCGGCAACGTCACCGGCGCCACCTGCGGCTGCCGGGTGCTGCTGACGGTGCTTGCCGCTCCGCGCTGACGGCGACGGAAACGAGGCGGAGACGGCGTTGCCGGCACATCCGCCCCACAGCGCCGGCACACCCGCCGCAGACGTTGCCGACCCGCCGCAACCGCAGCGGCGCTGCCGGCCGCTGCACGTGCACACAACGTTGCCGC
>LFIK01000335.1_pt1 | contig 34918 bp, 36 predicted proteins | sample 643401 | NCBI WGS metagenome assembly LFIK01 (sample SAMN03777447, study PRJNA286221) | soda lake metagenome | biome: soda lake; feature: Kulunda steppe; material: water; isolation source: sample T5-Br brine of Lake Tanatar-5 | place: Russia: Kulunda steppe | collected 2010-07
GGAGCATGGGCGGGTGGGTGGGCTTCGCTTGCGGGCGCGGGGCGCGCGCTCAGGCGCTCAGCGCCCAGGGTCTGCGCCCGTCGGCCCAGCCGCGCACCGCGGCGCCGAACGCCTCGAACAAGGGACGCGACACCGGGTCGTGGCCCGCGCGCCATTCGGGGTGCCACTGCACCGACAGCGTGAAGCCGGGCGCGCCTGCCACATAAAGCGCCTCGGGCGTGCCGTCGGGGGCCTTACCATCGATGACGATGCGCGCGCCGCGAGTCTTGACGCCCTGCCCGTGCAGCGTGTTGGTCATCACCTCGCGCGCGCCCATCAACCGGTGAAACACCCCGCCCTCGGCAAATCGGACCACATGGCGCAAGGCGAATTTCTCCTCGAGCGTGCCGTCGGGGGGCATGCGGTGGTTCATCCGCCCCGGCAAATCGCGGATCTCGGGGTGGAGCGTGCCGCCAAGGGCGACATTGACCTCCTGAAAGCCGCGGCAGACGCCGAAGAAGGGTTGCCCGCGCTCGACACAGGCGCGCACCAGCGGCAGGGTAATCGCGTCGCGCGCGCGGTCGAACGCGCCATGCGCGGGCGTCTCATCCTCGCCATATTCCTCGGGGTGCACATTGGGGCGCCCGCCCGTCAGCAGAAACCCGTCGCAGACCTCGAGCAGTTCGGCGACCGAGACGAGCTTCGGGTCGGCGGGCACCAGCAGCGGCAGACAGCCCGACACCTGCGCCACCGCCTCGGAATTCATCGTGCCGCCCGCATGGGCGGGATATTCGTCATTGATCAGATGCGAATTGCCGATGATGCCGACGACGGGTCTGTGCATGTCACGTCCCTGAAAGCTGCCGCCCTACCCTAGCAAATCGCACGCCGAGGTCGAGAGGCCAGTGGCCGCGCCCCTCAACCGGTCCATGCAGCGCGCGGCAGTGCGAGATAATGCAGCATCTCGGGGGTGTCGCGCTGCGCCGAACACCCTGCGATGTCGCGCCCTGTCTCGACGAACCCGGCCGCGCGTAGCAGCCGCAGCGAGGCGGGGTTGTCATGATAGACCGAGGCACGCAGCGCGGGCAGATCGCCCTGCGCGAACGCCCAGCCGATGAAGCCGCCGAGTGCGGCGCGCATGATACCCCGCCCCGCTGCGCCGGGTGCGATGAAATAGGCCAACTCGTCACCCGCCCGTCCCACCAGCCCGATGCTGCCGAGAAACCCGCCATCGCCATCGGCTATGGCCAACCGCATGGGCAGCGCCGCGCGCGTCGCATGGTCGGCGACCAGCGCGCGCCTCGGCCAGCGGCCAGTCGGCAGGAAAGCGGAACAGCATCCGCCCCACAGCGGGGGTGGTCACCGCGGCATGGAACAGCGCGGCATCCGCGGCGCAGAGCCGCCGCAGATGCAGCCCCGGCACGCCCGGATGCGGCAGCGGCAGCGGCAGCCCCTCCTGCACCATCACATCCGCCGGATATAGGTCCAGGTCGGCACCGTGGTGCGGCGGGCGACGGAATAGGCCTCGGCGTCGCCCAGATAATCGAAGCCCGCATTGGTCAGCACATGCGCAGAGGCGGCGTTGTCCTGAAACACCTCGGCAAAGAGCGTGCGCGCCTTGTGCGGGTTGGCGGTGATCACCGCGCGCACCGCCTCGGAGGCGAAGCCTGCATTCCAGAACGCCGGGGCCACCCAGAAGCCGATCTGGCTTTGCGCGCGGTCCAGCGGCTTGAGCGACAGCAGACCCACGACGGAACTCGACCCGACACCCGAGCCGTCGAGCACCCACACATCCTCTTCGCGCCCGGGCGACATGGCGCGGGCAATGAACTGTTCGGTCGCGCCGGGCGGCAGCGGGTGGGGGATCGAGCGCGTCCCCTCGGCCACGCGCCGGTCGCCGGTATGCTGCGCCAGCGGCCCCGCGTCGGATGGTTGCAGCGGCCGCAGGATCAGCCGCGCGCTGGTCAGGATCGGCTGGTCGGCCTGTATATCGCTGTCAATGCTCATCTTGTCCTCGTACCGGGTGATACGCCCGGCCTCCCTCTCTCGTTACGCCCGGAACGGGCGAGGCACGGTCCTCTTCCGTGCCGACCCTGATCGCGCTGCACTCCTCCTCGCCAGCGGACCGGGGCGGAAAAGCAACAGGGCCGGCACTTCTGCCGACCCTGCGCTACATGCGAATTGTAAAGGTTCGGCTACTCGGCGGCATGCTCCATGGGCATCACGGATACGAAACTGCGCCCCTTGAAGCCCTTGGTAAACACGATACGGCCTTCGGTCAGCGCAAAGAGCGTATGGTCGCGGCCCATGCCCACATTCTCGCCCGGCCAGTGCTTGGTGCCGCGCTGGCGCACGATGATGTTGCCGGGCACGACATGCTGCCCGCCGTAAAGCTTGACGCCCAGCCGACGCCCGGCCGAGTCGCGCCCGTTGCGGGAGGACCCGCCTGCCTTCTTGTGTGCCATGAGGGGTTACTCCTTCTCGGCTGCGAATTCAGTCGCCTGTGCGATCCAGCCATCACGCTCGATCCGACCCTTGAACGACAGTTGAGTATCCATATAGGCAATCTCTTCCGGCGTCCAAGCGGCGATCTGGTCGAAATGGAACACGCCGTTCTTGTGCAACAGGCCTTCCAGTTTCGGACCGACGCCCGAGATCTTCTTCAGATCGTCCGGCTTGCCGTCGCGCGCCTCGCTCAGCAGGTTGGCGGGCCTGGTGCCCTCGACCGCCGGGGCCGCTTCTGCCGCTGTCTCTTCTGCCGGGGCGGGCTTGGCCTTGACCTTTGCCTTGGCGGGCGCCTTGGCGGGCTGGGGCGCGGGGGCCGCAGCCTCGATCGCGAAGCCCGAGACCGAGCCGGTGCCGATGGCTTCCTTGACGCCGGTCGCATCAGCGCCCGAAGCGAGGATGTCGGTCACCTTGACCAGCGTCAGCTTCTGGCGGTGGCCCTTGGTGCGCTGCGAGCTGTGCTTGCGGCGACGCTTGACGAAATGGATCACCTTGTCGGCCTTGATCTGGTCGATCACCTCGGCCTGCACGCCGGCCCCTTCGACCGTGGGCGTGCCGATCACGGGGCTGTCGCCGCCGATCATCAGAATCTCGTTGAACTGGACGGTTTCACCCGCCTGGGCGGCAATACGTTCGACGCGCAGCAGATCCCCTGCCTGCACACGATACTGTTTGCCACCGGTCTTGAGGACCGCGAACATCGGTCTGTTCCTTCTTTTCTGCCGCGCCCTGTGGCCCCCGGCATGATGGCCGGGCGTTTGGTCTGCCTCGGGCAGCGCCCGGCGATCTTGCCGGGCAATGACTGCACGCCGCGCGGGCCGGATGCCCGGGCGGATGCCGCCCTATGGGCGATCCGGGCACAGGTGTCAAGCGGGCCGCGCGCGCTATTGGGCAGCGCGCAGCCCGCGCGCCTCGCGCACCAGATCGAGGATCTTCTTCGCGGCCTCGGGGATGTTTGTGCCCGGCCCGAAGATCGCCTTGACCCCGGCATCGAACAGGAACTTGTAATCCTGCTGCGGGATCACCCCGCCGCAGATGACCAGAATGTCATCCGCACCCGCCGCCTGCAATTCCTTGACCAGTGCCGGCGCCAGCGTGCGGTGCCCCGCCGCCTGGGACGAGATGCCGATGATGTGCACATCATTGTCGATGGCGTCCTGCGCGGCCTCGGCCGGGGTCTGGAACAGCGGGCCCACATCGACATCGAAACCGATATCGGCGAAGGCCGTGGCAATCACCTTCGCGCCGCGGTCGTGGCCGTCCTGGCCCATCTTGACCACCAGCATGCGCGGTCGCCGCCCCTCGGCCTCGGCAAAGGCCTCGACATCGGCCTGGATGGCCTTGAAGCCGTCATCGCCCTCATAGGCCGCGCCATACACACCGGCGAGGGTTTTGACTTCCGCCCGGTGGCGGCCGAAGATCTTTTCCATGGCCATGCTGATCTCTCCAACAGAGGCGCGCGCGCGGGCGGCCTCGACTGCGGCTTCCAGAAGATTGCCACCCTCGGACGCGCGGCGCGTCACCTCGTCGAGCGCGGCCTGACAGGCCTGCGCATCGCGGCTGGCGCGGATGCGTTCCAGCGCCGCGATCTGGCCGTCGCGAACCTTGACGTTGTCGATATCGAGAATGTCGATCGGGTCCTCTTTCTCCTTGCGGTACTTGTTGACGCCGACGATCACCTCGTCACCCCGGTCAATCTGCGCCTGCCGCCGCGCCGCCGTCTCCTCGATGCGCAGCTTGGGCATGCCCGAGGCCACGGCCTGGGTCATGCCGCCCATCTCCTCGACCTCCTGCATCAGCGCCCAGGCGGCCTCTGCGATGTCATGGGTCAGCTTCTCGACATAGTAACTGCCCGCCAATGGGTCGACGACATTGGTGACGCCGGTTTCCTCTTGCAGCACAAGCTGGGTGTTGCGGGCGATGCGGGCGGAGAATTCGGTGGGCAGCGCAATGGCCTCGTCCAGCGCATTGGTGTGCAGCGATTGCGTGCCGCCCAGAACCGCGCTCATCGCCTCGTAGGCGGTGCGGATCACGTTGTTGTAGGGGTCCTGTTCCTGCAGCGACACACCGCTCGTCTGGCAATGGGTGCGCAGCATCGAGGATTTCGGGTCCTTGGGCTCGAATTCCTCCATCACCCGCGCCCAGAGCAGGCGGGCGGCGCGCAGCTTGGCGATTTCCATGAAGAAATTCATGCCGATGGCGAAGAAGAAGCTCAGCCGCCCGGCGAAGCGGTCCACATCCATGCCGCGCGCGATCGCCGCGCGCACGTATTCGCGCCCGTCAGCGAGGGTGAAGGCGAGTTCCTGCACCAGGTTCGCGCCCGCTTCCTGCATGTGATAGCCGGAGATCGAGATCGAGTTGAAGCGCGGCATCTCCTCGCTCGTATATTCGATGATATCTGCAATGATCCGCATCGAGGGTTCGGGCGGATAGACATAGGTGTTGCGGACCATGAATTCCTTGAGGATGTCGTTCTGGATCGTGCCCGACAGCAGCTTGCGGTCCACGCCCTGCTCCTCGCCGGTGACGATGAAGTTGGCCAGAATCGGGATCACCGCGCCGTTCATGGTCATCGAAACGCTGACCTTTTCCAGCGGAATGCCCTCGAAGAGGATCTTCATGTCCTCGACCGAATCGATGGCCACGCCTGCCTTGCCGACATCGCCGGTGACGCGCTCGTGGTCGCTGTCATAGCCGCGATGGGTGGCCAGATCGAAAGCGACCGAGACGCCCTGCTGCCCCGCAGCAAGCGCGCGGCGGTAGAAGGCGTTGGATTCCTCGGCCGTGGAGAAGCCTGCATATTGCCGGATGGTCCAGGGGCGGCCGGCATACATCGTGGCCTTGACGCCGCGGGTATAGGGCGCCTCGCCCGGGATGCTGTCCAGATGCGTCAGGCCGTCAAGATCCTCGGCAGTATAGAGGGGCTGCACGGCGATCCCCTCAAGCGTGTTCCAGGTCAGGCTCTCGAGCGGGCGGGACTTGAGTTCGCGCGCAGCGATTTCCGACCAGCGGCGGCGGGCATCAGTCATGGCGGATCCTTTCTGTGACAGGTGTCGGCGCACCGTGCCGCGACGAATTTTGCGCGAGCGCTGGTGTTTTCGGCACGATTGCGCCTATATCCGGAACATGCAGGAGGCTTCATGAGACAGATATTCGCGCTTGTCGTGGCACTGGGGTTACCGCTGGGCAGCGGCGCGACCGAGGCGGTCGATCCGGCCGAGGTTGATGCGGTGCTCGAGGCCACGCCCGATGCGATCACGGGCGATGTGCCCGAGGATGCGGCGGAGACCGAGGCCGGGTTGGAGTTTCTGGATGCGCGCGAAGTGGATGTGCGCGAATTCGTCTGGAACCGCCGGATCATCGTGGTGATGGCCGAGACGCCAGACGACCCGCAATTCACCCGCCAGCTCGAGGCGCTGCGCGACCGCGAGGCCGAATTCGTGGAGCGGGACGCCGTGGTGATCTTCGACGCCAACCCCGAGGACAACAGCGCGCTGCGCCAGGTGCTGCGCCCGCGCGGCTTTGTCACCGCGATCATCGACAAGGATGGCGAGGTCAAGGCCCGCCGCCCCGCCGTCCGCTCGGGGCGCGAGTTGATGGCGGTGATCGACCGGTTTCCGACGCGGCGGCAGGAAGTGCTGGAGCGGCTGCCCTCGGGGCGGTGACCGGCTGTTGTCAGATTGCGGCCTGCGGCCAGGTCCATGCGTTCGGGGGGCTGCCGCCCCCGGTCTGCCCTGCGGGCAGCCCTCCCCCGCGGATATTCGGGCAAAGATGAAAGCGTCATTGGTAGTAGCCCTGCCGTTCGGCCCAGCCCGACATCAGCCACCAGCCCGGCCCGAAGGTGCCCGCAAGCCAGAAGACGACCGCCATGCCGGGATCGAGCAGCCCCGCCCAGACAGCCCCGGTAAGCACCGCGCCGAGACCGTAGAGCAGCCCGCCCCCCACCGCCACGAATTCCAGCCCGAGCCGCAGCCGGCTGAGTAGCGGAAAGAGGCCGTGAAAGAGCGCCATGCCGCCCAGGGGGGGCAGCAGCAAGAGCACCAGATACCCCTCGCGGATGCCGTCGGCGAGTTGCGTGAGGATCACCCAGGCCAGCGCCAGCCCCGCCGCATAGCAGCCGAAATAGATTGTGAAGAGGCGCAGGGGCGTGCGTTTCATCCCTCGAACTCCATGATCACGTCATCGACGGCGAGCGAGGCGCCGGGCTGGGCGTTGATCTTCGCCACGCGGCCCTTGCGCTCGGCGCGCAGGATGTTCTCCATCTTCATCGCCTCGATGGTGGCGAGCGGCTGGCCCTCATGCACCTCGTCGCCCTCGGCCACGGCGATGGAAACGACCATGCCGGGCATGGGGCACAGCAGCAGCTTCGAAGTGTCGGGCGGTTCCTTGGCGAGCATCAGCGCGGCGAGTTCGGCCTGTCGCGGCGCGAGGACATGCACTTCGAGATCGGCGCCGCGCAGACGCAGCCGGTAGCCGCCGGGCCGGCGGGCGGCTTTCATCACCAGCGGGGTGCCATCGACCGAAAGCCGGGCGAGCGGCTGGCCGGGGCGCCAGTCGGAGGTGATGCGGAAGTCCTGTTCGGCCAGCGTCACGGTCGCGCCCGCGCGGTCGGCGGCGATCCGGGCGGGCAGGCGCTTGTCTGCGATCTGCACGACCCAGTCGCTGCCCACTACGCGTTCGTGATTGTCCATCCGCCCCGAGATGCGCGCGCGGCGGATCTCGGCCACGCGGTGCATGGCACAGGCGCAGGCGGCGACGCGGTGAGCCAGGTCATCGGGGAGCGTGGCGCCCTGGAAACCGTCGGGATATTCCTCGGCGATGAAGGCGGTGGTGATCTCGCCCGAGATGAAGCGCGGATGGTCCATCACCGCCGAGAGGAAGGGCAGGTTGTGGCCGATCCCCTCGAGTTCGAACTCGTCGAGGGCGAGGCGCATCTCGTCGATGGCCTGGCACCGGGTGGGCGCCCAGGTGCAGAGCTTGGCGATCATCGGGTCGTAATACATCGAGATCTCGCCGCCCTCACAGACGCCGGTGTCGTTGCGCACGGCGCGGGCGGGCTCGACCACCTCGGCGGGCGGGCGATAGCGGGTCAGCCGCCCGATGGAGGGCAGGAAGTTGCGATACGGGTCCTCGGCATAGAGGCGGCTCTCGATGGCCCAGCCGCTGATTTTCAGATCACTCTGCGCGAAGGGCAGCTTTTCGCCCGCCGCCACACGGATCATCTGCTCGACCAGATCGACGCCGGTGATGAGTTCGGTCACCGGGTGTTCGACCTGCAGGCGGGTGTTCATCTCGAGGAAATAGAAGTTGCGATCACCATCGACGATGAACTCGACCGTGCCGGCGCTGGTGTAGTCCACGGCCTGCGCCAGCGCGACGGCCTGTTCGCCCATGGCCTTGCGGGTGGCCGCGTCGAGAAACGGCGAGGGGGCTTCCTCGATGACCTTCTGGTTGCGGCGCTGGATGGAGCATTCGCGCTCGTGCAGATAGACGCAGTTGCCGTGCTGGTCAGCCAGCACCTGAATCTCGATATGGCGCGGCTGGGTGACGAATTTTTCGATGAAGATACGGTCATCGCCGAAGCTGGAGGCGGCCTCGTTCTTGGAGGACTGAAAGCCCTCGCGCGCCTCGTCGTCGTTCCAGGCGATGCGCATCCCCTTGCCGCCGCCCCCGGCGGAGGCCTTGATCATCACCGGATAGCCGATTTCCTGGCTGATCTTCACGGCCTCGTCGGCATCGGCGATCAGGCCCATATAGCCCGGCACGGTGCTGACGCCCGCTTCCGCGGCGAGCTTCTTCGAGGTGATCTTGTCGCCCATCGCCTCGATGGCGCTGGCGGGCGGGCCGATGAAGGCCACGCCCTCGGCGGCGAGAGCCTCGGCGAATTTCATGTTTTCACTGAGAAACCCGTAGCCCGGATGCACGGCCTCGGCGCCGGTCTGGCGGATTGCCTCCATGATCCTGTCGATCACGATATAGGACTGGTTGGCGGGCGCGGGGCCGATATGCACCGCCTCATCGGCCATCTGCACATGCAGCGCGTTGCGGTCGGCGTCGGAATAGACGGCGACCGTGGTAATCCCCATCTTGCGGGCGGTCTTGATGACGCGGCAGGCGATCTCGCCGCGATTGGCAATGAGGATCTTCTTGAACATGCAAGGCTCCGTGCAGGGGGCTGGGGACGCGCTAGTCGTCCCATGTATCGAAGGTGAATTCGGACGATCCGTCGAACAGCTGCGGAAACGCGGCCTTGGCGGCGCGCATGTCGACGCGCAAGAGCGCCTCGTAGCTGGCAGGATCGAAAGGGTCTTCGGCGGGTACGACCTCGCGGCCCAGAAGCCACGACAGGCGGCCCGCATCGAGATTGCCGCGCTCGAAGGGCTCGGCCCCGAAATGCGCGATCAGCGCGCCGAGAAACGCCTCATCGGCGCGGCGGTCGGCGGCGCGGCGATCGGCATAGCGTTTGCGCGCGACCAGCGGCGTGACGCCCTTGGGGTTGGCGCGACGGATGGTGAACTGGAAATCACTGCTGGGCAGACGCCCGGGGAAGCCACGATGCTTCAGCATGGCCGCCCCCATGGCCGGGACGGCGCAACTCGCGGGTCCGGCCGTGCGGCCAGACCCGCATTTGTATCAGAACTTGCTCGTCGGCGCGGGCTCGGGCTCCATGACCATGGGCTCCGGCATGGGCTCGGGCTCGGGGGCCGGACGCGAGCAGGCCGTGATGGCCAGCGTGGCACCAAAGATGGCAACAAGTGCGAATTTCGACATTTATGTCTCCTGTTACTGCTGTGTCCCGGTCCGATCGCTGATCGAAACCGTTCGGGCGTCGCAGCCTTTTGCGACCACCTACGCCGACTCGGGACGGTAGCGGAAACGTGGTGGCTTGGCCACAGGAGACTGGGAAAAGGCCACACAGGCGCGCGACAATCCGCACTTGCCGGGCAGCCTCGCGGCATCGGGGCAGAGCCAGCGCCCTGCCCCGGCCGGATTTCAGCGGTGGTACTTGCCCTTGCTTGCCGACGGCTCGACATAGATTGGGGCCGAGACCGGCTCGAAAGTCGGCTGCGGCTCGGGGGACTTGCGGGCACAGGTGGCCGGGATGAGGGACACCAGAAACGCCGCAACGAGTGCGAATTTCGCCATTCTATTCTCCTGCTCGTATTGCCGGGACGCGGATTCTGTTCCGCCCGCGCCCATTGGTTATGGACCGCATGTGCCGGATCCGGCGCATACCCGGCCAGATTACCGCCTTTGCATAAAGCTGACCATGAAAATCTACGCCGCAGGCAGGGTTGTGGCGTGGTTGCATCATTCGCACTGGCGGCGGCGCGCTCAGTCATGGATATCCCCCAGGTCGATTTCACACCCGTCCATGGTGAAGGTGAACCACTCGAAAAGCTGGATCGCGTCCATGTCGGTGATGCCGAATTCCACCTCGCGGTCCATCAGCGTGACGACCGCGCCGGTCCAGCCCTCGTCGCGGGGGTCGGTGTCGGCATCGAAGAGCCGCCGCGCCTGGGTCTCGCACAGCCATTGCATGTCGTCGAAGACCCGCTCGGATCCGGCGGCATAGAGGCTCGAGGGCTCGGACAGTCGTTCGACGACATAGCGCAGGCGGATGACCGACATATCCTCGTCCCAGACCGGCGGCAGCGGCTGCGCCGCCACGCCCGAAGGCAGACGCAGCGTGTCGGCCTGCGCCCCGCCCCCCAGCGCAAGGGCAAGTGCGATCCCGGCAGCACGGCACGGCCCCTGACGCATAAGACCCCCTACAGCGGAATGTTGTCGTGCTTCTTCCACGGATTGGCCAGCTTCTTGCTGCGCAGCGAAGCGAAGGCGCGGGCCACGCGCTTGCGCGTCGATTGCGGCATGATGACCTCATCGATAAAGCCCTTCTCGGCAGCGACGAAGGGGTTGGCGAAGCGGTCCTCGTATTCGCGGGTGCGCGCCGCGATTTTCTCGGGCTCGCCCTGCTCGGAGCGGTAGAGGATCTCGACCGCGCCTTTCGCGCCCATCACCGCGACCTCGGCCGTGGGCCAGGCGTAGTTGAAATCGCCGCGCAGATGCTTGGATGCCATGACCACATAGGCCCCGCCATAGGATTTGCGGGTGATGACGGTCACTTTCGGCACCGTCGCCTCGCCATAGGCGAACAGCAGCTTGGCGCCGTGCTTGATGATGCCGTCATATTCCTGACCTGTCCCGGGCAGAAAGCCCGGCACATCCACCAGCGTCAGGATCGGGATCTCGAAGGCGTCGCAGAAGCGCACGAAACGCGCGGCCTTGCGGCTGGCGTCGATGTCCAGACACCCCGCCAAAACCATCGGCTGATTGGCCACAACCCCCACCGACCGCCCCTCCAGCCGGATGAAGCCAGTGATGATGTTGCGCGCGAACTCGGCCTGAATCTCGTAGAAATCCCCTTCATCGGCAAGCTTGTGGATCAGCTCTTTCATGTCATAGGGCGTGTTGGGATTGTCCGGCACCAGCGTATCGAGGCTGGGCTCCAGCCGTCCCGGATCGTCGAAGAAGGGCCGCACGGGCGGTCCCTCGCGGTTCGACAGCGGCAGGAAATCGACCAGCCGCCGCACCTCGATCAGCGCCTCGACATCGTTCTCGAAGGCCGCATCGGCGACCGAGGATTTGCGCGTATGGGTCAGCGCGCCACCCAGCTCCTCGGCGGTGACAACCTCATTGGTGACGGTCTTCACCACATCGGGGCCGGTCACGAACATGTAGCTCGAATCCTTCACCATGAAGATGAAGTCGGTCATGGCGGGGCTGTAGACCGCGCCGCCCGCGCAGGGGCCCATGATGACGCTTATCTGCGGCACCACCCCCGAGGCCATGATGTTGCGCTGGAACACCTCGCCGTAAGCGGCAAGGCTCGCCACCCCCTCCTGGATGCGCGCGCCGCCCGAGTCGTTCAGCCCGATCACCGGGGCGCCGTTCTGCATCGCCATGTCCATGATCTTGCAGATCTTGGCGGCGTGGGTTTCCGACACCGACCCGCCCATCACGGTGAAATCCTGGCTGAAGACATAGACCTGTCGGCCATTGATCGTGCCCCAGCCGGTCACCACCCCGTCGCCATAGGGCCGGTCCTCCTGCATGCCGAAATCGATGCAGCGATGCGCGACGAACATGTCGAATTCCTCGAAGCTGCCCTCGTCGAGCAGCAGTTCCAGCCGCTCGCGGGCAGTCAGCTTGCCCTTTGCGTGTTGCGCGTCGATGCGCCGCTGCCCGCCACCGAGCCGCGCTGCCTGGCGCTGGTCCTCGAGTTGCCGGAGGATATCCTTCATGCCTGCCCCCTCTTACTGGCCGGATTTCGCGGGACCATAGCGGCACGCCCCCCTGCAGAAAAGGAAAATCGGGAAGATTTGCAAAGCACTTGGCGCCGGTGACTGTTAATTTGCAAACCCTGAAGACCCCCTTGCCTTCGCCCCGAAAAGCCTATTTTCTGCACACGTTCAATAAACCCCGTTGAGTCGCCGATGCACCCGCCCTTTCGCCGCATCCAGATCCGCGCATGACCGCCACAGTCGTGCCCGCACGCTTCCTGGATGCGACCACTCCGCCGCATGTGGCCACGCTTGTCGCGCTGTCCTCGATCGCGGCGCTGGCGATGAATGTCTTTCTGCCCTCGCTGCCCGCGATGACCGCGTATTTCGGAACCGATTACGCGGTGATGCAGCTTTCGGTCTCGCTGTACCTTGCCGTCAACGCGGTGCTGCAACTCTTCGTCGGGGCGATCTCGGATCGCTATGGGCGCAGGCCGGTGATGCTGGGCGCGCTGGTGGTGTTCATCCTCGCCACCATCGGCACGCTGCTGGCTACCTCGGCGGCGGTGTTTCTGGTGTTCCGGATGCTGCAGGCCAGCGTCGTCGCGGGGATCGTGCTGGCGCGCGCCTCGATCCGCGACGTGATGGGCGAGGCCGAGGCCGCCTCGCGTATCGGCTATGTCACCATGGGCATGGCGCTGGTGCCGATGATCGCCCCGGCCATCGGCGGGCTGCTTGACGAGATCTTCGGCTGGCGCGGCGCCTTCGGGCTGATGCTGCTGGCCGGGATCGGCGTCTTCGCCCTGGCCTGGCGCGACATGGGCGAGACCAAGCACAACCGCGGCGGGTCGATCCGCGCGGTCTTTGCCGAAGTGCCGGAACTGATGCGCGCACGGCGCTTCTGGGGCTATTGCATCACGGCGATGCTCGCCTCGGGGGCGTTCTTTGCCTATCTGGGCGGCGCGCCCTTTGTCGGCTCGCAGGTGCTGGGCCTCTCGCCCGCGACCCTGGGGCTCTATTTCGGCGCCCCGGCGCTGGGCTATGCGGCGGGCAACTTCCTTGCCGGGCGGTATTCGGCGCGGATGGGGATCAACCGGATGATCCTGATCGGCTGCCTGATCGGCTTTGGCGGCATGGCGCTGCTGCTGGCCCTGTCGCTGAGCATCGGGCTGACGCCGCTGATCTTTTTCGGCTGCTTCGTCTTTACCGGCTTGGGCAACGGAATGCTGCTGCCCTCGGCCACGTCGGGGATGATGTCGGTGCGCCCGCATCTGGCCGGCACCGCCAGCGGTATCGGCGGGGCGATCCTGATCGGCGGGGGGGCTGCGCTGTCGGCGCTGGCCGGTGCGCTGCTGACGCCCGACAGCGGCGGGATGCCGCTGATCTGGCTGCTGTTCACCACCACCGGGCTGTCGCTGCTGCCGCTGTTCTATGTGGTCCGGCGCGAAAGGCAGCTTTTCGCTTGACGCGCGCAGCGGGTTTGCAAACCATGCGGGACAAATTGGCAAACCCCACGGCGCCCTGATGCCCCCGCAAAAGCTCTATGCCGGTGCGAAACTGCGCGAGACGCGCACCCAGCTTGGCCTGACGCAGAAAGATTTCGCCGCCCGGCTGGGCGTCTCACTTCCCTATCTCAACCAGATGGAGAACAACAACCGGCCCCTCTCGACCTCGGTCGTGCTGGCGCTGGCGCGCGAGTTCGGCATGGATGTGACCGAACTTTCCGCAGGCGACAGCGAGCGGCTGGTCTCGGACCTGCGCGAGGCCTTTGCCGACCCGCTGCTGGCCAAGACCGCCCCCGCCCTGCCCGATCTGCGGCTGGTGGGCGCCAATGCGCCGGGCTTCGCGCGGGCCTTTCTTGATCTGCACCGCGCCTACCGTCAGGCGCAGGAGCAGCTCGCCTCGCTTGACGAGGCGCTTGGGCGCGAGGACACGACCCTGCGGCTGAGCCCGTGGGAAGAGGTGCGCGATTTCTTCCACTACTGCGACAACTATATCGACGCAGTGGACCGCGCGGCCGAGCATTTCGCAAGCCCCGGGCGCGACCCCTTCACGCTCGCGACCGAGGCTCTGGCGCGGCGCAAGATCAGCCTGCGCATGGGGACCGGGGGCCTGCGCGAGTTCGACCGCGACACTGGCGTGCTGACGATCTCGGCCAAGGCCGCGCGGCCGACACAGGTGTTCCAGATGCTGCACCAGGTCGCGCTGCTGACGCAGAACGACCTGCTGGAAGCGACGCTCGACCTCGCCCGCTTTCAGTCGCCCGAAGCGCGCGCCATCGCCAAGATCGGGCTGGCCAACTATTTCGCGGGGGCCGCACTGATGCCCTACCGGCGCTTTCTCGAGGCCGCAGAGGCCACCCGCCACGACCTCGAGGCGCTGGCCGACCGCTTTGGCGCGTCGATCGAGCAGGTGGCACACCGGCTCTCGACCCTGCAACGCCCCGGAGCGAAGGGCGTGCCATTCTTCTTCGTTCGGGTCGATCAGGCGGGCACGATCACCAAGCGCCATTCGGCCACGCGGCTGCAATTCGCCCGCTTCGGTGGCGCGTGTCCACTGTGGAACGTGCACCGCGCCTTCGAGACGCCGGGCCGCTTCCTGCGCCAACTGGCCGAAACGCCGGACGGGATGCGCTATTTCTGCCTTGCGCTGGCGGTGACCAAGGCGGGCGGGGCGTTCCATGCGCCGGTGCGGCGCTACGCCATCGGGCTGGGCTGCGAATTGGGCCATGCGGCGCGGCTGGTCTATGCCGACGGTATGGATACCGGCCCCGCCGCGAGTGTCGAGCCCGTGGGCATCTCGTGTCGGATCTGCGAGCGCGCGGGCTGCCACCAGCGCGCGGTCCCCCCGCTTGAACGGCGGCTGAAGGTCGATCACGACCACCGCGCCCTGCTGCCCTACCGGATCGAGTAAGGACCCTTTTTGCAACGCGAATGACAACGCCCATCTGCGCCCGGCGGGCGTGCAGGGGTGGGTGGGTGGGCACGCTCGCCGGGCGCATCACCACGCCGCCGACCATCCCGCCACGCGCGCAATCACCCGGCGGCCTGCGCGGATCAGTCGAAGATATCCTCCGCCTCGACCCCCCAGAGATGGCGCTTCTCGGCCCATCCCCGCGCGCCCTCGACATCGAGGCGGCACCACTCGGCCTCGCACTGCCGCACCCGCGCGATCACCCCACGCTCCAGAAGTGCGGTCGGCGCGCTCTGCCGGTCGGGGCGTTGGTGCAACTGCACCATGTCGGACTGCACCACCACTGTCCGCGCCCCCGAGAGCAGCGCGTAATGCATCCAGCCGCCCTTGCCGTCGATATCCTCGACCCGCCGCCAATGCTCGTATTCCGCGGTCACCCGCAGTGGAATATCGCGTTGCGTATAGACCCAGTCGATGCGGTGCGACTGGTCGGGGCCGCGCCGCGCATTGCCCTCATTCGCCTTCAGCGAGACGAAGCGCGGCAGCGGCAGGTTGGTCACCGGCCCGCGCTCGACCGCCTGCGCCGCAACTGGGCCCAGCCCTGCCAGCACGGCCAGCGCCGCGCCCAGAATCATGCGTAATGTCATCTGCCTGCATGCCCCGTTTTCCGGGGTCCCTGTTTCCTGCTCTGCCTCTGCCACAGCCCTGACAACCGGCTTGTGGATCGGCGCGAGTGCTGTCACTTTGCCGCAAGCCCCGCGCATTGCAAAGAGGTGAGACGCGCCCATGCCCAATTCCCGCCTGAGTGTTGTCGTGACGCGACGCCTGCCCGACGTGGTCGAGACGCGGCTGAAGGAACTCTTCGATGTCGAGCTGCGCGAAGCCGACACGCCGATGACGCGCGAAGAACTCGCCGACGCCATGCGCCGCGCCGATGTGCTGGTGCCGACCATCACTGACGATATTGACGCGAGCCTGCTCGCCCAGGCGGGCGAGCGGCTGAAGCTGATCGCGAATTACGGCGCCGGGGTGGACCATATCGACGTGCACTCCGCCCGCCAGCGCGGGGTGCTGGTCTCGAACACCCCCGGCGTGGTGACCGAGGACACTGCCGACATGGTGATCGCGCTGATGCTTGCGGTCACCCGCCACATTCCGCAGGGCCTCGCCGAGATGCAGGCAGACAAGTGGCAGGGCTGGTCGCCGATGTCGCATCTGGGCACGCGGATCGGGGGCAAGCGGCTGGGCATCCTCGGCATGGGCCGGATCGGACAGGCGGTTGCGCGGCGCGCGCGCGCCTTCGGCATGCAGATCCACTACCACAACCGCCGCCGCCTGCGCCCCGAGGTCGAGGACGCGCTCGAGGCCAGCTGGTGGGAGAGCCTTGACCAGATGATCGCGCGGATGGATGTGATCTCGGTCAACTGCCCGCACACCCCCTCGACCTTTCATCTGCTCAATGCGCGGCGGCTGAAACTGGTGAAACCCAGCGCCGTGATCGTCAACACCTCGCGCGGTGAGGTGATCGACGAGAATGCGCTGACCCGCGGTCTGCGCGCGGGCGAGATCGCGGGCGCGGGGCTTGATGTGTTCGAGCATGGCCACCGCATCAACCCGCGACTGCGCGAGTTGCCCAATGTGGTGCTCTTGCCGCATATGGGCTCGGCCACGCTCGAGGGGCGGGTCGAGATGGGCGAGAAGGTGATCCTGAACATCAAGACCTTCGCCGATGGCCACCGCCCGCCCGACCAGGTGCTGCCGGGGATGCTGTGAGGCGATGCTGACCTCGCGTTTGCGTGTCCGCGCGCGCGGGCTTTGCGCTTGACCTCCCCCGCCAATCCTATGACCTTGCGCGCGCCAACCCCGCCCAGCAGGACTGCCCGATGACCGGCCACACGCCCCCTTTCGCTGCCTTCGAATGGATGATCGCCTGGCGCTACCTGCGCGCCCGGCGCGCCGAGGGCGGCGTCAGCGTCATGACGATCATCTCGTTTCTGGGAATCATGCTGGCGGTCTTCGCCCTGATCGCCACGCTGTCGGTGCGCTCGGGCTTCCGGGCCGAATTCGTCGATACGATCCTTGGCGCCAATGCCCATGTCACGGTCTATTCCGCTGTCCATGTCGATGACAGCGGACGCACCAGCCGCGTGATCGAGGATTACGAGGAAATGGCCGCGCGGCTGGCAGAGGTGCGCGGCGTCACCCGCGTCGCGCCGCTGATCAAGGGCCAGGTCATGGCCTCGGCCAATGAGCGCAACACCGGGGTCGAGGTGTTCGGCATCAGCCCCGAGAACCTGCGCACCATCCCGCGCGTGGCCGACCCCGAACATGCCCTTGGCGATATCGACCGCTTTACCGAAGGCATCGCCATCGGCTCTGGCGTGGCGCGCGAACTCAATGTCTCGATCGGCGACAGCGTGCGCGTCATTTCGCCCGACGGGGCGCGGACCGCCTTTGGCACAAGCCCGCGCATCTCGGCCTTCGAGGTGGTCTATATCTTCACTGCCGGGCGATATGACATCGACCGGACGCGCATCTACATGCCGTTCGACGAGGCGCAACTCTACTTCAACCGCGATGGCGTGGCCGACGAGATGGAGGTGATGGTCGCCAATCCCGACCAGATCGATGCGATGCGCAACGATCTGCTGCGCGCGGGCGGCGAACGCGCGATGCTCTGGACCTGGCGCGACAGCGCGGGCAGTTTCCTGCGCGCGCTCGATGTCGAGGACAATGTGATGTTCGTGATCCTGTCGATCCTGGTGCTGATTGCCGCGATGAATATCATTTCTGGGCTGATCATGCTGGTCAAGAACAAGGGGCGCGATATCGGCATCCTGCGCACGATGGGTCTGTCGGAGGGCTCGGTGCTGCGGGTGTTCTTCATCTGCGGGGCGAGTGTCGGGGTGCTGGGCACTGTGGCCGGGGTGATTCTGGGCTGCCTGTTCGCGATCTATATCGACACGATCTTCAGCGCGGTGAACTACCTCGCCGGGGGGGGCGTCTGGGACCCGTCGATCCGCGGTATCTACAACCTGCCCGCCGAGTTGCGGCTCGAAGATGTGCTCAAGGCTGTCGGGCTGTCGCTGACGCTATCCTTCGTCGTGACCATCTTTCCCGCCCGCCGCGCCGCGCGCATGAACCCGGTCGAGGCGCTGCGCTATGAATGACCAGTCCCTCGCGCTCAGCGCCATCAGCAAGACCTATAACAAGGGCCGCCCGAACGAGGTGCAGGTGCTGCGCGACGCCTCGCTGACGCTCGATCGGGGCGAGATCGTGGCGCTGGTCGCACCCTCGGGCGCGGGCAAGTCGACCCTGCTGCATATCGCTGGGCTTCTCGACACGCCCGATGACGGGGCGGTGGTGATCGACGGGGCGGACATGACGCGGCTGGGCGACCGGGCGCGGACCGCCGCGCGGCGCGGGCAGGTGGGGTTCATCTACCAGTTTCACCACCTGCTGCCGGAATTCTCGGCGCTCGAGAATGTCGTGCTGCCGCAACTGGCCAATGCCGTGCCCCAGGGCGCCGCAGAGGCGCGCGCGCGCGAGTTGCTCGACCGGGTGGGGGTGGGGCCGCGCGCCGATCACCGCCCCGCCGCACTTTCGGGAGGCGAGCAGCAGCGCGTGGCCTTCTGCCGGGCGCTGGCCAATGCGCCAAGCCTCCTGCTCGCGGATGAACCGACGGGCAATCTCGACCCCGAGACCTCGGATCAGGTCTTTGCGGCGCTGATGGGGCTGGTGCGCGATACCGGGCTGTCAGCGCTGATCGCCACGCATAATGCCGATCTGGCGCGGCGGATGGACCGCATCCTGCGGCTCGATGCCGGGCAGATCGCCGCGGCCTGACCCCGCCCCCTCCCCTTGGCGCGCGCGCGCGCCCCGCGATGGCGCGGGCCCATCCCTGCACTGGGGCTCCCCCCTGCACTGAGCGTCCCGCCCCCCGCAGGGGGGCAGCGCCCGCAAGCGGGGCATGGGCGGGCGGGTGGGCTCCGCTTGCGGGCGCTGATCCCGCCCGCGTCTCAGGGGGGCGTCAGCGGAAAGGGCGCCGGGCCGCCATCGCCGATGGCGTCATTCATCGCCGCGATGGCCGCGTCCGTGATGTCGATTCCCGGCGCGTCGATGATCACCGCGCGCGAATCGATCAGCACCTGCCCGCCCGCCTCGCGGAGCGCCGTTTGCAGCGCAGGACCACTCTCGTTGAAGAAGCGCCGCCGCTCGGATTCCTCGAACTGCACCAGCCGCTGACGCTTCTCGGCCTGGCTGCGGCGGATGGCCTCGGCCTGCATGTCGAAATCGGCGGCGGCGGCGCGGAACTCCTCGACGCTCATCTCGGCACGCGCTTCGGTCAGCTCGGCCTCGCGGGCGGTCAGCTCGTCGAGCAGCCGGTCATTCTCGTCTTCCAGCTCGCGCGAGGCAGCCTCAATCTCGGTTGCGACGCGCTGGCCGAATTGCGATTCGCGGAACAAGCGCTCTTCATCGACGGTGCGCAGCGCCAGCGCCGGTCCGGCCTGCGGCCCCTCGACCGCCTGCCCCAGCGACAGGCCCAGCCCCTGCTGACCAAGCGCCGGGGCCGCCAGCATGCTGACGGCCCCCAGCCCTGTCACCAGCCAACGCGCAAGGCGCATCAGAAGCGCGAAACGATCGAGAAGTCGAAATTCTGCGTCCGGTCTTCAGGCAACTTGCGCACCGGGCGCGAGAAATCGAAGCGCAGCGGCCCGAGCGGGCTGTCCCAGAACAGCGACACCCCGACCGTGGCGCGCAGGTTGAAGCTGTCGTAGTCGCTGCCATCCGGGCCGACCGTGGTGATCCCGCCAAGATTGTCCGTGCCCCAGACCGAGCCGACATCGGCGAAGACACCGCCGCTCAGCCCGTATTCCTCGGGCGTGCCGAGCGGGAACTGCGCCTCGACCTGCAGCGACGCGTAGCGATTGCCGCCCAGAACGTCGTCGTTGGTGCTGCCAAAGTCCCGCGGACCCGCACCGCCGGGGCGGAAGCCGCGCATGACATTGGCAAGCTGGAAGCGTTCGCGGTTGCGCGACTCGCCCGAGATCATCTGCAACAGACCTGCCCGCGCATCGCCGCGCAGCGTCACATCCTCGTTGAAGAGGCCGATTTCGTAGCCCGCCCGCGCCTCGGTCTTGATGAAGCGGCGGCTCTGCGTACCGACGCCGATGTCCTGCGAGACATTGAACACCCAGCCACGCGACGGATCGATGCCGACCCCGCGCGTGTCATAGCTGAAGGCATAGCCCAGCGTGCCGGTGATCGCCGTGCCTGCATCCTGATCGGCAATCAGCCGCTGCGAGGCGTCAGCGGCGTCCAGCCCCTGCAGCCGATCCATCCGGAAACCCTGGCTCAGCCGCAGGCGGCTGAACTCGCCGACGCGGAAGCCGAGCGAATTGTCGAAGAACGCCTCGCGCGTGTCGAAATCCGAGAAGAAGCTGCGCGTCTCGCGGTAGCCGACGCCCAGCGAGTAGCTCAGATCGCGGCCCATCAGCGCCGGTTCGGTGAATTCGAGCGAGATGTCGCGCGAGCCCCGGACCGTGTTGAAGGCCACGGCGACCCGCTGCCCGCGCCCGAGGAAGTTCTCCTCGGCGAAGTTGATCCCGAAGCCCACGCCCTGCGAGGCGCCATAGCTGACCGAGAAGCTCAGCGAGCCGGTGGTCGTCTCTTCCACATCGACATCGACAACGGCCTGGTCGGGGGCCGAGCCCTGCCGCGGTTCGACAACGACATCCGAGAAATAGCCCAGCGCGCGGATGCGTTCCGCTGCCTCGCGGATCTCGCGCGGGTTCAGCGGGTCGCCCTCGGCGGTCCGGAACTGGCGCCGGATCACCCGGTCGAGCGTTGTGGTGTTGCCCTGAATGTCGATGCGTTCGACGAACACCCGCTCGCCGCGCACGATGGCGAATTCCACATCGATGGTCTGGTTGCGATTGTCGCGGGTAAAGCGCGGCTCGGCGCGGATGAAACGCAGCCCGCGCTGATCGGCCAGCCGCTCGATCCGGGCGATGTTCTGATCCAGCACCGTGGGCGAGAAGACCGTGCCCGGACGCAGGCGCAGCTCGGCCTCGTAATCGGCGGGGTCGATCCCCTCGACCTCGCTGACAACCGAGATGTTGCCGAAGCGGTATTGCAGCCCCTCGCGCAGGTTGAAGGTGATGAAGAAGCCGTCCCGCTCGCGCGCCATTTCGGTATTGACCGAGAGGATCTCGAAATCGACAAAGCCGCGCGACTGGTAGAAATCGGTCAGAAGCTGGCGGTCAAGCGCGATGCGTTCGGCAACAAAGGTGTCGCGTTGCACGATCCAGCGGAAGAGGCCGGCCTGCTTGGTGTTCACCACCTGCCGCAGCCGGTAGTTCGAGAAGGCCTGGTTGCCAACGAACGAGAGACGCTCGATCTCGACCATGCCGCCCTCGCGGATCTCGAAGGCCAGGTCCACGCGGTTGTCGCCGCGCGGGATGATCTGCGGCGTGACCTCGGCCGCCGTGCGCCCGCGGTCGGCGTAAAGCCGGGCAATGGCGCGGGCGTCGGCCTCGACCTGGGCGGGCTGCAACATCCGGCCCGAACGGGTCTGTACCACCTCGTTCAGGGCGTCGTCATCGACGCGACGATTGCCTTCGTAGTTGACGATCCCGATCATCGGGTATTCGCGCACGGTGATGCGCAGCGTGCTGCCCTGCGGGACGACATCGACCTCTTCGAACAGCCCCGAGGCCGTGAGACTGCCGACCGCGGCATTGACCTGCGCCGCCGAGACCGTCTGCCCCGGCGCGATTCCCGCAATCCCGCGGATGGTGGAATCATCGACGCGGGAATTGCCCTCGATCACGATGTTGCTGAACCGGCTTTGTGCCTCGGCGCTGGTGCCGAGGACCGAAAAAGCAAGAATTAACAGGCCGATGACCGCTGCGAAAAGCCTGTGCGCCCGAGGCGCTTCCCCTTCCGCGACCGTCGGCCCCGTCCCCCATATTCCGTGCATGACGGGCCCCGTTCTACCGCATTTTTGTTTCTCTTTGCGTATCGGGTAAGTGATGCCTTGTCAAAGCAATCGGGAGGGGGTGATGCGCGCGCACCACAGCCAGGCGCCCGGGGTCCTGACGGGCCGGGCGCACGGGCTGTCTGTTGAGGCGAGGAGGGAACGGGGTGCGACGGCGCGATCAGCGATACATCTCGACCGGGCCGTAGCCCAGAAGCACCGAGAAGAGGCTCGCGAACCCCATGCTGAGCGCTATGAACAGGACGACCAGAACCCGGTCCTTGATATCGGTCCATACCAGTTGGACGTTGCGCATTTCGACCGCAAGAATAGCCATGGCCATCTCCTTTCACGCCAGCTTTGACGGCAGAAAAAGGCAAGATTGCGGCACCGCGCGGGCGATTGCGTGGAGATTGCGCCTCAGCGGCAGGTCAGGTCGCTGAAAAGCGCGATGGCGAACAGCGTCAGCACCAGCCCCAGGCCGATGGTGATCATCACCTGCACGGCGCGGTCACCGGCCGGGCGGCGCATCACGGCCTCGTAGGCGTGGAACACCAGATGACCGCCATCCAACGGCGGAATCGGGAACAGGTTCAACAGCCCGATGGCCACCGACAGCACGGCGATGAACCACACGAACTCGACCAGCCCGTCGCTGGCTGTGGCAACCGACGCCTCGGCAATGCCGATGGGGCTGGAGAGGTTGCAGGTGCTGATCTGGCCCACCACCATGTAATACAGCCCCTCGACCGAGGTGCGGATCACCTGCCAGATCTGCGAAGCGGCAATTCCCGCAGCCTCGGCCATGCCGGGGCTGCGCGTGTCATATTCGAACACCGCCCCCGAGGTCAGGCCGATCAGGAAGCGCGTCTCGAAGCCACCGCCGGGCAGTGGCAGATCGGTGCTGCGCGGCTCGAGCACGAGGTCGAGTTCCTGCCCGCCCCGCCAGACACGCAGATCAAGCGGTTCGCCGCCCGATTCGGCCACCAGGTCGCGCAGTTCGCTGAACGTTGCGATGTCCTGCCCGTCCACCGACAGGATCACGTCGCCGCGCTGCATCTCGGCCGCGCGCGCGGCCGATTGCAGCGCAATGCTGCCTGCCAGCGGCGGTTGCGGATGCGGCCCCGTCACCTCGGTCACGCTGCCATCCCGCTCGACCGTATAGCGCAGCACGGGCTGGGCGGGCATCTCGGCGGCGCTGTCCATGAAATCGCCCAGGCTCTCGACCGGGACACCCTCGACCGCGATGATCCGGTCGCCGGGGGACAACTCGAAAGGTTGCGCAGGCAGCGGCGTGATCTCGCCGACGATGGGTTCATCCACCGCGAGCCCCTCATACATCAACAGACCGGCGAAGACGAAAAAGGCGAAGATGAAGTTGAACACCGGCCCCGCCGCGACTGTCGCCGCGCGCGCCCAAAGCGGGGCGCCATGCATGGTGTGCCGCTTCTCGGCCGCCGACATCTGCGCCATGCCCTCGGTATCCTTGCTGGACACCGCGCTCGAATCACCCGCGAATTTCACATAGCCGCCCAGCGGAATGGCCGCGATCTGCCACACGGTCCCGCGCTTGTCAGTGCCGCTGGCCAGCACTGGCCCGAAGCCGATCGAGAACACGTCGGCGTGGATGCCCGACCAGCGGCCGACGATGTAGTGGCCGTATTCATGCACTGCCACGATGATCGACAGGACAATGACAAACGCAGCAATCGTGTAAAAGAAATTGCCGAAGCCCGGCAGCAGCCCGATCAGGTCCACACCCTATCCCCTTTATTCGCGCGCCAGAGCGTTGTGTCCCGCCGCGCTCCTGCTCATGCCATCCGCAGTACCAGCGTGCGCGCGGCCTCACGCGCCATCTGGTCCATTGCCTGCACCGTTTCAAGCGTAGTTACCGGCGCAGTTAGGCACGAGTCGGTCAAAAGCTGGTCAATTGTGCGTTCCACCAGCCGCGCCATGTCCAGATAGCGCAGCCGCCCGGCGATGAATTCGTCAAGCGCCACCTCCTTGGCGGCGTTGAAGGCCGCGCCCGCATGGCCGCGCATCTCCATCACCGCGCGCGCGAGCCGCAGCGCGGGAAAGCGCACCGGGTCGGGGGCCTCGAACTGCAAGGCGCCGATCGCCGCGAGGTCAAGCCGCGCCACGGGTAGCTTGGCCCGGTCGGGCCAGTTGAGCGCATAGCCGATGGCGTGGCGCATGTCGGGCGCGCCCAGATGCGCCATCAACGCCCCGTCGCGAAACCCGACCAGCGCGTGGATGATGGATTGGGGGTGAATCACGGCCTCGATCTGGTCCGGCTCGAAACCGAAAAATTCTCGTGTTTCAATGAGTTCCAGCGCTTTGTTAAAGAGAGATGCCGAATCGATCGTGATGCGCTGGCCCATCGACCAGTTGGGGTGGGTCATCGCCTCAGCCAGCGTCGCATGCTCCAGCCGTTCAAGCGACCAGTCGCGAAACGGCCCGCCCGAGGCGGTGATTATCACCCGCTCGACCGCGCCAGTATCCTCGCCCACCAGCGCCTGGAACACGGCGGAGTGCTCGCTGTCGACCGGCAGGATACGCGCATCATGGCGCGCGGCTTCCGCCATCATCAGTGGCCCGGCGGTCACCAGCGATTCCTTGTTGGCGAGCGCCAGTGTGGCCCCCTGCGCCAGCGCCCGAAAGCCCGGCGCCAGCCCCGCCGCGCCGACAATGGCCGACATCACCCAGTCGGCGGGGCGGTCGGCCGCGTCGATCAGCGCCTGCGTTCCGGCGGCGGCCTCGACCCCGCTGCCCGCCAGCGCCTCTTTCAGCGCGGCGTAGCAGTCGTCATGCGCAGTAACCGCGATTTCCGCCCCCAGGCTGCGCGCCTGTTCGGCCAACCGTGCGACATTGCGCCCGCCGGTCAGCGCAACAGCCTGAATATCATCACGCCGCGCCAGCAGGTCAAATGTGCTTTCGCCGATCGAGCCCGTGGCGCCGAAGACCGAGACGCGCATCGCCTAGCACCCGGCCCCGGCGCACCGCAGCGCCGCCAGCGCCCCGACCTCGTTCAGCAGCAGCACCATCAGCGCCGCCGCGATCATCGCGTCGAACCGGTCCATCACCCCGCCATGGCCGGGGATAAGGGTCGAACTGTCCTTGACCCCGGCGTGGCGCTTGATCGCGCTCTCGGCGATGTCACCCGCCTGCCCCGCCATCGCCACGACGACCGAAACCGCGACCAGCCCCGCGCCCGCCCCAAGCCAGCCCATAAAGGCCGCGCCGATGGCACCCGCGACAAGCCAGCCCGCGACCGTGCCCGACCAGGTCTTTTTCGGGCTGACGCGCGGCCAGAGCTTCGGCCCGCCGATCAGACGCCCCGCGAAATACCCCGCCATGTCCGAGCCGATCACCACCAGCACCAGCCACAGCACCCATTCCCAGCCGAACGCCCCGCGCAGCGCGATCAGCCCCAGCCCCGCGAACAGGATCAGCGCCAGATAGCCGCCGGCCATCCAGCGGTCGACCGGAAAGCGCCACGCCAGCAGCACCACGGCCAGCGCCACCGCGCCCAACAGCCAGCCGCCCGTCAGTTGCAGCGTGAAGACCAGAAGCGCCACTGCGGCGGTGAAGCCCGCCGCCTCGGCCTTGCCGAAGGGGGCGTAGTGGTCGAGCATGCGCGTGAGTTCCCACACCATCGCGCCGCACAGCACGCAGACAAGCAGGGCAAAGACCAGCCCGCCCGCCCAGACCGCAGCGATGCCGATGGCGGCCATCGCCACCCCCGACAGCGACCGGGCCCACAGATCGCCGAAACTGCCGCTTGCAGCACTCATGTCACGACGCCGCCGAAGCGGCGTTCGCGGGCGTGAAAGGCATCGAGGATCTGACGCATCGTCTCGGGCGTGAAATCGGGCCACAGGACAGGGGTAAAGACGTATTCGGAATAGGCCGCCTGCCACAGCAGGAAGTTCGAGACCCGCGTCTCGCCCGAGGTGCGCACCACCAGATCGGGGTCGGGCACGAAGGACGTGTCGAGATAGCGCCCGATCAGCGCCTCGCAGACCTCTTCCGGCGCCAGCGTGCCATCGGCGACATCCTGCGCCATGGCGCGCGTGGCGCGGGCAATCTCGTCCCGGCCACCGTAATTGATCGCGACCTGCAGGAAAAAGCGCGTGTTGTGCGCGGTCTCGGCCTCGACCCAGTCGCACAGCGCGCTGAGCTTGGGGTCAAGCCGCGAGCGGTCACCGATGAAGCGCAGGCGCACGCCCTCGCGGTTCATGCGCCCGGCCTCGCGCTTGATGTAGCGCGCGAAAAGCGACATCAGCCCCAGCACTTCCTCGGTCGAGCGTTTCCAGTTCTCGGTCGAGAAGGCATAGAGCGTCAGGTAGCGGATCCCCAGCGACGGGCAGGCCGAGGCGAGTTCGCGCACCCGCTCGGCCCCCTTGCGATGGCCGACCAGCCGGGGCCAGCCGCGATTCGCCGCCCAGCGACCGTTTCCATCCATGATGACCGCGACATGCAGATCCGTCGCGGGAACAGGTTCGGGGCCGTGTGGGACGCGGTCAAAGGTCATGAAATACCGTCGGCTCGGGGCGGGCAGGCTCAGACCTGCATGATCTCGGCCTGTTTGGTGTCGAGTTGTTTATCCACCATGCCGATATAATTGTCGGTTAATTCCTGAATCTCGTCGGACCAGAGTTTCTGCTCGTCCTCGCTCATGCCGTCGGCCTTGGCCTTCTTGAGCTGGTCCATCCCGTCGCGGCGCACATTGCGGATCGCGACGCGGGCATGTTCGGCATATTGCGCGGCCACCTTGGTCAGCTCGCGGCGGCGTTCCTCGTTCAACTCGGGGATCGGCAGCATGATGATGGTGCCGTTCAGCTGCGGGTTGATGCCAAGGCCCGATTCCCGGATGGCCTTTTCGACCTTGCCGACCAGTCCCTTGTCCCAGACATTGATGGTGACCATGCGCGGCTCTGGCACGTTGACAGTGCCGACCTGGTTGATCGGCGTCATCTGGCCATACGCCTCGACCTGCACCGGCTCCAGCATCGAGGCCGAAGCACGGCCCGTGCGCAAAGAGGCGAATTCGGTGCGCAGCGACGCAATCGCCCCATCCATGCGGCGCTTCAGATCGTCCAGATCGATCTCGATCTCTTCCGACATGCTCGTCTCCCTCGTCTTCTGTGCGCCTGCGTCGATCTTCTATCGCGCACGGCCTGAAAATGTAAGCCTCTGCGATACAGCTCAGGGGTGCACGCGCGTGTATGTCCCCTCGCCGCGGAGGATACCGCTGAAGCCGCCGGGTTCGTCGAGCGAGAAGACGATCAGCGGCATCCGGTTGTCGCGACACAACGCGATGGCCGAGGCATCCATGACCCGCAGATTGGCGCGCAGCACCGCGTCATAGCTGATCTCGTCAAAGCGCTTGGCGGCCGGGTTGGTCTTGGGGTCGCTGTCATAGATGCCGTCGACATTCTTGCCCATGAAGATCGCCTCGCACGCCATTTCCGAGGCCCGCAGCGCCGCCGCTGTGTCAGTGGTGAAATACGGGTTGCCGGTGCCGGCGGCAAAGATGCACACGCGCCCCTTCTCCAGATGCCGCACGGCGCGACGGCGGATATAGGGCTCGCAGACCTGATCCATCGGGATGGCGCTGATCACGCGGGTGTAGACGCCCTGCTCTTCCAGCGCGGTCTGCATCGCCAGCGCGTTCATCACCGTGGCGAGCATGCCCATGTAGTCGGCCTGCGTGCGCTCCATCCCCTGCGCCGAGCCCTGCAGCCCGCGAAAGATGTTGCCGCCGCCGATGACCATGCAGATCTCGACGCCCATGTCGTGCACGGACTTCACCTCGCGCGCGATGCGTGCCACGGTGGGCGGGTGCAGCCCGTAGCCCAGATCGCCCATCAGCGCCTCGCCCGAGATCTTCAGCATGACGCGCCGATAGGTGGTCTGCGGGGCGTCCTCGGGCATGGCGGTCTCCTGTCTGGCTGGCCGGTCGCGGCGACCCGTGGCGGGGGGCGCTTCCGTGTGGCGGCAAAATGTCGGAAAACGGGGACAGGTTCAATCTGAAAGCGGGCCTTGTGATGCGCGACGCCCCCAACCTAGCCCGCGACCCGGTTCTGGGCCGGATCGCGGGCGCCCTGCAGGACCGCCCGCCCGACCCGGCGCGGCCCATCCTGCTGGCCGGCCCCACGGCCAGCGGCAAATCGGCGCTGGCGCTGTGGCTGGCCGAGGCGCAGGGGCGGCTCATCGTCAATGCCGACGCGCTGCAGATGCATGACAGCTTTCGCGTGCTGACCGCGCGCCCCCCGCCCGAGGACTGCGCGCGAGTGCCGCATCTGCTCTACGGGACCGTCGCGCGGGGGCAGGACTGGTCCGTGGGCCACTGGCTGCGCGCGGTCGAGCCGCTGCTGGCGCGCCACCCCAACGCGCTGATCGTCGGCGGAACAGGGCTCTACTTCCGCGCCCTGACCGAAGGGCTGGCCCCGATCCCGCCCGTACCGCGCACGATACGCGCCGAAGCCGATGCCCGCATGGCACAGGACGGCGCGGCCACGTTGCTGGGCGAACTGGACGCCGCGACGCGCGCGCGCATCGACCCGCAGAACCCGGCGCGCATCCAGCGCGCCTGGGAGGTGCTGCGCACCACCGGGCGGGGCCTTGCCGACTGGCAGGACGCGACGCCGCCGCCGCGGCTGGCGCGCGCGCAGGCCACGGCGCTGGTGCTGCGCCCGCCTGTCGACTGGCTGAACGCGCGAATCGATTCGCGCTTCAACGCGATGATGGCGCAAGGCGCGCTGGATGAGGTGCGCGCTGCCCTGCCCCACTGGCAGCCGCGCGCGCCCTGGGCCCGCGCCATCGGGGCGCCGGAACTGGTGGCCTATCTGCAGGGCAACATATCGTGGTCTGAAGCATTGGACGCAGCAACACTTGCGACGCGCCAATATGCCAAACGCCAGCGCAGCTGGTTCCGCAACCGCCTTGCCGACTGGGACGCGCTGCCCTGACCCTCTGCCCGCAGAGTCACCGATTTGCAACGCATCGCGCCGCTTTCACCCGAAAATCACGTACGCGTGAGCCTTGGCGCTTCCCCTGCCCGCTTCCGGTCGTAATCTTGACAGGAACAGGGGGAAGACAGACCGGATGACGATCATACCAGACGACTCCGCGCGGCTGCGGCTGCTGCCTTTCGCCAAACTCGCAGCCGCCCCGAAATGGCAGCTCGAGACGATGCGCGCGCTGCGCGAGCCCTGCTTCCTGTGGGTCACGCATGGTCAGGGGCGCATCAATATCGGCGGCTCGACGCGCGGATTTCACCCGCATAATGCGATCTTCCTGCCTGCGGGCACGATGCACGGCTTTCAGGCGATGACCCGGGTGCAGGGCAGCATGATCTATTTCGGCCAGGCGCACGGGCTCGATCTGCCCGACACTGCGCTGCATCTGCGGCTGCGCGACGCCGTGCGGCAGGGCGAGGTTGCGCAGATCATCGACGCGGTGCAGCGCGAACTCGATGCCGGGCGCCCGAAGGCGCAGCAGGCGGCGCGCCATCAGCTTGGACTGCTTGCGATCTGGCTCGAGCGCCACAGCCGCGAGGGCGACGAGGACAGCCCCCGCGCCACCCCGATGCTGAACGCCAATGAGCGGCTGACCGCGCGCTTCTCGGCGCTGCTGGAACGCGAATACGGCTCGTCGCTGAATGTCACCGATTATGCCAGGGCCCTCGGGGTCACGCCCACGCATCTGTCGCGCGCCTGCAAGGCAAGCTGCGGGCGCTCGGCCCTGACGATGATGCAGGAGCGCCGCCTGTTCGAGGCCCGCCGCCTGCTGCTCGACACGCGGCTGCCGGTGCAGGACATCGCGCATCGGCTGGGATTCTCGACGCCGGGTTATTTCTCGCGCGCCTTTACCCAGGCGACGGGACTGCCGCCCTCGGCCTACCGCAAATCCGGCGCCGACCCGTCGCGGCTGCGCTGAGCCAACGGACCGGGCGCGCGCCACTGGCGCTTGGCTGCGCGCGACTGGGTGGCGGCGCCGATCGCCACCAGGCCGACGCGCTCGCGGCCCGACCGGCCTTCGATGACCGCGCCCTCGCCACGGAACCGCTGATGCCCCCGGCAAAGCGGCATCAGCGCGCGCGACACGGCCTGTCGCAGGGCCCCGGCTGATCCGCGCAGTGCAGCGCTTGCGCGTGGCGCGTTCGAGCGCGCCCTCGGGCCGTGCCCACCCACCCGCCCTTGCACTCCCCGAGGGCGCTTTCGGCCCAGTCGCATGGGGCGGGACACCTTGCCGCAAAACGTGGAGACACTCCGCAGATGGACCAGCACCGCCCATGGCGGGCCCATGCCGCGGATGATGCGTTCTGCGTATTCCTGAACGCCGCTCGCACGCGCCAGCGCTGCCGGGCGCGTCGCGCGGCGCGCAGATCGGTGGCGCATGACAGCGCCCGCGGCGACGCGCCGGGTAGGCGCGCGGCGGGGATGCAAGTGTACGACGCGCCGGGTTGCGGCGCCGCTTTCCCGCGGCTTTCCATGCGCACCGTCTCGACTGCGGCAGCCGCCCTTGTTCATGCCCCGCAGCCCAAGCCGCAGAAAACCGGCGCCGATGCTGTTCCGGGCGTCGCGAAAGCACCGCCACAGGGCGTGGGCCGATGCCCGCGCGCCGTCGCTACCCCGTCAGGTGCCGCATTGACCGGTCGGGGGCGCCATGCTCTGCGGGTTTGGCGAGCGTGGCAGCCGGGGTCGGGACAGGCAGCGCGGGATCGGAATCGTCCTGCTGGCGGATGCCGCACAAGGCCTCGACAAGTTGCGCGCGCCGGAACGGCTTGCCGATCACGGCGCGGAACCCTGCCGCGTGATAGGTGGCGATCTGGTCGCCCATGACATTCGCGGTGATGGCGACCGCGACCGGCGGGGCGCGGCCCTTTTCGGTTGCGATTTCCTGCATCCGCGCCAGCGCCTCGAGCCCGCCCATCACCGGCATCGAGATGTCGAGCAGCACCAGATCATGCGCCCGCGCGGCCCAGGCGGCGCAGGCCTCCTGCCCGTTCTGCACGAAATGGGCCGCAAGCCCCAGCGAATCCAGCAGCGCGCGCAGGATGGTGGCATTGGTGCGGTTGTCCTCGGCCACGAGGATCCTGGACCCGGCGAGTGCGGCGATATCGGGCGTCATGTCCTCGGCATCGGGCTGTTGCGCCCCCGCGCAGGGTCCGAGCGCCAGCCGCACCGTCACGCGCGTGCCCTGGCCGGGGCGGCTGTCAAGCGCGATGGTGCCGCCCATCCTCTCGACCAGGTTGCGGGTGATGCTCAGCCCCAGCCCCGAGCCGCCATGCTCGCGAGTGATCGAATTGTCCGCCTGCTCGAACTCGTCGAAAACGCGCGCGGCCTGTTCGGGCGACATGCCGATGCCGGTGTCGCTGACGGTGATCGCCAACGCTCCTTCGGCCGATTGCGCGAAGCGCAACAGCACCTGCCCCTGCTGCGTGAATTTCACTGCATTGCCGATCAGGTTGTTGAGCACTTGCCCGATGCGGACGGGGTCGCCCACCCAGCGTTGCGCAAGCGGTCCCTCCTCCTCCAGCCGCAGCACGAGGCCCTTGCGTTCGGCCGTGATCCTGTGCAGCGCGATGATACGCCGGGCAAGCTCGGCCGGGATGAAAGGCTTGGGGTCGAGCGCCAGCTTGCCGGCCTCGATCCGGGCGAGATCGAGAATGTCGTTGATGATGTTCAGCAGCGCATCGCCCGAGGCGCAGATCGTCTCGACCATCTCGCGCTGTGCGCTGCTCAGCGGCGACAGCGCCAGCACCTCGGCCATGCCGAGGATGCCGTTCATCGGCGTGCGGATCTCGTGGCTCATATTGGCGAGAAACGCCGATTTGGCGCGGTTCGCGGCCTCGGCGCGCAGTCGCGCGTCATGCAGTTCGGTGACATCCATGCGCAGGCCCACACGCCCGCCATCGGCCGTCGCCTGCTCGTATATGCGGATAACACGCCCGTCGCGCAGGCGCTGTTCGGCCAGGTAATCGGCCTTGCGGAACTGAGCGAGCCGCCTGGCCTTCCAGCCTGCGGGATCCGCTTGCGCCTCGACGATCAGCTCCTCGGCCAGCACTGCGTCGAGCATCTCCTCGAACCGGGTGCCGGGCGTGATCCGGTCCTTGATCGCGCCGAAGAGATCGCGATACGGGCGGTTCGCCAGAAGCAGCCGTTCCTCGGCATCGAACAGCACGAAACCGTCCTGCATCGCCTCGACCGCGGCTTGCAGCCGCGCCCGCGCGCGACGCGCTTCCTGCTCCGAGGCGACGATGATCTGGTTGGCGCGGCGCAGCTCCGTCTCGGTCCGGTTCTGGCGACGGCGCTGGAGCATGAGCGCGGCAATAATGGCGACGAAACCGGCCATGATCGCGTAACCCGTGATATTGACGCGATGCTGCAGCGCACCGAGTTCGGCGCGGCGCCGGTCGGCCTGCGCGTTGAGCACCTGCAGGCTATGGAGCGCCAGGCGGCGCGCACTGGGGAGGACCTCGCCCATGGCGTCCGCCATCTGTGGCAGGGCAGCGACGAGGCGGTCGTCACTGCCGTCGATATCGGGCAGGAACTGGTCGAGAAATGCGCCGATGCTCGCCGCGCCCGGCAACTCCGGCGGTGTGTGCGGTCCCGGGCTCGGGTCGCCATGCGCCTCGGCCAGCCCCCGCCCGACGTCACCGCGCGTGATGGCGTTGTAGCGACTGTAGAGAATGTCGAAGCGCGTGCGCAGCGCGGCGAGGTTTTCGGCCTGCGCTGCGGCCTGCGCCCGAGTGATCGCCAGCCGCAGACCCAGGGTATCCACCTCGAGTTGGCTGATCGTCCAATAGGCATTGTCCTGCCCACCGGCGCGCAATTGATCGAAACGCTGATCGAGCTCGCGCACCAGCGCAAACAGCACCATCATGAGGAACAGCAGGGTCAACCCCGTCGCGCCCCACAGCGCGTGTCGCAACCTGCGCGCGACCCGCTGCCACCTGGCTGGGGTCAAGGCGCGATGCTCAACTGTTCGACCTGCCAGATGCTGAGCGAGAGTTTCGTCTCGGTCCGGTAGACCGAGTCGGAATCATAGGGAAACACGAGCCAGAATGGCCCCCGCTCGCGACGCGGCATCGGGCGGTCGTTCTTCAGCATCGCCAGCATCGGGGCGGAGGGGGTGACCTTGTCGGCGTCGAGCCGGACGACATACCCGTCGATGGCCGAAAGGGTGACATGACCCCGCCATGCCTCCGGCGCGATACCCAGATATGCAAGCAGGTCCCACATCAGGACGCCCGAGAAAGTCTTCACCCCTTCGGTCCAGACCGTCGATGTGGTGTATTCGTTGCGCGGAAGTTGCGCCAGTTCGGCGAAAGCGACGGCATCCCTGGCCACACCGTCGATGCCGATCTGCAGTTGCGGACCTGTGCCCACATCGGCGCGCACCGTCATCGCGGCGAGTGTCAGCAACAGAAAAAGCGTGCCCACCTGCGAGCATCTGGAGAAAGGGAAATGAAACTGCATCGAATTGGCCTGCACCGGTGTAATCGGGGCCATGGTACCCGGCGGGGCTTAATCAAGACTTAAATCAGGCTCACGCAGTGCGCCTGTGCGATTCATGAAATCTTAGCGCTCAACTGTCAGCTTGCGGGCCGGTTTCTGGTTACTTCGGGGGTATCATCATGACAGCCGTGACAACGCACGCGCGGGCGCTGTGCGCCGCGGCGTGCGCCATATTGCTGGTCGGGTGGCTCTCGCAGCCCGGCAATGCGGCAGAGGGGGCGCAGTTGCGGCTCGCTTTCGGCAGCGATGCCGGCACCCGGACGCTGACACTGTCGCAACTGCGCGCCAAGCCCGCTACAGTGTTCGCCACCACGACGCCCTGGACCGACGGCGTGCAGGAATTTCGCGGCGTCGCGCTGTCGCATCTGCTCGGACCGGGCGCGGCAGGGACGACGCTGCGGCTGGTCGCGCAGAATGATTATGAGATCACCATGCCCGCCCCGGACCCGGATTCCGCCTTTCCGATCATTGCCTTCGAACGGAACGGGGCAGAGATGTCGCTGCGCGACAAGGGTCCTTACTGGCTGGTCTATCCGTACGATTCCGCCCCCGAATTCACCGATCAGACCATCTTGTCCCGCAGCATCTGGCAGTTGATCGAGGTCCATGTCGTGGACTAGCGCCGCACGCGCGATGTGACCGATGCGCGGCAGCTCTGCGCGCGACATGGCGCTGGTGGGCGGCGCAAATTGTCCGAACGACGGCACCTGACGGCCCGACGTGGCAAGAGCAACAGGACGGGCCGCCCGCAGGGCATCGGGCAGGGATCGCACCCAGACTTTCCCACGCCGGGGGCAGGCAGGACCGCAAGAACCCGGGACCGCCGCGAGGGCCGTCAGCATGACCCGCCTGCGCGCGCTACCTGCCGGATCGCGCCGCTGCACCGTGGCAGCCGGCGTTGCACGCGACTGCACGGCTGCCGCCTGTCGAATGGTTCAGCGCTGCGGCGTCGCGGGACAGCGGGATTGCGCCGGTCAGCCCGGCAGCATCACCCTGAAAACCCTGCGCGAGATGCATGGCCGCGAAAGCCGCGCGGCGTGGAATGGCCGAGGCCAGCGCGCGCCCTCTGGGCGGCTGATGAGCCGCCCCCGGCCAGAGCTGCGCTGCGGGGGCTGGCAATCGCGCGTTTCTGCGTTATCACCGGATGACACTGGACCGGAGCACCGCCCATGCGCCCCACCCGTCTCATCGCCACCTTCTTCGGCGCCGGCCTGCTGCGCCCCGCCCCGGGCACGTGGGGCAGCCTTGCCGCGCTGCCCGTGGCCTGGGCGCTGCACCAGATGGGCGGCTTCCCGGCGCTGGCGCTGGCCACGCTCGCGGCCTTCGCCCTGGGCTGGTGGGCAACGCACGCAGAGACGGCGGGCACGGACGACCCCGACCCGTCCGAGATCGTCATCGACGAGGTGGCAGGGATGTGGCTCGCGCTCTGGCCCGTCTCGCTGGGCGCGGCGCTGCAGGGTGTGCCGATCACGGCCCTCTGGCCCGGCTGGATCGTGGCCTTCCTCGCCTTCCGTGCCTTCGACATCTGGAAACCGGGACCGGTGGGCCTCGCGGACCGGATGCACACGCCCCTGGGCGTCATGCTCGACGATATCATCGCGGGCGCGATGGCAGCGATGGTGGTGGCGGTGGCCGCCGTCATCGCGCATGGGGGCTTCGGTGTCTGAGCGCACACCCCCCGCCCCCGGCACGGGGGCGAGCGCCCGCAAGCGGAGCCCACCCACCCGCCC
>LFIK01000336.1_pt1 | contig 34828 bp, 25 predicted proteins | sample 643401 | NCBI WGS metagenome assembly LFIK01 (sample SAMN03777447, study PRJNA286221) | soda lake metagenome | biome: soda lake; feature: Kulunda steppe; material: water; isolation source: sample T5-Br brine of Lake Tanatar-5 | place: Russia: Kulunda steppe | collected 2010-07
GTAGTAGTAGTAGTAGTAGTAGCCGCTCCGGGTCGGCAGCAGCGGTTTCGCAGCCCCGCGTGCCGCCGTACCAGCGGTAGCGCCCGACGGTGGCGGGACCGGCCGGCAACTGTGCGTGCGCTACCGGGCGTCGTTGCCCGCCGCAGGGTCGCTGGAGGCAAGGTCAGACGGCCGGGAACGGCGCAGATACACCGTTGTGAACGTTGCTGCGGCCAGGATCAGTGCGGCGAAGATGGTGAGGGGCACGCTGACGAAGCCAGAGACGTTACGCAGCAAGCTCCCGGACGCCGAGGTCGGGTCAGCAAGGATCACCGCGACGAACGCGGCGGCAAGGGCAGCAGCAACAAAGGTCAGCACCTGCTGCCACCGCCGGTTCAGTCCGGCCCGTTCCCGTAGCAGCCGCCCAGCTTTGAGGATGCGGCCGACCCGCACGATCCGGAACGCTCCTACCAGGCGGAGTAGATGCCCGACCCGGGCCAGACGGAGCAGCTGCGCGGGCCCCACAGCGAAGATGACCGCAGGGATGACGACCGCAGTGGTAGCTACCAGCACCCAGTTGCGGCGCAGCCAGTCAAGCCGGCGCTCTGCGACCACGAAGAGCACCACCGTCTCTGCGGTCAGCACTGCCCCGGACACGGCGTTCAGGCTGCTGCCGATCGTTGCGTAGGGCGCCTCGAGGAGGGTGAGGAACACAGCGGGGACGCTGGCCAGGGCGGCGATGAGCACCGGTAGGGCCAGGCGGGCGGCGACCCGGTCAGCACGGTCGCCTGGTTCGGCGCTGGTGGCAGCTGCCTGCGATGTTTCGGTGTCCGCCACGGCCGTTCCCATCAGGTGTCATGGTTCGTGGCAGCCACGGTGCGGCTCGAACACACAGCTGCAACAGGCTTGGCAGGTGGGGCCGGCACGGCGCCGCACCTGCGGTGTTCGGGGCCGCAGCCACCGTTGGCGTTGGCAACGCCGTGCCGGGGCAGAGTGAACGGCCCGCAGGCGGTCCTGTCTTGCCGGAGTTTGGTGCTACTGGCGCCGCCGTCAGCGCACGTTGGCCGGGCAGCTGCAGCCACCACGGTGGCGGGCCCACACACCCGACGGCAGGCATCCGTGTCTGCGGGAAGGCTGGTTCATGTTACGGAACGCCGGATCAACGGCACAACACGACCGCGAACTGCAGGCCCGGCAGCAGGCAGTTCGACGAGCGCACGCTCGTCGAGCGCGCCGCGACCCGTACAAGCGCGCCGCACTGCTGGTGTTTGCACTTGCTGCGGCCACCTTCCTGGCCTGGCGTACGACCCAACAAGCGTGGTTCGTCGGCGTGTTCGACGACCAGGGCGAAGCTGTGCCACTTGCGTTGAACGTTGACGCGTTGGCCGAGGTAGGGGTGTCGGTCTCCCCGACCGGCGCGCAGCCGGCCATCTACATCGTGCTCGGCTACCCGGCTCCGATCGGGATGCTGGTACTCGGCGCGTTGCTGGCTGGTATCGGGTTCGCGCTCCGCATGGGGTTGCTGGTGATGATCGGGGCGGTTGCCGTCTGGTTGGCACGCAGTTCCGCAGTCGCTGTCGAGCAGGTCCTGCTCGACGGTGCTGTCGCCAGCCGGTTCGAACTGGCTGGCGCCAACTTCGACACCTACCTGTTCTGGGTGTGGGTGATACTTGCACTGCACGTGCTGCTGGCGTCGCAGATCACCTATGCCAACCACGTCGAACGTCGCCGCGAAGCAGCGGAGGGCACCGACCCAGAGCCCAACGTGCTCGATACGCTGGCGCTGGTGCAGGCCAGCGCGCTATCGCGGTTCTCCACTCGCCGCAACGGCACCGCCGGCACCCGCACCAACGGCGATGACGCTGCCGCACCGGCTGACCGCTCTACCAGCTGACCGCCACACCGTGGCTGCTGCGTCGTGGGGCTGCCGCCTCGCCGGTCTCCCGCCGGTGACCATACGTGACGACGTCCCGCAGCCCGGGGCGTCGTCGCTTGTACCTGGCGCAACGGGCCGCGCAGCCGCTGGGCGACCTGCGGTCAGCTGCGGACGGGCATCACCACGTACAGCAGCGGGCACGGCTGGTCCGTTGAGAGGAACAGCGGCTGCACCGGACCCGAGTACGCCACCTCGACGCTCGCCCGCCCTAACGCGGTAACCGCATCGTGCAGATACTCGCCACGGACCATCAGCTCGAACGGTGCCGCGACCGGCGACGCCAGCGTGACTGTCTCTGAACCGGCACCAAGCTCCGCGGTGGACGCTTCCAGCTGCAGCTGATCCTGCTCGAGCCGCACCCGCAACGGCGCCTGCTCGGCAACCGACACCAGTCGCGCCAACCCGTCCAGCAACTCGCCTGCTGCGATGCGGGTCACCGTCGGCGGTGCCGTGTCGATGACGGTCTCCACCGCCGGGAACGGCACAGCCAGCAGCCGCGCCGTCAACGTCACCGTCGGTGAGGAGAACGCCACCAATCGAGCGGTCGTATCGACCGCCACCGCGGTCGTACCCAGACGTGCGGCCCGCTCCAGTACCGGCAGCGGCAGCACCCCGGAGAACGTTCCGAACCCGGCACCCGGCGCGGTCGCCTGCGCCAGCCGGTACCCGTCAGTAGCGTTGAAGGTGACCTGCGCACCAGCAGAGAGCACCTGCACTGCCTGGTTCTCCCGCGCGACCGCCGAACGGATCGCCGCCAGGCAGGCGGGCACATGGTCGAACGACACCGGCTGCGGCTCGCCGTCTGGCTGGGCTGGCGTGGGGAACGTCGACGACAACGGCCGGAAACTGTACGACGACAGCCCCTGCGGGGTGATCTCCAGATCGCCGGATGAGGTGACCGCCAAGGTCACCGTCCGGTCGGCGTCCAGGGTCGCCAGGTAGCGCATCAGGGGCTTGGGCAGCACGAGGAAGGAGCCGGCGTCCGCTTCTGTGACCGTAGCGTGTGCAGCTATCGAGGTCTCACCGTCGGAAGCGAGCACCGTGAGGGTCTGCGCAGCCGCGTCGACCGACAACAGCACACCGGAGTAGGCTGCCAGCGACGGGGTGGAGGGCACGACGTGCCGGACGTGGCCGAGCAGGTCACGCAGCGCGGCAGCGGTGGTAGTCAGCAACATGCTGGCAGTGTCGGAACGCAGCCGCACTCCGCCGGTCACACTACCTGCTCACCGGCCGACGGCCCGCTCTCGCCGGCCAGCTGCCGTTCGAGCTCCTCGGGCAGCAGCCCCTCGAGTTCCGGGTTGAACTCCGGGCAGACCTCCTGGAAGTAGCACCAGCCGCACAACGGCTGCCGGCGGGTCGGCCAGTCGTCGGTGCGATACGACTTGCCGATGGCGTTCCACACCGCGGTCAGCTGCTTCCGGGTCTTGGTCAGCAGCTGCTGATCAACCGTGCGGGTGACGACCCCGCTGGGGTCGCCGACCTTGGTGAACACCAGCCGTAGTTGCGTCACATCGATACCGGCTGACTCGCGCAGCAGCAGCGCGTACACCGCCAACTGGAAGAACGCCTCGTCCTCGTACTTGGGCCGGACGCGTTTTCCCGTCTTGTAGTCCGTTACGTACACACGTTCGATACCGTCCGCGCCGGTGATCTTGTCGAGCCGGTCGATGAACCCGTGGACGGTCACCCCTGCGATCTTCGCGGCGACGTGCAGCTCTCGCGCATCCGGTGTGAACTTGTGCGGGCTCTCCATCCCGTACCAGCCGCGCACCACCTGCCGCACTGTCTCAAGGAACGCCTCCTCGTCCAGTTCGTCGAGGATGCTGCGCACCTCGTCTGCTTCCCGCAGCAGCCGCTGTTCGGACCGCGAGCCAGGCGCATGGTCCTCCCGGAACCGCTGTTCTGCCGCACGAAGCCGCCACTGGGGCGTACCTTCGGTGACCTGTTCACGTGGCACCAGCGGCTCGAGCAGCATCGCTAACGCGGGTTCCACGTACGGCAGGATCTGCTCGACCCCGCGGTTGCCGGGCTCATGGTCGAAGATCCGCTCGAACGCCGCGTGCGCGATGGTGCCACGCAAGGTCGCTTCGGTGCCCGGCTCACGGATCCCCAGCACCGTTTTGAAGTAGAACAGCTTCGGGCACTGCATGTAGTCCTTCGCGCGGCTGGGGGAGAGCCGCTCGGGAGGCTCGTTTGCACCGGGCGCCGGCTCAGGGGGCACGTTGGTCGCAGTAGTCATGGCAGCCACAGTGCGCCGCACCACCTCCGCCGCATTCACCGGCCAGCTGGCCACACTGCCCCCGGCTCCGCACACTGCCCCCGCCCGGCGGGCAGAGACCGTGCTGCCCGGCAGCTGCCGGGCCACCGACGCTGACCGCCGACGAGGTCACCTGTGCGCAGCATCCCACCCACCGAACACCTGCTCCACACCGCACTGGCGGCGTTACCGCCTGGACGCACCGCGGCGGCAGCCACTCACCTGGCGCTGCCGGTCGACCGGATCGTCGGGGTGCACGTCCCTCCGGTCGACCACCTGCCGCAGTGGCACGACACGCTGACCGGACGCGACAGTGTCGCCGCGGCGCGCGCACTGGCTGCCGACCAGCATCGCGCCGGTGACCGTTACCTGCCGTTGGGTGGGGATCCGGCCGGCTGGCTCAAACCGCGACGGTCCGGCACCGGCATCGTGCTGTTCGGCGTCGACTTGCTGTTCGACCTGCCTGCCACCGCGGTCGATGTGGCGCTCGCCTCCGAGCTGCCGGCGGTCATCCGGCTGCTGCTCGACGGCCGGTTCGAGGTCGGCGGCGGCCCGGTCCAGGGTGTTGCGGCAACCACGACCGGGCAGCTGCGCTGGTTGCGTCCCACCCAGCGGCAACCGGCCGTCGCGTGATCGTGCCGGCCAGCGCCACCCCAGCACGCAGCTGCACAACAGCGCAGGCACCACACCGCTCGCCGGCTGCATCTGCCCGGCAGACCCCGGACCGAAACATCACCGGTGTCGTGGCATCGCCCGCGGGTCGCGCTGGACGATCTGGGTCCATTTGCGCCACTCGGCTGGCTTGCCGACCCGCACGATCGACTCACCGACCGACAGCGAGCGCAACTGGTCGGGGGTGACCAGGAAGTCCAGCTCGCTGGAGACGGTGCCGGCGTTCATCATCGTCCCTTCCTGCAGCCGGTGGGTCAGTACTGTCTTCTCCGCCCGACCGATGATGTCGGCGCACAGCTCGGCGTTTGTGCGCTCACCCTGCGACATGATCACCGACACGTTGGTGTTCTGCACCATCATGGTCAGGTCAGGCTCATGCTCATTCGAGGTCTGCCAGTCGGTCGGCCCCTGGGTGCACACGATCACCGCGATCCCCGAGGACCGCGCGCGTTGCAACAGGTCCACCAGTAGCCGGCGCGACACGAAGCTCGCCTCATCGACGATCAGGAACCGTGGCCGCTTGTCGACGATCGCGCCGGAGTTGCGGTCCGCGGCGTACACCGACATCCGCCGCAGCACTGACGCGGACACCATCTGGGTGATCGCCGGCTTACCCATCGAATCCAACCCCACATACGACAACCCCGGGGTGGTCACGTCGAACGCCGGCCGGTCACCGGTCGCGCGCAACACCCGCCGCCCGGCCTGCGTCTCATACATCGCGGTCAGTCGGGCACCCAGCCCGCCGGCGGCGTCCGCCATCGCCTTGTCCGGCCGGATCAGCGAGTCGAAGTCGTCGCGGGTGAAGCCGGGTACGGCGGTGATCACCTCGGCGACCATCTCCTTGGTGGCCGCCTTCAGGTCCGCGGCCGCCAGCACCTTGCCGATCGTGTACACCGTCGGTGCCGGATACTTGACCGGGTCGACACTGTGGGCGGCGTACACCAGCGACACCAGCTGCCCCAGCTGCTTCTCGTTCAGCGCGGCGTAGTAGGCCGCTTCGAACTCCTGGGACGCGAGGATGGTGTCACGCGCTTCATCGGGCCCCATTCCCAGCAGCGCGTTGAACCAGTAGTCCGGGTCCGGGTCCGAGATGCGAAACTGCTGGAACCCGATCGCGTGCGCATCGGCGTAGTCGCGACACCAGTCGAGCAGCCCACCCTTCTGGGCGTCCTCCTTGAGGTCGAGCAGCATCCCCGACCAGCCGAGGTCGAGTAGCCCGCCGGCGATCACTTTGATCGTTTCGGTCTTGCCGCTGCCGGTCGACCCGAAGAGCAGCCCGTGGGTGCTGATCTCCTTCTCGGTGATCAGCACCGGCGCGCGGGTCTTGTCCACCCCGATCGGGAACTGGCGTGTGCCGAACTCGTGGGTCTCGGTGGTGTGGGTGTCCGCATCCGGCAGCAGCGCGTTCGTCGGGGCGGCTACCACCTGCTTCGACACCCGCTTCTTCTCGCTGGAGGAGGGCAGCAGCTCCTCGCTGTGGCCGGCTTTGACCTTCGCGCCGATCCGCCAGTGCAACGCCTGCGATCCGATCAGGAACCTGCCGCCGGCACCAAGCACCACCGCGAACACCAGGATGGCCAGCCAGGGGGCCTGCCCACGGGTGATGCCGGTGTCGAGCCCGACGACCGCGCCGAGCCACCGCAGGTAGTGGCCCACCCACTCCGAAGCGAACACGAACAGATACACCACCCCGATCGCACCGATCGCGGCCGTCTCCCACTGCCGGAGGAACCGGTGCAACAGCAACGCCACCGGCACCGCCAGCAACGCCGACGGCAGCAACAGCAGCACGAGCACTGCGCCGAAGGACAGCACACTCGCCAGCAGCGACGCTTGCGACTCTGAGCGGGGGGACTGGTTTCGTGGGTCAGGCATGGTGCCAGCATCGGTCCACCGGCGACGCCCATACCGCAGCGCGCGGGTATCTGCCTGGGTGTGTTGCCGCCGTTGGGCGTGTGCGGGCAGTACCAGACCAGGTGGCCAGACCAGGTGGCCAGACCAGGTGGCCAGACCAGGTGGGGCGTGTCGGGCCGGTCGAGCTGCGCCCTGCGAATGCAGCCGCCCGCGGGCCGGCCACGGTTGAGCGCACCCATCCTGGCCAGCCGTCGGAGCCCACATGCCTCTACCCCACGCACGCACCGTCCGCCCGCAGCGTCGAGCGCACCCCCTGCCGGCCAGACTCAGCTCCGCGCGGGGACCGACACCGTCTCGGTGATCGTCACCTCAGGTAGCTGCGCACCTGGGCCGGCCGGCACAACCAGCAGATCGAGGTCGACCGTGCCGTCGCTGCGGACCGCGTGCGGGTGCTCGCTCGGCAGCTGTGCGGGGCTGGCGACCGTCCGCAGCCGCCAGGCGGCCTCCCGAGGATCGACGACCATCCTGGGTGGGGGGTCGCGGTGGTCTGCGGCGTGTGGCGGAGTCATCGGGTGGCCCTGGTGTCAGCGGTACGGTACGTGCTGCGTGCCGGGTGTGCGCGCAGGCTGCCGGCCCGCGCGCTGGGTGTGGTTGCCGTCTGCTCTCTGTCCGCACCCCGCACAAGCGGACGACCCACGCCGTGTACCGCCAACCTCAGCTCCGTGCGCCAGCAACGGGCAGCAGATGTGCTCCAGCGCTTGTGACGGCAACTGCTGCTGCTCTGCCGCCAGAACCGGAGAAACGCCACGCCAGCTGGCGGCGGCGCCCCCACCCCACACGGTGAGCGCCAAGCGCGCACCCGGCGAGCCGGCGATTGCCGAAACCGCACCGTGATGCACGGTCGGCGCCATGGCTGACCCAGAGGCGCCGTTGACGCCACGGCAGATCCAGGTGCTCGATGAGCTGCTTGCTATCGGCGCGGACCGTCCGTCTACTGACGCTGATCTGGCCGATGAGGTCACCCAGCTCCTCCACAACGGCACAGCCGCTGCGCTGGAGCAGTGGACCGAACCGTCGCTGTTTCTGTCGAAGTCGCAGCATCTGACCCGTCTGCGTTGCGAGGGGATGCTCGCCGCCGAGGCGCAGACACCACGTGCGGCACCGAAGGCGGCGCTGGTCGCTGGCACGATCGCCCACCGGGCAGTGCAGATCGCCCACACCCATCCGCGCCGCTCGGTCGACGACTATGTCCGCGATGCGATCGTTGGCGCACGCCAGGCCGACCAGGACCTTGACGCCTGGTGGGCCCAAGCGTCCGCCGCCGACCAGTCAGACCTGATCTCGTCGGTGTTGTCGAAGGTGACCAGCTTCCTGGACGACTTCCCACCTTTGGATCCGGCCTGGTCACCACGGTTCGAGGAACCGATCGCCGCCAAGGTCGGCCGGCTGCGTATGTCTACCCGCGCGGACCTGGTGCTGGGCCGCCCACGCGGCGATCACCGGCAGACGCTGCTGCTGATCGACCTCAAGGGCGGTGCGCTCCGCGACGAGCATCTGCACGAGGCCCGGTTCTACGCGCTGGTCGCCACGTTGCGTTACAAGGTCGCGCCGTGGCGTTCGACGGTGTACTCGCTGGCATCTGGGGAGTGGGTCGAACCGACCGTCGACCGTCAGACGTTGCTGGCGACTGCCGAACAGGTCGCCACCAGTGCCCGGTCGGTTGTCGAGCTGATGACCGAGCAGCGGGAACCGGCGCTGACGCCTGGTGCGCACTGCCGCTTCTGCCCGGCGCGTGACAGCTGCGCGGTCGCCGCCGTCTAAGGCGCGCTGCGACACGACCACACGGCCTGATGTGCAGCCATCGGGAACGCCGCACGCACGTGCCGCTGACCATGGACCATGCCCAGGCCTGCTGTGTGGTCTGCGGGGACGATGGTGAACCCGCCGGCGAGCCGGCGCGACAGCGCATGCGGGTCCAGCTTCCGGGTGGCGGCCACAACGCGTACTCGATGCAGCTCGACGGGGCTGAGTAGCCACCGCACGGTCCGACGCTGACGCAGACAGCGCATACCCGTTGCCTGTCCGGCGTCGCGTTGCCGTGGCGCCGCACCCGCACGTCAGGAGCTTCTCAGTGGCTTTCCGGTTCAGTGGCCTGCTCGGCAACAGCAGCGCTGCACCATCGCGCGCTGGCAGCAGCGACACGTTGCGTCCGACCCCGTGGAACTGGGATGACGAGGAAGGTGTCTACGTCGGCACCAACGGACAGGTGTGGCTCTACCGGGCCCTGCCGGTCAAACCGATGACCTGGGAAGACCCGGCCACCTTGATCACCACCGGCGATGAGATCGCCACGCTGCTGGGTGAGATCGGCGGACTGTCCAAGACCCTGGTCGGCGGCATCAAGCACGGGTCCCGCAACCGGGAGGTTCATCTGCTGTCGGTCACCTGGGACGGCCCGGCCACCCCTCCCGCGGCCAACAGCGATGCGCTGATCCGCCTGCAGCGCGAGTTCCTGCAGTTCACCACCCCGCAGCGGGCGCTGCTGCTGGGGGTGCGGCTGTGGGCGGACACGGCGAGCAACCCCAAAGATACCTCCGTCAAAGATCAGATGGTCGAGGTGGCCACCAAACTGCTGCTGGAGGACACACCCAACCGGGCAGCCTACGACAAGGACCGTGAGAAGATCACCAAGATGGTCGCCCGCGCCGGCGGCCGACGCATGACCGCCGACGAGAAAGCACAGCTGGAGTCCTGGTACAACAAAGGCCGCGGTCCAGCTACCACCATCATCGAGGATGTCACCTCGCTGCGCGTGCCGGCCTACGACACCTTCGAGATGTCGACGGTGATGCGGTTCAACCAGCCGACGTTGACCGCGCCGGATGCCCCGTGGGCGTTGGAAGCGAAGAACCACCCGCACGCACCGTGCGTGGTCAGCGTCCGTGGAGAGCTCGAACCACCGGAGATCACCCGCAGCCGGGCCCGCACCGCCCAACGGCGGGTGGACGCCACCCTGGAGGAGGAAGCAGCCACCGGCGACCTCGAACGGGCCGAGTACTCGCGCGCATTCCAGCAGGCGAAGAACTTCGAGGACTACGTCCTGTCGGCCAGGGATCCGATCCTCACCAGCACCTCGATCCTGATGGCGCGCAAGGTTCGTGTCGCCGACGAGACCTACATCGACCAGCTACGTGCCCAGTACGGCATCGAGATCAAGCCGCTCGAGCACCGCCAACACCGCGCACTTGACGAGATGCTGCCCTGCTCCTCCAAACGCGCCAACCCGTTCCTGCAGGAAGTGTCGCTGTCGATGGTCGCGCACGCCGGACTCAACGGCTTCGCGTCGCTGGGGGACGCTTCCGGGCTGTACACCGGAGTCGCCAACCCCGACCACACGCCGGTGTTCACCGACGTCACGGCCGCGGCCAGGAGCAGCAAGCCGGCCGCTACGCTGATTTCCGGCGACTCCGGCTCCGGGAAGAGTTACCTGGCGCAGAGCTTGGCGATCCAGGCGGCTGTCGACGGGCAGACCACCATCTTCATCAACCCTAAAGGGTGGGACAGCCTCGCACCGATGGCTGAGTTCGTCGGCGGGACGGTCGTGAAGATGTCGGCTCTGGAAGGGCGGCCTGGCGCATTCGACCCGTTCCGCTATGCGCCACCGTCGGTCGCTGCTGAGATCGCCACCAACCACATCCTTTCGGTCCTCGGTGGCGACCGCGGCTTCAGCCAGGCGCAACAGCTGGAGATCGGCTCGGCGTTGAAGAACGCTGCCGCGGCCGGTGCCCGTTGCGTGGGAGATGCGTTCCCCTTCATCCGAGACAAGGATGCCGTCCAGCAGATCACCCAGCAGGTTGAAGGATCTTCGCTGTTCGCGTTGGGGATCGCGCTTGAGCCGGCGGAACCGTTCGGGGCGCAGTCGGGCATGACGCTGATCGAGTTCGACCGCAAGATCGACCTGCCCGCACCCGACCAGCCGGCATCCAGCTACACCCGCCGTGAGCTGACCGCGCTGGCAGCGGTGCGGCTGGTCTCCCGCGCCAGCCTTGAGATCCTGATGCTGTCGAACGGGGGCGTGCTCGTAGTCGACGAGGCGTGGACGTTCCTCGGCTACAGCGAAGGGCTGGCCGCGTTGCAGCAGCTGGGGCGCGAAGGCCGTTCCCTGGGGATCCTGCCGATCTTTGCGACCCAGCGGGTCTCCGATGTCATCTCCCGTGACATGAAGTCCTACCTCTCGCGGGTCTTCTGCCTGGCGGTCTCCGATGAGGAGGACGCTACGGCTGGCCTGGAGCTGTGTGATCTGGAACCGACCGCTGCGCGGATCAACTGGCTGAAAAACTGCGGCCCGAAGGAACCGGACGGCGATTTCCCTGGCCGACCGGCGATGGCGTTGCACCGTGACATCGCTGGACGGCATTCGGCGGTGATGATCTGGCCAACCCCCGACAGCATCCACCGGGTCATCTCCACTAACCCAGACGACCGGGCTGCACGCGAGAGGGGCCATGGCGCCGGCGCATCCCGCGCCAACAGACCAGACGCGTGACAGCCCCTACCGCCCCCCGTGCCGCCCGGATGGTGATCTGGGCGCTGCTGGTGTTGACCGCGGCCGGCACGAGCACACTGCACATGCTCAGCGAACCGGTCCACGCACCGGCGGCCGCACAGGCCGAACCTGCTGACCAGCCCACCGTCGGGCAACCAGCTGCGGTCCCGCGTCCCAGCGCGGTGGCGGACCAGCCGCCCGTACCCGGATCCGCACCTCGAGCTGTCGACCCAGACGATGCGTTCGGACGGGTCGACGAGTCCGCTGACGCCGATCCGGAGACGCTGCCGGCCTGGCGCTGGAGCACGCACCGCCTGGATTCCGAGGACGGCGGGCTGATGCCCACGTTGGCGCAGGCGCAGGGCATCATCGCGACCGCGCTGATGAGCATCGCCAACGTGCTGTGGACCCTGCTGCTGTGGTTGCTCCGCATCGGTATGGGCGCCGACGTGATGCTGGTCGCCGCCTCTGGTGCGCTGAACCGCTCGTTCGCACTCATCGCTGACCAGCTGGTGCTGCTGCTGCCACTGTTCGGCGCAGTGCTGCTGTGGCGGGTAGTTCGGCTCTGGCAGAAACGTGACACGACCGGGGTGATCCGGGCGGTGGTGGTCTTCGGGCTGTGCTTCGCGGTGCTGGCAGGTATGGCGTTCAACGCCCGCAACCTGGTCGAAAGCGGTGAAGCCGATCGGTCGGACGTTCCGGGCACACCACCGTGGGTCGCCAACCTGGTGATCAACGCCGGCGTCGAGCTCGCCGCACCGTTGGCCGCCCCCATCCTGCCACAGGGTGGTGAGTCACTCACTGACGAGATCGTCAGTGACACGGAAGGCTTCCTCGACAGGGAAGGCGTAGACCACGAGTCCTCCGGTGGCTCCCTCGCTCCGACCGGGCCGGACTGCACCGACTACATGGCTGTGCTGCACCGCCAGTACAGCAACGCCGACGGGGCGAACCGCATCCTGCAGGTGCTGTCCAGCCTGTGGGAGTCCACCTTCTTCGACTCTTGGGAGCAGACGCTGCTGGGCCGGTCCGGCACCTCGGATCTGCCGCACCGCGGCTCTTGCCACTGGGCGGAGGACGTCAACGAGATCAGCCGCGAGGACCGGGTCGAAGCAGTGCAAGCCATGCTCGGCTCGGACCAGGTCGCTGCGGAAGCGCCGATCTTCGGCCCGCACGCCGGCGACGCTGAGCAGCAGCGCAAGGCCGTTATCGCCTGGGCCGCATGCGAGAACGAGGGTGGCGGCTGGCAGGTGCGACACGCCTACCAGCCCACCTCGATCGAAGCGAACGACTGTGCCGATGCGTTCACCGGCGCGGGAGACGAGCTCGACAGTGTGTTCTACCTGTTCGGTGCGGACGCTGAGGACGAAACCACCCGCCGTCTGTCCACCGAGGAGCGTGAGCAGGCGTCCCAAGCTCGCGAGTTGGGCACAGCGTTCGCCGGCCGGTCAGGCGACCCGATCGTGATGGGTCTGATGTCGGTACTGGTCGCGGGCGCGTTCATCGGCACGCTCGGTATCGTCGGACTGGGCCTGTTCGTCTCGACGTTGCTGGCGATCGCTGCGCTGGTGATCGCCCTGCCGATGGCACTGGTCGCCGGCGCGTTCAACTCGCCGCGTACCAAGGTGCTGGTCGCGTTGATGCTGTCCAGCCTGCTGGCCAAGACGGTGTTCACCTTGCTGCTGGCGGCGATGATCCTGCTGTCCGGACTGTTCCAGGTGCTGATCGACGCACTGAACCTGCCCGGATTCATCAACGGGCTGCTCTACGGATCTGCGCCGCTGATCGCGCTGTACATCGTGTACAAGATCCTCAACGCGGTCGGGCTGGGCGACATCATCAAGCCGACCGGCGCCGCCACGTTCGCGACCACCGCCGCGATGAAAGCGGCTGGCGACGCCACCGGCAACAGCACGCTGCAGGGTATGGCCGCCCGCGGCGACGGCGGGCAGAACGCGCTGGAGCGCGGTATCTCCAACACCCGCGGGCTGTCCAAACTCAACGACCTCAACAGCTTCGGTATCGCACCAACCAACTGGACGAAACAGGGGCGGCACCGCAACCGGCAGCAGCGCCGGATGGACAAGGCCCGCCGCATCGCGCACCGGCACGGGCGGTCCGCTCCTACCAAGGAGTACGACGTCGACCAGCTCATCAGTCGGGAGGACGACTTCCAGAAAGCCATGAAGGTCGCCAAGCGCTACGGCTGGGATCAGCCCAAGGACCATGAGGACGCCCAGGAACTGCTCGAACGTGCGCAGCAGCGGCAAAACGACGGCGACTTCGGTGCGGGGGCCGCAACCCGGGCACAACGCCGAGTCACCAACTTCGCGGCGGTGCTGCGCCGAAACCGTGAAGTTGAGGAAGGCGATGACCACACCGGCGCTTCCGCAGCGACGCCGGCGACACAGGCATCGCAGGGCCGGATGAGCCAGCTGCTCAACTTCGCCGGCTCGCAGGTGCCGCGCACCGGCCGTGCCGACCCCGAGGAGCTCGCTGACGGTCACCGACTCGACTGGGTGTCGGGGGCGATGGCACGTGAGAGCACCCTGCGCAACAACGACGGGATCTACGACACCTCGTTCGACGAGCACCTGGCCGATCTGAAGCAGCAGGCCCGTGAAGATGGGGTCGAGTTCGACCGTGACGCTGCGGTACGTGCTGCCCACCTGTACGCCGCCGAGCAGCTACTTGACGACGGGCGCTACGGCACCCTCGAGCTGGAAGATCCACTCTCGCCCGGGCAGGTTGAGGGGGCCCGCTTCTACGCCGCAGCCTCCTACGACTGCGAACCTGAAGACGTGCTGGCCACCGCTACAGGGATCACACTGCCGATGCCGCCGCAGTCTGACGCAGGCTACGCCAACCTCAGCCTCGACCAGCTGCGCCACCCGGTCAACTTCCTACCTGAGCACGACCGGGTACGCATCGAAGGGGAAACCGAACAGGACTACGCCACTCGGCTCTACGCCCAGTGTGTCTCACGTGGTCTGGTGTCCTCCGACGGGCAGCCGGTCGACGTGATCGCCAACGTCGGTCTGGATATCGACGATGTGGACGACCAGCAGCGGGTCCAACAGTGGCTCGACGGCAACGCCGACCAGCTCCTCGACCAGCTGCGGTTCGACGCCGCTGCAGATGAACCGCGACGGATCCAGGCGATGGTCGAGGTCAACCGGCAGGCCGCCGTATCCCACGAAAGCCGCGTCAACGACTGGCATGAGCTGGTCGTCGAGGCCGGCGCGTCGGTTGAAGCGCTGCCCCGCGACACCGAAGCGGTGGCAGCCACCACCGAACAGGTCAGTGCTGCGATCACCAGCCTCGGCATCGCCAACACCAAGATCGCCGAAGCGCAGCAGCAGGGCAACACCCGTGCTGCTGAACGGGCTGCCGACCGGTCCCGCCGCAACCGCCAGCAGCTGGAGAACCTCGAACAGCAGCTTGCCGACGAGCTCGGTGAGGTGATCCAACGGCAACAGGAAGCCGCGGCGGCCACGCTGGTGCAGTCGGGCGTTCCCGCCGCCGAGATAGACCGCGTCCTTGCTGCGCAGGAAGCCGAGCTGTCGGCCGAGCTGGGGCAGCTGCGCAACGCGCTCGACAGCGTTGTCAGCGGCGCTGTCGACACAGACGCTGCGACCGGCACGCTTGCGCAGGCTGTGCAGCAGGTGACCGAACGTAGCCGCCAGGTCGCCACCGACTTCGAAACCACGTTCCAGAACTCACCGACCGGCTCACCGATCGACTCTGCTGCTCGCCGTTACAACCCGGAGGGTGACCCGGCCCGTAGCGCCGCCGATGCCAGCGAGCAGATGGATGCTGAACCGTTGCCCTGATCCCACCGGTTGAACGATGACCCCACCCTGTCCGGGTGGGGTCGCAGCTTGCCGGGACCACCTGTGCGCGGACGGTCATAGGCCAACCACCTGCTGTTGCCCTGGAGATGATCGTGGGACGGATGACTGAGAGCGCGTCGAAAGCGTTCGCCAAGACACGCCGCCGTGCCGATGTGCCCGAGTGGTTCCAACCGATGTCCTATGTCGCTGCCGGGCTGCTGGTGCTCAGCGTGCTCATTGCGGTGGTGTTCTCGCCTGCCCGTTCGATCGGCAACGCAGCGGGTGATGGCACTGACCAGCGTGCCGACGGACGGCAGCTGGAGACCACCAGCCCACCTGATGCGGACATGCCTGCCGGCGCACCTGACGATGACGCTGGTGGTGGCGCCAGCGTGCCGCTACCACCGGTCGACAGCACCGGCAACGGCACTGACGACGGCAGCGGCAGCGCACCTGCCGACGAGGTGCCTGCTGCCGTTGCGCCGGACGACATGGCGCCGGACACCGACACTGCCGACGACGAGGACCTGCTCGCGTTCACCGACGCCCGAGGCAACGTGCAGCAGGTCCCGGTCGGCGCGGTGGATGTCGGCGCCGCCGCAGCGGAAGCGCTGTTCACCGGCAACTTCGACCACGTCGCTCTGGTCGCGGGGGCAACCGCCCCCGCCGTGCTGTCCACCTGGGATGACCCGCACGTGGACGGCCCCTCCAACGTGAGCACCTTCTCATCCGAGGCCTACGCGCTCACTTTCGATGTCACTGCAGACCCGGACGGCAACGTCGACCCGCCACGCACGACCCGAGTCGTGGTGGAACGGTCCGGTGACGGCTGGGCGTACCAGCCCGGCTGATCATGGCATTCCGACCGCCCACGCAGCCGCCAGCACCGCAACCGCAGCCAGCGACGGTCCGCTGCCCGAGGTGCCACAGCCTGCTGCCGACCGCAGACAGCAGCGCCAGCGTGCAAGCGGCCGAGCTGGACAAGCACCTGCGTGCGGTTCACCTGGCGCAGGACCTGCCACCTGCCGGCGAGGTTGCTGACCAGCTCCCCGCGAGTAGCGACGAACTCGAGGTTGACCAGCCAGCCGTCAGCACCGACCAGAGTGACACCGGCCCGGCACCGTCCGGCGCCGACCGTGTCGGCAGCGCCGCTCCTCCAGCTGGCGAGGTTCCAGCTGAAACGGCTGTGCCAGCGGGCACCGACCAGGCTGCGTCCGCAGCGGTCACCGGCGACGATCACAGCCACGCCGACCGAGGCGTCGGCGGTCCGGACAGCACCGGCAGACAGCTTGACGGTCCGCACAGCACCGACGACCGCGACGCTGACAGCACGGGAGGGGACGGCGCGACGGCTGGTGACGCACGCGACGGCAACGCGACGAGCCGCCCAGCCGAACCCGGCACCAGCGCCGCTCCACTTCCACCGTCGCCGCCGGGAAGAGGTGCCGCGACCAGGCCGGCGGCCGCACCGGCAGCCGCTGACACCGGCACGACCCCTCGGCAGCAAAGACCCCCTGAGCCACCCACACCGGCGTCCAGCGGTCCTCGGCCGGCGCCGGCGGGGCGCGGAGCGGACGCCACGAACCGAGACGGGGCAGCGCCGGCTGGCGGTGCGGCGTCGAACGCCAGCGACACGGGCGGTACAGCCGGCAGCGCAGCTGCCGGCGCCAAAGCCATGACCAACGCCGACAGTGCCGGCGAGTTCGCACAGGACGCCGCGACCAAAGCAGCCTCTGCTGCGGCGCAGTCCGCCGGGGCTCCCAAGCCGGTCGCCGACATGGCTGTGCAGTCCAAGGCCGGGCAGCAGACCATCAGGGTTGTCCTGTGGGTCGCCGTCACGCTGCTGCTGATCGGTGCGCTACTGTTCGGCACGCTGATCGCGTCGCTGCTGGGAGATGGCCTCGACCCTGACGCCTTGCAGTCAGAGGTCGACCTTGAACAGGCCGAAGCGTTCGACATCCCGCCGCCTTACCTTGCGGCGTATCTCGACGCCGGCCGTGCCCACTACGTGCCCTGGACGCTGCTGGCGTCAGTTGGCGCGCACGCCACGAACCACGGCCGCATCGACCCCTACCTGCAGGAGGTGCCCACACCAGGTCCCCGCAACCAGGCGTCGCGGACCGGACCGGGCGACCACGTCCTGGTTGTCAGCGAAGCGGGTTCCGGGGGCCGGGAGCTGGCCACCGAGCTCGCCAGCCGCGGCATGGACGCCGACAACCTCGCCTACCCGTCCGGTGCTTCCACCTCGTGGGTGGAACATGTTGTCGGCGACGCGGATCTGACCGGTGAAAGTACCGTGATCGTGATGGTCACCGATCAGACCGCCGGTGACACCGCGGCCGACTACGGCGACCGGATCGACCGGGTCGCGCGCGCCGCCGGCTCCGACGTTGCGGTGTGGTGGTTCACGCTGGCACCACCTGACCCGGCGGACGCTGAGGCCGAGGCTGAGCTGTTGCGTGAGCTGGTCGGCCGCGACAGCTACTCAGATCTGCCAGAGCAGGACCGTCCCGAACCGGTCGACGCTGAGCAGCTGCACGCGCTGCGCACCACCGAAGTCCACCGCATCAATGACGAGATCCAGCAGGCGCAGGGCCGCCACCGCAACCTCCGCGTTGCCGACTGGGGCGCAGCCGCTGACGGCAACCGTCCGGCGGCGGGGCAGGCCTACAGCCAGGAGGCACGCCAAGCGCGTGTGCAGTTCATGGTCAGCCTGCTCGACAACCCGACCAGCGGCGGGCAACCGACCGACGGGACCATCACCGGCGAGGGGGTGCTGCCCACGCCGACGGGCGACTGCCCAACTTTGCCGCAGACGATCTCGGGGCCGGACCGCCAGTACGGCGCTGGACCGCTGATGCTGCGTTCCGACATGTTCGTCGAGTATGCCGGTGCTGGTCGCAGCGTGGCTGACCCGAACGTCGTCGGACGGGTGCAGAACATCTGTCACAGCGCTGACGCGCTGGCTGCGCATCTGGCGGAGGTCGCTGAGAACGTCGGCGATGTGCAGCAGCTGCGCTACCCAGAGGAGGTGATCCAGCTCGCACAGCGGGCGCGTGACGAGCAGGACGCTGAGGCGGACTCGCAGCTGCGGCAGTTCTGGGCCGTGGTGCTGGATGAGGCGGTGCTGCTGGGAGACACCGATCCGGCAAGCTGCCCGACCCCGGCACGTGCCGGCCTCGACGAGCAGGACTGGGTCGGGGTCACCATCGACCGGGTGTTCAACTGCGTGCTCCGCAACGCGGAGCTGGCCGGCGTCACTGCCGTGGAACAGCTTGACGATGGCGAGTACCGCTACGAGCTGCTGTCCACGTCAGATGCGCGTGCGCGGGCGGTACGTGAAGCGGCGTCGGTCGCCTGGTTGCACTCCGCCTGGGGGGAGATCGGCTGCGAGGTCTTCCCGCTCCCGCAGCACCAGTTCGACCAGCACGTCCCGCCTGCGAGCACCGACGCGGACCCGTGCGACGCAGAAGCCGGCATCCATGCGGCCGCACGCGCGTACGCGGCCGCGGGAAGCGAAGACCCAGACCCTTCCGCAGGGCACGCTGCACTCGCGGGCGGTTGGTCGGTGTTCGATGCGGTTGCCGGCAGCGACGACGATGTGCAACAGCTAGCCGAACGGGGGCCCTGGTCGCAGCCGCAGCTGTCGAACAGCTGCCAGCTGACCACGTTCGCTGAGATCGTTGAACGTGCGCAAGACCCAGACGGCCCGTTGTCGTCGATGACGGCTGGCCAGGTGCTGGATCTGCGGTTCGACGCACCTGAAGCGGGCACCGCGAGCCAGCTCGATCAGCTGCTGGACACCACCGTCGACACGTTGCGGGGCGATCCGGCCTGCGAGGCTGAACGTGACTACTCCGACACCGACTGGCTGCGGCTGGTGCACCGCGCCTACATCAGCGATCCGGTCGATCTGTCGGCCGACGACGCAGCTGCCGTGCCAGCCGACGGGACGGACGGTGGGCAGCTGCCCTCCGCTGCAGGCGCCGAGGTGGAGGAGCCGGTCACCGGCCCGTCCGGCACCACCCGCGAACGTCCCCGCCCAGAAACCTCTGACCCCGATGCGCGGGACTCAGCCCCACAGGCCGGCGATATCGCCGCCGCGCTAGTTGCGTACGCCAACCGCAGCGCCAACGAGCAGCGTGCCGCTGCCGGTGACAACGCCCCGATGCTGCCCCGGCTGTCTGCTGAGGAGTTGGACCAGCGTTCCCCACCGTCGCTGCCATCGTCGCTGCTTGGTCGTGACGGCGACGGCGTCAAACTGGTGGGCACCGCAGAGCGGCTTTACGGTGGGGTACGTGGTGGTGACCGCAGTGATGGCTTCGGTGGCGAGTTCGGCCAGCTCGACAGCAGCATCCCGCATGCGCAGCTGTTCAACGAGGTCGGCGAGGCCTACGGCGTCGACCCGCGGCTGCTTGCCGCGGTTGCCCGCCAGGAATCCAACTTCGACGAGGACGCCCGCTGCGATACCCCGGCAAGCCGTGCCGGCTTCGGGATGATGCAAGCGGAGGCAGACCCGTCGGTGTGCGGGGACCCGCGTGCACAGATCGTCGCCGGCGCGGAACATCTTCTGGCCGGCTACGAACGGTCGAACGGCAGCTGGAAGGGCGCTTTGTGGGGCTACAACAACGGGTTGCAGTTCGCTGACGACTGGCCGCAGGTGGCAGGTGATCCAGCTGCCAAGCATGCCTATGCGCTGGAGCACTACCAGACGGTGTCGACGTTTGCCGACACTCGTGCGCAAGATCCCAGCTGGCCGCAGTACCGCGCTGACGTGGCGGTGAGCTACGTGTCCGCGGACAGCACGCACCGGTCGGCCTACCGGTTCTGGCAGGAGTACAAGGCCGAGTTCCCGAGCGGCAACCTCAGCGCGCGCAGCTCAGACGTCGACTTCGGGTCTGAGCAGGCCCACCGCACCGCCGACGGGTCGGTCAACATCGTCTCGGTGCAGGGCATCCAGGTCAACGTTGAGATCGCCGGGCAGGTCGATGCGCTGCTCAACGATGCGCGTGCCAACGGCATCGAGCTGGGCGGTGGTGGGTTCCGTTCCCACGCACGGCAGATCGAACTGCGGCGCAGCAACTGCGGCGACTCCGACTACGCGATCTGGCAGATGCCGTCCAGCCGGTGCTCCCCGCCGACCGCCATACCCGGCAACTCGCAGCATGAGCTCGGCCTTGCCGTCGACTTCACCTATAACGGCAGTACCATCTGTTTCCCGAACTCGGCTGCGGCCTGCCGCGGCTCCGGCAACGCCGGGTTCGACTGGCTAGATGCCAACGCCCACCGGTACGGGTTGCAGAACCTGCCCTCGGAAGCCTGGCACTGGTCGACCACCGGCCGGTGACCGCGCGCCGGCAGCAGCCTGCCTTGTCGCCGTCCGGCGACGGTGGCACGCCGGCTGCGGCGGTCCGCAGCAGTTCCGGGATGTGCAGGAGGACGTGGAACAGGCGCACGAAACCACCAGCAGCTCGTTGCGGACAGCTTCGAGATCATGTTCGGCGAGGAGGCGCACGGCAGGCCTGGCTCTTGGGCAGGTCCTATCTGCGACGCAGCGCGTAACGCATCGCGGCAAACGGTGCTGCCTTCCGCAGGCTGCTGAGGCGCTGGCCCGCAGACGAGAGCTCCTCGACCAGCTCCTTTCCGTCGGCGAGGAGCTCGAAGACTCCGGCCCCGCCAGCCGAGGCCGTGCGGGCCGTCTGCCACGAGACCCGCCCGCTGTTTGAACCGCACGGCGGGCAGATCTCGCGGCAGACGGCCAGTGGCGGCGCGCCCTGTGTGGTCGAGTTGGGCGGGAGTCGAGGGCTCGAAGCTCGACAGGTGCGCAGCAGGACCGCGGGAGGTTGTTCTGCGTCACTGTCGCTCCGAGCTGCCACACCCGGTAGCGCCACGCGTCACATACCGGTGCTGTCGCTTCCAACGTCTGCACTATCCTGCCACGATTGCACTCTGGTGACGTTGGCGCGCTGCCCTGCGGGAGCTGGCAGAAGGTGCTTGCGTGGGCCTGGCGCATCCCCTCCGCTCGGTCGCAGCGAGCTTGGCTGGCCCTGTCCTGTGTGCCCGCGCGCAGACCAACGCGCGCGTCTTCTGCCGACCCGCATCTGCGCGCGGGTGACGGGTCACAGTGGCGTGAGCAAGGTCCTCGAGCTCTTCGCTGTCAAAGGGATCGTCCTGCGTTCGGCAGCGGGCTACCAGCGCAACCGGGGTTACGTGGCGTTCCCGGCCATCACCCTCCTGGCAACGCTGCGTACGTGCTTCAACGGTCGCGTTCGTGCGTGGGCCACGCAGTGCCCTGGCCGCGTTTGCGCGGTCGGGGTCTTCGGGTCGATGGCTCGCCGGGACGGCGGATCGGACAGCGGCATCGACCTGCTCGTGATCACGACGGATCAGGCGGAGTGCGGCGCTCTGCGCGGTGAGTTGCCGGAGCGGGTGGCGGCGCACCGGTCAGGCGCACCTGTGCGGTCCATGGGGCAGCTGCGCCGCTTCGGCAGCCGTTTCGCGGCCCCTGCTAGCGGGATTGCTCCCAACGTGAGCAGCGGGGACGGCGCCCTGCGCCGGACGCTCGCAGCTGACAGAACGTGACGTCCAGTGCGCCTCTGTGGCGGGATGGTCCGGTCATGTCGGCAGCCGGCGTGGCGGCTGAGCTAGCGGATCGTCGTACGCCGGCGGCTCGGTCGGCTCGGTATTGGGCTGGGAAGGCACCGCCCGCGCGGTGTCGACGTCGAGGCCACCCAACGACCGCAACGGCTCGAACCCGTCGTGTTCACCTGGTGCTGCGTTGGCGGCGGGGAAGTGTGCCAGCTTCATCGCCCGGATCTCGTCGCTGGTCAGCGGCACGCCCCGGTCGTCATACGCGCCCGGCTGGACTGGCACGCGCGACGGCCACTGCTCGATCCTGCCGGCGGCGGTGTATGGCAGCGGCGCCACACCGATGTACGCACGGACCTTCTCCCCGTCGATGCGGGTCTGCTCCTGGCCGGCTGACTGCAACGACAGGCCCGCCCAGGTCGCCAGCGACTCTCCCTGCAACGGCGACCAGGACACCGCCAGCACCCCCAGCGCGCCGGTTGCTGTACAGGTCCACAGCAGCGACATCAGCGAGTGGTCAGCTACCAGACCGACGAGGGACAGCCACACGAACACCCCGGCGAACGCGCCGATACCGGCAGCGATCGCTGCGCGCAGCTCGATGGTTCGCGGCAGCGTGATGTCTTTGGTCAGACGGCCGATACGTGCGGGAGGCGGGCGCAGCACCTCGGTCGCGCAGACCATCACCGGACGGTTGCTGTCCTGGTCACTCATACGGCCCCCTTCGCAGGTCGGTGTGCTGCGTCGGCTCGGCTGTCATGCGGCTGCTCGACGGTGCAGACCGGTCGGCTCCCGCGGGCCGGTGGACGCAGCGGTCTGGGTTGTGTCCGGTGTCGGACCGGCCAGCTCGCACTGCCGGCGACAGCGAGGCGGGCTGACGGTCGCCGTCGGGAGCAGCGATGTAGCGCAGGTCAGCCGTCGCCGGTGAGGCTGCCGAGCGTGTCGAACAAGAGCTCAACGAGGTTGCCAAGCCCCTGGACGAACTGGACGGGCAGCATCAGGTTGAAGGCGACAGCAGCGGCGAGCAGGCCACCGACGCCGATCTTGACGGCGTCACCGACCTTGCCGCTGACTGCGGATTTGATCACCTTCCACACGACTATGATGACGATCACCACGCCGATGTAGGTGAAGGCGTTCTGGATGACCGCGCCGATACCTTCGTCGAAGAACGTCGAAGACACTTCGGCTCCGTTGCTGCCGCCAGTGCGGCGGCTGCCGTCTTCTTCGGTTTCGGCTAGCAGCATGGTTGCGGCGTTGGCGATGACTGCGTTCATGGGTGTGCTCCGCGCTGGTGATGGTCGTTGCTGCTGGGGGTTACTGCGTGATACGGACGTCGGCGGGGTCGAGCAGTCCGGCGCCGGCAGGACCCCATCCGTCGATCCTGGGGTTGCCTGCGGCGTCAGAGATGGTGACGTCGAGGTCCATGTCCACTTGGGACCCGTTGGCGCTTTCGAGCGAAACCCGAACCCTGACCAGCCATCGGTCCTCGCCGGTGTCCAGTGCCTGGATCACCCGCACGTTGGTGGCGGTGTGCTGGCCAAGTCCTACGTAGCGCACCCCGGTGGTCGAGTCGCCGGTGAGCACCCGCAGGTCGTCGTGGTCGTCGCGCGCCCATGCCTGTGCCCAGCGGCCGAGCCGTTCGGCGGCCTCGCCGGGCACCTGCTCGGCGTTGTCGAAGTCGCTGTAGTCGGCGACACCTTGCGGGGCGCTGTCCCGTACCGGCTGCAGGTAGGGCAGTGCGGCAACTGCCGGGACCGCACCGTCGGCGACCGACACGAGCACGGTCAGTTCGGTCAGTTCCAGTTCATCAGCTGGTTCGGGGTCGGCGCTGCTTGGCTCGCCGGGCACCTGACGGTGCAGCAGGTAGACGTGCTCTTCGACCTCGGTGTCGCCGATGAAGAACCGTTCGAACCGGTCCCATCGGGCGTCGGTGGCGTGCGCAACCGGGTCCTGCGGTGCGAAGTTGACCTCGTCGAGCTGCGGCAGGTCGTACTGTTCGCCGGAGAGGAACGAGTCGACGATCATGTCTGCCATGGCTTGGCCGCGCGGTACGTCTGCGGCCGCGTCGACCTCCGGCGGCTCGAACGTCGCCCAGGCGATCAGCGCACCGACTCCTGACAGTGCAGCCAGCAGCAACATCCCGAGCACGATCGCGAGGCGGATCTTGAGTACCGGTGCCCGTGACCGTGCCGCGGGGATGCCCGTCAGCCGCGGCAGTGACGACCGGTTGTGGGGTTCAGAACCTGACATGGGTGGAGTATCGGCCCACCACCGGTCGCCCTACCGTCTGGTGGGTGCCGCGTTGCTGCGCAGGTCCGCACCCCCGGCCGCCGGGCTGATGCGTGCTTGTGCGGCCAGAGAACGCCACAGCCGATCGGGTAGGCCTGCTGTGCACTTCGATGACGTTCCCACCGCACGTCCGAACTTGTACCAGTTCGCGTTGGATGGTCCCGGCACCACGTTGCGGCAGCGGCTGCGCTACCGACTGGCGAACGAGGCCATCACCGACCCCACCTGGCGCGAGCACAACGACCCGAAGATCGACGGGGAGCTGCTCGCGCTGGAGCAGCAGGAGTTCTTCCGGCCGCGCGCCCCCAAACCCGGTCAGGTGCTGCTGACACCAGACTGCTCGGCGGTAGAGGCGACCCGGCTGCACTGGGTGCGCCTGATCGAGCTCGGTGAACCGATCACCTGCCCGCCGGCTGATCAGCTTGATCTGGTCGCAGCGGCCGTCGCCGGTGAACTGTGGTTGGCCTGCCACGGCGCTGCCGACTTCAATGCCGCTGCGTTCCTCGGACCGGACGCGACCACAACCTTGGCGTCGTTGTTGGCCCGGTCGATGGGCGAGGGGGTTACACCTGACGGCCTGCCAGATGAACGTCCGTCGGTCGGGTTTTCCGACGCACCGGTGCTTGCTGCTGCTGATGCGGCGGAGCGGTGGGTGCGACGCTACCCGCACCTACCAGCGGGCTCGTGGCAGCCGGTGCTGCGCCGGGTCGTCACCGATCTGCGTGCTGACACCGCAGGCGACTCAGCGGCCAGCGAGGCTGCGCTGGTGGTGCGCTGGCGTGAACGCAGCCGCGGCCGGCTGGTCTGACTGCCGTGTCGGCACCTACCGCAGGTGATGGCTACCGCACGGCCGGGTGGCTGCCGCGGCGGTGGCCGGTGGACCGGCAAGGTGGTGCTTGACCGCACGTTGCCGGCCCGCACGGTGCTCGGGGTGACGAAACGTGACTTCGCCCACCGCACCGAAACCTTCGGGTTCGACACCGCTCGCCCCTGGGCGCTGCCGGCACTGCGGCTGCTGTTCTCTGTTCCGCGGGCGTATCAGCCGCTGGTCGATGCTTGGGAGCGGCGCCACCCCGGCACCAAACGGGCGCTGCGCCGGCTGGTGTCGATGGGGTTTGTGCAGCACCAGCCGGCAGTCGTTGTCAACACCCGCACCGGCGAGCCGGCGTCGCGGGTGTCTGCACCACTGCCGCGCTACCGCGCTTCGGCGCGCGGCAAACGGCTGGCCGGCGAGGTAGCTGAGGACCTGCGGGTCCTCAACGACACGTTCCCGCACACCACCACCAGCTCCGCACCGAAGGTTGCAGCGCTGCTCCATGCGTTCTGCCTCGAGACGCCGCACTCGCGGTATGGGCTGTCCGCACCCCACGCAACCGAGGTGTCCGGCCTGCCGCAACGTTCTGGCCGCTGGTGGGTGGCCCATCTGCTGCAGCACGGCTACCTGGTCCGGCTTGACGACACGCTTGCCGACGTCCGTGAGGTTGTACCGGCCCATTGGCGGGTGACCCGTGAGCTGTGCCGCCAGACCGCCGACGTCATCGATGCGTTCCCGGACACCGCACCTGCACAGCTGAAGATCGAGTTCCGCCTCAACCGGCGTAGGTTCCTCGACGACATCGACCCGTCCCGCATCGGGTTAACCGGCGCGACCGACTTCGACCACGACGTGCAGGCCCAGCGGGTGCTGACCGCGATGCTGTCCTCGCCACGGTGCGCGACCGACGGGGTGTTCGCCGTCGAGCCGCGGATCAGACTGCCGGTACGCACCACCGATCAGGTGTGGGAGTTCAGCGACACCCGCGCCGACAGCACCGTCTTCTACCAACCTGACGCCGAGATCCGTGAACGGCACGCGCAGGGCACGGTGTGGCGCTCAGTGGTGGAGTACGAACGGTTCCAGTCGCGTCGTGACGCCTGGTCGCACATCGAACGGTTCCTCGGCTGGCTGCAGACCCGGTCGCTGCCGGTGGAACCGGCGGTGCTGCGGTTTGTGGTGGATACCGACCGTCGGGTGCGCTCCTATGTGCAGCTGATCGAAGCGTTCGCCGACTCGGCGTTGGACCATCCCGAGCGGCTGCCTGGCAACCCGGTGATGTTGGCCGTGGCGTCCGCCCCGAAGGTCATCGCAGCGGACGACCCGCTCGACCCGCGCGGCTGGTTCCGCATCAACCTGCCTGAGGACGGCGACGCGAGCGACCGGCAGACGGTTCTGCACCGCAAGGACTCTCCGTACAGCGAGTACTTCTCGCGTGGCTGACGGCCTGCCGCCGCAACCGCCAGCGACGCGGGTGACACACCGAACGAAGCGCTGACCACCGCAGGAACCGTGATGCCCACCTCCCGACGGCCCGGACCGCTGGCACGCCGCCGTGCCCAGCGGCGGGCCGCTCTGCGTCAGCAGCGGTGGGAGGAGATCCGCGCCCAGCAGCAGCTGTACGCCACACCTGGTTCGGACCACCAGCCCGGCGACGGCAGTAGCCAGCGTCCGCCGCCAGCTGGGGCGGCCAGGATGCCGCCCTTGTGGGCAGCACCACCGCCCACCGGGCCGGATGAGCAGCCTGGTCAACCGCACGGAGACGAGCCACCTTCACGCGGCAGTGGCGGCAACCAGCCGCTGCCGGCGGACGGCACTGACACCGGGATGCGCCCGGAGGTTGCTGCGGACGCGCCCCGGCCGTGGTTCCTCCGCCCGGTCGTTAGCGTGCTGCCGGTTCTGGCTGCACTGGCGGTCGCGGTTACGGTTGCGGGTGGCCTGCCGCTGATCGACGGCCGCTGGCACTGGCCCACCTTGGTGGCCGCCGCGGCGATCGTGGTGGTTACCGTCCGGTGGACGGTGCAGGCGTACGCGGCCGGGGCGAGACGCAGCCTGCTGCCGGGCCTGCTCGCCGCAGCGCTGATCGTGCTGGCGTTGCCGTTGGGCATCGTCGGGCAGTCGACCCTCTCAGGGCAGGTGCTGCTGCGCGGCAGCGAACTGGATCAGGCGGTCAGAGCACATGACGACGCACTCGAAGCGGTCGCCTGGATGCGTGACCACCAGCGGTTGCTGCGGTTACCGCCTGAGCAGGCAGCATCGATGGTTGACGAGTACGAGGACCGCATCGACGAGGTGCTCGACATTGCTGCGCAGTGGAACCCGGCCACCACGCAGGACTACCCGGGAGTCGGTTTCGATGCGGTGTACACCGAGATCAACCGAACCGCTGTGCTGCAGGCTGACGGGTTGGCTGCCTACCGCGCGCATCTGGAGAACCCGGAACCGGCGTTGGCTGCCGAGGCTGCAAACGCAGCTGAACGGGTCGAACCGCGGCTGGGTCCGTCGGGGCTGGAGCAGCGGATCCGCCAGGCGCTGGCGGATTCGGCAACCCATCTGGCCGACTGACCGGACAGCTGCGCTTCCCCGCGGGTCGGACCGACGCTGGACAGCAACGGGCCGCCCACTTGGCGGTACACGAGCACGCCCCAACGAGTGCGACACCGGCGACCAGGAGCAGCGAGACGATGGCCAAACGTGAGGTGTGCGGTCCCAACTGCTCCTACCGGGGACTGTACGAGGGGTCGCAAACGTCGTTGTCGGACATGGCGTCGCGTCATGCGCAAGCGTTGGGTCGTGTCGGACGGCTGCGATCGGCGATGGTGTCGATGCTGCGCCGCAACTTCGGCAGCCTGTCCAACCAGGCTGAGACCAAACTGGGTACCCGGCTCTCCGAGGTTGACGACGAAGTACTGCTGGCATACGTCGACGCGTTCGTTGCCTCGTCCACGTCCAACAACCAAAGCTATGCCCTCTCGGGCCTCAAAGAAGCGCTTCAGACGCTCGGTGTGCCGGTCAGCAGTGACGACCCGGTCGCCTGGATCGAGAAAATCCACCAGCTACGGCAGTCCGGTTGGGCGTTGACACAGACGGTCACCTCCCCGCCGCCGGCCGCTGATCCGGAACCGACCCCGGTCGCCCGGCCGTTGGAAGAGTTGGCCCAGGAAGCGCACGAGAGCGCCGACAGTTACTGGGGCTGGGAGCCAACCGAAGGTGATGACCTGTCGGCGCTGTTCGCCGACCAGGCCGCCGACCCGGGTGCCCCGCCGTCGAACGCTGCGTCAGCTGACCCGTCTGCTGCGGAGCCTGCCTCGGCCGCTAGCTCCGCCGACGTCAACGCGTCCGGCGATCACGATCCAGCGCGCACCGTCGACGGGCAACCAGCCGCCGCCAGCGACGCTGCTGGTGACGCCGATGGTGGTGCGTCTGGCCGGCTGGATGAGTTGTTCGCGGACGCACCACGCCTGTGGGACGGCGATCTGGGTGAGCAGACCGAATCGGGCGAGCAGCCGCCGCGGTGGCAACCGTCGCCGGTCCGTGCCCGCGACACACCAGACGATCAACCAGCTCCGGCACCCTCGGTTCCACCGGAGGAACCGAAACCGACCTCGGCTGAGACCGCGTCGGTGTTCCAGCCGCCGTTGCGGCCCGAGCTGGTACAGGCACCGAAGAAGTCGGCCGCCAAGGGTCGACGGGTCCGCACCCAGGCCACCCCGGCAGAGGAGCTGGATGTACCGGTCTCCACCGCCAGCAGCCAGACGGGAGCGGTCGACGCGTCCACCCATCAGGCGTTGCTGGCCGCAGCCAGCATCCCGCGGCCGGTGTTCACCCGTGACCTGGTTGCGGTCGCCGGCTCTTCGGATGCGGTGGAGGCGTGGGAGGATGCCTGCCGTGCCGACCCGGGGTCGGTGCCGGTGCGGTTCATCGCACCGAAAGCGCGGCACCGGATGCGCGGCCGGCTGGTCATCGTCAACCAGCCGGAAGAGGGCAGCTCCAACTGGTGGCAGCAGTGCGTGGCGGCCTACCGTGCCAGCCGGCTCTACGAACTTGGTGTGCTCCTCAACCGGGTCGGTGACGAGGTCGTGTCCTACACCCTCGCCGATACGGGTGTGCTGTTGCGGCTCAACACTCCGCGCGGTCTGGTTGGTGTGGCGGTCACGTTCACAACCGACCTGGAGGCGGGCAGCGACGCCTACCGGGAGCTGCAGGGCCACCTCGAGCAGCTGCTGTCTGACCGGCTGACACTGACGGCGGTCCTGACCACCAGTGGGGAGAGCGGTTCGCTGGACGGGCTGGTCACGGTGGTGTCGGCTATGGCTGCGGAACAGAACTGGGCTCCAGCGATGCCGGTGGTTGCCGCCCGTTCCTGGGAGTACGCCGACGATCGTGGTTCGTCTGCGGTGCTGGTCCTTGGCAGCTGAACCGGTGCGCGGGCTACCTGTGACCTGAAGGCCCCCGGGCTGCCGTAACCGGATCGGCGGGTTGGGAGCGCACCCACGACCGTCCCACGAGCGTGAACGAACTGGGAAGTAGCGCTCTGGTGTTCGCGGTGCGGTCCAGCCGATCCCGGCATCGGCCCGGGCCTGGACGAACGCGACCAGGTGCTCGTCACGCGGCTGGTCGGGGTGCAGGTGGTGGTAGTCGGCAAAGGCGTCCCAGGCAGACCAGGCCGACCGCAGCCCCTGGATGTGGTTCCTCGCCAGGGACTGCCGGATCAGGCGGTGCGATGTGGGAAGTAGCGCTCCCTGAACTGGGAAGTAGCGCTCCGTTGTTCGGGGTTCTCGCGGGTTCCCGGTGCACCCCTTCAGAGATGAGGGGTTGTTGGTGCACAGTTGGGAAGGGCCTCTGCGACCGGTGTTCTTGCCACGTCCTACCCCTCCCGCTGCTGCCAGCCGACCAGGACTGTGCCGGGGTGCCTCCTGACGGCAACCCGCCCTGTGGCACCTACGATCCGGACAGCACGGGGAGGGTCCGGATGGATGTGCTGCTGCTGGTCGCCGCGATCGCGCTGGTGGCCTACGGGGTCGGCTACTCGGTCGGCAGGCTGGATGAGCGGCGTGAACGGCGTCGTGCCCGACCTCTGCGGGACCGGCTCGCGCCGTATGTGACCGTCGATGAGCTCGAGGAGCTGCGCAGGGGCCGGCGGAACTGATCGGACGGGCGGGGCCTTACGAACCTACGAAGAAAGGGGGTGGAAGCCCCCGCGTCTTGGGTGCCGACGCGAGACGGGTCCGGATTTGGCCGCACAGAAGCCCATCTGCAGCGAGATGGCGGACGGCCCGCTGCCCCGGGCTTCACGTCACGTCCGGCCTATCTCACGGGCGCTGAGCGGCTCTGGAGCCAGTCTGCTTGAGGATCTGGTGGCGGCCTACAGCAGCCCGCCGTAGTCCTCGAACAGCTTGCGGATCTCTGCTTCCGAGGTGCACTTCCCGAGCTCGGTGACGACGACATCGCTGCGTAGGTCTATGGACACCAGGTTCTCGTTGCTGTCTGCGATGACCGCGTACACCTTGCCAAGATGGGTGCTGTGCTCCGTGGCGTAGGCGGCGAGGCCGAGCCACTTCGCAACCGTGTCGCCCTGGTTTGGCGCGTGTGGGTCGATGATGTCCGCCACGGCCGTGCCGTCGTCCACCTCCCGGAAGAAGATGAAGTCCGGGTACATGGTGCGCTTCTCACCGCCCAGCTCGTAAGGGACGCCGACCGCCCGGCTCCCGCCGATCGGGTTGCGGTACCAGGCGACCACGCCGGGCAGCTGGGAGGTGACGACCTTCTCCTCCCACTCGTTGAAATCTGCCGGGTAGGTACCACCGCCATTGGCGTACAGGTGCTTCGAATAGCGTGTGGCGCCCTTCGGAGCAGTCGCGGCGATGTCACCGGGGAGCACGATCGCGATCTGCTGGGGCTCCTTCGACTGGCGGAAGATGGCGTAGAACTTCTCGCGCCGGTCGGCGCCGAGCGCCGAGATCGCGTCGTGATGGTCCTTGCGCCAGTTGCCGATCAGCGTGGCTGCAGCCGCGGACACGGCGGCGATGACCGTCGGTTCGGACGCCAGCGCAGCGGCCTTGATCTTCGCGGCCTCCGCGTCGGCATCCTCCTCGGTCTCGTTCTCCTCCCGCTCGCACAGCGTGTCCCAGTACCAGTCCGCCGCGGCATCCCCGAGCTTGCGCCGGGCGGTGCGGTACAGGTCCTCGACGTTGCGCGACGACAGGGCGCGGGAGGCTGTGCCGGTGGTGGCCTCTGCGTCGCTGTCCAGCACCGACACCGTCTTGGTTGCGAACGCCAGCCGGGAGAGCTGTTCGACCGCGGCAGTCAGATCAGAACCCAGCCTGCTGACCTCGGTGTCGAGGTGGGCAACGATGTGATCCTTCGCTTTGGTCGGCGCGTCCTTGTCGATGTCGCTGGACGCGAGCAGCTGCGCGAACGAGTTGAGCCGGGCGACCTCGTTGCGGTGCGCCTTCGCGGGGCGGGTGTAGGTCGGTAGCGCCTCGGCGGCCTCCCACACCTTCTCAGGCAGTGCGGTGTTCCTGCGGCATACGACCGCGTTGCTGGTCAACTCGGACGCAACCTGCTCATCCCCGGCGCGGAGCTTCGCGATGACCTCATCCACACTGGTGGCGTCGAAGTGCGGCAGGAACAGGGACACACTGTTGAGGTGGTCGGACGTGGGGATGCGCTGGGCCAGCGGAGTACGGACCATCCGGCCGATCAGCTGCGCGATGTAGGTGTGGTCCTGCGCAGACCGGAGCGAGATCATCACCTCCGCGCGCGGGCAGTCCCACCCGGTTGTCAGCGCTTCCTTGAAGAAGACCACCCGAAGGTGCTGGTCGTCCTGGATGTTCTGCGGCGCGATGTAGCGCACGTTGTGGTCGCCGAGGTTCAGGCGGCTGTGGTCCTGGAACGAGTGGGCGACGGCACGGTCGTCCAGCCCGGGCCAGGCTGTCATGATCGTGTCGAGATGGGCGGCAAGCTCAGCGTCGCTGGTGCCAGCCTTGACCTGGACGACCAGCGCAGGCCGGACGGGAGGTAGTGCGGACGCCTCGACGTGTTCGGACCAGCTCTCATCGAAGGCCCGGACGTCCTCGACCGCCTGCTCGAGCAGAGTTGCGTCCCCCGGCTGGGTGTCGGTGGGGTAGCTGATCTTCACCAGGTCTTTGATGAGCCCGGAGTTGCGGACCTCGTCCACGTCAACCTCAACCGGGTCGAGGAGACGTCCGGATCCGATCACCGCGGTGTGGAAGCGCTCCGGTGTGGCGGAGATGCCGAGCACCACCGGTGTGGCGGGCTCACCTTTGTCGACGTCGCCGTGGATGAGCCTGCTGGCGATGGTGGTGCGGTCGCCGTTCCCGGTGCTCGACGTCCCGCGGTGGGCTTCGTCGATGATGAGTACGAACCGGTCGCCCCGGGTCCGGACCGTCTCCCGGATGCTGTCCCACAGGCTGTGCGTACGCCGGTCTCCGGTCTTGACGTATCGGGTCGATCCCTTGCCGAGCTTCTGGATGTTCAGGAAGTAGACGGCGCCTTCGTCCAGGGTCGGCTGGTCGAAGCGTTCGTCGATCGTTACGAGCTGACCGGGCAGGATCTTGTCGGAGGCGACCAGCATCTTGCGTCGGGTCTGCTCGTTCAGGCTCGGGTCGTCGGTCAGCCACAAGAAGGTCAGTCCAGGGTCGCCTTCGTGGCCATCGTTGCCGTGCAGCAGCGTCTCGATGACCGACGTGGCGATGACGGTCTTGCCGGCCCCGGTGACCGCGGTCAGCGACACCGCGGTCGAGCGCGGTGGGGTCTTCTGGGCGCGTTCGAACGCCTCAAGCAGAGCGGTGGTGGTGCTGTTCACCGCGGCGGTCTGGTAGTCGTGGAGGGCGAACTTCACCGGTCTTCCCCCGTTGGTGTGTTTGCGCTGCTGGCCCGGTTGATCTGGAAGTTGTGCAGGTAGTCCTCGTACAGCATCGACGGTTCGACGTGGGCAGGAAGCTCCGCGGCGGCCTGCTGGTAGACCGCAGTCGAGTTCGTGACGATGAACGCTCGGACCACCTCGTCACGCCCGTCGAGATCCTCGACGAGCTCGCGGATGTAGGCCGGGTTGAACAGCACCGCGTAGGTCGCACCGTCCGGGGCCGCGTAGGTGTCGGACGGTGCGGCGATACAGGGTCCGGTCGCGCCGGCCTGGAGCCACAGCAGCGGTGCGACCTGGGTGAACGCTCTGCCGCGGGCAACCCGGTTGGCGTCGAGGTAGGTGAGCTCGAAGAACTCGATGTTCTCCTCGAGCCCGTCGGAGTAGGTGGATCCGTCCGGGCGCTGGCCGGTGACCAGCGTCTCCAGGCGGGGACGGGCGACGTAGGCGAAGATGCCCCACTTCTCCCAGTCCGGTTCGCCAGGAAGCAGGCCCTGTTTGGTCAGCTTCTTCGCCTTCTTCTCGTCCACCTCGTTGTTGGTGACGAGGATGCACTGGCGCCGTCCGTCGTCCTGGGCGTTGAGCTCCATCACCGCGTGGGCGGTCGAGCCGGACCCGGCGAAGAAGTCCAAGACAACAGCAGCGGGATCAGACGCGATGGTGAGAAGGTGCTTGAGCAGCTTGGTTGGCTTGGGATAGTCGAACCGCTTGCTGCCCCCGATGATCTTGCGCAACTCAGTGCTGCCCGTACGTGTTCTACCGAAACGCTCGTCCACCATCAGCGAGCGGGGCTTGTAGGCGTCTTTCTCGTAGTTCTTGGTGTAGACGTGTCCGTCCTTGAAGACCAGGTCTTGCATGTCTCGCTGCACCCTCTCGCGACTCCAGCGCCAGTTCGCGTTTGGGTTCGACGGGTCTCTGTGGGAGAGCTTGTAGACCTCGCCGTCGGGGCCAACCAGGTCGTAGTCCAGGGAGGCGGAGTAAGTGAGGCTCTGCTTGTCGAGCCGCTCCAGCGAATACGGGCCAACCTCATCCGCATGGGCGTAGGACGTACTGACGGTCGCCTCTGGGTCATCACGAGCGACTGCCTGATCCGTCCGGCCGTAGACGAGGATGTACTCGTGGTCCACGGCCACCCCGCTGTCGTTGGCCCCTCCAGACTTCGACTTCCACACGAGAGTTGCGACGAAGTTCGACTCTCCGAAGATCTGGTCCATCAGAAGCCGTAGGTGGGCTTGCTCTACGTCGTCGATGCTCACAAGGATGAACCCGGTCGGCGCAAGCAGGTCGTAGGCCAAGCGCAGCCGCCGGTCGATGAATGACAGCCACTTCGAGTGGCGGAACGCATCGTCCTCCGCGACCCGCTTATCGTTGTAGGTCAGGTCGCCGCCCAGGTTGTACGGCACATCGACGTAGATGACGTCCACCTTGCCGGTGTGGGTGAACCGCAGCGTCTCCAAAGCGTGGTAGTTCTCCGCGTTGATGACCGCGTGGAACGGCTTGTCCCCACCACGCTCGATGCGCCCAAGAGAAGTGAGCCCAGGGAAGACCGGCTCTCCGAACTGGGCGACCACCACCAGCTGGTCGGAGGGAACCTCCTCGGTGCTGCCGTCCTCCCACTCCACGGTCGCCACACCCGAGTTGACCGCGGTGACCCGCCCGTCAGGGCTCTCACCCTGGACCCGGCGCTTCACCGAACAGCCGCGTCGGACAGGGTGGCTGTGCAGCTTCGCGACCTCCGGCAGATGCCGCTCGAACACCAGCCCGAACCGCTTGTTATCCCGGATCAGACCCACCTCGCGACTGATCTCCGCGCGGAGCTGCGGATCTTCGATCTTGCCGATGAGGCTGTTCAGGACGTTGGACACAGCTCCCCCTGTAGCCGGTTAGGCCCACCCCTACCGGGTTGGCATCTGGCGGCAGAGTCGGACCGCGCACACCGTAGGCGCAGCCTCTACCACTTCTTGGTGGGCCATCTTCAAGGCTGGCCGGCCAGCCGAGCATCGACCACGACCCGGCGTGGCGCCCTGCCGGTCGGCACCTTAGCCTGGACCACGAGCCCGGCGTCGACCAGCCGCTCGACCATCAGGTTGACCTCGCCTGCGGTGAGGTTCCGGTCGAACAGGTCGTAGATCTCGGTGCGGGACATCCCTTCACGCCGGGCTGCCCGGA